>Ga0082212_10012564_pt1 | contig 10659 bp, 3 predicted proteins | sample TergutNt197P3_FD_71548 | JGI IMG/M metagenome (GOLD analysis project Ga0082212, IMG submission 71548) | Neocapritermes taracua P3 segment gut microbial communities from Petit-Saut dam, French Guiana - Nt197 P3 | ecosystem: Host-associated > Arthropoda: Insects > Digestive system > Gut ...
ATATTACCGCTTGATAAAAGCAGGCTCAAACGCGTAGCGGTAATAGGACCGTATGCCGATCTGTTCAATCATGCCAATTATGGCGGTATCCCGTCGAATCCGGTAAAACCGCTTCAAGGGATTATTAATGAGTTGGGCGATCAGGTAGAAGTGATCTATGAAAAGGGAGGGGAAATCAATTTTCCGGTTGTAAGAAAAGGTTTTATCCCCCCATTTGTCGATCGTACCGCAGAAATTAACAAAGCAGCTGAGGCTGCCCAAAAGTCAGACGTCGCCATTTTGTTTATCGGGACAAATACAAACGTTGAAATCGAAGGCATCGATCGCCTGACATTAAATTTGTCCGGCAATCAGCAACATCTTCTCGATGCTGTAATGGCGGCAAATAAACATACGATAGTCGTTCTTATGAGCGCCGGTCCTTTGGCTGTTCCTACGGCAAAGAAACATGCCGCAGCGATTTTGCAGGGCTGGTGGCCCGGCGAGGAAGGCGGTACGGCTATTGCAAATGTAATCTTTGGCAAGTACAATCCTGCAGGACGATTGCCCTACACAATGTATGAATCCGATGCACAAGTCCCACCGGTAGATATTTACGACATCTCGGCAGGATTTACATATATGTACCTCAATGGAAAACCGCAATACGCATTCGGACATGGTTTGAGTTATTCAAAATTCACCTATTCAAACCTTAGGCTTTCGAGTAAAGAGGTTTCTGATCAGGATGTTATCAAAGTCGATATAGATGTCAGGAACGCCGGAAAAATAGCCGGTGATGAAGTGGTTCAAATGTATGTACGTGATCTCAACAGGGGATATGTTCATCCGATAAGCGAACTTCGCGGATTCAAACGGGTTTCGATATCCTCAAATGAAACAGAGACCGTTAGCATGGAACTTCCGGTCAGCAGCCTGGCATACTATGATACTGCTGTCGGCGACTTTCGGATCATTCCCGGAAAATATGAGGTATTAATAGGTGCGGCGAGCGACGACATCAGACTCAGATCAGTATTCACTTTAAAATAAAATGACCATGAAACGAAACATCATATTTTTGTCCATATTATTTTTGACAGGTATTGGTTCGGTATGTTCGCAACCGGTTATCATAGAGGCGAATATGCGAAACAAGATTGAGCCGATGAAACCTGTCTGGGCATGGTTCGGGTACGACGAGCCTAACTATACATACATGAAAGACGGAGTGAAACTGTTAGGCGAACTCCAGAAATTGAGTTACACGCCGGTATATGTCAGGGCGCATAACATGCTTACAAGCGGAGATGGCGAAGCGGCTCTAAAATGGGGATCGACAAACGCCTATACCGAAGACAGTAAGGGAAATCCTGTTTACGACTGGACGATCGTGGATAAAATCATAGATACCTACATCTTTCTTGGCATGAAACCGCTTGTAGAGATTGGTTTTATGCCCGAAGCGCTGTCGTCAAAGCCGCAGCCTTACCGCCATTACTGGACGCCCAACACCCCGTACAGTGAAATCTATCGCGGCTGGACTTATCCTCCCAAAGATTACAGCAAATGGCGCGAACTTGTCTATCAATGGGTGAAACACAGCATCGAAAGATACGGTCAACGCGAGGTTGAATCGTGGTACTGGGAGGTGTGGAACGAACCGAACATTGCTTACTGGTCGGGGACTTTCGAGGAATATTGCAAACTGTATGACTATGCAGCAGACGGTCTTAAAAAGGCGCTACCGGCAGCGCGAATCGGAGGTCCTCACTCAACAGACCCGAACAACCGCGACGCCAATGAGTTTCTGCGTAAATTCCTCACACATGTTACCGAAGGTAAAAATTATGCGACCGGACAAAAAGGCTCGCCGCTCGACTATATCGGATTCCACGCAAAGGGAGCGCCAAGAGTCATCGACGGACATGTCAGGATGAATATAGGCGCACAACTGCGAAACATATCCAAAGGATTCGAAGCGGTTGCCGACTTCCCGACGCTGAAACATCTTCCGATTATTATCGGCGAATCCGATCCGGAAGGTTGCGCTGCCTGTTCGGAAGATTATCATCCCCAAAATGCCTATCGCAACGGCACGATGTATTCAAGTTATACGGCAGCGTCTTTTGCCCGCAAGTATGAACTGGCACGGCAATGGGGCGTTAATTTGCTTGGCGCTGTATCGTGGTCGTTCGAATTTGAAGATCAGAAGTGGTTCGCCGGTTTCCGCGATCTGGCCACCAATGGTGTAGACAAACCCGTACTGAACGTATTCCGTATGTTTGGCCTGATGAGAGGCGAACTCGTCGTGACAACTTCTTCTGCGCCATTTTCGGCTGAAGCCATCACACAAAACAGCGTTCGCGAAGCAGCCGACGTCAACGCATTGGCAAGTATCAGTGACGCTTCACGGACGGCTGCCGTTATGATTTGGAATTATCACGACGACGACCTTCCTGCCGAACCTGCACAGGTGACGCTGAAAATCACAAATCTTCCTGATGAAGTACAAAAAGCGCTGCTTACCCATTACAGAATAGATAACAAATTCAGCAACTCTTATGAAGTATGGAAGACAATGGGCAGACCTCAGAATCCTTCAAAAGAGCAGATTGAAATACTCGAACGAAACGGTCAACTACAAATGTATACCTCGCCGGAATACGTAAATATCACAAACAACGGACTGAATGTTGAATTGGAATTACCACGTCAGGGAGTATCTTTGATAAAACTTGACTGGTAAAAAAGACTGAAAAATCTCACTATAAAATCTTTATCATAAATATATATTTTAAAAACCAAACCAAAATGAGAAAATTTTTTTTATTGTTTTTTTGTGTAATAGCTGCAAATGCAACTGTTTTTGCTCAAACGTCGCAGCGAGTGAAAATCTATGAGGGGCAGGAAACGATTCCAACCTACAAGATGGGAGCAGACGAGACAAGTCCGATTTTTTACACAGGTCGCGGTGTACAGGGTGCGGCAGGGCATATATACCCTTATCCCGAACAAATCAGCCTGGGCGAAAAAATCACAGACGAGACATACAATATGGTATATCTCGAAAATGAATACCTTAAAGTTTCCGTGCTGCCCGCTTTCGGAGGCAAACTGTTCTCGGCTATCGACAAGACCAACGGACATGAGTTGTTTCACCGCAACAGCAACATCAAGCCCGATTTGATAGGAACGCTTGGCGCGTGGATTTCGGGCGGCATTGAATGGTGTTTCCCGCATCACCACAGACCTACCACACTCCTACCTTCCGATTACCGGTTGGTTGAAAATGCTGACGGCAGCGCTACCATTTGGGTAGGCGAAACCGAACGCGGATTGGGACTGCGCGGCGTTATCGGCCTTACGTTGCATCCCGGAAAAGCCTATATCGAAGCCAACTACTACCTCAATAACGGACAAAACGTTACACGTAACTTTCTGTTCTGGGCGAATGTTGCGGTAACGGCCAACAATGATTTCAGGACATTCTGGCCTCCACAGCAGGAGATTGGCGTTTTTCACAGTAATAACGATTTTGTCCAATGGCCAATAGCACGCGAATCATACCGAGGTGTAGATTATGGCGCGAACGGCGGTACCGACCTGACATGGTGGAAAAATCATCCAAGCCCTGTTTCGTTCTTTTTCTGGCAGGGAGAAGCCGGCTTTGTCGGTGGATATGATTATGCACAAAAAGCGGGAACAATACACGTAGCAGACGTCTTTCACAATAGAACATCAAAGCTTTGGCAATTCGGACCGGGACTGGAAGGACAAAACGCCCGACGTAAGCTAACCGACGATGGCAAGGCATACGTCGAGTTGATGACAGGTACTTATTCCAATAACCAACCGGATTACAGCTGGTTTTCGCCTCATTCCGTGAAAGAAGCGACTAATTTTTGGTACCCTGTCCGTGACCTCGAAATCGTAAAAAATGCGAATACGGAAGCATCCGTAACGCTTCAAATGCGCGATAATAAGACTGTCTTTTATGGCTTCAACACAACACAACTTTATCGGGGAGCAAAAGCCGTCCTGAAGTATGGAGACGAAATACTATCTACACAAACAATTGACATCGACCCGGCTAAACCGTTCACTTCTACTTTCAAAAGTAAAGATGATGTAGACGAATATCAACTTTTTACCGAGCTACAAGACGCCAATGGAAATATATTGATTTCATACACTCCGTATAAACTCCAACATCCCGACCTTCCCGAAAGACAACAAGAAGTAAAATCGCCGAGAGAAATTGAGTCTGTCGAAGATTTGTACCTTACGGGGCGTTTTGTAGAACAATTCTCGCGTCCGGGTCTCAATCCCGACAATTATTATCTTGAAGCGCTCAAGAAGTCGCCGGACGATTACCGTGTAAACATTGCGTTAGGTATTCGTCGCGTAGGTGAATGGCGGTATGTGGAAGCTGAAAAATACCTGATGACCGCTTACAATAAATTACAGGTTTCCTATTTTCAACCAAAAGAGGGTGAACTGTTTTATTATCTTGCACTTGCACAGAAAGGGCAGGGGAAGATTGATGCTGCGTACCGCAATTTCTTTCAGGCGACCTGGTACTATGAATGGTTCTCTGCTGCATACTACCAGTTGGCGCTTATCGAAAGCAGGCGCGGAAATTATGCCCAAGCGCTTGCAATGGCACAGGAAGCCTATTCTACAAATAATTACGACGGTTCTATTGTGGTTCTTAACAGCGCCTTGATGCGTCGGCTCGGTCAGCAAAGCGAAGCCCTCGCGCTCATCAACAAACTGCTTGATAAAGACCCGATTAACTTCTCGGCAATTTATGAAAAGGAACTTATAGAAGCAGGCGGCAACATGGCTAAATGGCAAAAGAATATGCAAGACGTGGATAACAACTATATTGACATTTCATTGACATATGTAAAAGCCGGCCTTTACGATGACGGGCTGCGTCTGCTCTCATCGCTTCAAAATCCGAAAAACCCGCTTGTTTACTATTATCTTGCATGGCTATATGAGAATACCGGCCAATCGGCGAAGGCAAAAGAAATGCTGACGGCAGCAACCCGTCAATCGTATGACTACTGTTTCCCGTTCCGCGAGGAAACGCAAGACGTTCTGTCCAACGCCATTGAAAAAGATCCCCAGAACGCCGAAGCATTTTATCTAATTGGTAACCTGCTGTACGACAGACGTCCTGAAGAGGCTATGCAGGAATGGCAAAAAGCAGTCGCTATCAAAAATAACTTTCCGATGGTTTGGCGCAACCTTGCTTTTGGTGAATTTCATCAAAATAGAAGTATGGATAAAGCCATTGAATATCAGCAGAAAGCTATTGCAACCGACGCCAATCATCCACGCTGGTACTCCGAGCTTGAAAGTTATTTCGACCTGTCAGGACGCAGCTACAAGGAATGTCTAACGATTCTTGAAAAGAATAAAGATGTTGTAAAAAAGGATGTTACAGCGCCTCAAAAACTTGTTAAACTCTATAACTTAAACGGCGAATACGACAAAGCAATCGACTTTCTCAAAACACATCACTTCCGTACCTGGGAAGGTGGAACGGAAATTCATAATCACTATGTGGACGCCCTGACGATGAAAGGCCTGGAACTGACAAAAAAAGGCCAATATAAGCAAGCCATTGGTTTATTCAACGAAGCGATGCTGTATCCTGAAAACCTTGAGGTAGGCAAGCCTTTGAACGATGGTCGCGCTGCTATGCTCTGGTATTTCATCGGTCAGGCATATGAAAAATCGGGTCAAAAGTCTAATGCGAAAGACGCTTACACAAAAAGCGCCAAAGCTGTCAATGGCAGATCGCAGGATTTGGATTATTATAAAGCGAAAGCTTATGAAGCGCTCGGTCAGTCGGATAAAGCAAATGAACTGTATAGCGACCTTATCAAACGCGGTGAAAATATCCTTGAACGTGGCGCCGCTCGCACAGGTATAGGCGTAGAAGAAGCTACTGTTGAAAATTCATCCTACTCGCAGGCTTACCTTCTTCAAGCATTCGGAAACAGCGGACTTGGCAACACAGCCAAAGCAAAAGAGTTATTCGGTCAGGCGCTCAAAAGTTATAGCAATAACCTTTGGGCAAAATATTACATAGACTCCTTGTAATACATAAATAAAGAAACAAAACGTAACAAAAATGTAACTAAATCTTAACCAAGTCTTATCATTTTCCTAACGTTCATTTAACATACGCGATTTATTTTTGCCCCGAAAATAAATCAATCATAAGGGAACCTCTAAAAACCCCGTTTGTAACGCTCCCGTCATTGCGGGCATGACCCGCAATCTCCTGAAACCGAGGAGATGCTGAAACAAGTTCAGCATGACGTTGAGAGTTTTTAGAAGTCCCCATAAATGTGGTTCATATTCTTCATCGTTTTCTTATCGTTAGCAGTGAGTCATGAATTTTTTTTGGTTTTGTAATATTTTTTGTCACGGAAAATATAGTTTCATGTTAATTATATAATGATGAACAAACACGAACATATAAAACAATTGGTTAAAAAATTGTTGGATGACAATTTGTCGTCCAACGAATTGCATGAATTGCAACGATTTTTCCGTTCTACAAAAGTACAGGGCGAAGCAAAATTGTGGCTTGACGAATTATGGAAAGACTCTGAACTTCAAAAAAGTTATCCGGTTGATTCACAACAGATACTCAATCTTTTAAACAATAAGATTCATCAGCAGCAAAAAAGACTTGCCCCTGTAAAATTGGATCATGAATGGTTCTCACAAAAGTTACGATCAATGATGCGTTACGCAGCTGTTTTTGTAATGGCTTTAGCGTTATCGTGGTTTTGGCGTTTCCGTGACGAACTTCCGGCGGAAGAAAAATCTGCAACTGAGCCTGCGACAGCAACCGGCAGTAACGAGATATCGGTTACCTACGGTTCAAAAACCCGCATTATATTGCCCGACAGTTCGATTGTTTATCTTAATTCGGGCAGTCAATTATCATATCCGTCAGTGTTTTCCGATGACCGACATGTTACCCTCACAGGAGAGGGTTATTTTGTAGTGCGTTCCGATTCATTACACCCTTTCATGGTACATACGCACGATGTAAGCGTCAAGGCGTTAGGCACTGAATTTAATGTGAAGGCTTATCCCGAAGAGCAACGAGTGGAAACCACGTTAGTGAAGGGCGTCGTTGAAATCCTGAAAAAAGATCAGACCAACCCGATAACAGAACTAAAACCGGGTGAAAAAGCGACTTTTGTCAAATCGGCGCCTGTAGAACAACCGCAACAACAGATCGCTATTCCAGAAAAAGGGTATCCGCAAATGGTTGTGGGCGTCGAAAAAAAGCCTGATGTATCTACCGGTTGGGTAAAGAATCAATTGGTGTTTGACGCTGAGCCGTTCGAAGAGATTGCTGTCAAATTGGAGCGATGGTTTAATGTGGAAATCGACATCCGTAATCAAACACTGAAAAAAGCGCGTCTTTCAGGACGGTATGATACAGAGAATATTGAGCAGGTGATGCATTCGTTGCAAATAGCCACATCATTCACGTATAAAACAGAAAAAAATAAGATTATCATCAGATAATCAATGTTATAATTAATCATTAATGCCTATGGAAATAAAAAGAGAAGGAACAGAAAAAAAAGACGGAGCGTGTTCGTACCACTTCTCCGTCAGCTAAATTGTAAGTCAAAACAAATTAAAAAATCAACCAACAATTTAATCGCGTAAAGATATGAAATTATTTATCAAACAAATTTTTTTTTCTCAAATTAAATCGAAGATTATGAGAGCAACTGTTTTATTAATCTTATGCAATTTATTCGCCTTGAATGCGACAGTTTTTTCGCAGGCAAAGGTGACCATGAGCGGGGAAAATATTCCCCTGAAGAATGCCCTTGTGATGATTGAAAAAGAAGCACAGGTGAAATTCGTGTACCGTGATGAAGCGATCAGTGACTTCAACGTAAGTTTTGATTTAAAAAACTCTACCATTGAAGAAACATTGAATGTACTGTTGAAGGGTACAGGAAGTACCTATCGTATTTTGGAGAACAACCTGATAGTAATATCGCCGGTGGAATTATTACAAGGCATAGCTATTTCGGGCAGAGTTACTGATGATGCCGGGGAAGGAATGCCTGGCGTCACCGTACAGGTAAAAGGCACAATGACGGGAACTGTCACTAATGTTGATGGAAGTTTCAGTATTAATGTGCCAAATAGTGATGCCGTTCTGATTTTCTCGTTTATCGGTTATATTTCTCAGGAAATCGCAGTGGGCGACCGCCGAATCATCAATGTTTCGATGAACGAAGATGTGAGTGAATTGGAGGAAGTAGTGGTTGTGGGTTATGGTACGCAGAGAAAAGCCACAGTCACGGGGTCAGTGACTTCAGTACAAGGCGATAAACTCTTGGCAATGCCAACAACGAATCTTACCAACTCCCTTGTAGGGCGATTACCCGGCCTGGTGGTAGTTACACGTTCGGGGGAACCCGGAAGTGATGGAGGAACACTCAGGGTACGTGGCGCCAATACGTTGGGAAACAATAATCCTTTAATTGTAGTGGACGGTATTGCCGGACGAAGCCTGGAACGGCTCAACTCAGCCGACATTGAAAGCATCACTGTTTTGAAAGACGCTTCGGCGGCGATATATGGGGCGCAAGCAGCCAACGGCGTTATTCTGGTAACCACTAAGCGTGGCGCACAGGGTAAAACAAAAACCAGTTTTACATACAACGAAGGACGAAGTATGCCGACAGTGATTCCTGATTGTGCAGATGCTCCAACATATATGGAGATGTTGAACGAAATCAACTATTATCTGAATTTGCCGCCCAAATATACTGATGCTGAATTAAGTGAATGGCGCGCCGGTATGGCTACTGATCCGTGGAAATATCCCAACACCGACTGGTATGCCGACTGTTTTCAAAAAGCGGCTCCACAACGCGACGGAACATTAACCATCAGCGGCGGACAGGATAAATTTAATTATTTTGTTTCAGCAGGTGGAAAATTTCAGGACGGTATTTATAAAAATAGCGCTACTTATTACAAACAGGCAAATTTCCGTATCAATCTCGACGGTAAACTCAATGATTATATCAAGTATGGCGTAGATGTTTCAGGATTACAAAACAGCCGTAATTATCCGATACGTTCCGCCGGTACCATCTTTGCCATGTTGCGTCGCGGAAGACCCAACTCACCGGCATTATGGCCAAATGGGAAAAACGGACCCGACATCGCCGATGGTGACAATCCGGTAGCCATAACCACCGACCAAACCGGTTATGACAGAACCAATATTTTTTCAATGTTAAGTTCGGCAAAACTTGACATAACCATCCCATGGGTAAAAGGATTAAGCGTATCGGGAAATGCCGCTTACGACCGTACAATCCAGAGCAGAAAAATCTGGAGAAAACCCTGGTTGATATATAACTGGGATGGAGCCTCTTATGACGCTACCGGACAGCCTGACCTTATGATGTCTAAAAAAGGTGTGGACGATCCTGAGTTAACGCAAAATATGGAAGACGCTAATGTGTTAACCATGAATGCACTGATTAATTATTCAACAAGCATCAACAATACGCATAACCTGAAACTTCTTTTCGGAACGGAACGGCGATCAGGTGAAACATTTGACTTTGAGGCTTATCGTAAATATTTCGTTTCCGATGCTATTGATGAACTGTTTGCAGGAGGCGACGCCGAAAAAAATAATACCGGCAAGTCGTCGCTTCAGGCAAGGTTGAATTATTTCGGACGCGCCAATTACGATTACCTGGGTAAATACCTGTTTGAATTTGTATGGCGGTACGACGGCTCCTATATTTTCGAAAAAGAATCACGGTTTGGATTCTTCCCCGGCGTATCGTTGGGGTGGCGAATTTCAGAAGAAAATTTCTGGAAAAATAACCTTTCCGTAATTAATCATTTCAAAATCAGGGGATCGTGGGGACAAACAGGGAATGACCGGATTGACCCGTATCAATACCTCGCAAGTTATGGTTTCCTTTCAAATAGAAATCAATTATACACTTTTAATTTCAATAACGAACAAAAAGTTTTGAACGAGCTGCGTATTCCCAATAAATCGGTTACGTGGGAAGTGGCGAACCAGTCGAATATAGGCTTTGACGGACAAATGCTGAATGGAAAACTCTCGTTTGAAGCCGATTATTTCTACAATGTCCGTACCAATATTTTATGGACGCGAAATGCTTCTGTACCTGCTTCCACCGGTTTAACCTTACCCAGAGAAAACATAGGCGAGGTTGTCAATAAGGGATTTGAATTTGTGGTTTCATATTCTGACCGTCTCGGTGATTTTAATTATCGGGTTGGCGTGAATGCGAATTTCAATAATAATAAAATCCGTTTCTGGGACGAAACACCGGGTATACCTGAATATCAACAATCTACAGGATATCCTATGAATACCTCTCTGTACTATAAAGCCATCGGGATATTTCATACCCAGGCAGAAGTAGATGCATATCCGCATTGGGCAGGAGCACGTCCCGGCGATGTGATTTTCGAGGATGTGAATGGTGACGGCAAAATTGATGGATTAGACAGGGTTAGAATCTATAAAAGCGACCTTCCAACGCATACGGGAGGTTTTAATTTGGATTTATCTTACAAGAATATCTACCTGTCTGCATTTTTAAAATG
>Ga0082212_10012565_pt1 | contig 10659 bp, 4 predicted proteins | sample TergutNt197P3_FD_71548 | JGI IMG/M metagenome (GOLD analysis project Ga0082212, IMG submission 71548) | Neocapritermes taracua P3 segment gut microbial communities from Petit-Saut dam, French Guiana - Nt197 P3 | ecosystem: Host-associated > Arthropoda: Insects > Digestive system > Gut ...
AGGCAGCCTCCGAAAACCCCGAAATCAAGGCTTGCGACCGAGACAAAAGCGGAGTTTACACCAGGTAAATGAGCATTTTGTCGAGGGAGCGTAACGCAGAGTTCGGGGTTTTCGGAGGTTGCCTGTACTCCTCCAGTATTCCTGCCCACTGCTCAGGCGTCGCCTGGAATGGAACCCCTCTCGTTTCTCCTTCTCCCATTCAAACTGCCTCCTTTGCAGGCTTGCAGTTTCTCCCGGTAAGGGCTTATGATCAATATGGCTTCGCCGGACGCTTACCATTTTTGTTTTCCGGTTTAAAAATTTTGTTGACACATTTTCCAGAATAATCATAATTGACTTGTATTCAATTAAACGAACATCATGTTATGGCAAAACAGGTTGATCTTGCGGAGGCATTTGCCGCAACATCACCGGACAGTGAGGGATGGCATGAGAGTTTCTTCCCGTAGCAACCCGACAAACACCCACTTGCACAAACTTATCAAAACGAAAGCGGCAGTTATCATTTTATTTATGCTGCTGATTCCTGGTTTGCACGCTGATAGCCAGAAAGAATATATCTATCAGGAAGAGAAAGCAATTGCTGTGGAATCCGACATTGCGCCGGTTGCCTGTACATTTAGCATTTCCACGACAAGCGCTAGTCCTGCGGCCGGGGGCGGAAGTGGCAGTGTAAACGTAACCAGTCCAAATGACTGTTTATGGACAGTTATAAACAACGCTTCATCGTGGGTAACGATCACTGGCGGCGGCAGTGGAGCGGGCGATGAAACGGTCAGTTATACGGTTTCGGCCAATAATTCGCTTTCAGCGCGATCTGGAACGCTTTCGATAGCGGGCAAGACGTTTACAATTAACCAGGCCGGTGTTGTATGCACATACGGCATTTCGCCCACAAGTACGAATCCCGCGGTCGCGGCCGGGGGCGGAAGCGGCAGTATAAGTGTTACGAGTTCAAATGGGATTTGTACATGGACAACGACAAACAACGCTTCATCGTGGGTAACAATCACGGGCGGCGGCAGTGGAACGGGCAATGGAACGGTCAATTATACGGTTTCGGCCAATAATTCGCTTTCAGCGCGATCTGGAACGCTTTCGATAGCTGGAAAGACGTTTACAATTAACCAGGCCGGTGTTGTCTGCTCATACGGCATTTCACCCATAAGCACGAATCCCGCGGTCGCGGCCACAGGTGGAAGCGGAAGCGTAAACGTTACGAGTTCCAATGGGATTTGTACATGGACGGCGTCAAACAACGCTTCTTCTTGGGTAACAATCACGGGCGGCAGCAGCGGAACGGGCAATGGGACAGTCAGTTATACGGTTTCGGCCAATACCGCTCCTTCGAGAAGCGGAACGCTTACGATAGCGGGGAATACATTTACTATTAATCAGGCGGATGGTTGTGCATACTTTATTACACCCACAAGTGTGACCATTCCGGCGAGCGGCGTTAACAACCTTGTATTCGTTGGTAGTTCCGATGGCTGTACATGGACAACGACAAACCACGCTTCTTCGTGGGTGACAATAACCGGCGGCGGGAGCGGGGACGGCAACGGGTTGGTGAGCTATTCAGTCAGTAAAAACTCCGGACAGCAACGTACCGGCACAATGACAGTAGCGGGAAAGACATTAACCATTTCGCAACAGTCTGGAATGACTTGTCAGCAGATGTGCGGATTCCACCGGGAATTTTGCGAAAACGACATGCCTGATTGCTCGGGCTATTGCGCGGAAACGGCGTTGGCGTATTGCGGGCCATACAATTTCTTGTGTGCGGCCTCTTACTTAGATGCATGCATACCGAATTGCGAGTCTCAGCATCTGCTTCAGTGTGCAGCTGAATACAATTATTGTATTTCGAACTGCAATTGATTCTCAGCAATTGAGCGGCGAGGTCTCTGTAAACAGATACTCAGAATAAGGATGGATGACATGACGACAAAAAAGGCGGAAAAACTACAGCGCGTTATTATCGTTTCCGGAATGATTGCAGTCATGGCGTCAGTTCTTTACGCACAGTTGTCTTATGAACCTGAGCGTGGCTTTTCCCCGGGAATTGAACAATTGGGCGGGTCCATAGACAATATCGATATTGCGAGCGGGAAGCTGCATATTAAGCTGCCGATAGCGTCATTACCCGCAGGAAACGGAGGGGTGGGATTTGGGCTGAATCTTCATTACGAATCGCGCATATATAATGCAGAGAAGTCACCCAATGGAACCTGGTCGTTAATCGCTTATCCCGGATGGCACTATGAAGCAGGCCACTACGCGCTTGATCTTGAAACGGACGGTTCCACATACCGTCTGAACCTGATATTGCCGGATGGCGGCTCTCACGTACTTATGCTGAAAGGTTACGAAACAGCCGACGGTTTCAGCTCGGTAAAGCCGAACGGCTACAATGCAAACAATGTAAAAGTAATCAACGGTTATTTGAATTACTATACGATAGACGGCAGTTATCTTCGCGTCACAGTTGAAGCCAGCGGTTCCAATATCAGCTACACAAACTTCCCCTGGAATATATATTATCCGGACGGGAGCCGTGTACGAGTTAATGGCGGCGCTGCGACAATTTTCGACAGGAACAACAACCAGACGACGATAACATCGTCGACATCCGGCTATAAAACCACGACAACAATCGCCAATTCCTCCGGGAAAACGATGGTAATCACGAAGAATGTGAACAATGCCAATCCGGACACGGTTTCCTGGGTACGCGACACGGTTACTGTACCTGGAGTGAACGGCGGGACGCTGACCTATATAATAGACTGGAATAAGTACACGCTTCCAGCCGGACGGCTATATCATAACGGCAGCTATAATGTAGCCCTGTCGCCGATAATTTGGGGAGTGAAATATATCCAGCTGCCTCTTCCCGGAGCGATACCGTCCGTGCTTGGGAATGCGCCATCGGATTGGAGCAGTTACAGTTTTGATTATAATACGACTTATGGCGAGATGAGCATGGTGACTACGCCTGGCGGCGCGCAATATATCTACCAATATAATCTTGACAACACGGGAGTTAGCGGGAATACGAAACACGCCACGGAGATAGCGGGCCAGAATTGGGTAAAACAAAAGGTCGTCAGAGAGATGAACAACCCTATTTATTGGAACTATCTATATTGGGCTTTCACCCATACGGCGACGAGTACGTCGGTTATGGCGCCTGACGGTGGAGCGACGACATATTCGTTTTACTGCAAAAGCAACCATAACGATTGCCAGAACGATTACCGCGCAAACCGTGTAGTGGCAATAGACGCCCCAGGTGACATACATACCGAACGGGCATGGGATCAGAACAAAGTCTTCGCGCTGAAGAGTTACAGCGGCCCTAACGCCCTGCCGAACAATACATATGTTAAAACTGAAACAATCACAATCGGTTCGGCTCCGAATGCAAAGACCCGGGTAGTAGAATACGAATACGACGTAAACGGAAGACAGCGCAAGCGCATGGAACACGACTGGAACGGCTCGGGCGGCGCGCCTGGCGGCGTGCTGCGGACAGTGGAAACTGAGTATCATATTGCCGCGCCAAACGCGTCTTCGACCCCGGCGTTAATCACGAATGACGCAAATTCCTACTGGAATCTGCCTGCGATCCGGTTGACGGATGTAAAGCGCGTCAGTGTAATGAACGGCTCGGGCGTGAAGTATGCCGTAACGGAGTATGTCTACGATGCCAATGGCAACAAGACCATTGAAAAGCGCTGGAACAGCGCGGTGCCGTCGTTAGTGCCTGTTCCTGCATTGGACTCTTCAAACTCACAGATATTCACCTTGACATATGACATATACGGGAATCTGACGGATACGTATGAACCTGACATACGGACGCACGCGACATATGACGGCGTGGGACGATTACAAAGCAGCATTGCGGGATACGGCAGCGCCGTTTTACATAGTACGACGCAATATACATGGCAGAACGGGATGGCAGTGTCGTCGGCGACGGATGTTGAAAACGGCGTCAGCGCGCATTATCAATACGATGCCGTCGGTCGTAAAATCACCGAATACATCCAGCACGGCAATACGGCGTCAAATAAGACAACCCGCGCCTATGATGATCAGAACCACATGCTGACGGTAAAGAGCGATCTTAAAATCTACGACGATCAGAAGCTTGAAACGGTAATTCATTATGATCATCTTGGCCGGACGGCACTTGAACAGTATTCCGACGGCGTATCGCTGAATGGAAGCAGTGACGGAATAAAAATACAAACCATATATTACGATAATGTTTTTTCCGGCGGGGCGCGAGTAATCACGACATCGCCTTACCGCACTCTTGTCGACAGCACTCTTGAGTGGAAATGTACGCAGTATGACACGTCTGGCAGGGTAACGGCTGTGGCAATGTACAAAGGAAGCGTAGAACCGGCGGACTGCGCAAGCGCTGCGAACCGTACAGGCATAACGGAAATCAGCTACAATGCAGACTGGACGACGATAACCGACCCTGCAGGCAATGTGCGCAAGGAGCGGCGTGACGCGCTTGGTCGGTTGGCGGAAGTGCTGGAAGACCCGAACGGTCTGAACTACATAACGACATACACATACGACCCGCTTGACAACCTGCTGACGACGACGCAGGGCGTACAGATGAGGGAATTCGAGTACAGCACGCTTGGAAGTCTGCTATCTACGTCAAATCCGGAAAGCGGGGAAAACAGTTACACATATAACGCGAGCGGCCAGGTGGAGCGTCAGACGGACGCGCGGGGTGAGTGGAGCGAAGCGTCTTATGACAGCTTGCATAGAATCACGCAGCAAACATACAGCGACGGAACGCCGACGGTGCATTACACATATTATGGCTGGTGGGAGAGTCCACAGGCTGGGCGTTTGAAATCAGTAAGTACATCTGCAGGGACGACGACATACACATATGACATATTTGGGAATGTAACAGGGAGCAGCCAGACGATAACGGGTTATCCGCGGATATTGCGTTTCAGTTACGAATGGCATATGGGCGGCGTTTTGAAAAGCATGACGTATCCATCTGGTCGGAAGGTTGAATACGCGATAGACGACGCGGGTCGTAATACGAAGGTATCGACAACAGCGAAGACATATTGGGATACGGCCGGGGTAATGCAGCCGTATACGGCTGATGGGAGGGTGACGCAGGCGAAGCTGGGTAACAACCTTTGGGAGACGTATGACTACAATACGCCCGGGACGCCGACGGTCTATAGTCTTGGAACGACGCCGGGCGTCGGCGACCGCATGGAATTGACGTACAGTTTTGACGGATCGTATAACAACGGGAATATCATCAGTCAGACTGTAATGGTTAATGGAAGCCTTCGGACGCAGACATTCGGCTATGACGGAGTGAACCGATTACTGAGCGCGAGCGAGTCTGGCGGATATTATCAGATATACGGATATGACCGCTGGAGCAACCGCTGGGTAACGTCATCTATCGGCCTGTCATACACGGATATCAATGAGCCGACGAATGCCGGTCATTTCAATACGCTGAATAACCGGCTTGCGGGCGCGGTGTACGACGCGTCTGGTAATCAACTGAGTTACAATGGTTTTACGTATGAATACGACGCCGACGGTCGTAACATCAAGGTAAAGGCGGGCGCGACGGTTTACATGACGAATGTATATGACGGATATGGCCGCAGGGTAAAGAAGGAAGAGAGCGGGGTGACGACGTATTACGGGTATGACGCATTTGGTCGGTTGGCTGCGGAGTACACGACAGATACGGTGGCGGCTGGTACGTCATATATGTTCACGGACATGCTTGGGAGCGTACGAGCGGTAACGACTAGCGCAGGAGCATTGCAGGAATGTTATGACTATCTTCCTTTTGGTCGTATGCTGAGCGCGTCAGACAACGGGCGTGGCGGCTGTTATCCGGGTTCCGGCGCAATATCCGGCAGCAATATCAGCAGCGGGGTATCGCAGAAGTTTATCGGTCAGCCGCATGACAACGGGACGGGATTGGATTATTTCGGTGCGCGTTATTATTCATCGTCGTTGGGAAGATTCACGAGCGCCGATCCGGTAGTAATCACATCAAGGCGGATACGGCAGCCGCATCTGCTGAACCGATACGCGTATGCCAATAACAATCCGTTGCGGTATACCGATCGTACGGGTATGGATTCCATCGGTTTGCCGATTGTAAATTCCTTTGCGGATGCGTCCGCAAACAGCATGTTGGGCGACAGAACTTTCATGAACCTTGTGAATGAATGCGGATGGCATCCGATGGCGGCGTACACATTACTAAGCGCGCTGCCTTCGGTGGGCGGAAGGGATCCATACAATATTGATTTGGCCACTTATAATTATGATGTTTACATGAACTGGTTGAAGATTTCGAGTGGTCCTCCTCAGGATGAAGCACAGACAGGAAGCGTTCCCCGGGATACGACGCAGGCAGAAAGAAACGCCATTCTTGAAGCCGCGCGGGGGCAGATTGGAAAACCGTATAATTCCACCAACGGCGGCGAGAACTCAAGCCCGACGACTGGATTTGATTGCTCCGGACTTGTCTGGTGGTCTATTAATGAAGCGGGCATTTCCTATGATTATCGTTCTACAGGAACAATGGCTAACAGTCCTTCTTTGAGGCAAATTAACAATAGCGAGATGCAACCGGGCGATATCATGTTGTTTCCAACTCATACGGGGTTCTATGACCCGGATCAGTCCACAATAGGTAACTTTTTGAGCGCTCGTTCAAGTGTTGGTGTACAATATGGAGATCCAAGTTGGAAACCGTGGAGTAATAATTTTACGCCGTATCGAGTGATGGTAATAAGATAAACTATCCGCGTGAATTAATTATTAAGTATTTCCATAAAAATAACAAAACTCTTTTAGGGAAAAAATCTTGAAATACCCTTGCTTGTTTCCAGATCAGAACGAAGAATTTAAACGCGGAGATTGAAAAGATATGAAAAAACTAATGATTATATTTCTAGGTATTTTATTCGTCTGTGGTTGTGCTATAGCACAAAGTTCAAAATCAGAAACTACTCAATTGTATCCGCAGATTGAAATGGTCTTCGTGGAGGGGGGGACGTTTATAATGGGTTGCACTTCCGAACAGAGAGAAGACTGCTTCGATAATGAGAAACCGACACATCAGGTCACTTTAAGTGATTTTTACATTGGAAAATTTCCAGTAACACAGGCGCAATGGAAAGCTATCATGGGATCTGATAACAACCCTTCATGGATCAAAGGGGACAACCTGCCTGTTGAGCGAGTGAAGTGGGAAAGTGTTCAAGAATTCATCAAAAGGCTGAATGAGAGGACAAGTGGGAACTATCGCTTGCCGACGGAAGCAGAATGGGAGTATACGGCACGTGGCGGTAATCAGAGCCAGGGATATAAATACAGCGGAAGCAATGAAATAGATGAAGTAGCATGGTATGCCGGAAACAGCGGCGATGCTGGAGAGTACAGTGATCGCAAAATACATCCGATAGGAACAAAGAATGCGAATGAATTGGGTATTTATGATATGAGTGGTAATGTGAAGGAAAGGGTAAGTGACTGGTCTAGTCATTATTACACAAGTATTCCTCAGGCAAATCCGCAAGGCCCTGAAACGGGTTCGTCTCGTGTAGTTCGTGGTGGAAGCGGGTATGCCCTTTCTGATTGGGCGCGCGTATCACGCCGCGATAGCGATTCATTCTTTGATGGCTTAGGTTTCCGTCTTGCTTACGGCATTAAGACGGATGTCCATGAGTCAGACGAGCCTGCGTATGATAATTTTACCCAATTAAAAGCAGTGTGTGAACCTGATGCGCGTGAAATTGTAGAAAAGTTTTTTCAGTACGATTTTGAAGGATACATGTTGAGTTCAAAAGGTCACGAGGCAATATGGAAACTTACTTGGGAAAATGGAGAGATTGACGGAGAAGGGCCAATCTTTGTAACGAAGAGCTATCGCGTTATTTCAACGGAAGAATACGAAGACGCATGCCGCGTAACGGTACGTTTCAATGCTTACGGAAATATTGATCGACAAGACGCATCGAATGAAAAGGTAGGATTTGTTTTTCAAGACAGTCCATCTGAAAAAGAAGAAACAGTGGAAGTTAGATGTTTGGAAGAAGGCGACTGTCGTATAAATATGGCAGAATTTGGTCTGCGCCCTCATCCCGGCAAAGCCGCAATAGAAGATATGCTTGAGAATTTGTATAGAATGCAGGGAGGGGAATCGTCAAGGGAACAGGAAGTCCGTGATTTGCAGGAAATCATAAAATCCCTGCAATGAAACTCAGTAATGAACGGCGCGGGCGTCCCTGAGAGCGCGGGCGTCCCCGCCGGCGTACAATTAAATAAAAGACGCGCGACGCAGGAGCGCTTCAATTGGGCGGTTCGCGAACCTCATCTATATTTGGAACGCGCCGCTCCTTCGGCGCGATATTTTATTAATTGTACGCCGGCGGGGACGCCCGCGCTCCCAGGGACGCCCGTTTCATAGTTAAATAGCATGACACATCCGGGTTAAGGGAGGAATTATTTGATAATACTATCTATAAGTAGTAAATTCTGAATATGCCGATGACTGGAAAGGACATGCTGAAACCATACCTGAAAAACTGCAAAAAGTATTTAATCGCCGATTTATTTCTCTGTAAAGCGGAATAGTCCAATCTCCGGTAAAGGAAAGCGCATGAACGAAGTTCCACAGGCAAATCGCTGGATCGTTTCTTTCTCGGTCGTACTCGCCACTTTCATGGTGGTTCTTGACTCCACGATCGTCAATGTCGCGCTTCCGCATATAGCAGGATCAATGTCCGCCACTGTCGAGGAAGGAACCTGGACGCTGACATCCTACCTTGTAGCAAACGCAATAATTCTGCCTATGACCGGATGGCTGGCGCGGCAGTTCGGGCGCAGGCGGCTGCTCATTATGTCGGTCGCCGGTTTTACCATATTTTCTTTTTTGTGCGGCCTTGCTCCCAACCTTATTTGGCTGATTATATTTCGCGTTATCCAGGGACTGACAGGCGGCGCGATGCAGCCGCTTTCGCAGGCTATCATGCTCGAAGCGTTCCCGGCTGAAGAACGCGGCAAAGCCATGGCTGCCTGGGGAATCTGCATTGTCGCTGCGCCGATTTTAGGCCCCGTAGCCGGCGGCTGGCTGACTGATTCATATAGTTGGCGCTGGATTTTCTACATCAATATCCCTGTAGGCATCGTTTCGCTGTTAATGATTAAAACGTTCGTTTTCGATCCTCCATATCTGAAACAACAGAAAACCCGCGGCATAAATTACTGGGGTATCGCGATGCTTGCCGTAGGCATGGGCGCCATGCAGATAATGCTAGACAAGGGACAGCAGAAGGACTGGTTTTCCTCGAACTTTATCCTTGTTCTGGCGTTCATCACCGTTGTACTGCTGGTTTCTTTCGTGGTACGGGAAATTTACGTCAAAAACCCCATTATCGATCTGCGCGTTTTCCGCGATCGGTCTTACACGGTCGGAGTGGTGATGATTACGGCTGTCGGATTTGTGCTTTACGGCAGCATGGTTATCCTTCCGATCATTCTGCAGACGCTGTTCGGCTATCCGGCGCTTGAATCCGGCATCGTCATGGCGCCGCGCGGCATCGGTTCGCTGATATTCACGCCAATAGTGGGAATTTTAATTTCGCGCGTCGATTCGCGCTGGTTGTCCGCTTTCGGCATCGCGCTCTGTTCGGTTACGATGTTCTGGTTCGGATTCCTGAATATGAACCTCGGCTACTGGGATCTTTTCTGGCCGCAAATCTTTCAGGGAATCTCTTTCAGCCTTCTGTTTGTGCCGCTGACCACTTTTACAATGCGCTATATCTCAAAAGAAGAAATGGGAAACGCCACAAGCATATTCAACCTTATGAGAAATATCGGAGGCAGCGTAGGCATCGCCATGGCAGCCACCATGATGGAGCGCAATCGCCAGACCTACACCAACATTCTTGGAACGCACGTCACGCCTTACGACCACACCTCGCAGCAGATGCTTGGCGGCTTGCAATCAGCGCTTACATCCGCAGGCATCGATCCCGCAACTGCCGGCGAACGCGCTCACGCGATGCTTTTCGGCATGGTGCAGCGCCAGGCCACGATGCTTTCGTTTATCGAACTCATGCGCCTTTTCGGCATACTCTTTATCATTCTGCTACCGCTGTTATGGCTGACCCGTTCGGCAAAAACAAAACAGTAGATATGGGAGCGCATGCCATGGGAGCGCATGCGTCCCCGCCTGCGTACAATAAATAAGATGCGCGGGCGAAGCCCGCTTCAATTGTGGGCGCGATAAATCGCGCCCAATTTTATTTATTACACGACCGGCGAGGACGCCGGCGCTCCCATGGCATTATTTTTTTTGCCTGTAGTACCCTACAAGACCAACAATGGCTAAACCAAACATCAAAACGGATACAATCGCCTGAAACCCAAGTAGTTCCACGGAATACCCCCCAATTAATTCAGTTCATCTTCAATGACAAAACGGTTGCCTTCCGACCAGTCGAGTTCGTCTTCCGGCAGGTGATCCATGGTTTTCCACGCGATTTCACCGATAATTATTTCAATGACCACCACGGCGGCGGTAAAAACGGCGAACCCTAAAGGCAGGGTAAGAAC
>Ga0082212_10012566_pt1 | contig 10658 bp, 5 predicted proteins | sample TergutNt197P3_FD_71548 | JGI IMG/M metagenome (GOLD analysis project Ga0082212, IMG submission 71548) | Neocapritermes taracua P3 segment gut microbial communities from Petit-Saut dam, French Guiana - Nt197 P3 | ecosystem: Host-associated > Arthropoda: Insects > Digestive system > Gut ...
GTGAGAAGCTAAAAATCCAAAACAGCACAAAAGCGGCAATAAGCGCCACTTCTCGCCTGGCAGGTTTCATGTCGCTTTCAGTATACCCAAAAAGGGAGAAAATAAGCAATAAATGATGAAAAAACCCTATTTTTCATAAAATCAATACTTTCGTATAGGGTGTTTTGAGCCTTTTTTCGTAAAATCAATACTTTCGTAGAGTAGGCAGCCGCCAAACGTCAGCGGAAAATAAGCACAATTATATGAAGGCTTTCCGTTTTCTGATTCTCTTTACATTGCTCAGCGCTCACTGTCCGCTGCTCACCGCTCTCGATTTCTCCCTCCGCCCCTCAGGTTTCGTATACATCCCCCTCGGCGCAGGAAACGAATCCAAAGACGGCACAGAACTCTACAGTCTCGGCGGTGGCGGCAGCCTCGCCCTTGAACTCGACCTTTCAACCGTCTGGCCCACACCCTTCGGCCTCGGCTACACCGCAGGAATAGAAGGCGGCCTGTTATTCAACGAAGTCAAAGGAGACGACCCCAAAAACCTTTCCGTCTATTCCTTCGGCGCCGGTATCGGCCTGTACTTCTTCCCCCTCTCACGCCTCTTTACCCGCATAGACGGAGCAATCGGCGTATACCAGCCAAGCTATGACGGGGAAAACGGTAAAGCGAACCTGTACCTGCGCGGCGGAGCCGAAATCGGTTTCCGTTTCACCCCGTCCTTTACCCTCGCCGCAAATGCCGGCTGGCGGCAGTTCACCCTTGATAACGGCGTATTCAGTTCCGGCCTGTACGTTGGGCTTACCGCGCAGTTGACCTTTCAAACCGGCAAAAACAACACGCGTGAAGGAGCCGCCGCAGCCCTGGACCAGTACGAGCCGGTGTACCCCGCCTTCATGCAGCTCTACCAAACCAGCCCCATAGGAAACATCGTAATTCGTAACAATGAAAATGCCGAAATCCGGGACGTACAAGTCAGTTTCCGCGCTCCCCCCTATACCGCCTCAGAATACCCCTGCGGCACAGTCCCGATAATCCCCCGCGGCAGAAACGCCGAACTCCCCCTGTTAGCCGACTTCTCCCCCGCCGTTCTGCGCTTTACCGACAACGGCAGAATATTGGGCGAACTCGTCATCCGCTACCGCTTTTTAGGACAGGAACGCGAAGTAATACGCACCGTTATCGTATCAAGTTACAAACGCGGCGCCGTAACCGAGGACATGACCGCGTTAGCCTCGTTCATTTCCCCCACGTCTCCCGAAACCCTTGATTACTCCAAATACATATCCGGCCTCGCGCGGGCCGCCCGCCGAACCGGCCACAATCAGAATTTTCAGTACGCGCTCTGGCTATTGGAAGGCTTACGGGCAAGCGGCATACGGTTAGGCGAAACCTACGCCGCTGACAACGAAGCACAATTCCCCGCCGAGACCCTTTCTTACGGAACCGGCAACAGTCGCGACCTTGCCCTGCTGTTCGCGTCAGGGCTTGAAGGAGTGGGCATCCCCTCAGCCTTTATCAAAACGCCAAACGATTTTCTGGTCGCCCTCTCCCTGGGCATAAACATGAGCGCCGCAGAAACCCTGTTCAACGGAACAGACAAAATACTGATAATAGACAACACCGTATGGCTGCCCCTGTCAATGAGCGCCTTTAACGAAGGCTTTACCGCCGCATGGACAAAGGGAGCGGCATTGTTAAACGAAGCCTTCAGCCAGGGAAATGAAGTAGATTTCGTCATGGTAGAAGAAGCCTGGTCAATATACCCGCCCGCTCCGTTACCCGAACAAGGCGGCCGCATCATCCGCACCAACACCGAAGCCGCCGCCGCCAATGTGAACCGCGCCATGCAGGAATACATCGAGCAGGAACTCCAGCCCATAATCAGGCAGGTTCAAACGCAAATAGCCGCAAACCCCACCATGGCCCTCTACAATCGCCTCGGCATACTACAGGCGCGGGCCGGACGCATAAGCGAAGCCAAATCCGCCTACGAACGCGCCGCCGCCATGGGTTCAGTTCCCGCCATGACCAACCGCGCCAACCTCGCGTTAAGCGAACAGGACTTTGCCACAGCCGAACGCTTTTTCCGGCAAGCCCTGACAAGCGACAGCGCAAACAGAGCGGCATTGCAAGGACTTGAACAAATAGCAGAGAGGAATTTCTAATAATTTTATTTTGAAGGAGTTTTTTATGAAGAAAATTATGTTACTCATGATCACAATGATCGTCATGGCAGTGGGAGCCTTCGCGCAAACCTACACCGTGCAGAATGTAACAGGCCGGGTCCAGCGTGAATCCGGCGGCAGCCGTGTCGATGTCAGCGCAGGCGACACCCTCAGCGCAGACACCGTAATCCACACCGGCGTTGGCGCGTCATTGATCCTGAAAGAAGGCGATAGGAGCTTCACCGTCCCCGGCGCGCGCAGCGGCAAAGTAGGAGAGTTGGCGGCAGCCACCTCAATGGTACGCATCGGCGGCAGCATAGCCACCACCGATACCAGCGCAGTCAGCCGTACCACCGGCCAAACCTCAACCGCCTCAGCCCGTGCCAGCGAAGCCGCGCAAGATGAGGACATAGCCGCTGAATAGGGAACAATGGCCAAAACCAATCGAAACAAACACTTTATTTGGGTCTCACTCTCCGCCGCTGCGCTCTCATCACTTTTGTTTTTCACTTCATTGGACAACAAAGTGTTCGATTTGTTTCTGCGCGTCCTCCCTTCGCTCACCGAAAACGAAAAAGTCTATGTCCTTACGTTAGACGACGATTCAATCAGTTACGCCGGAGGCTTTCCCTTCCGCCGCGAAGTCATGGGCGATGTGGTAATTTTATTGAAAGAACTCGGCGCTAGCGAAATCGTCTTCGACCTGAGCTACCTCGACGAAAGCCCGCCCCGCCTTGACCCCGCATACGCCGCCGGCATATTCGACCGCTACCTCAATTCCGGTTTCAGCCGCCTCGATGACGCAATAACCGTAATCAGCGCTCTGGACGCAGACACCGGCCACAGCGAGCGCGAACTGTACCTGGATGATGTCCGCTATCTGCACCGGAGCGTACGCGGCGAACTTGAAAGCTCCCTCTCCCTGTTAATCCGGGATGTAGACGAATACTTCGCCGGAGCCCTCGCCTTCAGCGGAAGCTCCTGGCTCACCCTCACCATGATCCGCCCCGAAGAAGTATTCGGCGAATTATCCGGCGACAGCGAAATTGACAACTATCTAAAAGAATACATCGCCCTTGAAAACGTAATAGCAGCAGCAGACACCAAAACTCAGACCATGGCCGGAGTAATGCCCGCCATACCCAAACTGTTAAGCCGCTCTCAAGGCGCGGGCTTTGTCAACGCCAACCCCGATACCGACGGCCTTAGGCGGCGCATAAACCTGTTGTTAAAATATAACGGCGATTATTACGCGCACTTAACCCTCATGGCGTTACGGGAAAAGTTAGGGTTTTCGTCAATAGAAGTATCAAACCGGCACATAATCCTGAAAACTCCCGGCGGTGACATACGCATCCCGCGCGCCCGGGACGGCGCATTTTTATTGAAGTGGCCAAAAAAATCATTTTACGATTACCGCATGATGTCGCTGGTAAGCCTTATCCAGCACACCATAATCGAACCCGTATTCGCGCAAAATATCGCCATGATGTACGATTCCGGTTTTTTCTACTATTGGGACGGCGGGAATGAAACACAGTTTCATTCAACCCCTTGGGAATACTACCTGCAAGCCGAAGAAATAAAAGATACCGCTCTGCAGAACAACGCCGCCGCTGACGAACAATGGCAAACCGCCCGCCGCAATTACTTCAATTCCTGCGAAGCCTACCTCTACGGCAATTATGAAGAAAGAATACTCGCCGATGTCGGAGATTGGGAAACAGCCGCCTTTGTGAGTGAACTATTCGATGTGTGCCGCAGCCAGTATGACCGCATGGCGGAAATACGCGCCGCCGCTTCCGGCTTACAGGGCAGTTTCTGCGTCATCGGCTCGGACGCAACCTCAATGACTGATAACGGCATCATCACCTTTCAGGAACACTACCCCAACGTCGGCACCTACGCCGTAGCCGCCAACATGCTCCTTGCGGGAGAATTCCTAAACGACGCGCCCTGGTACATACCGCTGCTAATCGCGATCCTATATTCCCTGATAATCGGTTTCTTTATTAGCCGCTTTGAAACCCATGTATCCATACTCACCGGCATAGCCGGACTCATGGTACTAAGCGGCAGTTTTGTCACAGCCTTTGCAGTAACCAAAACATACCTCGGTTTAACCGTCCCCCTGACCGCCACAACCCTTACCTTCGTATCAATAATGATAACCAAGTTCCTTACCGCCAGCCGGGAAAAAGCCTTTCTGCACAGCGCCTTTTCCCGTTACCTTGCCCCCGAAGTAATCACCGACATCATCAACAACCCCGACAAACTCAATTTAGGCGGCGAAAAACGGGAAATGACCGCAATCTTTACCGACATACAGGGCTTCTCCACCATCTCGGAACAATTAGACCCCGTGCATTTGGTCAAACTGCTCAACCGCTACTTAACAACAATGAGCAACATCATCATGGAAAACGTCGGCACGATTGATAAATACGAAGGAGACGCCATAATCGCCTTTTTCGGCGCGCCCGTATTCAGAGCCGATCATCCCGCCCTTGCCTGCCGCAGCGCCCTGGCCATGAAAGCCGCCGAAAAGGAACTCAACAAAGCAGTAATGGAAGAAGGCTTAAGCCCCACCCCCCTCTTTACCCGCATCGGCATCAACTCAGGCGAAATGGTAGTCGGCAACATGGGAGCCGAAAACAAAATGGACTACACAATAATGGGCAACGCCGTAAACCTCGCCGCCCGCCTTGAAGGAGTAAACAAACAGTACCGTACCGGCGGCATTTTAATCAGCGAATACACCAGAGAAAAAATCGGCGATGAATTTTTATTGCGCCGCCTTGACCGTGTTCGTGTAGTAGGAATAAACACCCCTCTGCGCCTGTACGAACTTTTAGCAATTAACAATGAACAATTAACAATGAGCAATGAAAAGAAAGCGATAGAAGAATGGGAAAAAGCAATAGACTTATACGAACAGCGCAAATTCAAAGAAACCCTGCCGCTATTCAAATCCCTCATGGACAATGACCCCAACGACAAAGTAGCCGAGTTGTACGCAACCCGTTGCATGGAATACATCGCATACCCGCCCCCCGATAAATGGGACGCGGTAAACAATCTTACAGAAAAATGAGGAGTTAGGTAATGAAGAATTTAGGAATACCTCCGCGCTTCAGCGTGATAATCTTCGTATTCATTGCTCATTGCTCACTGCTCATTGTTAATTTGTACGCAGAAAACGATTTCTCCCTCCGCCTCGCCCCGGTAATAGAAGCCCCCATCGGTATTGAAAATCTCTCCCCCGGCTTCGGAGCCGCTGCTTCCTTCGATTGGGCTTTCTGGCCTTTTGCCAAAGACTTTAATTTCGGCCTTCGTGCAGGCGGAACCTTTACCAGCATACCTGTACAGGTAGGCGATCCGCTCACCCTCTTTGAAGGCAAAATCGGCCCCTTTGTCCGTTACCAGCCTCGTACCCCAAAGGGTACGCTCGACCGCTGGTCGTTCCACGCCGGCCTTGATGCCGGAATATACCAATACTCCCGCGCCAATGAAAGCGAGACCAAAGCGTTATTTTCGGCTAACCTCGGCGCGGACTTCCGCGTATCGCCGTATTTTTCCCTGTACGCAGAAGGAGCGTACACTTACCGTGTTTTCTCCCGGCCCTTTTCCTCAATAGGCGCGGCTTTTGGCATACGCCTCAACCTCTCCGAAATAATGACAAGCAAGACAAGAGTACAGATAGAAAAAACACAGCAGTACCGTATCTTTCCGGTTTCCTGGGCATGGTACGAACATAACCCCGTAGCCGCCGTAAAAATCACCAACGAAGAACCCAACGCCATAACCGATGTAAACCTTACATTCTTCATGGACAGCTACATGAGCGAACCCTGGACCTTTGCCGCACTCCCGCGCCTTGCCCCCGGCGAAAGCATGGAAATACCCGTAACCGCGCTCTTTAACGAAGTAATGATCAACCTGACCGAAAACACCACCGCCTCAGGCGTAATACAAATACAGTACCGAAGCCTTGGCGCGCGAAAGGAAACATCGTCATCAGTACAGATGCCCGTATTCCACCGCAACGCCTTCAGTTGGGAAGACGACCGCCGCGCCGCCGCCTTCGTCTCTCCTCGCGACAGCTCCGCGCTTTTATTCGCGCGTTATGTAGCCGCGGCAGTTGAAAATGAACAGTTAAATAATACACCATCCAATGTTCCGGACAATGTCCGATATGCCATCGCCATGTTCGAGGCCCTGCGCTTATACGGCATGAGCTATGTCGTCGTACCCTCCACCTCATACAAAAACCTGTCCGCAAACGAAGCCGCACTCGATAACGTCAGCTATCCCTATCAAGCCCTCTACTACAGAGGCGGCGACTGCACCTACCTTTCAATACTGTTCTGCTCATTACTCGAAGCGCTGAAAATAGAGACCGCCTTTATCACCATACCCGGCCACCTCTACATGGCCTTTGAAGTAGGAGACAGCAGTTGGCAAACCGAAAGCGCCGACATCATCGAATTGGACGGAAAACGCTGGCTCCCCGTAGAAATAACCGTCCCCGATCAGGGCTTCAACCGCGCCTGGCGCATAGGAGCCAGAGAGTGGCGCACCAACGGCGCAGAAGCCGCCCTCTACCCAATCCGCGAAGCATGGCAGCTTTACCCGCCCGTAACCGTCCCCGCTTCCGGCGACCACCCCCCCGAAATGCCCGACCGCGCCGCCATTGTAAGCGCAATGCAAGCGGAGTTACGCAAACAATAATAAAGGAGATACCATGAAAGCCAACCAAAACCCCAAAAGCAGAACCCCCACTTTCCTCGTTATTACACTGTTCTCTGTTCTCTTCTCATTGCTCATTACCTCTTGCGACCTTTTCTCCGGCCCGCAGGTGGACCTCATGCAGAAAATCGAGGACGAAGTAGCCTGGGCAAACGCGGACAAATTGACCGTAAGAATTGCCTACCCAGGCGATTGGGGAACCTCGAGCCCGGGAGCGGGACCGGTTAGCATGGACATACGCAAGAGTTATGCCTTTGATTTGGAATTCACCCCCGATATCGCCTACAGCTTCCAGGGCTGGCGCGTCTATGCGACATCAGTGCTTAATGAAGCGGGCGACTGGATCATCGATCCTTCCCTGCTGGACGACGAAGACGCGCCGGTACCGCAGCTTTCCGGCGTGGTCATCCCCACCCTTCCGGCGCGTGGCGGCAAGGGCAGTTTCACCATTAACACCGCAACGCCGGTTACACTCGTCCCCTGGTGCAAGACCGAGCCTTATGTAATCAGAACCGACCCCCGAGGTGAAAGCCGCGGCAGCACAACAATGCGGACCTACCTTCCGACAACGGCGGTTACCGTGTATTTTAACACGGTGCTTGAAAATGGCAATTGGGAATTTTGGGACGGAGCCGCGGCTCCGGAGAATATCATGGTCGGCATACGGGCGCGGCCAACCAATACCATTGCCGCAAATGGGGCATTCTCGGTAGTAGACTGGTTTGAAACGCCGGTATACGAGAGCAGAGCAGGACAGCACACCGTTACAATCACGCCAAAATCGGGAAGCGCCGGACCTCAAAATGATCATCAAATTGAGGTAACAATAGGACCGAATATACGAGACGCAGCCGGAGAACCCATGACCGCCCCGGAAGTTTTATATTACAAAGTAGCGGCATCAGCGAGCGCGGATGTTAGTATCAACACCTGGTCGGCGGTATACAACGAAAGCTCCGCAGGCATTACGGTTACCTGCACCATTGCGGGCACTGACGCGGGCAACGCCGATACCACTATGACCGCCTGGTATCAGGTAGACAAAGGAGCAAACCAGCCGTTTACGCTGAGCAAAAGCGGAACAACGTTTACCGGAACCATTAGCGGAACAGGCCGCATTGACGATTCGGGCGTACGGGAAGGGAGAAGCGTAAGCGGAGGGCGGGAATACCATATCTTTGTTCAGTTAAACGCGGGTGGCGAGAATAACATAGAAAACGACAGTTTCAAAATCTGGAACTTCCCCCTCATGAGCGTGAGCAAAACCAACCCAGCGATAGAATTAACCAACGGGAATTTCAACTCCACCTTTCAGGCAGGCGCAAACGCCGCGAGCGCAACCTACGTCCTGACCGAAAACGTCTCACTGACAAGCTGGACGCCCCGCAGCGGAGCATTTACCGGCAAGTTCTACGGCAACGGCCACACGGTAACAATTAACACCATGAACACCGCCGCCGGCATGGGGCTGTTCGGCGTGGTAGACGGCGGCACCGTACGCGACTTAACCGTGATGTACGGCGCAGGCGCAAGTGTAAACCCGACAGACACGGCCTTATTCGGCGGCATTGCGGGTACGGCGAAAGGCGCGGCACTGCTGGAAAATGTGGCTGTTAAGGGTACGTTTAGTTACAGTATGGGCGGTACTACAGGGGACAGAAACATCTACGTCGGCGGCATAGTCGGGCTTATGAGCGGAAGTACAAAGGCAATAAATGTTCACAGCAGTATTAAACTTACGGTAGACAGAACAACCGGGTCAACCAGTGGTTATACAGGTTCAGGTGCAATATCGGGGGGAACGGCGCCAACTTTGAACACTTCAATCTATGTAGGCGGTGTTGTGGGAAGCATGGGCACTCCCGGCACAGACGGCAGCAGCGGTCAATCCTCCAATGACAACGGCGGTGATCCTGTCAGGCTGGAGAACGCCACTGTTACCGGAAGTATTACCGTGGGCAGTAATGCAAACCGAGTAAACAGTTGCGAACCTACTGTGGATCTTGGTGTTTATAAAAGTAATGTAGTCAGGGGACTCCATGTGGGCGGACTGGCAGGCTTGATACGCGGCGCCGGCACATCAGATGCTCAAAAGGCAACGATAAAAAACGCTCACTACAGGGGCGGGACCATTCAGGTATATAGCGCCAGTGGGCGGTTACATACCGGCGGCGCTGTGGGTATCGCCTATCGGTACGCTGATATCCTTGATTGTTCTTCCACAGAAACGCAGGTGAATTGTTATAAAAATGCCGCGGGTATTTTTTTTATGGGGGGCTTCATAGGAAACACCGGGCCGGATACACTTATACAAAATTGTCATGGCGACAGCAATATTGTATGTGATACAACCACATCGGGAATTTATATAGGGGGCTTTGGCGGACGGCTCGGCGGTACCACAAAATACTGTTACGCAAAAGGCGTTGTAGAAGGTACAAATAATTCCGCAATATATGCGGGCGGTTTTGCCGGTCATGTGAACACTGTCACCAACTGTTTTACCGGCAGTAACGTAAAAATAACGAATACTACCTCAAGCGGAAATGCTCAGTGTTATACGGGCGGCTTTGCGGGACAATCTACAGGTTCGATATCCGATTGTTACGCATTGGGAAACGTGTATATGGAAAAAACGAATGCTGGTATTAGTGTTACTACATACACAGGCGGCCTGATTGGACAGAGCAGCAGTGTGATCAACTGCTTTGCCGCCGGCAGTGTCACCGTCCACAGAAATAACGGAGCGTCATATAGCTCAACCAGCTATGGTGATATTCGCATCGGAGGCCTTATTGGAAATTTGTCTTCCGGAAGCATAACAAACAGCGCTGCTCTGGGCGCCAGTGTTACAGCTACAGGTTATACTTACGCACCAGCAGACAATAGCTTTAACAGGTTGTATATTGGGCGGGTTTATGGAACTGCGTCTACAACAACATCCACAAATAACCGCGTCTACGCCGACATGAAATTGTACAAGCATAATACCTGGAAATACGCCATGCCGGATGTATCGCCATTACCAGCCGGTACTGATGTTCATACCGGCAGTAACGGCGCTGACGCGGGCGACAGCGAATTCCGCCGTTCCAATATTTGGCAGAACGCCGCTCCCACCACCAGCGATCCGCCTCATGCTACTCATGGACTTAATTTTAGTCCCGCTGTTTGGGATTTTTCTACGGTAAATTATTACGGTCATCCCGTTCTGCGCGGCGAATACGGCATGCGAATGGGGGGACAGTAGTGAGCAGAGGAGCGTAGAGTAGCTCAACGGTGTCAATCACAGAATTTCGATAATGTTGCGTTATGCAACACTTCCATATATGGGGCAGGTAAAGAGCAAAAATGAGGGAAGCGTAAGATATACTTTTCTCATTGCTCTTTCCTCGTTTGTTTTGTGTAAGTGAGAGCAGGGCGCGCCGTAATGCACAGCGTAGCTGTGTAGCTGAATAAGTCAGCACGGCGTGGCGCAAAGTAAAGGCTAAAGTATCGAGCAAATGCGCGAAGGCGCGTACCTCGGTACGAAGCCTGAGCAGCGCGCCCGGGAAGCGGAGATAAGGTCTTTGAAGGGGTCTTGTCTTTCGCAACCCGCACCCGGCTCTCTTTTTTTAACAACCTAAAAATAATACCGTAAATCTACAGACTATTACAGTATCGCTCCTTACAATAACAATATACTAAAACTAACCGGTAATGTCAAGTGCCGTACTCAAAAACATCGGGTGTATTAGCCCTTTTCAGATAAGTACC
>Ga0082212_10012567_pt1 | contig 10658 bp, 10 predicted proteins | sample TergutNt197P3_FD_71548 | JGI IMG/M metagenome (GOLD analysis project Ga0082212, IMG submission 71548) | Neocapritermes taracua P3 segment gut microbial communities from Petit-Saut dam, French Guiana - Nt197 P3 | ecosystem: Host-associated > Arthropoda: Insects > Digestive system > Gut ...
ATTCCTGGCGTAATTTTTTTTGATTCAAAACAGAACCGTATTGGATCAGCTGTGTTGTATCATGGCGTATCGTTTTTGTAAAAACTACTGTCTCATCGTCATAAACACTGAATTTGGTTGTGGTCGATCCCGGGTTAATAGCCAATACCCTGAATGTTCCCGGTTGTTTTGCCGGCATTTCGGCATCGTGCTGGCTGGCTGTTATACTTTTTGGTTTTTCCTGGGGGCGGCGTCTAACTACCTTTTCCCCGTTTTGGATCATGCTGATGCTGATAACACAGTCAAGGTTTAAGATTCGTTCCATAACCTGGGCAAGCTTGGTGTGCACTCCCTCTATATCGATTTCCATGGTTGAAGTTCCGGTGCTGTCCGGTGTATTGTCTTCGTCTACAGTCAGGCGTTTGATGTTCCAGCCTTCATGCCGGATATGACCAGCAACCCTTCCCAGCACTCCGGGCTTGTTGAGTACTACCAATTCAACCCGTTCAGTTTCTGCTTTTATCATATTTACAGTGTATATTATTTTAAGTATACAGTAAATTGCTTTTTTTGCTATAATAAGGTAGATTTATGCTTATGAAAACTATGACAGCGCTGCTGATACTCACAATACAATTGTTTGGCGTGCAATTACTTGGGGCACAGGATACGCTTGAAACAGTAGATAATTCGATAATAAACAATAACTCCGGCCGGGAACTTGTTTTCCAGCTTTCCTCTCTTCCGGGAACCAAACTTCTTTTTACCCAGCGTTTTATCATTCCATTTTTAGAGGGATCCAGTCCGTTAACAGAAGACAACAATGCAGCTTTTGCGTTTACTGCAGAGCTTTCTCCTGTCTCTTTTAATGGCATTGTTGAAACAGTCTGGACACCTATAGCATTTTTCCAGCTTGCTGCCGGAGGACGTATTGGTTCAGGATGGAGCATAAACATCTTTGGTAGTAAAATTCACGGGATAGGAATTAATAAGGGTGATAACGTAACAAAAAAGGCAGTATATTCCGGTTCTGCATTTGACGGGCTGCTTTGGAATGCCCATGCAGGTTTTGTTCTTCAGGGGGATTATGCCGCTTTTGTTCCCGGAGAATGGAATCATGTTGTTGCAAGGATGTATCACGAAATAAGTTATTCCGGCTATACACGGGCTAAAGGCAATGAATCCTGGTTTTTTGTAGATGATGATGATGATCAGGGCGAAAATGTTAATGGTTTTAATTACTATGGCTACTTATTTATCGGTTATCAAATGCCAATTATTCTGGATATGATAGGTATTCTGACCGAGGCGCAGCTTTACCTTTACGATACACCCAACCGCAGCTCCTGGGGAGACGAGAGAATACGCTGGAAATTTGCTCTTGTCGGCAATGTAGCGTTTAACGAACAAATCAGCATGGCGCTGCTTGTCCAGTTCCGTACTGTAAGAAATTATCGCGAATCAAATTGGGAAGAGCTGTATTACCGGAACAGGACTATAGACAAGTCCAGACCGCTGCGCCTGGCTTTTTTTCAGGCTGCCCTTGCTGTAACGTATAAACTTTAGAGCCGCCGCTTTACCAGCCTGAAAGACCAATAAACAATATTCAGAAAGATACCCATAAAAAGGGTAACGCCCCAGGTTGTTTTATGTTCAAAAGGATTGGTAAAGCGATCTCCGATATCGGTCAGGATTTCTGAAGTCCTGGTAAAAAGATCCCAGGTGTTCCACCTGAGATAACGGCCTATGTAAATACCGAAACTTCCTACAAATAGAAGAAATCCCGATAAGAATGTAACAAGCTGTTTTGGCAGTTTGCGACCCAGAATCCGCTCTATATCCCAAAGGCTGAAAAAACCAAAGAGCATACCAGCCCAGGCATAAGAAAGAAACATTAATGTGTCGTACCAAACCGGCATATTTTTAATAGCCCGCAGGTAAAACAGGTCGGTAATAATGTAGGGGGCATTGGGAAAAAATAAAAGCCAGAACACCAGAAGGACTGCAATACTTAATACTGATTGCTGGATTTTTGGTTTAAGAAATGAAATGCTTGTAAGCGCCCAGGGAACAAAGGCCAGAAAAAGGTTCCAGTTTAGAAAGATAAAACCCCAGTATCCTGTATACATTCTGCGTAAAACAATAGTGCAAAAACAAAATAAAGAAAGTATAACCATAAAGGCTGTTTCATCCAGCCTGTCAGTTTCCCGTAATAATATTCCCAGTCGTTTAAGCATTTTGTTTACACTCCCGTTGTCTGTTTACTTCATAGAGCAGTATTCCTGCAGCCACCGATACATTAAGTGAATCAATACGGCCCTGTGTTGGGATGGCGGCAATGCCGTCGCATCGTTCTCGAAGGAGCCTGGAAAGGCCCGCCTCTCCTCCCATTATTAGGGCAACACGTCCGCTTAATCCAATATCGTAAACTTTTTGACCGTCCATGTCAGCGCCATAGACCCAAAAATTATTTTCCTTAAGCAATTCCACTGCACGGGCCAGGTTTCCTTCTTCAGCGCATTTTACCCAGTTGCTTGCACCTGCAGATGTCTGGGCTATTACCGGTGCGTTTTTTGCATTCCTGCGGCGCCGGCTTACAACTAAATCTACAGCAAATTGATCGCAGGAACGAAGTATTGCTCCATAGTTATGCGGATCGGTAATTTCATCGAGTATCAGTACCAGTGCATTTCTGCGATTATCCAGTGTTGCAAGAAAACTTTCCAGTGAAATAATACCGGAAGATGCGGGAGAACCGGTACTGTCTGCTGTTTCCAGAACTATGCCCCTGTGATCCGGATCAATTTTGTCCAATTCGGATGTGCCAACCCTGTCTACGCGGATTTTACATCCTAGCGCTAAATCAACCAGTTTGCGCGCCCTGGGCCCCGGTTTTGCCATAAGTAACGGCCCGCAGGGAATACCCGATTTTAGCAGTTCTTCTATTGCATGAAACCCCGATAAATAACCCATAATCCAAGCATAACCATTGTAACTATTTTGGAAAAGGGTAATCTGGCAGAAATACGGTATGGATATTATTGATTATAATTGTTCGGAACATTATCGCCATGGGAAGATAAATGATTTTAAAGTCCGGCTTCCGGTTGTTTCTTTTTCTTCCGCCAGTAATTCGTGCCAGGGGATATTTGTTTTTCTTGTATGAGTTTCCAGCCAATCGTATTTTAAGAGCCGGAGCCTTACCGCTTCGTCCGAAAATAATATGGAAAAACCGGGAAAAGGAAGAATTAATATACTCATTAATATATTAAGAAAAAGGGCAAAAAGGCAAAACCATGTATTGTCAAAGAAAATAATGATGCATTTTTTTATGCTTTTTAAAGGACGCTTTCCCAGACGGTAATACACTGCAGGGTAAAACTGTATCGAAGCAATGATAAAAAGACAAATCCAGCAGGAAAAAAAAGCTGCTGCCAATCCGAAGAGCGTTCCCATTTGCAGATAAATTGGAATAGTAAAACGGATTAGCAGAAAAACAAAAGCCGCTATGGTAAAAAATACTGCCGCAGGCAGCAAGGCGCTTTTTATGTTTAGAAAAAAATCAGCCGGACTTGGACGGTTATAATCTGATACTTCTTTTAGAACCGAAGCGGTTGTACAGAAGTATACAAAAAACCAGTAGAAAAAAAAGATGGTTACCGGCACTGCCGGTAAAACAGGGAGCAGAAAAAAACCAAGAGCCAGCAAAAGAATAAAACCAAAATTCAAAATAAAAAGAAAAAAGAAATTATCCCAAAAATCATATAAAAATTTTTTTAAAAGAAACATAATCATTTTTTTACTCCTATAACAATCCGCTGCGTTTAACGTTAAGATAACGGTTTATCAGGGTAGAACTTAATTCACTTGAACTACACTCCAGTGTTAAAAGCCCCAGATGTTCCCAGGTTTTATAAAGCCGTTTTCGGGCGCTTAAATATGAAAAAGCTGCCGCTGTTTCCAGTGCTTCTTCCGTTCCAGATGGTTTTCGCCTTGCAATTATTTCCGCTTCCTCTTCTTTTAAACTTACCAGGAGCAGGAGATGCCGCCGCTGAATACGGCGGAGTATCCAGGAAAGTGATTCGCCATCCTCTTCTCTAAAATTACTGATCATTATAATAAAAGTGCGCCTTTTAAGACGGGACAGGGCGCTTTCCAGGGCAGAAAAAAGAGAAGACGGGGTACTGTTGCATTGTACATCGTATAGGCTTCTGATAATTCCGGTAAGGGCGCTCATCCCTTTGCGGGGAGGCAGCCAGCGTTCTTCAGCGCCAAAACAACCCAGTGCAACACCGTCACTGTGTTTTAATGCTACCCAGGAAAGAAGCAGGGCCGCCTCAAGGGCGCTGTCAAATTGTGTCTGCAAAAAATTTTCGTGTACAGTTTCAGTAAAAGGAACATAGGACAAATTTTCGTTTGCAATGTCTGGCTGTCCGGTTGAGGATACGACTCTGTGGAGGCGGTAACCGGAATCCAGAAGCAGCAGTACCTGTTGATCCTGTTCTTCCTGGTATTCACGTACTATTGGTTTATTACGGCGGCCCGTTGCCCGCCAGTCAATGGCTTTGACAGAATCGCCGTTTTGATAATCCCGGAGACTTAAAAAATCCATTCCCTGACCCCGTTTACGGATCATTTTAATTCCGGTTTGTTCAAGAACTCCGCGAAGTTCCGTGCCGGAAGCCAGTTTATTAAAATCTGGAAAAGTTCTGCCCTGGCTGATACAGGAGTGGGTTACTTTTAGCTGCCAAAATCCAAGAAATGAACCAAGGAGCAGTTCAGTCCTGTTAAATTCCCAGTTTCCCCGTTCAATGGGAATTACCGTGTATTCAAAGGAATAAAAAGATCCGTGTGGGTTGTACCCCGGTTTTGATATTTGTGCAAACAGGCGGCGATTAAGTTTTACCGGAAAGACACTGCAGTCTAACCCTTCCGGGTAAATATCAAAGAGCTTTGCAGACCTGGCAAGATAATGATTTTCTTCTGTCTGCTTTATCCTTAATGTAACAAGGGTTTTTCTGCCAAGTGTCAGGTTGCTGCTTAAGTTCCTTTCTATATGCAGCCTGTCGGTAAAGAACAGCAGAAGGATAGCATCGGTAATGATTATGGGAATAAGCGATAATCCCCCGATAATCCAGAAAATATACAGTGTATCGTAAAAGAAAGCTGCTGTTCCCAAAAAAAGGAGGCAAATCAATATAATAAAAAAAATCCGTCCGGGTTTCATGTACGCGGCGCTTCCACAGTAGAGAGTATACTTTCCACAATGTTGTTTTCTGTAAGCCCTTCCAGCTCCCCTTCTGCGGAAAGTGTAAGGCGATGAGCCAGCACAGGAACTGCCAGAGTTTTTATATCATCGGGGATAATGAAATCCCTGCCTTCTAATAGAGCTTTGGCGCGTGCACAGCGGATTAAAGAAAGGCTGCCCCGTGGGCCGGCGCCGCATTCAAGGACGGCGCTGGATCGGGTAGCAGCACAAAGACGCACTGCATAATCAATAACTGCATTGTCGCATCGCATTGAAGAAATCAGAGCTTGGATTGCTATAAAGTCTTCGGGATTCATTACAGTATTCACCGCAGATACTGAAAGTTCTGCCCCTGTTTCGCCGGAAAGAACCCGCGTAACCATTAGTTTTTCTTCGGAAACCTGCGGATAACTGACTAAAGCCTTTATTAAGAAGCGGTCTTTCTGGGCATCGGGCAGCGGATAGGTTCCTTCATGTTCAAAGGGATTTTCTGTTGCCATTACCATAAAAGGCTTTGGCAGGGTATGGCTTACGCCGTCCAGGCTTACCTGATATTCCTGCATTGCTTCAAAAAGGCTTGCCTGGGTTTTTGCCGGGGAACGGTTAATTTCATCGGCAATAAGGATATTGGTAAACACCGGTCCTTTTTTTGTTAGAAAATTACCAGAGCTGGTATCCAGAATTACTGAACCGGTAATATCGCTGGGCATTAAATCCGGTGTAAACTGGATACGCCGGGAATCCCCCCCCAGGGCTTTGGCTGCTGCCCGGACTAGAAGGGTTTTTCCCAGACCTGGAACCCCTTCTACCAGAATATGTCCGCCAGCCAACAAGGTAATAAGAACCTGATTTACCAGCTCGCTCTGACCTATAAAAGCCCTGGCAATTTCTTTTTTTACTTTTTCCAGCGCTTCTCTTGCTTCACTTATTGTAAGACTCATAAACTCTCCTTTTCCAACTGTTCCATTAATTTCTTTTGCTCATTAATAAATTGTATAAAAGTGATTTCTTTTAATTCTTCGGCAGCATTGCTTGCCGGGGAATTATTGCCGGTTGCTGCTAATGTAAAACCGCCTTTGATCCTTTTTCTTTGTTCAAGGTCTTTTTCGTATGTTTCGATGTATTTTCCCAGAGCTTGGTTTTTTTTAAGAAACCTTCCTTCTGCCAAAAATCGTTCACGCAAAGGTTTACCGGGTTTTTCCGGCAGGGGCCTGTATCGTCCAAAGAGCGGTACTGCCATCCAGAAGCCTGTTATAACCAGTAATACAAGGCTGGCGATCAATGCCGCAGGGTTTCCTCTTTCTGCCAGATTTCCAAACAGATTCTGTTTGCCCCTTAGGTATTTTATAAATAATATCCCCTCTCTGTTGTCCGGTAAATCAGTTTGGAATATATCCGAAGCAAGGTTAACATTTTGTGATTCGCGCAATGAATAATTATTCAGAAAAATAGCTTTTCCGGTTATAAACAAAGAACCTTTTCCTATCTCCAATTTTACAAGTTTTATTTTTTCTTTATTATTCATGATTAAGGTTTTAAATTCTAATGGAACATCCGGTTCTGTTTTTTTAAAGGAAATACTCCAGTCAAAAGATGGCGTTCTTTCTATTTTTGTATCACTTGAAATATTTTCTTCTTCCTTTTCTTCAAAAATAAGTAAAGTATTGGTTTCATCATCGTCATCATACGAAGAAACAGTAATAATACCCAGAGATTTCATAAAATCCCTTAACCGGTAATTTATATTTATGCCGTTATCTAATGAAATAATGAGCCTGTTGCCTTTTTCCAGCCACGGGATTAGCAATGCCGGGTTTTGGTTCCAGGTAAAACGGGAAGTCTCTATAAAAATTATTTTTTCCGGCCCGCTTAATATGGTGTCGAGGTTTCCTGCAGACAAGGTTCTAACCGGGCGGCCCAGTTCTATAAGCCATTTTTCCAGAGCATAAAATGAATTAGCCCTTACTTCCCGGGCCGGATTCTGCCAGCGGGTAACTGGGACAATTTCCAGCTGGGTAAAACAAAAAACGCCGGCCAAAAGGATAATTCCCAGTATAACCAGGAAAACAGTAAGGGATTGGCGATCTATCACCCATAACCCCCTTGATTATCCTCATTGTTTTCCAGCAATGTCCTGCATGATGCAAGAGCTTGTTCAAATGATCCGCTGGCTGGTTTCTGTCCGCCATAGGCAAAGATAATCCAGTTTTGGACAAAATTTTCAAAGTATTCTATACCGGTTTCTGCAGCAGTGTTCTTGCGGACTATTGTCAGACTTTCATATTCAGTAGCTTCTGAGGGAAATGGAATAAACCAGATTTTGGCAAAAATAGAAATAAAAGCCCTAAAACACATGGCCCAGGCTTCTCTAATTCTGCCCTTATTATGAAGTTCTTCTGCACATTGCAAAAGTGTATGACATTCTTCCCGGGCAGGATTATAAATATTGCTTTTTCCGGTTGAATGTCCGGGAAAAAAACGGCTGCGGTGCCTGTAAGCATAGAATAAACCACAACCCAGGGCAGTTAAGGCTGCTGCAATAACAAAAAAGCGGAGTAGCTTTCCCAATGTTTCTTTTAACGGGATACCTGTAAATCCGCGCTGCACTTCATTGCTTTGCTTAAATTGAATACTCCGGCTTTCTTTAGCAGTTCCGAATTTTGGGTCATCCAGGATTTTATTCAGGGTGTTCCCGGTTTTTTCGGAAACAGGCGGCGGCTTAAGCCATTCCGGCTTTTGCAATTCAAGGGATGAATTTTCCGAAGCATAACCAGCGCCAGGACTAAAGAAAAAGAGCAGGATTAATACTGGAACAACAAGTTTAACTTTTGATTTTTTATTCTTTTCTACACAGGTTTTAAAGAGCAGTTCTATGTCCCAGCCTTCTGTTTCTACACGGGAATTGATATACAAACTGAATCCCATGGTAATATATAACGTTTCAATTAGGATTGCATTAATAAGATACAATGCTGAAACAAAATTATTTTCTTCATTAATAAATTGAATAATATTGCTGTTTGTACCTTTTACCATATTAAAAATGCTGTTAAGGAAAAGAAGTTCGCCCATATTTAAAGCCATTACAATTCCTATACAGATCAGTGTAAGGGGCAGGCCAAAGCCAAGGCCATTGCGTGAAAGAAGCTGAACTCTGCGTTTATAATTTGAGCCATTAATATGTTCCAGTACACGCAATGGCATACGTGCCGAACGGAAAGGAGAAAGACGCCGCCAGAGAAGATCGTCGGCAAGTCCTGTTCTTATTGTTCTGCCCAATCCTCGGAACAGCCGCCGGAAAGAAGCATGTGGTTCAAAAAAGCGGACTGATACGACATGGAGGCAAAAACGATCCAGCAGGGGTTTAATCCACCAGATAACCAGCAGCATGATTTGTTTAAACCAGTCTAATTCCAGTTTAATTGTAATTTGGAAAGTAATAAAAAAAATTATCAGCGGGATACCGGTAAAAAAAAGTATGGGAAAACAATTTGTTCGCCAAAGCAGAATACCCATATCCGTTGCTTCCCAGCCGCTGCGCCGCCGGAATAGTACTGCAGGACTTAACATGCTGCTCATACACGTACTGCTCCCCGGCGGCCTGCAAAAATAAAATACAGAATTACCAGCAAAATTGCGGAAAAACCGGCGGCAAAGCGTATAGTTTTATCAATTTCGTGCCTGGAAGACCAGAACGCTTCGATAATTGCGGCGATTACAAGCATCATGGCACTGCCGGAAATTAAAGGTAGTGCGGTTTTGCCTGCTTCCCTGAGCGAAACGCCGCGGCTTACCCCCCGTGTAATAAAAAGCCGGTAGCCAAGAAGGAACCCTGCCTGTGCGGAAATAATTATGGCAGTTAGTTCAAATGCAGAATGGCCAATGACAAAAGAAAAGAATGTGCTATAGTATCCGCAGTTGATAATGTGTCCTGCAGCCGCTCCGATAAAAATTGCATTAAAGGCAAGGATTAAGAGGCTCCCTGCTCCGGCAAGGAGGCCGCCTGCAAAGGTAACAAAAGCAATGGTTATATTATTGTAAATATAATACCCAAACATATCAGCATCAGTTCCTGCTTCCCGCGGTTTTAGATAATGGGAACTTGTCGGGTTGTACATTTCTTCCAGGCTGGCAGCATGCCAGGGGGACATTATTTCATTAATAAAGTCTGGAAAGCGAATACACAGGAGTGCAGAAAAAATAGCAAGACCGAAAAAAATAAAAAAGCAGCAGCTAAAACTTTTCCATTGACTGCGGACAGCACGGGGAAATGTTCTTAAAAAAAATGTTGAAAAAACCTTAATCGAGAAAGGCACAGAGCCGTAAAGAATCTGATTGCCTTCCAGCGTAATACGATTAAGCCTGTCGACAAGGGCAAAATCAAAGCCATTGGATTTTGCTGTATTAAGATCGCCTGTTAGCTGCCTAAAAGCCCGGGGGAACCATGCAGCGCGCTCCCGTAAATACTTTTTCCGTGCAAAAATTCCTTTCCGGTTTGTTTTACTTCCCGTTATGAGTCTTTCCAATTCCTGCCAATCACTTTCCCTTTTGGCGATAAAACTTCGTTGGGTCATCTTTCCCCCGAAAAGGAACGGGCTATGCCCAACAGGTATGCAGATGCACCTGAAATTGCAGATTCCGTAGTATTTTGCAAAGAAGCTGCTAATGGGCCTGCAATTTCGTCTGCACGTGCTTCGCCAAATAATGGGTAACGGCGGGCAAACATCAATATGCCTTGCTTTTCTTCGAACGAAAGCGTTCTTTTAGGAAAGACCGGCTCGATGCTGGAAACCCAGTTCATTCTGGCTGACTGCTCAGGAGCCTGGGACTGCCAGGTATAGATTACAAGAGTTCCTGCCGCCCAGTCTCCAGGCCGCTGGAAAGCCTTGCTTGCCGATGAGGTAAGGAATGCAATCAGGTACAGTCCATAATACCCGTCTATAAAACGCAGAAGGTTTCTAATAAACGAAGCGCCGGCGCTGACAGGAGATCCGTCATTCTGAACAACCCTAAGTCCCAAGAGCCGCTTTCCGGGACTTTGCCCCCGGAAAAAAAGATCAAAAATAACATAATAAAACCATTCCATTACAAAGTAGAACAGTAAAAAAATCCAAATGCCTCCGAATGAACTTAGAAAAGATATGTAAATAATAATGAATATGAACATCACTATCCATTTTATAAAAGTATCAATGCCATAAGCACAAAACCGGGCGCATATACCCGCCGGGTATAAAGTGTATTCTATACCTTCGGGAGTCTCTGAGTGGAAAGAGGTATCGTTTTGGACTGGACCTGTCATGCAATAAACGCACTGAAAATAGCCGTAATAACTGCTGTAAAAAAAACTAAAGCCATTAAAGACAGGCCAACAATTGTTAATACCCCAATAAAATTCCACAGCAGTTTATTATTTTTAAAAGCTTCTTCC
>Ga0082212_10012568_pt1 | contig 10657 bp, 2 predicted proteins | sample TergutNt197P3_FD_71548 | JGI IMG/M metagenome (GOLD analysis project Ga0082212, IMG submission 71548) | Neocapritermes taracua P3 segment gut microbial communities from Petit-Saut dam, French Guiana - Nt197 P3 | ecosystem: Host-associated > Arthropoda: Insects > Digestive system > Gut ...
AACCGCCGGGGATTTCGATGCTCGTCGGAAGGAACCCCGGGGTACTGTTTGAGTTGACCGTCACATCCAGCGCTTTGCCATTGCCCGAAATCAATACTTTAGCGATTCCCGGGTGGGAGGGCAAAGTAAGAACACTGCCTGTCAATATAGCATCCGGGGAACTGTCCCCGACGTTTAACAAGTACGAGGCGGTGGCAAGATTGATGCCCAACGCTGCTGCAGCGCTGATAATAGTTGCGGAATCGATGCTGAGATCGACGCCTATGCCGGTCGGAATCTCAATCGAGGCCACTCCGGACGCCGGCGGGGTGATGATAAGGTTATACTCCAGCGCCGGCTGGCCCGTATCGGAACGCTCCGCCCTCTGCCTTATGCTGGGGTCGAGGTATCCATCGCTGCCTGTTGGCGCGAACCCTAGTTTGGAGTACTGCTCGATTGTGAATATATACGGGATTGGTACGTTAATCGTCGGCATATCGGGGGAAAACTCTGTTGCGATGTATGCGGACGAGTTACCCGCGCCGATGTAGACCAGGTAGATTCTGCTGACGAGATTATTGGTGCCTGCGCCCTGGGTTATACGCCCGTGCAGATACGGGTACTCCAGCGGATTGTTGACATTGACGGGCGGGTCCTCTCTATATGGATCTTCACTGCCCAGTACGAAGTCAAAGCGTTGCTCGTCGCCGGGGAACGCCGGAGGCGTGAATGCCGTCGGATCTGCCCAAGTCGCGTATTTGGGATTGGGGATGCCTGACAACGACGGCCTTTGCATCGCAGCGGGGAGGAGCCTTACAAAGAATGTGTTTGTACTTGCATTCGGGTCCCCGATTACGATTGCGTTTACGTTTGACGCTATACTCGCGCCGATTTCACGCCCATTTACGTCGAGTATGCGGTATTGGCCTCCAGCCGCGTTGCTGTAAATGTCATTTGGAGTTATGTCGTAAATATTATCCAGCGAATCTATCCATTCCCCGGCGGGATTCAGCTTCTGAAGCTGGAACATGGATTGCCGTGCAATGGTATAATTGAAACGCCTGACGCCCAAATCGTCAGTCCTGAATACCGGTACGTTCCCGTAGTAGAGGTTGCTCCAAACCTCAAGCAGCGAGTTGTCGGTTATCGCCCTCTGCGGGGTAACGGTTACCGCCAGCAGACCCGTCAGCCTTCCGGAGTTAGGCCTCAGGTTTCCGTCGAGGACGCCCATAAGGGTCGTCGGCACACGCGTAACTGCGCCGTCGCGGATAATCCGCTGTTTGAGCTCAAGGGGGACGCCCGAAGGTTTGAAGTTCCCGCGAAGCAAGGGAACTGCGCCGGGATTTTCAATATCCGGATGGAATACGTCGCTCCAAAGTATATCTGCGCCCGCAGCGTCTGCCAGTCGGTTGCCAGATCCACTCTCAAGAATGTACCCCATCGCGTCTGTTTGAATGAGGTACAGTATCTCGCGGTTGGAGTCGCACTCATATGCATACCATGAGACGCCCGTGTACGCCACCTCTACGGCGTTCTGGATCGTGTACGGTGTGACCCGTGTAGTCGTGTCTGTGAGTTTCATCTCTATAACCCGCCCGAGGCTTCCGTTTTCTATCGGGCCTGTGGCGTATGGGTTACGGACATTGGGGTCGTAGCTGGGGCCGCTTGTACCGTTGTGATCGAATTTGCTCACGGGCACGCTTTCTGGCGATACGATGATTGTCAATGCGTTGCCAACCGGATATCCGGACAGGTCCGGGGTCGTCCAGAGGCTGACAGTCACTACCCCTACGCCCGCAGGGTTTGCTTCTATTGTTATATTGTCGCCTTCGCCGACCGGTTGCCCGGCTTGGAGGCATCTGGCGGGGTTGGTGCCCGGAAGCTCGGCTTGCACCTGCACGTAGAACTTCTGGGCGATCATATCAGGATCGTCTATGGTGAGCTCTATATTCTGCCGCCTGTTCGCGGCAGTGCCGCTTGAGTTCATTACAGAATTCCGCACGGCTATGCTTATGCCATCGGTCAGCTTCACAGTCACTTCTATCACAGCCCTGCCAATGCCGCCATTTGCGTCCGGGTTGCTTCCGACCACCGTTGCGTACACATTAACGGTGATGCCGTTCGGATACTTCAGGGCGGACGGATCTGCCGGGTCCGGGGTGAGCAGGATCGTCCTAACCGAGGCCGGGATCTCAATCCTGCCGTTGTTGTTGACCGTAGCTATTACTGCGTCGGTGAGTAGATCGTCGGTGAACTTGTCGTATGTCCAAAGAAGCTGCCTACCCGGGGTCGCAGTGTAAGCTGTTATCATTGTAGTGCCGCCCGGCATCAGGGTAACTTTATTCGGGTCTGTTATTACATCGTTGGCGCTTCTGAACACCCTGACCTGTACCGTTTTCACGCCCGCAGCGCCTCCTGCGTCTATATGCGCCGTTATCGTTGTGACGCCCGCGCTGATAGCGGTAACAAGCCCTGTGGCCTCGTCAACCGATGCTATAGCCCCGTTATTAGAGAACCATTTGGCTGTCTCAGTGGCGTTTGACGGGGTCAGTACAGCTTGAAGCTGCAGCATATCGCCGACAATCATAGAGACCAGTTCGGGCACTATCCTTGTAATCCCGGTGGCGGCGACATATGGGGCCACTGTGAATGTGGATGTGGCTGTGAAAGATTTCCCGGTCGAGTCTATCAGTGTGAATGTCAGCCTGTCCGTCCTCGTCGAAGCGACGTCTCCGCGATTGGTGCACAACAGGCTAAATGCGTTTGGCGTTGCCCCCTGGGAAAGCTCCCCCACATTACCTTTAAGCGGCAGCGGGCCGGAACCCGTGCTGTCCCACCTGATAGTAATGTCGCCATTGCTGATGAGCGCGCCAATCTGCGCGGGGGTCAGCATGCTCCCGTCGGTAAGCTCCACTGACAGCGTTATCGACCTTGTCTGCAGGAACGAGAATGTGGTGCCTGTTGGGGAAACTGCAATTGCGATACGGCGTATCGACAGGTCGCGTATATCTGTGCTCCCGCTTCCGCCGCCGGGGGCGTTTGCAGGGTCGTTAAGGTATCTTTGAATGGCGTCGATTACTTCCTGTATCGAACGGTATTGGCGGAGCCTCCACAGATAGTCGGCCATCGCGTCCTTCTGTGACGCGGTGTAACTCTTATAGGGATCCGCGCCTGTTTGGAATTGCAATATTGCCGCATTCGCCGAATTCTCGATAATAGTGCGCAGGGCGGCGTAGCTGATGGAGGCGTTGATCTGCCCAAGCAGCGTAGTCTCGGCGTTCAACCGCGCCTGCACGGCCCTGTCGAATGCCGCTTTGACAGCGGACGCTGTCGCGAAGGTCGTCCTGCGGGCGGCAAGCACCTGTTCGGCCACATATTGTTTGCCGGCGTCCGAAAGCGCCGAATACTGGCTGTTGCCCGTGGTGGCAACGCCCAGTTCGGTCGCGAACGATAAATCTTCAAGGATGCTGCGGGCTTCGCCGGACGTGACGGCGCGGTTCATGGCGTCAAGCCCTTTGTTGTTCGTGCTGGGGAGTCCCAGCGGATTATCTGAGTTCAGTATACGCCTTGTAGCCTCGGCGCCTGTGTATGGGGAGGCCCCCTGCTGTATGCTGTACATAATCCTGTTGTCAAAATCCCTTTGAAGGTTGGCCGTCTGGGTGGGGTTGAGCGTGGTCAAGTGGATCGTCGAACTGACAAACTGGATGTTCTCGGTCAGATGCGCGCCCCAGTTTATATACAGGACTTCCCTGACCAACCCTACTTCCCTGCCCTGTTCGCGGAAAACAGGCAGGTATATCAGGAGGCCCCGCCTACCTTGATATGTGTCCAGGGTCCTTGGCGGCAGGGTTATCGGTTCGCCGTCAACCAGCGAGTAGGTTATCGAGGCCATTGAGCCCGCCTCGGCAGGCGCCGGGATGAAGTAGCCGATCCAGAAACCGTAGCGGCTGCCACGCTGGGTCAGCGGTACGCGGCTGGCTGCGGATTGCGATATATGGACCTCGGACGAGGTGCGCCCCGCCACCATATTCAGGCGTAGTGTAGCCTGGTCGAAAGGCGCCAGCGCGCTCGTGTTCGTAAGCAGTTCCACCTTAAGCGGGCTGTCGCCGCTCGAGCGGTCGATGTTGTTCGACCATTGGGATTCTGTACTGGAGACTGATTTGCCCGCGACTGTCGCAATAACGTTGACGCCAAGCGTCAGCAGTTCGGGTTCCTGGGCGACACTAGCGCCTGAATGGTTTATTATAAGGTTGCGGATGCTGCCTGTGCCCGTCACCGCGACATTGGGCGCTGAGACAGTAAGGTGCCCTACCGAGGTGTTGGCGGCCAGATTCAGGCTCATCCCCTGCCCGCCGTCATTTACGCGCAGGTTGATAATATGCCCGGAGTTGAGGCGTATCTGGCTCCCGGGCCCGTTGACGATGAGGTCGTTCAGGTTGACCCCGGTCAGGTTCACTACAGCGTCTTCTCTCGCGTTTTCCAGGATAGTGATTTCAGGGACCCCGCTGCCCGCAAGGGTAAAGCCCGAAACGGCTTCTATCAGCGGGACGTTTGAGTTGTCGGTCACCGAAATGCGGGTGTCCGCCACAAAGCTTGCGACATAAATACCCTCGGTCACAGTCGCGTTCGACAGCACGACGCTGTTAGGGCCGCCTCCGCGCACGATCAGACGGCCGTTTATCGTAGTATTGGTTATATAGACGCTGCCTGAACCTACGCCGTCCCCGATTGTCACGTCGCCGTCGACGACGGCGTCGCGCAGCTCGGCGCCGGGGGTTTGGATCAGGAGCCCGCCCTGCAGGTACACATTGCGGAAGCCTGTCTCCGGCATGAATACATTATTGAAAATCCTGTCGATTATGACAACTGCCTCGGCGCGGGTGATAAACGCGCCAGGCCTGAAGTTCCCGTCGGGGTACCCCGTCAGAAGGCCCCTGTCAACGAATGCCGAGACGTAGGTTCTGGCATACTCGGATATAAACGCGCTGTCATAGAAGCGGGACAGGTTCCACTCCGCTTCCGACGTCATCCCCAGCGTCCTGGCGACCAAAGTGGCGGCTTCCTGCCTCAATATATTGTCGTTTGGGCGCATCGTCCCGTCAGGGTAGCCGTTGGCGAGGCCCACCCTACTGGCTTTGGAGACGATGTCAAGCTGCCACGTGTTCGGCTCCAGATCCGAATACCCGGATACGTTCGCGGTCGCTGTCGCGCCCAATGCGTTTACGACCAGCGAGAAGAACTCGGCCCTCGTAATATACCAATCGGGGTAGAAACGGTTCCCCGGGAATATCCCGGAATCGATGAAGCCCATGCTGTTGACGCGATTGATCGCGCCGGCAGCCCAGTGCCCGCTCACATCCGTATATGCAGTATAGGCGCCGGAAGCCCCAGTCACCACGCCAGCCGGGACCAACCCAAGCAAAATGACAAGGACAAGCAGCGCCGCAAGCGTCTTCCTAAGAAGCTTCATATTGAAATTCCCCCTAAATTAACTCACGGTATATTCCGATATTATTGTTGTTAGACTGAATTTTATGTAGATTTGTTCCCCGTGATTTAACATCATACACTATATGGTATCGCGATTTTTTAGGCTTTACTTTAGTAAAATAAGGTGAAAATCCACATACCATATGTTAAGATAGACGGCATAACCCCCGTCTAAAAGCATTTGTTCATAACCCCCGACCCACAGCCCCCATAACAAGGAGGAATCCCCTATCATGAATAAAAGAGTATATAGCATCATCCTGGTCTTTGCGCTCATTGTATCGCTGTCCGCTGTGTTCGCCCCGGAAGCGCAGGCAGTGACGTTCGGGCCATTCACAGTCAGCGGTATGACTTGGAGGGTCGAGATTCCGACAGGCGCAAATTCCGGTACTCTGTACATAAACAGCAGTTCCGCCAACAGGGTGGCAATACCTAACTATTCCAGCGGCGGCGCGCCCTGGTACGCGCATAGCGCGCAGGTGGACGCCATAGTCATAGGGGGAAATATATCATCCATAGGCTCCTGGGCCTTCGCCGACTTCAACAGGGTCAACGGGGTTGCCGTTCTAGGGAATATAACGGGCGTCGGGAGCAATGCGTTCAGGGAATGCACGAACCTTCAAGGGTTCCGGGGCAACGAGACAGGGGCATGGGTGGATAAAGTGTTCAGCGGGCTGACTTCTATCGGCGACAGCGCGTTTTACAACTGTTACAGCCTGGCCAATCTGGGGGTCCCAAACCTAAACAGCGTGGGCGCAGAGGCGTTCACAGGGTGTTCAGGCATACAATCGATTACTACCGATAATACCGGAAACATAAGGACGTCCGCGGAAGGGATACTTGTCGGGGTGAATACGGCAACAAACCCGCCGCAGATCGTCAGGGTTATAAAAACCCCGGTGGGCATATCAGGCAATGCCGGTACCGGTGTGCTTGATATCGGCGCCATTTCACTGGCGGGGACTGTCAACGCGATTTCCACAATTGAGGTCGAAGCATTCTCATATCTCCGTAACATAACCAAAGTAATAATACCCGATAGCGTCACTGTAATCAGGAACCGCGCATTTGCGTATATAGGATCCCCCGATCCCGGTACGCCCAGCAGCTTGACGGAAGCCATCTTCATGGGCAACGCCCCGACCGCCGCGAATTTCGGGTCAAATGTGTTCCAGGGCATAAACGACGATACATTCGAGATAGTATACTACCCGCACGGCCTGAGGTGGACGACGCCCAGATGGAGCGGGTACAGGACCAGGATAGACACCTCGCGCATTTCGCTTGATAAATACGTAATCGTCATGCAGGAAGGGGACGAGACGGAACTGAGGGCCACGGTATATCCCACTACGGCCAGCCAGGCTGTGATATGGCCCGTCAACCCAGGCGGAATCTTGACCGTCACCGGTAAAAACAGCGCGCAGGATAATGTCGCCATCATAAAGGCGGACGCAGTCGGGATGACGACTATTCTGGCGACAGCGGTAAACAGCGGGGCAATCGTCGAATGCACCGTCATTGTGCTCAACAAGCAAGCATCCGCCAATACCGTTCTCCTCGACCAGTCGCAATTGAGTATTGCCATCAATGCCACCACGGTCCCAAAATTGACGGCGATAGTTTATCCATTTCCATCGGATGTGGCACAGCAGGACATTATTGCGGGCGGACTGGTATGGACGAGCAGCAACCCCGCCGTCGCGGTTTTGGATCCCGGGTCGCCGACGTCCCTGACCCGGAGCCTTGTGATAAGGTCAGTCGGGACGACGACAATAACAGTCACCACCCCGGATGGCCTCTCTAAAGCCAGTTGCGTCGTCACAGTGACTGCGGCGCCCGCATTCGTCCCCGTGACAAGCGTGACCCTAGACGTCACATCGGTCGCGATGGGGTCGGAAGTTAACCTCAATGAGCACTCCGATGTGTTGCCGGCTAACGCGACATTCAACGTCGACGCGTCCAATCCGCACTTTTTCAGGACCATCACGTGGACAGTTGTCCCCGAACTGACTACGGTCGATGTCAGCGGCGTCCTGCCCGGGGGTCGGCTCTCCGTCCCGTGGGGCCAAACCGGTACAGTTGTCGTCGAAGCCTCGGTAGAGAAAGGCAGGGCGGACACAAACTGGGGCTTTTCCGAAGATGCGCCATATACACAGAGGTTCACAATAAGCGTCGTGCAGTTTATCCCTGTGACAAACATCACCAACGTACCGCTGATAGCTTTTGTCGGCAAACCGTTCCAGGTCAACGGAACAGTTAATCCCGCGGGCGCGTCGTATAAGGAAATTGCCTGGAAAATGACCGGGACTACCGCCGGCGCGCAATTCGACCCTCTCAGCAGGATGGTCACGGCGCAATGGCCCGGCGCCATCACAATGGAAGCAACGGTCGCCAACGGGCGCGTGGACTCCAACGGGGGGCCGGTCGATTACGTCCAATCCTTCACTATTTACGTAGAGCCATACATAACTGACACGCTCACGCTAAACGCGAACCCCGGGGGTAGTATCAGCCCCTACGGGACGAGGCTTCTCGCGGGGGGCGAGGAACTCCAAATCACGGCGACTCCGTACGCGGGTTATATATTCTCCGGCTGGAACACAACGAATGGCGGTCAGTTTGTCAACGCCAGCAGCGCCGCGACCGTGTTCACAATGCCAGGAAACGCTACTACGGTCACGGCGTACTTCACATATATAGGGCTCCCGGGGTCAAGCGCGGGCGGCTCTGGCGGTGGTGGGGTCGTCCTGCCGACGCCTGTTCATTACTTCACAAACGGGAGCATATACTACAGGAATTCCGGCGTATCGTTCGGGCATGTGACCGTCAGGGACTACCAGTTCTTCAGCCATGTCACCCTCAACGGCCAGGCGCTCACGAGAAACGCGCACTATACGGTCAGCCAGACAGGCGGCTTAACGCAGGTCATACTCGCCAACGGGTACCTTGACGGGCTTTATCAGGGGGCGCACACGTTGCAGGTCCACTTCACCGATTATGTTACCGTGACCTCCGTGTTCACTGTGTTGTGGGGCGGTCAGGTTTCCAGCGTGTATAACGATGTTTACTCGTCCGACTGGTTTTACTCCAGTGTGCTGTACGTGAGCGAGAGGGGCTGGATGAAAGCACGGAGCTCAGAGCCCGGAATGTTCCGTCCGGACGCCCCTGCGACACAAGGCGAGGTAATCGACGCGATGTACAGCATGGCCGGCAGCCCGACGATTTTAAACGCGAATAATCAGACCCTTCAAGGCCGTGACGCCGCGCTGGAGTGGGCAAGGTCGAACTCTATACAGCCGATCGGCGGCTTCTATAACATGAACAGCCCCGTGTCGCGGCAGGATTTGATGGTGCTCTTCGGGCGGATGGTCAGCGTCCTGCGTTTGAAGTATCCTGTGACAAGACCTGCGCCTGCTTTCGCGGATGAATGGCAAATCGACCCTATCGCGCGCTCCCACGTGACGGATCTCTACAGGGCCGGGATAATAAACGGCCGTTCCGGAAGCACATTCGATCCAAACGGCGTCATGACCCGGGCGGAACTCGCGACGTTCCTGCGCCAGTTCTCCGTGGCTTTGGGGTATTGGTGATAACTAACCTGAGAACAGATGCTGATATTGCAGGGCAGCCGTATCGTTGGCTGCCCTGCGGTTTTTAAGCTCCGTGCATCCCTCGCATGTTCATGTCTCTTATCACAAGAATTTCCACCGTTGCTTGGTTAATTGACAGTCGCCTAAGAAGCTCTACACAGCAGCGACACAACAGCAACATAAGTCATTCCAATCCTCTCGGCTGTGAAATACCCGTTATAATGCTCAGCAATATCGGAGAGGATTATGTTACCGTACCCTCTGACGCCGGAGTCCTCGCTCCGGCTCGCATCCGTTTGTGCAGAAACGGTATTTACGCACTTGATGTGCAAATAATCACCCTTGAGTGCAGATCGAATCTCAATTTTCCGATGTTTCTCCGGGAGTAGCTTACATGCACTAATCGCGTTGTCTAGCAGGTTGGTGAATATACTGCACAAATGGAGCGGTGAGACAGCGCAGTCTTCGCTAATCGATATCCCGCACGTCAAGGCAATGTCAGCGGCGTCGCATTCTTTTTGCTTTTCGGTCATTACAGCATTAACAATAGCGTTACGACAATACGTGAAATCGTCCGTCTTACTTATAGAACGCTCCAGTTCATCAAGCAGCGTTCCCGCGTACTCTCCCCTGCCGGATACGATTAGCTGGTGAGCGGCGACGAGCTGGTTGTTGAAATCATGTCTGATTTTTGCCATTTCGTGCCGCCGCGACTCCATCGCGCCATAATGCATCTTTTCCAGCTCCCGCACATGCTGGACGTCCCGAAGGCTCTCCTCCAGTTCTGCTTTCTTTGAGTTGGTCAGAAGTATCTGCAAAATAGCCAGGTTGCCGACAGTCATTATTGCTATACCGGCTGCTGACCATGGATCAACGTCCACAGGCTGCGACAAAATAATCAGAAGCTGAGACAGGGAGTATATTAACTGGCCGGCCAGAATCAGAAAAAAAGCCCACATATTCGGTATATCAGACCGGATCTTGCCTATATACCGCCTCCAGATGAAAAAGAACAGGTAATACAGCAGCATTTCAAAAAGCATTGCAATAAATCCGACATACATCGAACTATTGCTGACAAAATCGATAACTATCGACTCTCCGAACCACAGCGAGTAGACGAAAGATGCGAGTATGTGGCCCAAAATCCCTAAAGAGTATATCAACACGGTGATCAACGCAATTTTCGAAGGCTTGTCGATACAGGATATCCTGAAAAAGGCATAACTATAGACAGGTATAGCGATCACATAGAGCAGGGCGTTAGGTACTGCAGGCAGATAGATAAAGAGCAAGGACCTGACTAGTGTCAGCAACGCGCAGCCTACGGTGTACAACCATAGAATGCGCGTTTTTTTATATCTTAGTGTGAGCGGCTCGCAAAAAGCATATACGGTTATCGGCTTAGGGAGCGCAAACGCCAGAATCACCATCCATGTCTGCCATGTCATGCTGTCACCTCCTATACCTTTGACCCGGCGAAACGGAAGTATTGCTCACGGAAATCATTCAAGCGCGACTTGCTGATCGGTACTACCATTCCGTTTTCCAGCAAAGCGCGTTCACGCTCAATGCGCTTGACTTTTTCCATATTT
>Ga0082212_10012571_pt1 | contig 10655 bp, 19 predicted proteins | sample TergutNt197P3_FD_71548 | JGI IMG/M metagenome (GOLD analysis project Ga0082212, IMG submission 71548) | Neocapritermes taracua P3 segment gut microbial communities from Petit-Saut dam, French Guiana - Nt197 P3 | ecosystem: Host-associated > Arthropoda: Insects > Digestive system > Gut ...
CAAGGCGGTTACTGAGAGGGGAATGAGACCAAAGCCGCCATAGCCTGAGACTTTATGCCCGGAACGACAAAGCGAAATGCTACACGGAAATAAGTCTCACAAAAAAGGCCGGGAAACCCATAGGGAATTGTTCATGGGTGGTCTCTGCTCATACCAGTAAATGAATAAGCTGATCCGGTGGTATGATCGGGATCGGTGTCCGTTGGTCAAGGCTCGTCCGAAAGGATCATGATCAATGTTCGCCCTGGTGGTCTGGCCTATTCTTTGGCTTGGCCTCCTTGGGCTAGGTATGTCCGAAGGTGTGGGGTCTGAACCGAAGGATCATCTGTTTTAAGAGGAAGGGAGAGAAAAAAGACACACTCATAAGACTTCAAGGCGCTTGCGCCGCAGAAGTTACCGCCGGTAGGCGCTTAGTACGATAAAACAGGAAGGGGATCAAGATTTTGGGTAGAGATACAAGGTCAGATAGGTTTGTAAAGTTGTGGCTGCCATTTAAGATAGCAAGTCGGATATTTTTAAGGTTACATGAAGGTTTACCGTTGACGGCAGATCAAAATGATTATTTACATGGTCAATTATTATTAGAATTTGACAAAAGGCAGGAAAAATTGAATGAAAAAAAAGAAAAAATGCGCTTCAAAAATAATTGAAATTGAAAATTCGGCGCTGCCAAAACTGAAAGCGGCGTTTGTGGCGTTATCCGGTAGTAAAATCTATTTTAATGAACTGCAAACATGGGGAATTGAGTATATTTTGCGAAAACTTGACGATCCGATTAAGGGAACCGGTCGAGTTGTTGAAACGCCCGCCGGTGTAAAGGTTCTAAAACAGGGAATGAGTACGAATGAATGGGCTGCAAGGCTCTATGAAATGAGACAAGCCGGTAAAAAACAGAGGGGAAGGCTAAAAACCGCCCCTTAAAAAACCCGATACGATATAGTATCAGATTATTTCAAGCGGTCGGTTGTTTTGGGTTGTTTTGGGTTGTTTTGGGTATGAAGAAACTTCACCGGTGAAATAATTTCACAGGTCGCCAAAATTGGCGGGGATAACAAATGCTATTTTTGCCAGTAAGATTTTTTGACAGGGTGTAAAGAAACTTGACAGGGTAAAAATTTGGCTGCCCTGGTAACAAGAAAACAAGGCAGCCCCGACAAATAACCTATGGGAGTTATCCGCCGTGTAAATGGCGTTACTCTTAAAATCTAACTTAAAATCAGATTAAAGTCAAATAAAAACCCCGCCGCCGGTGAAATGCTAACTAAAACCGGCAGCAGGGAACACAGGGAGCAAAAACAACAATCACGGAGTTTTTACAACCGGTTAAATAGTACGATAACGCTTTATTTAAGTCAAGCGGGCTATTTTCCGGTGAAATTGTTTCACATGAAACATCTGTATAGTAGTTTAGGGAAAAATCGTCAAAAAATAAGAAAATAAATGTAAAGTTTTTCAAAAAAGGGCTTGTCCTTCCTTCCTTCCTATGATAGAATTAGTCATTGACAATATGGGAGGTCAAAAAATGTTTTATGGTTTATGGTATGAGTTCTATAAAGATGGAACTGTCAAAGTCGGGATTATTCCCCGCAAAGTGAAAGCCCGCCCCGAACACAAACAGAAAATACTTAAAAATTGCGCCGCTTTTGAAATGTGGTTTTGCGGTGAGCAGGTCGCAAAAGAGACAAAAGAAAAAATCACGCAGTCGGTCGGCTGCCTGGGTGATATGCTCACTTTTTGGGCTGGTTTTATGGCTGGTCAATATGCAGCGTAACGCCCGCCCTGGTATGCGTATTGAAAATAGCGGTATCACGTTCACGGAAAAATTAAACATTAAAGACAAATTAGAGGCGGTTGTCATACTTGAAAGCTGCCTATCTGTTGACAGTGTTCACGGTGTCGATATTTTATTTTCGGCGCTCATTAAACTTTTGGAGGATCAAAATGGCAGGGATTAAACCTAATGGCGAAAAGGTAAAATCAATGAATGATCTTGTTTGTCTACAAAATAAACTTTTTGAGGCAATGGAAAACCTACAGGATCACGATTTCAAGGGAGAGGAATTGAAAGAGGAAATTTCCCGACAGTTGGCTTTTGGCGAAATGGCAAAATTGGCTATTGCTAACGGCGCTTTAATGCTTAAATGTTCAAATGATATTTATGGAGCGCCGCCCGATCCTAGTGTGCCATTGATCCCGCCCTCACCTGAAGAAGAACCCAAAGTTTTAACCGGCGATAGGCGGTCTCTGATTTCACTGCCAAAAGGAAAACGATAATGAGAGTAACGCCGTATATTTTTACAAAAGGACAGAGGGCTTTTATTCGTAAATATGCACATCTACCCTATAAAGAGATAATAAGATTATCCGGTGAAAAATACGGCTGTTGTTTTCCCTTCAAAGACTTAAATCAGTATTGTAGAGCTAACGGATTAAAGAAAACCCAAAAAACTATTGATCCCACTATGGCAGATTTTATCCGGTCGCTTATGCCGTTACATCACGCAAAAGTAGCGGCTGCCGTCAATGCGAAATATGGAACCAATTACAACCGGAAAACTATCGGTGTGGTAATGTTCAATTTTGGGATTAAATCGGGATTAAAAAATGACGGTGAAACCCAAAATATAAATAGTCCGATAGGCAGGGAGAAAATCACTTTTAACGGCGGTCAAAAAATATGGGTAATAAAAACCGCCCAGGGCTGGAAACATAAAAATAGGGTAATATGGGAACAGGCTCACGGTGCGATCCCGCTTGGTTACAATATAATCTACCTGGATACAAATACCGAAAATTGTACGCTTGAAAATCTGGCAATGGTCAATGATAGTGTGCATGGAATAATGAGTAAAAACGGTCTCTATAATGTAAACCCCGAAATTACAAAAATCGGTATCACTATCGCAGAGCATAAATCAATTATTGTAAAAATGGCGGGTAACAACTTAATGACACAATTCAACAAAAAAAGATTGAAAGCTGCAAAAGAGGCAGAGACCGGAAAACCTAAAATCGGTAGACCTAAAAAGGCGGCTGTATGAAGTTCACGCCCGAAATGACAAAGTTCATAAAAAAGAATTGTACCGCCCTGATTGATCGTGAACTTGCCCTGGCATTAAATAATGAGCATGGTACATCTTTTGACAGTAAACAAATAAAGAATTACCGGCAGCGCCTGGGATTAAAAAAACAAGGCGGGATAGGAAAAAAGGACTGTAAGCTATTCACTGAAAAAACTATTTGTAACGGCTCGCCTAATGACGGTACTGTGTTGATTAAAGTCTCTAATGGCTTGAATGGTTGGCAGCGAAAACAACGGTACATCTGGGAACAGGCTCACGGAAAAATACCGGCGGGGTATGACATTATTTTTCTTGACAGTAATAAATCTAATTGTGAATTAGAAAATCTTGAAATGGTATCACATCATATTGCTATGAAAATGGCTGATATGGGTTTATTCTCTGATATTCCCGCCGTTACCAGGGCAGGGCTTGCGGTCGCTTTACACAATGACGCTATTCATAAAAAAATGAGGGCTGCCATAGGTGATAAAAAATACCGCTCATACCGAAATGTACAACGGCGGATAAGGCGAAAACAGGAACAAAAAAGAGAGGCGGCAAAATGAGAAAACGGCTTGTTTCAACACTTCCAAAAGTGAGAGTACCAAAAGTAAAAACTATGAACCCGCATAAAATGGTGAATGGTCTCTATATTGGTATGTTGACTTATATCAATTATACCCACTTAGGCGAAATGCAAAGAGGGTATTTATTTCAAAAGGAAAGTGAGGATAAAAAATATGGCGGTAAACCACCGATAGGGGCTGGTCGGGGTGGTGTGTACTATCATCATCATTCCCGCCATTTTACATGAGAATTAAATCTGGCTGTATAGCTGGATATTTTATAGGGAGGTCAACTATGAGTAGATCAAGAGTAAGGCAGCGAAATGAACAGAGGCTGCGGGAATTAGAAGGGGAACCGATAAAAGGTCGGCTGTATCGGTACAATGGGGATTTTTTCTGCCCTGAAAACTTACCAGGCGGGTACAAGTCTACTAATCAATTATGGCAGCGCTTTCAAGAGGTCAACAGATTAAACAATGAGCTGATAGAAGAAAATCTGGCGCTGCAATGCCTGGCAAGGGTATTGAATGGTGATTATCCTATTGAACACGCTCCCTCTGAAAAGGCAGTTGACGATCTGAAAAAATCGCTTGACGGCTTGAAACAACGTCAAAAAAAATGGGGACTTGACCGTAAACAGTTAGGGTGTGAGACTATGGCGGAATTAGAAAACAGTTTCACGGTCGCCGCCGATAATTACAACGATCTCCGACAATTTGTTATGGTCGATTTACTGCCCGCCCTGCGGATTTTTGCCAATGAAAAAAACGGTATAGCGGGAATAATCAGAGAGGCTCGCCGGTTTGTTTTTGAATTAGAGGGTAATAATGAAAATTAAACCTTCACTTTCAAAAGCGGTCTACTCTGTTGTATCGGCTATGAAAAAAGGCAGTCAATTTCATGGTTACGATTTATTGGTCAAGCTGTCAAAAGACTACCCAAAAGCAACATTAGAAACGGTACTGCGTATCATGCGGCGCTGTTGTAACTCCCTCTATGTGGTAGTTGATCAAAATGGGGGTATGTATGAAAAACTCTAACGGCGGGGGATACATAGAGTTTCCGTCAATTCGTGAGGCGGTATGTCATGTATTCGATAAAATGGCGGTCGGTACAGAGTTCACCGGCTGGCAGTTGAAAGAGGCGGTACAAAAGCTAAACCCTGATTATCGGGGAACCTTCCCTGACACTATTCTCCGGCGGCTCCGTGAACATCGGCGCTGGTCTTTTATCGCTTGCGATCCGTTAAAATCAAAGTATCGCAAAATTAGAGAGGTCAAGCCGAAAATGTACTGGACTGGTGTTGAATTACGGCATACGGTCAAGGCGGGGTTGGTATGACTAACTCATTATTAGATATGCACAATACGATAACCGCCATGATGGAAAAACTTAATGACGAAACCGCCGATCCCGAAACGGCGAAACTTAATGTAATGCAAGCCCTGGCAATGTCGAAACTGGCAAGCAATATCACGCAAAATATGGCTATGCTGTTGAAAGTCAAAGAGGATAACGGCGAAAATGTAGAATTGCCGGTATTCAATGGAACCGGTCAAAAGAGGATTGCCGCCCCGAAAAAATGAGCAGGGTATACTTCCAAAAGTCGGCGGCTCATATTGCATGGATTAAAGAAAACTGCAAGGGCATGGGTCAAGTTACGGCTCATGCCTCTTTTTGTAAACACTTCGATATTGAAATATCTTTAATGCAATTCAAGAGTATTCTCTACAATTACAAAATAAAGTTAGGTACTAAAAATCTATGTGGTTTACCTACTGTTCCCGATGGTGAATTAAACGTGAAACAAACTCACATTAAAAATAATGGCAAGTGGCAAACTATCGGCGGGTTTCTACAAATCCGGCAATTACGCAGGGCAGCCAAAAATAAAATAAAAGCCATGAATGAGAAAGAGAATGATTTATTTGAAAGTATAGGGTATAATGAGTAAATGAATTATTACCTACAAAATATCATAGGCAAGGGATACGCTGATTTTTGGCGCTCCGAAAAATTATACAGAGTAAACAAGGGGGGCAGAGGCTCCAAAAAATCACGAATAACGGCTTTGTACTTTGTCTATATGATTATGTACTTTTATCATGTCCATAATTTGAAACCCTGCCTGTTGGTGTGTAGAAAATGGTTTAATGCTCACCGCACAAGTACAAGGGCTTGTTTAATATGGGCTATCAATACCCTGGGAGTGTCTCACCTATGGGATATACCCAAAAGCGGATTGTCAATGACTTATAACCCATCGGGTCAAACTATCATTTTTAGAGGGCTTGACGATCCCGAAAATCTAACCAGTATCACGGTTCCCATAGGTACATTGTGTTGGGTGTGGCTGGAAGAAGCATACCAGATAACGAATAAAGAGGATTTTGACAAACTGGATTTCAGTATAAGGGATCAAACTCCCGCCCCGCTGTTCAAGTCTTTTGTCTTATTACTAAACCCCTGGAATAGTCTCTGGTGGGGTAAAGAGACTTTTTTTGACAAGCCCACCGCCGATATGTTTACTTTTACAACTACCTACCTGGAAAATGAGTTTTTGGAACCCGATGTCATAAAAAAGTATTTACGCTTGAAACATACCGATCCCCGCCGGTACAAGGTGGAGGGTCTCGGTCAATGGGGACACGCCGCCGGTCTGATTTATGCCTCTTTTGCCGAAAACCCCAAAAGAAACGATATATCAGAGGTCGACAAAAAAACTATAGCTTATATCAGTATCGGGCTTGACTATGGCAAGGGTACAACAGAGGATCAAAAGTTAGGCAAAAATTGCATGGTAGCGGCTGCCATTGATAAAAAATACCGGAATGTCTATGCGATAAAAGAAACGATTTTTGACGGTCTACTCTTACCGGATAAGGTAACAAAATGGATAACCGATTTTATTGTGTCAATTCAAAGTGAGTATCCAGGGATACGAATTGAAATACAGGCGGAATGGGCAAGCTCACAAATAATGAATAACAACTTAATAAAAGCCATTGACGATTTAGGGATTAAAAATGTAGAGGTACAAAATGCCTATAAAGGGTCAATAGTTGATCGTATTGATTTAGGTCAATTATTACTGGCAGATAAAAGATTATTGTTTTTGAACACGCCCTGCCTTAAATTAGCTTTTCAGTCGGCGCTATGGGATAAGGAAAAATCAAAAGCCAAAAAAATACCGATCCGCCTGGATAACGGTACAACCCCATATTATGATTTATTAGATTGTATTGAATACGCTATCAGTAAACAACAGAGAGTTTTAATGCGCTAATCATAGTACACGATCCGGAAATTGAAAGCATAATCCGCCCAGGCTCCGTCCTCTGCTTTTTGGTAAGGGTAAGCCGATCCGGTCTGATCGAAACTTTCATATCGCCTTTTTTCACTTACCGGCAGATTGCCGTCCATTGTCTCATTCCATAACATTTTTTCAAACTGTTCGATGTATTCTTCATTGTCAACCCGATTTTGAAACGTGCGAAAATTAAACCTGACATACCATGTGCGGAAAACAGTCATTTTACGTTCACCGCCCAGGGTCATAGTCGATATGTCGTTAGGTGAATTAAATAATCCGGTAGCGGTCAACTGCATAGCGGGATTACTGCTTTGTATTGATTGTATTTGTTCAATGTCAAACATTGTAAAGTTGGCGTTTGTAAGTCCATGCTTAATAAGTAAGCCCGAAAGATAAATTGACATTTCGTGAAATACGGTATTTTGACTGCTCATTTCAACTCCACTGTAAAATTGCCCTCTGCGTTTTCGGTTACATGAATAATAGTATTATATTTTTCATGCTCCATTATGTATGCCATGTCGTATAATTCGTTTGTCTCTCTTGCCTCTTTCATTATGATTATGTCATTATCTCTTAATGTCCAGTAATGGTTAGTATCATCTACCGGTAACGCTCCATAATCGGCGGGGTCAAGATACTTGCTATTCTTTTTTATTGTTACCGTATATATACCGGTCGACAAATCACATGAGACAATTTCAAGAGGTATTTTGATAGTATCCCATTTTATCTCTTTATTGTCCGGCGGGAATGGCGGGTCATACGATACTATGTACTGATTGTAAAGTGTCGCTATCATATACCGATAATCTCCAGGTGAGGGATAATGTCATTATTGGTTAGGTCATTGATTGCGTTTACCCTCGTTACCGGAAAATCTTTTATTGCCATGTCCAGGGTGTAAAGCTCTGTAATTTCCGGCACATCTCCCAAAAAAATATATTGATCCGGTCTCACTGTCCAAAAATTAACTTTTTGATCATCGGGTGTGCTGTCAAACTTTTTGTAAGGGATATATTTTCTTTTGGGTGTTACTTTTGCGTCAAGCGGAATAAAGATATTGACACTTTGTACTGTAAAGCGGGATATGTTGTTTGTGTCCTTATCGGTCGCCTGTTCCCATTGTCCATATTTTACTAGCGTTTTTTGATTGCGCTGTATATCTGGGTATTGAATAAAAGGCGGTAAAAATAAACCTAACTCTAACCATGAATTGATAATCGTTAGGGTGTCTTGTCCTAGTGTTTCCATTCCTAACCTACCAATGATAAAAGGGACTTGCCGTCTTTTGTCTCACCGGTCAAACATGAGCGTATAAAATCGCTTGCCAATGCTTTACGGTCGGCGGAACCCTCACGGCTCATTGATAACTTACCGCTGCCCTTCGATGTCCAGTCCTGCCCTGTTAGGCTCCCCAAATATCCACGCTCGATTAAACCGAAAACGCACATTTTCACGCTCTCTCTTTCCATAGGGTTTTCAGAGAATATCCGGTTAAATGTTAGCTCATTGATCCGCTGCCTGGCTATGAACTCCGCCTGGGTGAAGTCGGTCAATTCCAACTGCCCGCCCATTGTCTCATAATCGGCAAAAGTTAAAAACTGCATTTCATTACCCCTTGTAAATCCGGTTTATCTCTGCCCCAAAATCTACTAATACTTTACGCTCTGCGTCTGTATCGGTCAACTTCCATAATTCACGCCCGCAGTCTAACACGGTACGCAGCCATGCCGATAGTTTATCTTTCATGGCAATTTCGGCTTGACGCAAGAGCGCCCCTTTTGTTTCAAACTCATGGCTGTATTTATTTTTAGCGTCTGCGTATTCATTGAAAGCTGTTTTTGAGATTTCAACTTGTTTATTAAAGTCCACGGTCATACCCTGCCTCTCTCATTAAAATAATTATAGTCAAGAAACTATAATTTGTAGTTTTATCCCTACATTTAATTTTACCACTACTGATAAAATTGTTTTCCGGCTCCTCCTGTTGTAATACAAGATGTAACACAAATACCGGAAAACGCCCGATAGTAACGCCCTCGGCAAAATCGGCAGGGGTACAAATCCGCGCCCCTGCTCGGCTCATTGTTAAAAAGTAGTATGAGAAACTACCCTATAGGACTTTGTAACCCATGCCCTTGTAAATCTCAACTTGGGACTGCTGCACAAACTGAATAATTGATCCGCTCCGATCCGTCATTTTGACTTTCAAGGGTACAGTGGTTTCAACGGTCGCCGCCGGTTTTACCGGCTGCGGTGTCGGCTTGTCATTCATAACAACCGATCCGCCCTTTTCTGCTCCCGCCATACTATGCCCTCAAGTGTGCATAAATACCGATTTCACGCCCTTTTATGGCTCCGGCATCATGGCAAATCCTGAACATAAACTCGTTACTGTCCAGCGCCTGATTTTCGTTAGCGGTGATAAACTTGCCGTTTGCCGCCCTGGTTACAACCCATACCGCCTTCGGGTCAAGTAACATAAAATTGATCGGCTTGCCTGAACCGGTGAAACCCCATGAACCGCCCGTGCCAGGATTAAGGGTCAAGATTTCATTAAACCTTGCCGATGGCACATAGACAACTTTCATGCCGTTATAACTTTCTATGCGGGTGTTAATCAATGCCTCATTAGCAAGCCCGCCCCTGGTAAGTGCCTGTCTCATTTCAAGTTCCAAATCCTGATTGATAAACAAGAGGCGATCCCCCATGTCCGGTACTTCAGCGTTATTCAATTTCACCGCTGCGGCGTCGATAGCTGCCAGCATGGTAGCGGCTGCCAGTGTGCCGTCAACCAATGTACCCGCTTCCCCTGCGAACTTTGCGAACCTGAAAGCGTCAAGCTCCGGTATCATGTTGTCTCTTGTCCACTGTCCAGCCAGTGCGCCGATAGTGAGCGCCAGGACTTCTTCTTCGTCAAGGCGATCAAGCCCGAACCGTGCGCCTCTGTCTACTGCCAGGGTGTAGCTATCCCATGCGGCGGTAACATCGCCTTTTGGGTATCCTACATTTCGGGTGTAGTCTCCCAAACCGGTAGAGGTGATACGCAACATCTTGATCACATTAGCGTCAATGGGATCAAACCGAACCGCCGATGTTTCCAGCCCTGCGGTCAAACTACCTTTCCGGTAGAGTTCAATAATCAAGTCAAGATACTTTTGACTTTTTTCCAAACTGTTAGCCATAACTCATTCTCCTATTTTGCGGGTGTAAGCCCTGCGGCGGTAAACATGATATTGTCAAGTTTTTGATCCGCCGGTGTCTGCTCTTGTTTCAACTGCGGCGCTGTCGCTGTCTTTGTGGTTTCTATGGGCTTGAAACATTCTTTTGACGTTTCTAATTTCGCCCATTCGTCAACACATTGATCCAGTGTCGCTATTGTGTCCTTACCGTCAACTTTTATTTTGCCAGTGGCGGAACCCTCTGTCAAAGTGAGACCGTAAGTCTCAGTCAAAGTTTTGGTAAGTTCCGGTAGCAATATCGGAAATACACCTTTTGCCGTCAATGCGGCTGCCAGTGGCTTATTTAACAAACTGTCATTGACAAGCCCCTGCGATTTAATAAGATCAAGTTTTATTTTCTCCAGTTCGCCGGTAGCTTTTTGGAGTTCGCCGGTAGCGGTTTTTTCTCGATCCACTAATTCCTTATTTTTTTTGATTAAACCCTCTTTTTGTTTGTTTAACCAATTTTCGCCCTCTGTAGTTTCGG
>Ga0082212_10007576_pt1 | contig 10654 bp, 8 predicted proteins | sample TergutNt197P3_FD_71548 | JGI IMG/M metagenome (GOLD analysis project Ga0082212, IMG submission 71548) | Neocapritermes taracua P3 segment gut microbial communities from Petit-Saut dam, French Guiana - Nt197 P3 | ecosystem: Host-associated > Arthropoda: Insects > Digestive system > Gut ...
CCTGTTCGACTATTTTCCCTTTTTCCAGTACTACAATGTTATCTGCATTGCGAACAGTACTCAGGCGATGCGCCACTATGACCACCGTTTTGCCGCGATAAAACTTTTCGAGATGTTCCATAATTTCCCGTTCGTTCTTTGCATCGAGTGCATTAGTGGCTTCGTCGAAAAAGATAAATTCAGGATTGTGGTACACTGCGCGGGCAATCAGGATACGCTGCCGCTGTCCCTGACTGATACCTTTACCTTCCATACCTATGATGGTGTTATAACCAAGCGGCAATTCATCAATAAATTCACGTATATTTGCTACTGTTACTGCATGTAGCAACCGTTCCTTATTAATTACATCCACGCCAACCGCAATATTTTTAGCAATCGTATCAGAAAAAATGAATCCATCCTGCATCACAGAGCCTGCGTGAGCGCGCCATAACCTTGGATTGATATGCTGTAAAGGGACGCCGCCGACTTTTATGCAACCTTTGTTAGGCTCATAAAATCCCAACAGTAACTTGATTAACGTTGTTTTACCTCCGCCGCTCGCTCCAACTATTGCCGTCACTTTCCTCTCAGGGATTGTCAGGCTAATATTATCCAGTGCATAAAACCTGTCGGCCCCGTCATAGCTGAAACTCAGATTTTCAACTGTAATTGTCTTATTTTCAGGAAGTACTGACTGTTTGACGTCTGTCTTCTGAACTTCATCATGCTGTATATGTATTTCTCTTAAACGTTCCAGGCTGATTTTAGCGTTTTGGTAAGAGTGGGCGAACCCTATAAACTGACCTACCGGCGCAGAAAGTTGTCCTGTGATATATGTCAGCGACATCATCATTCCTAATGTCATATTGCCTTCCACAACGCCTTTGGCTGCTAAATATGAAATCAAGATGTTGGTCGTCTGGTTAAAAAAAACTGAACCGATTTGCTGATATTGACCTAATGAAAGCCCTTTGATACTTATTTGGAATAATTTCACTTGAATACGCTCCCATTGCCAGCGTTTTTCTTCCTCGCAATTGTTGAGCTTTATCTCCTGCATGCCTGTAATAAGCTGAAAAAGATTGCTCCTTTCACTTGCCGCCTGCGCAAACCGTTTTATGTCTAATTCTCGACGGTATTTCATGAATGAAAGTATCCAGGCAACATTTATACTGTTACCAACCAGAAAGATACCTAAAATAGGTAAATTGTAGTATGCTAAAACAATTCCGAAGACGAAGAAGTTGACAAGCGAAAACAGTGTACCAATGGTAGTACCGGACATAAATGATTCAATACGCGCATGGTCGCCAATGCGCTGTAAAATATCTCCCACCATTTTAGTATCAAAAAAACGGATGGGCAGCCGCATCAGTTTTGCTAAAAAATCCGAAATGAGCGATATATTGATACGCGTATTTGTATGTAATAATATCCAGCTACGGATAAAGTCAACCGACAGACGGGCAAGGAAAATAATCAGTTGAACAATAAGTATTAACGTAATAAAACTCAAATTGTTATCACGTATGCCGGTATCTACTAAGGATTGCGTTAAAAAGGGCGTGATCAATTGCAGCAAACTTACAATGATCATGCCGAGTATCAATTGGATGAATTGATTTTTAAAAGGAATCAGGTAGCGAAAAAAAACAAAAGGCTGCGGTTTCTTTTTTCCTGTTCATCTTCTATTTCATAGAACTCCGGGCGTGTTTCAAGCAAAAGCGCCGTGCCTGTATCCGTATCGTCCTTTTTACTGCTTAGCCAGCATCGCTTAAACTCCTGCTCATTGAAAGCCGCCTTTTTGCTCGCAGGATCGGCAATATAAAACTTGTTGTTTTTCACTTTATATAAAACAACAAAATGGTTTTGATTCCAATGAAGAATACAGGGAAAGTAGACTTTATTTTTGAGCTGGTCTAACGAAATCCGTACGCCTCTTGTACGAAACCCTATCGATTCGGCGGCGTCGCTGATTCCTAACATGGAAACTCCTTCGCGCGTTATAAACGATCGTTCACGAAGGTATTGCAGCGTGTAATTGCGTTTGTAATATTTCGCAATCATCCGGAGGCAGGTCGGACCGCAATCCATCTTGTCTAACTGGAGGAAATGTGGAAATATTTTATTCATAAAATAAAAACAGGTGATTTAGATACACTTTGAAACTCATATTATGAGGTTATTCAACGTTGGCGATTCTTTCTCTAGTATAAGTTTAATTCCAACCCCCGTTGCTCCCAATAATCCCAATTCCAAATCCTGAAGCGGAATATTTAACGTATTCAGGAGACTCCATGCATCGTATAGTTCCGGTCGGGCAATTTCGCTTTGTCCAAGGTAGTAGTCGGAAAATTCAATAAACGCCTGGATGCTGTCGGAAAAGCCCTCTTTCTGTTCGATAACCGCATGTATCCTGTCGTAAACGTTTGCCAGATAAACGCTGTCGAAAGGGTTGGTTTTTTTATCCTTTTCTATGGTGTAAAGCCGTGTCAGCAAATACAGGACAATACCGCCCAGCCCGTAATCCTTATCCAGATTGATAATCCGCAGAGGATCAATTTCCATGACCTTTTTGTCAAAATTCTTTAATATTTCGTTTATATCACCTTCGATAAAACCGTTCCGGTACAAATATTCAATGCCCCATCCTATTCCGCAAAGTCCCGTAGCAAATCCGTAATGGGTATCCATCCGGATACTTTTTAACAGTCCGGTCAACGTTTTTTCAGCCAATGCTTTGTATTTATCATTCTTACTAAGCCGGGCATAGTGAAATAAAAATATAACGTTCCCCATACGTCCCTTTAACAGTCCGATTTCCCTGACCGGTTCTTTTTCTATGCGAGCGGCAATCTTGCTTAAAATATCATTCATATCGTCTATCATCACGTCTTTTCTATAATATTGATTGTTAAATGTTTCAAAAAAGGCGAAATCCCGCGTAAAAATTTTTTGGTAATACGCGCTCAATTGTTCAATTTTTTCCCTGTTTCTGTACATCATTAATAAGGAATCCTGCATGATCTCATAAAAAGCCAGACGCAGCCGCGAATACAATTCTTTTTTGTGTCTTTTGGGTATGAATAAGTCAATCGCCAACATCCTGTTATACAACCGGAATTTCATTTCAGTCTTGTAGGGTACTTTGCTCGTACGGTAAATATGACCGATGGTAAGGTCTTTGATCAATTTACAGTTTCCGCCCTCTAACCACACTTTCATGCTAATGAAGGCTTCGTCTGTTCCGTAATACTGCAATCCTTCCAATCCCTTCAGGTATTGCCAGTATTCCTTGCTGCAGGAATAGCCCGCGCCCAGTATGCACACGATTGGAATGGTGTTCAGGTGAGCAGTGTTATCAGGCTCGCGCAACACCCATGCCGGCTCTATCAATGTTTGCATGCCATGAAAACTGATATATGCGCCATGCGACTGTGTGTATTCCATCTTTTCGATCAGGTATCCGTTTTTCATCTCCAACACCCGGGTTTGGAAGCAAAGCAGCGATCTTGGATCTGCCTTTAACTCGCTGATGATTCGATTGATCCACAGGTCGTTTGCAAACCGCATGTGGGAATCCAAAAGCAGGAAGTAGGGCGTAGCGCACATCGTCACCCCCAAATCGCGCGAAGCGGCCACGCCCATACGCTCCCTGTTTTGAATATACGTGACCGGATATTTCACGGCTACTTTCTGGTAGTCAAAACCATCGTCGGAAGCGTCGTTTATCACAATAATATCCACCCTGCCGGCCGAATGTTCCAACACGCTTCGCACCGTGTTCTCAACCTCATATCTTTCGTTGATGAACGGTATAATCACAGTTATCATCCTGTTTTCCATCCGGTTACTTTTTAATATGACACAGATTGGGCTGATTCATTACTGTCTCGTAGTTAAATGGAGAGGGACACAGATACTGATACAGGCAATCGGTACACGGCGCCGTATCCCTGATTTTCCGCCATGCGGTATTGATATGCATTTCTCTGTCGACGATGTCCAACAGATCGTCGGTCGCAATATTTCCCAAAGCAGGCGCGTTCACGTTGGCATAAGCGTCGCCGTTCGGGAAAATGACGATTGTTCCGAAGGAACGGGTGTTCAATTTCTGACGCGCAAATATTTGACGAAACGACTGCTTCGTTTTGAAAATATCCGCTTTGTCCACAAACACATACTCCTCGAAAAAGGCTCGGTTTGCATTTATATAAACCGGATATACGGCATAATCTGCTATGCCATACCGTTCAATCATTTCACCTGCCTTTTCGTAATCTTCGATTCCTGTAATAAAAAAACGATACCGAGCTTTCCGTCCTTTGAACAGGGCATGACAATAATCCCAAGCCTCTTTGTCCACAGGAAAGGTGACAGGAACGTCAAAACAGAAATCCGGGATATCCTTGTCCGCACAAACGAAATGCGCATAGTGGTTCCAGATGTGAACACGCTCGTCAAAGGGTTCAAACAGGGATGAAAATTGCTCAAAATGAGGATATTCCAGCAAGTTACCGCCCAGTATATTTATTTTTCCTGTCCTTCCGTATCGTATCTGCGTCAATAATTTTTGCAACAGACGAATGTCCATCGTTTCCGGTTGAGAGTTGATCCCCGCAGTACAACACCGGTTTTGCTTGAAATAATTGCCACAGTACGAACAATGAAGGCCGCAGCCGGTATGTAGATAGACGTCGATTTCCAATAAATAGTGCAACACATCTTCGCCGATGTTGTGCGCCGCTTCCTTTTGCATCCGTTCCACGTCACGCTGCAAATTTAAAACAGGCATCAACTGAATGGGTTTTTCAGGCATTTTTCGCGTGTCTGCCACGTTTCCCATATCCTTTCTGCAAAATTCGGAAATAAAAGTCAAGTATGGTTCGCGGTTCAACTGTTTCCCCTCGCAGCGAATGGCGCCCATGTTTTCCTTTTCATGCAGCCGACGCAGCAGCTCAAGTATTTCCCTGTCGACGGTCTCCATACTTTCGCCTGTCAGCGTGTGGTATAAAAGCGCCTGTTCATTCTTGATATTACAATAAACAAACGGTTGAATGTATATCCAATATTTTTTTGTTGCTTCAAACATAAGCATTTGTTTTATTTATTCAACAATTACTTCCTCCATAATCCGATGGTACAAACCTGGGTTTTTACGTAAAAAGTCCATTTGTCGCGTCTTGTATGCGGCAAATCGCTGTTCGTTCATAAAACCATGGCACACAGGATTATTTTCCAAATCATGCAGGTTGAAAACGCACTGGATACAGGCCGGATAGTTATGGCACTTATTGCATTGTTTATCAATTTTTGCAAAACAGGCATTGTATCGATCGGCTATGGCTTTCAAATCGAGTTCAACGCCTGATTTTTCAGTAACGCTGCCCAGCGCAAAATGCTGTCCGATACGTTCGCAAGGCAGTATCTTGCCGTTTACGCTAACAAACATCTTTTTCCCGAAAGGCAGGCATGTTCCCGTTGGGATCAGCTTTTCGCGACGCCCTAACAGCAGATCCACATAATCATGATACACATGGCCGCTGTACCGGTGAAGAAAGTTAGTCACGCTTTGAACGGTCGCCGACCGGATAAACATATCCTGTTCGATGGCTTCGTAATGTTCTGACTGACGCAAACTGTCGTGTTTGTTGCGGTAAGCTTCTCGAAAGGCAGCTACCTTGTCGGCACGGATGCCCATATTGTTCAGTTCGCCGATAATAGGTATTTTATTGTATTGCGATTTGAAAAAACTGTAAATTTCCTCTATTGAGTTCCGGTTATGCAACACGGCGTTGAAGTTTACTTTCTGTTCAAAATAATCAGGATATTTTTTACGTAAAGCCTCTACATTTTTTATAATACCGTGATACGCGGATGCTCCCTGTTTGTTCACCCTGTATGAATTATTGGTTTCGTTGCCGTCTAAGCTGATAAGCAGTTCGAATTGATGTTCGGCTAAATAGTCCATATACCGGTGAAGCGCCAGCGCGTTGGTAGTCATATTGAAAGTGAAACTGCGATTTTTGAATTTTTTGTTTTCGAGATATTCCACCACGGATTCAATAAAAGACATGTTCAGTAAAGGTTCGCCACCGTAAAAACTGATATATACATTCCGTAGGGCCGACATGTTTTGTGACGATTCCCATAGCGACGCCAGATAGTCGATCAACAGTGTGGCAGCGCTCAGGCTCATTTTTTTGTTTTCCCTTCGGTCGTAATCATCATACCAGTCGCCATAAGTGCAATACCGGCAGTTTAAATTGCAGGCGTCGGTAACCTCGAATGTAAGTTGCTTCAAATTAGAAAGTTGATACCTTACATCCTCTTCGGAAATATAGATTTTTCCCATATCCTCCTACTTTATCAGGTTTCTTTTCCTTGCTTTTTCAATAACATAGTCTTTTAAACTGTATTCGACGTCTTCGCATATACAACGCATCGGTTCATTTCTTTTCCGTAATTCATAACTTTTTTGAACGCACGGCCCCATACAAAGCGGAAATATTTTACACTTTTCGCACACGCCATTTTCGAATGGCGCTGTTTCAAAATACTTACTTAATAACGCATCATTCCATTCGATTTTTCCGGAATTGAGCAAATGGCCGATTGCTATGTCATCGTTATAATCTCGCGCCGTACATTTGAATACTTTGCCATTATAATGTACCGCGTAGTAAAGAAAACTGTCTGCATAGCAACGACGAAAACTATTTGGACTGTACGCCCAAAATTCAGACCTAAATCCGGCTTGTCTGAAATACTCTTTTGCATCTTTCAGCAACTCACGTTCTTTATCTGTACATTTCACTTGCCAAACGCGTTGAAAATCAACGCTAATACAACGTTTACTCTTTTCTGTGAAATCGGGAAGAATGTCTTGTATATTTTTTAAAGTTTGTCGATCATAATTGATTCGTAAATAAATTAAAACGGTTGGAATAATTTCAGCTAAAAGGTTGATGTTTTCAACAATTTTTCTATATGTACCTTGTTTGTCCTGATAAAATTTAATTTTGTTGTGACGCCGTTCATTGCCGTCGATAGGTATTTGAAAAGAGTAAAACCCCCAATCTTTCATTTCTCTGATGCGTTCTTCACTTAATAAAGTTGCATTGGTCGTCATTTGTTGCCGAAATAACACCTTTTGTTCTGAGGCGACGGATACAGCAGAAGCAGACACTTTGCTTACAACCTCATCATAATATAGCATTGGTTCGCCTCCAAACCAGTCCAACGAGATGGAATGAGCTTTTTTTTGTGTCGTCAAACTGCTGATATGGTTATTCAGCGCGGCGACCGTTTCGTCGCTCATCCTTTCTCTGTTATGCTTTGTTCCGGCATAATCAACAGAACAATACCAGCATTTCAGGTTGCAATCCAATGTCGGGTTTATTGTGATGCGATAATTATTATGAGCAAATACTTTTCGTTTATTTTGCAGTTTTATAAAAGCCAGTTCATCAAAATCGGAATTGACAATGAATCCGGCACGCTTAAAGGCCTCATACAAATCCGGAAAACGGTTGGAAAACTCCGGTAAATGCTCCAGCAGGGCTTCTATTACCGTATAATTTTCAAAATTAGTCGGCAATAACTTATCTGTCAACGCATTGTATAACAACATACAATCCGTATGTTCTGTTTCTATGTTATAGATACTTACTTTGTCATTCATGATGTCTGTGTTATATTTAATAATTTCAATCTTCCCGGTCGTATTTATCAGTAGTAGAAACCATTATCCGCTCGCCTCCATCTCGGATAAAAACAGTTCGAAGCGTGTCAGCTTTATTAAGTTCAAGTCTGTCTTCGTAAGTCAAGTCCCTGTTGATTTTATCATTCATTGAGAAGATTTCATCTCCGGATCTCACGCCTGCTTCGTAGTAGAGATTGCCATTATAGTCTGGAATATGATCCACAAGTAGCTGTCCTGTAGGCGAATATTTCACAGAAAAATAATATCGGCAATGGTTTGGATTAACGATTCTCTGAAAATTCTTTATGGGTTGCAACCCTAACTGCCCTTTTTTTAAATCAAAAAACACATTGAACCGTTTGAGAAAATTTTGACCGATAAGACGTTTGTAAGATATTCGTCGCGAACTATCCAAAGTGTAAATTCGCATCGAGTCTGCAATAAAATCATCAAACAATGTACTGCGCACTATATGACGGATATAATATCCTGGAGCGCCTGAACTAATCCATACTGCGTCATCTCTTTCATAAAAGAAATCTATCTCTTCCTTTGTCGGATGCACTAATACGATATCTTGGGGCATTCCGGTATCAATAAAATATTGACTGTTAAAAGTAATTGTGTCTCCATTTGAACATTCGATGTGCATTGGAATCTGAATTTCAAGATATTCGGCGAAAGGTAACAGATAACAGTTCTTTGGCATTTTGAATCTATTTGCCTGGTGTATTTCCAAATAATTGCGTTCAAAATTCAGTTCCCAAACGTGTGTTGTATCCTGATAAGGAATGCCCAGAAGTCCATCCGCGTCCGTATTGAAATAAGTCTTAAAGTTAAAAACACTTAAGTATTGATATGTCAAATTCACATCTCCAATTTTTATTGTTTGGAGAGTCTTAAAAAATGAGCCTGGTAAACTTAAGTAAGATGGCGACCAACTGGAACCCATTTTAAATGAAGAATCAGGACTATTCAAATCAATGAAAGGATTTATTGCACAGAATAAGGAATCTAAAGTAAAAGACCCATTCCAACCTGTATCAAAATGCATATTTGCAGTAATGCTATCGTTAAGAAGTACTGGAATTATTATGGCTCGGTTTTCCGGATTAATTGTAAAATAGGAGCGATTCGGGTGTTGATTGCACGAACAAACAGTAGTTGCAAGCGTGCAAACTAAGATGAATAGAAAAATAGTCTTACTGTTCATTTTTTTTCGTTTTTTATTAAATATCTGGAATAGGTTTTTCAACCTATTCCAGACAATATTTTACAAAATATTACGGACAAGGAATGACAAAGATGGGAGGAAGTGGGATACATGTACCCAATTTGGCTAATAAAGTTCCATCTTGAGGAAGCGTAATATCCGTAGGTTCACAAAAAGAAGTTAAAGTCGGCGTTGGAGGATCATTTGGTTCGCAGTCGCACGGTTGTGATCCCGGATCTGAAGTCAGTCCCTCTGCATTGTTAAAAGTATCGTTGGTTGCTGTTGTAGCCTGATAATGGCATCCGCACTGGCAACAACCCGGATCGCCTCCGCCCAGCAAACGGCACAATTCACGTTCGTTCAGGTCGACGTTAGCAAGCTCGCTTATGTTTATCTTTTCTAATTTCATATCGAAGAAATTAAAATTAGTTTTATCGTCTCTTGGTCGCATGACGTAACACGTCTGATTACAGGTATGATATAAGCGTTCAACCAGCAGAACATTTATATTTTCTCTCTCAAAGTGAATATCAAAATTACCGGTTTCGATATTATTTCGTTTGCTTTCGGTCGTCGGTATTTACTAATAAGAGAGCGCTATAGTAAATCGCAGATTCAACTTACAAATGCAATTTTTTTGATTAGCTACTGTTTAAAAATTAAAGAACCTGAATGTTGGAGTTTCAAAGTTAAGCGCTTTTCCTGGTCTACGATTAATTTTGTGTTGAAAATTTTGAATATCATTATTTGAAAATTTCGTAAAGTGTTCTTTTTTAGGGATATACTGTCTTATTAATCCATTGGTATATTCGTTCAAACCCCTTTCCCACGAGGAATACGGGTGCGCAAAATAGTAATCTGTATTCAACATGTTTGCAATCCGTTTGTGTTCGTAGAACTCGGTTCCGTTGTCGGAAGTGATGGAGAGGACAGCGTGTTTAAAAGGCAAAAGCATGTAGTACAATTCTTTGGCAAGTTCTTTGGCATTTTTCCCCTTTGGCAGTTTTTTCATCAGCAGGAAGCCGGTCAGTCTTTCGGTTGCCGTAAGAATAGCGCCATTGTTTTCAGGGCCGACAATGGCGTCTATCTCCCAGTCCCCGAAGCGCTGTTTTTCGTTGACAACAATTGGTCTTTCATCAATTGACGCCTTGTCGGGGATGATTACCTTTTTGCCGCCAACGGGCCTCTTACGATGTTTGAGGCGGCGTCTGCAATGCTTCCAGAGCGACCCTCCCGCGCGTTTGTCTTCCCTGATAAACTGATAGATGCGTTCATGCGAAACCGTCGCGATTCCGCGTCTTTCCGCATCGCCGACAATCTGTTCGGGAGACCACTGTTCCTCTGTTATACACCTGATAACATACTCTTTGACCTCCTCCGTGAATTTTCTCTGCCGTCGAAAACGCTCTTTCCGCTCATTGGCGTACTCATTGGCTAGTTTAGCCGAATAGCCGCGTTTTGAACTGTTCCGCTTTAACTCCCGCGAGAGTACGGACTTGTCTTTACCTGTCGCTGCACAAATAACTTTTTTTGTGCAACCCGCTTGCAGCATGCCTGCAATTACGTACCTTTGTTCCCTGGTTAGATGACTCATATTTTACAACTTTGAGCGGGAGACAAATATAGTCGTTTTTTCCATCGGAAGAAGAGCGTGAGATTTTTTCTCACCTCTTTCTTCTGAAAAAATAATCAATATTTTAACCCCCGAAAGTTGCATTTACTAATTGAACTTACCAAGCGTACTGGGTAAG
>Ga0082212_10012572_pt1 | contig 10651 bp, 6 predicted proteins | sample TergutNt197P3_FD_71548 | JGI IMG/M metagenome (GOLD analysis project Ga0082212, IMG submission 71548) | Neocapritermes taracua P3 segment gut microbial communities from Petit-Saut dam, French Guiana - Nt197 P3 | ecosystem: Host-associated > Arthropoda: Insects > Digestive system > Gut ...
GATAAAACCATCTTCGCCCGAAACGCTCTGCGGCAGCGTGTAACGTATGCCGCTGCCCGGTTTGACCGATATCCTCTTGTCCGCCGCCTTGCGCCCTTCCTTGACATAGGCCGCCGCGAATTTCCCCGCCTGCTCGGATTCCACCGAAACCCAGTCAACAAGATCATGCACATGAAGAACGTTGCCACAGGAAAATATGCCCGGAACGCTCGTCATGAACGTATCGTCCACAATCGCTCCGCCCGTAATCATGTCCATCTCAACGCCCGCTTCTCGCGTCAGTTCGTTTTCGGGAATCAGTCCTACGGACAAGAGCAGCGTGTCGCAGGGAACATAACGCTCCGTTGAGGCAATAGGCGCGCGGCTTTCATCAACCTCGGCTACTTTCACGCCTTCCAGCCGTCCATGCCTCCCGGCAATATCCGTAACGGTCGTCGAGAGGAACAACGGAATATCATAATCGTTCAGGCACTGCTGTATATTGCGCGGCAGGCCGCTCGAATATGGCAGCAGTTCAAACACGGCTTCCACATGCGCGCCTTCCAGCGTCATGCGCCGAGCCATGATAAGACCAATGTCGCCGGAACCAAGTATGCAGACATTTTTGCCGACCATGATATTTTCGAGGTTCATCAGGCATTGCGCTGATCCGGCGGTATATACGCCCGACGGACGATGTCCCGGTATGGATATCGCGCCCCGCGTCCGTTCGCGGCAGCCCATGGCGAGAATCACCGCCTTTGCCTGGATGTACTGGAGCTTGCCGCGCGTGCTTACTTCAACCACGCGGTCTTTTGTCAGCGACAGCACAATAGCGTTTTCCATCACGTCTATGTTCATTTCGCGGAACTGCTTTATGTAGCGCGCGGCGTATTCCGGGCCGGACAGCGCTTCCTTGAAACGATGCAATCCAAAACCGTCATGTATGCACTGGTTTAAAATGCCGCCAAGAACGCGGTCGCGCTCCACAAGCAGCACGTCGTCGCAGCCCGCTTCCTTTACGGAAATCGCAGCGGCGAGTCCCGCCGGGCCGCCGCCGATGACCACAACATCTCTCTGGATTGTCGGTATTCTTTTTTTATCGCTCATTATGCAATTCCCCCTTTCGGCCGCACATTTCCAACGAACATCGGGGAAGTCTTGCCCCGTTTCAGGAAATCTTCCGGATTCCATCCGAATTCATCGCGCAGCAATCTGACGATACGCGGCACACAGAAACCGCCCTGGCACCGACCCATCGACGCGCGTCCGCGATATTTGATGCTGACCAGCGTGCGTGCGCCCAGCGGATTATTAATGGCGTCAAGAACTTCACGCTTGGTGATTTTTTCGCAGCGGCAGATGATTTCGCCGTAATTCGGATCCTGCGCTATAAGGTCGGCTTTTTCTTCGGCGGAAAGCTCCTCGAAGAAATCTACCCTGCCGGGACGCACCGGGTTGAACGCCGGATCGGGCGTAAGATCGAGGTGATTTTTGACCATGCCGACCGCCATTTCAGCGATTGCTGGCGCCGATGTAAGACCTGGACTTTCGAGGCCTACCAGATTGATGAAGCCCTTGAGGTCCTTCCGGTCTTCAATCACGAAATCCGCGTTGCCGCCGACTTCAGGCGGCGTCTGCTTGGCGCGGCTTCCGGCGAAGTTGCGTATGAAATCCGTTCCGCGCATCGCGGGAAGAAGCATCTGCCCTTCCCGGCGCAGTTTTGCCATGATTTCCGGCGTGCATGCGAAATCTTCAGGATCGTCCAGATACTCCGCAGTGGGACCTATAAGGATATTGCCGTCCACGGTAGGCGTAAGGTGCGTTCCCCAGCCCGCCGCGTGTTTCTTTGGCGCGGGATAAATAAGACACTTCAGCGTACCGTCAAGGCGTTTATCAAGAATGTAGTATTCGCCGCGGCAGGGATAGATTTTATATTCCGGAATCCCGGCCATTTTGCAAACTTCCGCGGAAAAAAGCCCGGCCGCGTTTACGACTACCTTGGCGGAAAACGTGTCGCCCGCCGCCGTGCGTACAAGCCAGCTTCCGTCGGCCTGGTGTTCGATGGCGTTTACTTCCTGCCCAAGATGGAAATTCACGCCGTTTGCCAGCGCGTTTTCCGCGAGGCCGATGGTGAGGCCGTAAGGCGAAACAATGGCGCTCGTCGGCGAGTGCAGCGCGGCTACGCCTTCCACTCCCGGCTGGATTTTCTGCATTTCGTCCTGGTAAATGACCCTGACTCCCGGAACGCCGTTGGCGTCGCCGTTTTCTTTCATCTTGTGGAGCGTCGGTTCGTCTTCCTTTTCCAGCGCGACGGTCAGCTTGCCGATGCGTTTCAATTTTACTTTAAGGTCGCGGCAAAGATCGTCCATCATTGCGTTGCCCCTGACGGCGACATACGCGTTCATCGAACACGGCGCGTATTTAAAACCAGCGTGGCAGACGCCGCTGTTGCGGCAGCTTGCGCCCATGCTTACATCCGCTTCTTTCTCTATCAGCGCGGCCTTGACGCTGTATTTCGAGAGCTCACGAGCTATCGCGCACCCGACCACGCCGCCGCCGATGATAAGAACTTCATATTGTGAATTCACGTTCTGAACCTCGTTTTATTTATTACAGATCCTTTACCTAAGGAAATGCTGAGTAATTCGCTGTGCGGGATGAAGCGCAAGGCGCACGGAGCGCAGGAACCGAAGGCATATAACGTGTCTGGGTACGAGCACCGCGCTACACAGCGATTCGCCCGCACAGGCAATTAATCAGCGTTTTCCCAAGGAGTTGTCCTATGATAAAGTTTACACATCATCTGAATTTTCCGGTTCAATTGCATGTAAAATTAACGATGTGTAAACTTTATATGTGTACAACTCCTAAGTAGCGGAAGCTATCTTGATATCTATTCCTTTTTCCGGGTCAATCAGATCCCAGTTTAGTTTTTCGATCGGCAGAACGATGCGGTTGTTGCCGATTAAGCGCTTGTACCTGCGTGACCAGAGCAGCTTCGTGCCGGACCAGGCTTCAAGGACTGAGTTTTTCATCGTGTAGTCGAGTTGCAGGTGCAGGTTGCCTTTCGGCTGCACATTGTGATTGTCTGCGCCGCGGCTGAAAGGAATCCGCTGAGGCACGACATACCGTACCGGGTAGTGCGCCTTCAGAGCTACATATTCCGATGCGGCGGCCTTTCCGGTTTTGGCGGCGTTCAAAATGCTCGCCGCGGCGCTTTTTCCTTCGAGCGCACAGATATCATGCATCTCTGCGCCATGCAGAATGTTTCCAGCCGCGAAAATATTCGGCACGGTGGTCATGAAGTTCGTGTCTACGACAGGCCCAAGACTGGCGGAATCTTCCTGGATTTCGGTGTTGAAAATTAGCGACTCTATCGGGCGAAATTTTCCCGTAAAAACGATGGTGTCACAGTCAATCTGGAATGTTTTTCCGGTGGATAGATCGAGCAGTTCGATTCCTTCAACGCAGTGTTTTCCGATAATCCGCGCTACCGAAGTGCCAAGGTAGACAGGGAATCCGAAAGCAAAGCTGAGCGACCTGGCCGCCAGCCCGTAAGTGTTGAGGTAGTTATTTTCTTCGACAAGCGCCTTTATCGATACCCCTGCCTTCTTCAATGTAAGGGCGCATGATAATGCGACATTTTCGCTGCCGATGATCACGGCGCTTTGCCCCGGTTTAATCCCGAAAAGGTTTAAATTTTTCTGAAGCCTCCCGGTAGTGTAGACTCCCTCCGGACGCGTTCCAGGTGTGAGTCGGGCCCCACGAGATTTTTCACAACATCCGGTTGCGAATAATATGAAACGGCAATGATAGTTGCGCATTCCGCCAGGCGTGGCAACCTGAAGGCAATGCCGGTTTCCCTCAGGATCGACGTTGACGCTCATCACTGTAGACTCTGTATGCACCTCGACGGACGTCTTACGGATAAGGCTCGCGAGTTTACGGGCGTAGGCTGGCCCGGTATAGAGCCGCCGCATGTCACGCATGCCGAAAAAATAATGACATGACCTTGGAATTCCTCCCAAATCCGTATCACTTTCAAACAGGGCTACCTTCAGCCCCGCTTGCCGTGAAAGTTCGAGACAGGCTGAAATACCCGCCGGACCTCCTCCGACAACCGCAACATCCAAAGATTCACTGATTTTATCGCTCATTATGCCGCAGCTCCTTTCGGCCGCATATTTCCCGCGAACATGGGAGAAGTTTTTCTCTGTTCCAGGAAATCTTCCGACTTCCATCCGAATTCATCGCGCAGCAGCCTGACGATGCGGGGTAAGCAGAAGTCACCCTGGCACCGCCCCATCACCGCGCGGCTGCGATACTTGACGCTGATCCGCGCGCGCGCGCCTAGAGGATTATTAATGGCGTCGAGGATTTCACGTTTGGTGATTTTTTCGCAAAGGCAGATAATTTTGCCGTAGTTCGGATCCTGCGCGATAAGATCGGCCTTTTCTTCGGCGGAAAGCTCTTGGAAGAAATCAACTTTGCCGGGACGTACCGGATTAAACGCGGGATCGGGCGTAAGAGTAAGATGATTTTTCACCATATCCGTCACTATTTCAGCAATGGCGGGCGACGAGGTCAACCCCGGGCTTTCGATGCCTACAAGGTTTATGAAACCTTTGATGTCCTTCCGGTCTTCTATCACGAAATCCGCGTTGCCGCCGACTTCCGGCGGCGTCTGCTTTGCGCGGATTCCGGCGAAGTTGCGTATTATATCCGTTCCACGCAGGGTCGGAAGGAGCTGTTGCCCTTCAATGCGAAGCTGTTCCATGATATTTATCGTGCAGGCGAAATCTTCCGGATCGACGAGATATTCCGCCGTGGGGCCGATAAGTATATTGCCGTCAACCGTCGGCGTCAGGTGAGTTCCCCAGCCTGCCGCGTGTTTCTTGGGCGCGGGATAGATCAGGCATTTCAGTGATCCGTCCAGACGTTTATCCAGAACGTAGTATTCACCACGGCAGGGATAGATTCTGTATTCTAAAACCCCGGCCATCTTGCAGACCTCGGCGGAAAAAAGTCCCGCGGCGTTGATGATGACTTTGGTGAAAAAAGTGTCGCCCGACGCGGATCGCACAAGCCAATCGCCGTCCTCCTGACGCTCAATGGCTGTCACTTTCTGTCCCAGATGGAAATTCACGCCGTTTGCCAGCGCGTTTTCCGCAAGACCGATGGTAAGGCCATAAGGCGAAACAATGGCGCTCGTCGGCGAGTAGAGCGAGGCATAGCCTTCAACGCCCGGTTGAATTTTCTGCATCTCGTCATGATAAATGACCCTGACGCCCGGAACGCCGTTGGCGTCGCCGTTTTCTTTCATCTTGTGGAGCGTCGGCTCGTCTTCCTTGTCAAGCGCCACCGTCAATTTGCCTATGCGTTTTAATTTTACTTTCAGGTCGCGGCAAAGGTCGTCCATCATCGCGTTACCCTTGACTGCGACATACGCGCGCATCGTACCCGGCGCGTATTTAATCCCTGAGTGGCAGACGCCGCTGTTGCGGCCGCTCGCGCCCATGCTTACATCAGCTTCTTTTTCTATCAACGCAGCTTTGACGTTGTATTTCGAGAGTTCGCGAGCAATAGCGCACCCGACCACGCCTCCGCCGATTATAAGAACTTCATATTGTGAATTCACGTTCTGAACCTCGCTTATGCGCACTAACCTGCGGTGAAAATTAATTTTCACCGCAGGTTAGTGTTCTTTTTTCCTCATTAGACATGGGAGCGCTGGCGTCCCCGCCGGCGTGTAATGAATAAATGCGTACCAAAGGCGCGCGTTCCCTGTTCCCCGTGTAGGGGCGTAGCGTGCTACGCCCGGAAATGTCCGAATTCAAATGGGTGCAGCACGCTGCGCCCCTACTGATTATTGCTTAAATATACAGTATTGGTGCCATGAAAAATCTGGTAGACCATGGTTATCCAACGGTGATATAATGCCATACGTTGACGGAAACGCAAGCGGAATTTGAGGTGATTGAAATGACGACTTCAATAATGCCAGGAACATTGGTAGCGATTTTGGGGATGATTTCTGTGTTTGGGAGACATGAACTTTCAATAATACTTATACTTGCGGGGATGGTTATGTCAATAATATCGTTGTATGTAAATATCAGGAAAAATTGGAAAACTTGCCATCATATCTGCACTTGCTGTCATAAACCGTTTAAGCCGAATTTAATACGTTTTATGTTCGCGACCACTGTCTTAAACAAACGCTTGGTTACCTGCACGCACTGCGGAAAGAAGGGATTTATGGAGATTCTGAAAGACAAGTCTGCCGCGCCGCTAGGAAAGTTATGAATCCCACGCGGAAAGATTTAATTCAACGGCTCTCAAACGCAATCGCGCGGGGCGAATTTGTAAAGGACGGCAAGCTCCCTTCGGAGCGTGAACTGGCTTCTTTGATGGGAACAAGTCGTCCGCTGCTGCGCGAGGCGCTTATTTCACTTGAGGCGCTTGGGTATCTGGACATACGCGACCGGCAGGGAATTTTTCTCGCGGGGGAAACACAGGCACAGCTTCTTAAAACGCTCGATCAGGCGCATATCTGGCCGATGGACATACTCGCGCAGGTGATGGAGATCCGGCAAATTATGGATCCTGGCGCGACGGCGCTGGCCGCTTTACGCCGCAAGGACGAAGACATGGAAAAATTATATGAATGTCTCGACATGCTGGAAAAAATTCATGTCTGCGGCGGCCCGGACGCCGCGGAACAGGGGGCTTATTGGAATACGGTTTTACATTCCACGATTTTCAAGGCCACAGGTAATACGCTTCTCGCGCGTTTGTATGAAAGCCTGCTTGAGATGTCCGAGCGCGGCATTTCCGCCATACGTTCCGACGCGCTGAATTCACGCGCCGCAGATCGTACGACGCAAGCGCTTGAACAGCACCGCAGATTGGTCGCGGCAATTCGTAATCGCGACATTGCACGCGCCCGCGACGTTTCAAAGGAACATCTCAAGGCTTCTATTAAATCAATGGTCGAATTGAGCCAGGTAACGCCGCTCTCAGACTTTTTCTCCCAGCGGCTGGATTCGCTGGTTTCAAATTAACCAAGCCGTGAAAGGGCGTAAATCAATAGTACATGGCAGCGCCCTGTAGCTTGAAATGGCAAATATATGAAAACCAACAATCTCCCCGGGCCGATGGATGCTGAAGCATTTGAAAAGGTTTTCCGGATACTAAAAATAGAAACCTTGAAATGGAAGATTCCCATCGTCGGTGTAATCGCGGAACGGGCGGCGGATCGTCCCTTCGACACACTGATTAGCACAATTTTGTCGCTGCGTACCAAGGACAAGGTCACGGCGGAAGCCTCCCGGCGGTTACTGTTCCGCGCTTCCACTCCGGAAACTCTTGCCGCTCTTTCACGGGAGGAAATTGAGCGGTTGATCTATCCTGTCGGTTTTTACCGGACAAAAGCCGGCAACCTGATAGAAACCTGCCGGCGACTGCAATCCGACTACGGCGGTCGTGTTCCGCGTTCGCTGGACGAATTGCTTACGCTTCCCGGCGTCGGTCGTAAAACGGCGAACCTGGTGCTTACAATGGGCTTCGGCGATTATGGAATCTGCGTGGACACGCATGTACACCGTATTTTCAACCTTTGGGGATATGTTTCCACAAAAACTCCGGAGGAAACGGAATTTGCCCTGCGCGCTAAACTTCCAAAAAAATATTGGATTCCCATTAACGATATGCTTGTCGCATTTGGTCAGAATCTCTGCGTCCCGGTGTCTCCCTGGTGCAGCCGCTGCCCTGTCGCTGATTTTTGCCCACGGATTGGACTAAAGCGGTCAAGATAAAAGGAAACGCTGAGTAATTCGCTGTGCGGGCGAATCGCTGTTTTGCGCGTTGCTAGCCCGGATATTTCGTACCGATTCTAATGTGGCGGCGCAATAGGGCATGTCTACTGCGTTGCGCTTCATTCCGCACAGCAAACTACTCAGCATTTCCTTAAACACGTCTCAATTTGAACGACTGATCCGGTCGGCCAACGCCGCCGCATGACGGCGTTCATGTCTTCGCGCGTCAATTCCGCAATAAGCGTATGAATCACACCAAGGTGTGAAACGATTAAAAAATCAGTACTCCCGCCCATGCGCAAAGCCGGAAAAAATTCATCCCGCTGAAGGCGACGAAATTCACGGGTGACGCGCCTGTGCAGGTCGTGAAAGTTTTCTCCTTCGGAAACACGATAATTCAAAATATCATCACCGCGTTTCACGTATTCATCAGGAAACAGCCGCTTGATGTCTTCAATGAGTTTTCCATCCCAAACGCCCATATTTAATTCACGGAAAGCGGCAACATCGACTATGGGTGCATCACCGAGTTGCGCCGAGATGATTTCAGCCGTTTCCCGGGCGCGCATAAGGTCGCTGGAGTAAATACGGTCGGGCCTACATTGAAGGCGAACAAGTTCATCGCCCGCTGCCATGGCTTCGCCGCGTCCACGATCCGAAAGCGGAACATTGGTTTGACCGAGAAAAATCCGGTCGTTGTGCTGCCGTGGTTCGCCATGCCTGACAAGAAAAAGACGTGCATCCATTTTTTTCATCATAATTTATTCAGTGTTTTCAAATAACCGTGGCCTGTGTGATAAAATACATGTTTGCAAGCAGGATATATAGCCATGACAACGATTATGCAATCAAGGTTAAAGTTTCTTCCAATTTTGTTTTTCCTTGCCACATCCGCGCTTTACGGCCAGTCTCAGGACGCCGCATGTACTATGTGTCATGGCAATAACGCGCTCAGCATGACCAGGCAGGGGCGCAGCGTTTCACTGTTTACGGATGGCGCTAAACTTAAATCATCCGCGCACGGCGCTCTTTCCTGTTCTTCGTGCCATGTGAATTTTAACGCCGGATCTATTCCGCACGCCAATCCAGTTCAGACGGTCAAATGCGAATCCTGCCATAAAATAGAAGGCTTTGCGGAAAGCGTTCACGCGAAAAGCGGTGTAACAACATGTAAAAGCTGCCACGGAACGCACGAAGTACAGCCTGTAAAAAGCTCCGCGTCGGGTCTTACGCGCACGATGGTTGCAGACGCATGCGGAAAATGCCACGCAGCTGAAGCCGGAGCATATAAAACCTCCGAACATGGCCTTGCTCTTGACCGGATGCCGCAGTCTCCAACCTGCGTCAGTTGTCACGGGGCGCACGATATTTTCCCTACGGAAAGCGCGGAATCTCAACTTCGCCGGGACAATGAACCTGATTTTTGCCGGAGCTGTCATCTTAAAGATGAAGACGTTCGTTCACAGGTAAGACTTTCCGAGCGCTTCATGTCAGGATACGAAGGCAGCGTTCACGGTCAGAAACGCGCCGCCGGGAACGAAAACGCGGCAATCTGCGGCGACTGCCACGGAGTACACGACGTCCAGAACGCAAGAAGGCCTTCGTCAAAGATAAGCAGATGGAATCTGGCCGAAACCTGCGGAAGATGCCATGCGGATGTGTACGCCACATATAAGGAAAGTACGCACGGGCAGTCTGTGGCGCGAGGAAGCGTCGAATCGCCCACCTGCACCACCTGTCATGGCGATCATCACATCTATCCCACACAGGATTCCCGTTCAGCGGTCGCCCGCGTCAATATCGCGGAGCAGACCTGTGCCAACTGCCATAATTCAGTAAAGATCAGCCAGAAATACGGAATAGCTTCCGATCGTTTCGCTTCGTTCACCGACAGCTTTCATGGACTCGCCTCAAAAGGCGGATCACTGGAAGTGGCAAACTGCTCAAGCTGCCACGGGGAGCATAATATCAAACCCGCATCTGATCAGAATTCGACCATAAATGCCGGGCATCTGAAAACGACTTGCGGGCAATGCCATCCAGGCGCGAACGATAATTTCGTGCGCGGCAAAGTCCATGTTGTTGAAGTCGGCGAGATGCGCGAGGGCGTGCTTTACTGGATTCGGACGATTTATCTCATTTTTATTTTCGCCACTATCGGGCTGATGTTATTGCACAACCTGCTTGATTTCATCAAGCGAACCAGGCGGCGCTTTGAGGTGCGTTTGGGGCGGCGGCCTCTTTCCCGCTACGGTCCGCGTCAGTTTGTGCGCATGACGCTTCTGGATCGCGTTCAGCACGCGGGACTGCTCATCAGCTTTTTGACGCTGGCAATAACGGGTTTTATGCTGCGTTTCCCGGACGCCTGGTGGGTAAACGCCATCAGGTCGCACTGGGCGCAATTCTTTGAAATGCGCGGCATTGTGCATCGCGGCGCGGCTGTTGTGATTATATCGTTCAGCCTGTTCCATATCCTGGTTCTTATCTTTACGAGGCACGGAAGAAAGTTCATTGTGGATATTTTTCCGAAGTTCAGCGACGCGAGGGATGTGTTTACCAACATACGGCATCTTTTGGGATTGTCTCCAGATCATCCGCGTTTTGACCGTTTCGGCTATGCGGAAAAAGCCGAATACTGGGCGCTGGTCTGGGGCATGGTAATCATGTTCGCGACCGGTATTTTCCTCTGGTTCTTCAATTTCTTCATGGGGCATTTCGGTAAAATCGGATGGGATATCGCGCGAACCATTCATTATTACGAAGCCCTGCTGGCCACGCTGGCGATCGTCGTGTGGCATTTCTATTTTGTCATGTTCAATCCGAGCATCTATCCGATGAACACAACCTGGATT
>Ga0082212_10012573_pt1 | contig 10651 bp, 12 predicted proteins | sample TergutNt197P3_FD_71548 | JGI IMG/M metagenome (GOLD analysis project Ga0082212, IMG submission 71548) | Neocapritermes taracua P3 segment gut microbial communities from Petit-Saut dam, French Guiana - Nt197 P3 | ecosystem: Host-associated > Arthropoda: Insects > Digestive system > Gut ...
TTTGTCGTCCTTCATGGCGAGAGACAGCGGCGCCCACGCGAACAGCGCTTTTTCGATATCGTTGACAGTGATCATGGCGCACCTTCAAACAGAAAGATTGTGTAGAGCCGCCGCCCTTCAGACACGGTAGTCTGCCGTGCGGGCGTACGGCCAAGCAGCTCGGAAAAGGTTTTTACGCGTGTCTGCGGTTGCAGGATCAGGCGTTTTTCCCACAACCAAGGGCTTTTCTGAACGATCGATAGGAGCGTATCGCCGCCCATGCCGGTGATGGTGACGGCATCATAATCCGCCTGGTCAAGCCCCACCGCGCCGTCCCGCAGCAGCAGAGGGATTTTATCCTCCAGACGGTGCGCCCGCACCGTCCGCCGCGCCCGGGCCAGCGGCCCCTCGGCGCAGTCGGTCGCGGTCACGGTAACGCACAGGCCCCGCTCCGTCAGGTAGACGGGCAGCCGCGCATGGTCGGTACCGACGTCCAGCACCCGATCGTCCGGCCGGATCAGCGACGCCACCGCCAACAGGCGGGGCGTCAGCTGCAGGGGACGTAAATCCCCCTCTTTCCCCTTTTCGCGAAAGGGGGATGCCGCCGCAGTGACAAGGGGATTACACTCCGTTGATCTTGGCAAGCAAATCGTCGGGGTTCACGTCATGGACCTGACAGGCTTCAGCCAGCGTCTCGCCGCGGGAGGCGGGGCAGCCGAGGCAGTGCATCCCGATCTCCATAAAGAGCGGCGCGGCGTCGGGCTTGGCGTCGAGAATGTCGCCGATGATGGTGTCTTTGGTAATGGTCATGATGATTTCTCCTCTTCGTTTTTGATTAGGATTAACAAAAGAGCGAAAGCTAAACGCTCCCGCTCTTTGCTTGACGTTGTTTAGCCGTTCTCTCTCATGCGAGCGAAGCAATCGCTGCAATAGACCGGACGATCGGTCTTGGGCTCAAAAGGCACTTTCGCCTCGCCGCCGCAGGAAGCGCAGACGGCCGCGAAGTACTCTCTCGGAGCGCGGGAGGCGTTCTTGCGGGCGTCGCGGCAGTTCTTGCAGCGCTGCGGCTCATTGAGGAAGCCGCGCTCGTTGTAGAATTCCTGCTCGCCCGCGGTGAAGACGAATTCTTCTCCGCACTCTTTGCACGTCAGGGTCTTGTCCTCGTACATTGGTTTTCCCTCTTTCTGACTTGCCCAAGCGGCAACGTGCCGCTGCGATTGTCCGGTGCGGCGACGCGCCGCTGCGAATGTCCGGGTTAAGCTGTCGCTCGTTTGTAGCGAAGTGCCCGCTCATTTCGGGACGTAGGGCAGTTATTAGTTCCGTTTTAACGGACATACTTATTATAGCAGTGTTTTTCCAATTGTCAAGCATTTTTTTATTATTTTTGCGATTTTTTGACGTTGGCGGCAATATTCTCCGCCAAACGCCGTACCTCGTCTAAATCCTTGCCCTCGACCATCACGCGCGCCAGCGGCTCCGTACCCGACGCGCGTACCAACACCCGGCCGTCTTCCCCCAGTGCTTTTTCGGCGTTCTGAATGGCGTTTGCGACCGCCGGATCGCTTGCAAACGCGTCTTTTTGTGTAACCTTGATGTTCAGCAGTACCTGCGGATACCGCGGGATGCCGGCCGTCAGTTCGGCCAGGCTTTTGCCCGTTTCAGCCATCGCCGACAGAAGCTTCAGCGCGGTCAGCTGCCCGTCGCCCGCCGCCGAGTGGCGCAGGAAGATCATATGCCCCGACTGCTCCCCGCCCAGCAAATAGCCGCTCTTTTGCATCTCTTCCAAAACATACCTGTCCCCCACCTGCGTATCCTCGATGCGCAGCCCTTTATCCTTGGCCCAGACGCGCAGGCCGAAATTGCTCATCACCGTACAGACAAAGGTATTGTGCGGCAGGTATCCCCTTTCCCTTTCCCGCATGGCGCAAACCGCCAGAATACGGTCGCCGTCTACAATGTTACCCGTATGGTCGACGCAGAGGCAGCGGTCGGCGTCGCCGTCAAAAGCGATACCGATGTCATATCCGCCGTCCGCGACGGTTTCCCGCAGTGATTCCAAATGGGTGGACCCGCAGCGGTCGTTGATGTTCAGCCCATTCGGCACATTGTGTATCACCCGCAGATCCCTCGCGTTGAGCCGGGAAAACAGCTTCTTGGCCGTGACGCTCGCCGCGCCGTTGGCGCAGTCTATGGCGACCCGCAGGCGCGACAGGTCAGGCGTGTTGCAGGCGAGCAGAAAATCGATGTACCGCTCCACAGCCCCGCCGTCTGTACGCACCCGGCCAACATCCTTACTTACCGGTATATCGGTGCTGACCAGCGTCTCAATCTCATCCTCCAAAACGTCGGAGAGTTTGCAGCCGTTCCGGTTGAAGATTTTGATGCCGTTGTACTCATAGGGATTGTGCGAGGCTGAAACGACAATCCCCGCGTCGGCGCGTTCCCGCGTGAGCGTCGCCACGGCCGGGGTCGGGATAAACCCCGCCAGCAGCACGTCGGCCCCGGCGGACGTAATCCCGGCGGCCAGCGCCATCTCCAGCATATCCGACGAAACCCGCGTATCCTTACCGATATAGATGACCGGCTTATGATGCAGCGCCCCGGTCAAAACGACCGCCGCGGCCCGGCCGATCGAAAACGCCTTTTGCGCGGTCAGATCCTCATTTGCAATCCCGCGGACGCCGTCGGTTCCGAACAGTCTTCCCATGTGATTACCCTCCAAGCGTGATTTGATCTCCCGTCCCCATACCATATGGGATTCCCATGTGGTTATATGCCCGTTCGGTCAAACACCGCCCCCGGGGGGTCCGCGCCAGAAAGCCCAATTGCATCAGATACGGCTCGTAGACGTCCTCTATGGTAACCGCCTCTTCGCCGATGTTGGCGGCTAGTGTGTCCAGGCCGACCGGGCCGCCGCCAAAATTACGGATGATGGCTTCCAGCATACGGCGGTCTACCGCGTCCAGGCCGATTTGGTCGATGTCCAGCCGCCCGAGCGCTTCGTCGGCGACGGCGCGGGTGATGATCCCATCAGCCCGTACCTGGGCGTAGTCGCGCACCCGTTTGAGGATGCGGTTGGCGATACGCGGCGTGCCGCGCGAGCGGGCGGCGATCTCCCGCGCGCCTTCGGGCAGTATCTCCACGTTGAGGATGCCGGCGCTGCGCGTCACGATGCGGGACAGTTCTTCCGCTGTATAGAGGTCAAGCCTTGTCACCATGCCGAAACGGTCGCGCAGCGGCGCGGTGATCTGTCCCGCCCGTGTCGTCGCGCCGATCAGGGTGAATTTGCGCAAGTCAACGCGGATCGAACGCGCCGCCGGGCCTTTGCCGAGGATGATGTCCAGCGCGCAGTCTTCCATCGCGGGGTACAATACCTCCTCCACCGCGCGGTTGAGGCGGTGTATCTCGTCTACGAACAGGATATCCATATCGTCGAGATTGGTCAGCAGCGCGGCAAGGTCGCCCGCTTTCTCGATGGCGGGGCCGCTGGTGATCCGGATGTTCACGCCCATCTCGTTGGCGATGACCCCGGCCAGCGTCGTCTTGCCCAGGCCCGGCGGGCCATAGAGCAGCACATGATCCAGAGGCTCCCGCCGCTTTTTGGCCGCTTCGATCCAGATGGTCAGGTTGTCTTTGAGTTTTTCCTGACCGATGTATTCCGACAAAAAACGCGGGCGCAGGCTGCCCTCGTTGTCGTCAGACGAGGTCAGCGTCCGCGCCAGCAGGCGTTCTTCTTCCTGCCCGGCGATCTCCTCGCGGTCGTCAAAGTCTATCGGCATCTGTTCACCGCCCCATTCTCTTTCAGCCAATCCACCGATTGCCGCAGCCCCTCAACCGTCTTGACCTCCAGCACGGCGCGGCAGTCGTGGGTTTTTGCCAAATCTAGATAGTCGCCTATATCCAACTCGCCGGTGCCAAGCGTTAGATGATTGTCCTTCCCTTTTGCGTCGTGGATGTGAAAATGACACAGCCTCTCGGCGCGCCGCATGATGGCCGGCTCGTCGGTGAATCCGGCCGCCGCGCTGTGGCCGACGTCGAATGTGAGCGCGAATACGGGGCTTTCCAGCAACAGATCCAAGCCCTTTTGCATAAACGGAGCGCCGTCATAGCTGCCGCAGTTTTCCACGCAAATCCGGATTGCATCCTCGCCAACCGCCGCCGTACATTGATCCCTGAAAGCCATCAGTTTTTGCAGATAACCCGGCTCATATTCATCGTATAGGAACACTTTTCTACCCGGAAGTGTGAAGTATATACCGGTTGACATATGTATATTCAAGACCGGGGCGGGCAGCCGTTTGGCCGTTTCGATCGCTTGCAGCATCGTCTCCGTATAGGCCGCCGCCACTTTCGGATTGAAATCACAGGGATTCATGTTTTCGTCAAGGTGTATGGTATAGTAAATGCCGTACCGGCCCGCGATCCCACGCAGTCTCTCTATATCTATCGTTTGATATTCCGGCAGGTTCATATTGAGTTCGACAAACGCGAGTCCCAACTCAAAACAGAGCGCGGCGCAGGCTTCCGGTGTTTTCAGTTCTATCAGGGCCGGCATTCCAAACTGCATTGCCTACCTCGACATTCGTTTCAGCGCCTGCCGTATGATCTCCTCCAACGGCAGCGTTTCATCCAGTCCTTTGACCGCCATCGCCGCCTCGACCGGAGAATACCCCAACACGCATAAGGCGGCCTGCGCTTCGGTAAACGGGTCGCCCGGCTCAAAAGAGACCGCGCCCGCGGACGACGGCGACGCCGCCACATCACGGGAGAGTTTATCTTTGAGTTCTAAAATGACGCGCTGCGCCAGCTTCTTGCCGATGCCCGGCGCTACCGTCAGCGCTTTCTCGTCGCCTGTAATAACGGCCAGCGCCAGTTTTTCCGGCGTGCTGGCCGACAGGATCGATACCGCCGCTTTGGGGCCGACGCCGGAGATGCCGATCAGCAGCTTGAAAGACGAAAGTTCCTCCCGCGAGCCAAAGCCGTAGAGGTCGCATATCCCCTCGCGAAGGTACATAAAGGTATACAGCTTCGCCTGTTCGCCCTTTTTCAGCCGCGCCAGCGTCTGCAAAGAGGTGTTGACGGCGTACGACACGCCGCCCGTGTCAACGACGGCGAGGTATGGCTCCGTATGCTCAATTTTTCCGTGTACGGCGTAAATCATAAGACCTCCGTCCCGCGACCGCAGTCGCCATTGGATGCAACGTCACGTTGCTCCCGCATAGCAGTGACATATGGCGATGGCCAGCGCGTCGGCGGCGTCGTCCGGGCGCGGCATGGTTTTGAGTTTCAATAACGTCCGCGTCATTTCCATCACCTGCTTCTTCTCGGCGGCCCCGTAGCCGGTGACGGTCGATTTCACCTGCTGCGGCGAGTATTCGGCCACGGTCAGCCCGTACCGCCGCGCCGCCATCAGGATGACGCCCCTGCTGTGGGCCACCGGCAGCGCCGTGTTGACGTTTTTCTGAAAAAACAACTGCTCTATCGCCATCGCGTCGGGCTTAAATGTCTCCACCAGCTCAGTAAAATCCTCAAAAATCGTCAGCAGCCGGCTTGGCAGCGGCGTATGGGCCGGGGTGCGGATCACACCGTGCCGCAGATGGACAGGCGAGCGCCTGTCAACCTCCAAAACGCCGAAGCCGACGATGGCCAGCCCGGGATCGATCCCTAAGATCCGCATAACGCATCAATCGCCCTCATAATCCCCAGTTTCCCCATCTCAAAAGTCAGCCCGCCCTGCAGATACGCCGTATACGGCGGGCGCATCGGCGCGTCGCAGGACAGTTCAATCGACGCCCCCTGGATAAACGTCCCCGCCGCCATAACGACTTGATGCTCATACCCCGGCATATCCCACGGCTCCGGCACGGCGAACGAATCGACCGGGCTGCCGCGCTGGATCCCCCGCGCGAAACGCAACAGCGGCTCCGGCGCGCCGAAGCGGACCGCCTGTATGACGTCATACCGCGCCTCGTCCGGCAGCGGAGATACCTCATAGCCAAGGCTTTGCAGCTTTCCGGCGGCAAACACCGCCGTTTTCAGCGCTTGCGCCACAGTATGCGGCGCCGTCAAAAGTCCTTGAAAGAGCAGACGGCTGCCAAAAGGGTTCGCGCCGCAGTCCCGCCCGACGGCGTTTAGCTGCCGCGCGGCTCTTTCGACCAAGTCCCGCCGTCCGGCGATGTAGCCGCCCGAAGGGGCCAATCCCCCGCCGGGGTTTTTAATCAGCGACCCGGCCACCAAGTCGGCGTTGGACGGCTCCTCCGTCTCAACAAACTCGCAGTAGCAGTTATCGACGACGACCGGCGCGTCGGAAAACGCGCGTACCTTTGCGATCAGGGCGTTTACGCCGGCCACCGATAACGCCTTGCGGTCGGAGTAGCCCCGCGAACGCTGGATAAAGAACGCCGGAATCTTCATCCCGCGAACGCAGTCGCCAAGGGATTCTGCGTCTCGTTGCCGATACGGCATGATCCCGCGCAGAGTATCATACGGTTCGCCTGTCAGCGACCAATAGCCTCCGTCCGGACACACGGTTTTCAGAGCGCAGGCAATCGCGTGGGTGCCGCTGGCGAACGCCGTCCGGACAATAGCGTCCTCGGCGCCCATGACGTCGGCGAAAACCGCGTCCAGAGCATCCCGTCCCGGGTCGTTGTATCCGTAGCCGGTGGACGGGGCGAAATGGCTGTCGGACACCCGATGCCGCCAAAACGCTTCCAGTACGCGCCGCGTATTGATGTCCGCCGCGCGGTCAAACGCGGCGTAAACGCCGTCCGGCACTACAGGCTGCTGACGTCGTCCGGGGACATAATAACATGCCCGGCTTTTTCCAGCACATATTGCGCGAAAATATTGTCCTCTACCCGCAGGATGACATAGGCGTCCTCATCCCGGCGGGTGATGAACGCGTAGATGTATTCGACCGAGACGCCCGCGTCGCACAGCGTTTTCAGCACCTTATGCAGCGCGCCCGGCTCGTCGGGCAGCTTGCAGCCGGTCACCGCCGTCTTGCTGGCCGTGACGCCCCTGGCTTTGAACATCTCCAGCGTCCCGTCGGGGTCGGCCACGATCATCCGCAGGATCCCGAAGTCGCTGGTGTCGGCGATCGAGATAGCGCGGAGATCGACGCCCGCCTCCGCCAGGATGCCCAAAATATCGGACAGCGCCCCCTTTTTGTTTTCCACAAAAACCGAAACTTGCTCGATGACCATGATCGCGCCTCCTTTGTGTGTTACGGACGATTGTCCAAAATCCGTTTCGCTTTGCTTTCTGAACGTTCGATAGAACCGGGCGCCGTGACGGTGATTTTGGCCGAGACGCCCAGCGCGGACAGGACCTCTTTCGCGATCTGCCGCTCCAGCGCTTCCACGCGGCGCACCTCGTCAAAGGGAAACCCGGCGGCCATCTCCACCCGCACCTCCAATGTGTCCAGGTTGCTGACCCGGTCGACGACCAGAAGATAGTACGGCGCGGCCCCCGGAACGCCGAGCAGCACGTTCTCGATCTGCGACGGGAATACGTTGACGCCGCGGATAATCAGCATATCGTCGGTGCGGCCGGTGATTTTTCCCATCCGGGCAAAGACGCGCCCGCAGGCGCAGGAACGGCGGTCAACGGCGCAGATGTCGCGGGTGTTGTAACGGATCAGCGGCAGGGCCTCTTTGGTCACGCAGGTAAATACCAGTTCCCCCGGTTCGCCGTCCGGCAGGGGCTTTTTCGTTTCCGGGTCGAGGATCTCTATCAGGAAATGGTCCTCCATCACATGCAAGCCGTTCCGTTCGGAACACTCGCAGGCGACGCCGGGACCCAGCAGTTCCGCCGCGCCGAAGATATCGTAGCAGCGCAGCCCGAGACGTTCCTCGATCTCGCCGCGCATTTTTTCCGTCCACGGCTCCGCGCCGAAGATACCGATCCGCAGCTTGAGCCGGTCCTTTATCCCCGCGTCGCGCACCGCGTCGCCCAGGTGCATCGCGTAGGAGGGCGTGCAGAGCAGAACAGTCGAGCCTAAGTCGGTAAAAATCTGTAATTGGCGTTTGGTGTTGCCGGCGGAGGCGGGGATGGTCGCCGCGCCGATGGCTTCCCCGCCGTAATGCCCGCCGAGGCCGCCGGTGAAAAGCCCGTAGCCGTAGGCGACATGGACAATATCATCCTTCGTCGCCCCGGCCATCGTCAGGCAGCGGGCCATGCACTCGTTCCAAACCTCGATGTCGCCTTTGGTGTAGCCGACGACAGTCTGCTTGCCGGTCGTGCCGCTCGTGGCGTGGATACGCAAAACATCGCCCAGCGGCACGGCAAACATGCCGTACGGGTAGCCGTCGCGCAGATCGTCCTTCAGCGTCAGCGGCAGTTTGTAAAGATCGCCGGTCCCCTGTATGTCGCCCGGCTGCAGCCCGGCCGCCTCCATCTTAGCGCGGTAGGGACGGCAGTTGTCCCAAGCGCGGCGGACGGCGTTTTGCAGACGCTGATCTTGCAGGGCCGTCAGTTGATCGCGGGAGACGGTTTCAACCGCTCGATTCCAATAAGTCACGCGTTACATCCTTCCCAAAAAGCATTAAGGTTGACCTCGAGATGTTCCGGCTTAATGCTAAATCGGAAGACTTTTTCCCATTCATCCTGCGTAAAATCCAGCGCTTTGGAGGCCGCCCCGAGCAAGACGGTGTTCTCACAGCGGGCATTGCCCGCCCGCTCCGCAAGGGCGTGAGCGTCTATGGTTTCAAAGACGCCGCCGGAAAACGGACCCTGTCCGGCAATCGGGATCACGCGGGACGACACAAGCGCCTTGCCGTCCGGTTTGAGATACGCTTTTGCGCGTACCGCTTCGGTCAATTCCAGCCCGATCAGCAGATCGGCCGTACCGGGTGCGACCAGCGGGCTGTATACCGTCTCCCCGGCCCGCACCATCGTGACGACGGAACCGCCCCGCTGGCTCATGCCGTGGACTTCATTGACCTTTACATCAAGGCCCCGCGCCATATACAAACTGCCCAGAATCTTGGCGGCCAGGATGCTCCCCTGCCCTCCAACGCCCGCGATCACAATATTCATAGTATCGCACACTCCCGTCTTACGATGACGACCGACGGCTCCAACGCGGCCAGTTCCGCGGTCAAAGCGTTTTCCAGCCCCTTCTGGTCGCGCGGGTCAACAACACTTACACGGTTTACGCCGAGGGCGCGGCAGAGCGCTTCAAGGTCAAGAACGGGCGCTTTCCCGCCTTTCAAGGTAACGCCGGCGCCGGGATTGGGCTGGTGTCCGGTCATGCCGGTGACGGCGTTGTCCAAAATCAAAACCGTCGCGGGCGTTTGGTTATACACTATGTTCAGCAGCCCGGTCATTCCGGAGTGATGGAAGGTGGAGTCGCCGATGACGGCTACAGTTTTCCCCGCGCTCTCCGGCCGCGCTTTCAAAAAGCCGTGCAGCGACGATACCGACGCGCCCATACAGACGCAGAAATCCATCGCGCCCAGCGGCGGGCCGGCGGCCAGCGTGTAGCAGCCGATGTCGCCCAAGACGGTGAGGTTTAGTTTTTTCAGGACGGCAAACGTCCCCCAATGCGGACACCCGGGACACAGAACCGGAGGACGCGGCGGCACCTGTAGGGGCGAACTGTGTTCGCCCGCGGTATCCCCTGTCGCCGTCGCTTCCTCTGTCGCCGGCATATCCTCTTTCGCCGTCGCTTCCCCTGCCGCCGGCATATCCCCTGTCGCCATCGCTTCCCCTGTCGCCGTCTTTGCGGGCGCACACAGTGCGCCCCTACACAGGATTGCCTTGCGCAGCATCTCGAGCGTGTATTCACCCAGCGGCGACAGGTCGGCCTTGCCGCGCACTTTGACGCCGTGCTTTTGGCAGTGCGTCTCGATGAAATCGTCCAGTTCCTCTATGACCCACAATTCGTCCACCGTTTCCGCCAGTTCCTGTATCGCTTCCACCGGCAGCGGGTAAACCATCCCCAGCTTGCAGTAAGAGACATGGCTGCCCAGCGCTTCCCGCGCCGTCAGATAGGCGTTTCCCGAGGAAATAACCCCCACGCGGTTGTCCTCGCCCCAGTCGATGGTATTGATTTCCGCTCCCTCGCAGTAATCGCCGAGACAATCCAGCCTTTCCTCCACAACGGCGTGGCGGGGACGGGCGGCCGACGGCGTCATAACCCATTTGGACGGGTTTTTGACATAGTCCTTCAGCGGAACCTCCCGCGGCGCCCCAACCGACACCACCGAGCGCGAGTGGCTGACGCGGGTGGACAGGCGCAGCAGCACCGGCGTGTCAAACATCTCCGAAAGTTCAAAGGCGAGGACGGTGAAATCCAGACACTCCTGTGAATCGGACGGCTCCAGCATCGGCAGTTTCATCGCCATGGCGTAGTGGCGGCTATCCTGCTCGTTCTGCGACGAATGGCAGCCCATATCGTCGGCGACGGCGACGACCAGTCCGCCGTTGACGCCGGTGTAGGAAGCGGTGAACAGCGGATCGGCCGCCACGTTCAGTCCGACGTGCTTCATGCCGGTGAAGGCGCGGGCGCCCGCAAGCGACGCGCCGATCGCGGCCTCGGCGGCCACCTTTTCATTGGGCGCCCACTCGGCGTATATGTGTTGGCCGGCGTATTGGGTGATTTCGGTGCTGGGCGTGCCGGGGTAACTGGATACGAAGGTGCATCCCGCCTCGTAAAGCCCCCGCGCCA
>Ga0082212_10012574_pt1 | contig 10651 bp, 8 predicted proteins | sample TergutNt197P3_FD_71548 | JGI IMG/M metagenome (GOLD analysis project Ga0082212, IMG submission 71548) | Neocapritermes taracua P3 segment gut microbial communities from Petit-Saut dam, French Guiana - Nt197 P3 | ecosystem: Host-associated > Arthropoda: Insects > Digestive system > Gut ...
GATTAAAAAATAAAAACAGGAAGACGACGAACCATATAATGCAAAGGACAATCAGACCAATCATGATGGGAACCTGATAAAAACCCAACGCATACCTAAAATTTGGGAGAATGCGGAACCCGATTGTATAAAGTGCAAACGGAACGACAAACGCCGTAAGCCCCCAGATGACAGTCCACATCAGCCTATGAGCCATCCCGCCGAGTGCGTGCGGGTACTTGCCGGAAAAACATGAGAACACGTCGGTTACTTTAGGGTCTTTCCCCCTTAAAAAGGCTAAAAAATACTCGGAAACAGAAACAAATATCGGCATGCCGACAAACAGGTACGCCGAGGAGGCGACCGCAAACGCCGGCAGTCCGTCGATTAGCACGGTGAGGTCAACGTCATTCTGAAACATCAGCACATAAATCGCTGTTTTCAGATCGTCAAATTCGGTAAATACCGCTCCGATTTGGTCGATAACCGATCGCACACCGGAGCCAAACGACCGCATTGACAGCGCGATGAAAACAAATGCGGCCGCCAACGGCAACACCGCAAGGATCAGCGCGCAAAGCGGTTTTTGCCATTTGCGATACAACAGGCCGCGTACCCGGCGCTTCATTGCCGCGCGATCGGACAAGTGAACACATCCTTTCCTAAACCGAATGCGGTGCGGATCCGGAAGATCCGTGCCATAACAATGCCATTATACAGCAGGTGATGGCAATTTAGCAAGGGATAGAAAGGGTTTGCGATGTTTGTTGGTTTCCTTTGCGGGTAACGGATCGGTTGCGCCGATGTTCAATGCATGGTATACTCTCCGGGTACACGATCTACCCTTGGGGGAGTACCGCGAAATGCAAAATCCTTTTATCGCACTGGGGCTTGGAGCGGAGGCGAGCAGGGAGCAGGTTCGTGCCGCGCATCATGCGCGCGTGAAACTGTGCCATCCGGATGTTTTGTCCGATGCGGAGGATCAGCGCAGGGCGCAGGAGCGGCTCGTGCAGCTGAACCTGGCGTACGCGGAAGCGATGCGGCAGGCTTCCCGGCGAGAGTCGGTGAACGTGACGATTCCGGAGGCAAAGGCAGTCGCCAGGCGCTTGTTGTCGCACGGCCACTGCGACAGCGCGCTTCGCATACTCGCCAAAGCGCCGAATCGTGACAGCGAATGGTATGAAATACACGGAAGCGTGTTGCTTAAAAAAGGCGAGCCCGAGGCGGCCCATGCCAGCTTCCGGATCGCCGTCCGCATGGAGCCACAAAACCCTCGTTACCGTGAGCTGGCGCTTGCGGCCGGGGTTGCGATGCGCAGGAAAAAGACGCTCGGAGGAATGGTGGCGGCATGGATGCGACATGTTGTTGGGAAATAAGGTTGACCATACGGGAAATAAGCGTCACGCACATCAAAGAGGATTGGGGAGAGTCATTCGACGAGCATGCCGGGCCGGAAGATAAGCATCCCGGTGTCTCGTTCGCCTACGACGGGATGGTTGTGGAAATATAAATTTTGTCGTTTTATATTCTTCGCACGGGCCGGCCGGACTGTCACACCAGCAATTTATTCATCCCATTCAAATATGCCCGGATGCTCGCTTCTACAATATCGACCGATAACCCCCGTCCCGTAACGTTCGTATCGTGAAGTGTCAGGCGGACGGTCACATCGCCTTGCGCGTCTTCTCCCTCTGAAACGGAGTGAAGCGAGTAATCCGCCAGTGTCGGGTACACCCCGATTAACGCGTTGATCGCGGAGAAAGCGGCTTCAATCTGGCCCGTTCCAATCATCGATATTTTTTTTATCTCGTCGCCTGTTCGGAGCGCGATCGTCGCCGTCGCGTCGATCGATGAGCCGCTGTTGACCACGAAGTTTTCGAGCGTATACTGTTCGTCGAACGCGACGCGTCCGCCGGTGGTCAGTGCTTCGACGTCGCGGTCGGAGACGGTTTTTTTTCGGTCTGCGAGGGATTTGAACCTGTTAAACGCGTCGTCAAGCGCCTCGGGGGATAATTGGATGCCGAGCGCTTGCAGCCGGTCGATAAATGCATGCCGGCCCGAGTGTTTGCCGAGCACAATTTGATTTTCGGGGAGCCCGATCGATTCCGGAGATATAATTTCATAAGTGCTGGGGTGTTGCAGTACGCCATGCTGATGGATGCCGGACTCGTGCGCGAATGCGTTGCTGCCGATAATTGCCTTGTTGGGCGGGATGCGTTGACCGATGATACGGGATAAAACGCTGGACGCGCGGTATATTCGCCGCGTATCGATCGTTGTTTTCGCGTCGAACTGGTCGCCGCGCGTATGAAGCGCCATGACAATTTCTTCCAGGGACGCGTTGCCCGCGCGCTCCCCTATACCGCAGAGCGTACACTCGACCTGTGTCGCGCCGCCCTGGATGGCGGCGAGCGAGTTGGCCGTCGCAAGACCAAGATCATTGTGGCAATGTGCGGAGAAAACAGTTTTGTCCGTGCCGGGCACGGTTTGTATTAGATGCCGCATCAAAGCAATCATTTCTGCCGGCGTTGTATAGCCGACAGTATCCGCTACGTTCAATGTCGTTGCGCCGGCCTTTGTGGCCTCGGTTAAAATGGCGGTCAGGAAATCCCAGTCGCTTCGCGTAGCGTCCTCTGCCGAAAACTCAATGTCTTCGACGAGAGATTTTGCGTATCGGACGAGTGTCCGTACGTGGTCGAGCGCCTGGTTTTCAGTCATCTGCAGTTTGTATCGCATATGCAGCGGCGAGGTCGCCAGAAACACATGCACTCTCGGGTGTTTTGCCGGACGAACCGCATCCGCCGCCGCGTCGATATCCTTCTGAACAAGCCGCGCAAGGCTTGCGACAGTCGCTTGCTGCGCAGTTTCGGCAATCGCGCGTACGGACTCGAAATCCCCGGACGAAGTAATGGCAAACCCTGCTTCGATTACATCCACGTTTAGCTTTTCGAGCTGACGGGCTATCTCCAGCTTCTCTTTCTGATTCATCGAACATCCGGGCGACTGTTCGCCGTCACGCAGCGTTGTGTCCAATATCCTGATCAGTTTGGGCATGTCGGTTCTCCTTCTGCTTTGGCAATAGCGGTGCTGATCTTTCCGTCGGCGCGGGCTCAGCGCGGATCCTGGCGTTTTCCCCTAGTCCCGTACCCCTCTTTCCAACCCTGTGACACCGGACCGTACCGCCTGCAAGATACCGAACGGTCGCACGATCTCAATGAACGCCTCTGTTTTCGTGGTGTCGCCCGTCAACTCTACAATCATGTTATCAGGAGAAACATCGACGATGTTGGCTCTGAAGATGCTCGTCAGCGAAATGACCGAGATTCTGTCCTCCGCACTGGCAGCCAGCTTGATCAGCACGTGCTCGCGTGTTACGGACGCTCCGGAGACGAGTTCAACGACCTCAATGACGTCAATCAGCTTGCATAGTTGGTGGCGGATTTGCTCTGCGGTGCGCTCGTCGGAGTGGAGCGCGATGGTTATCCGCGAGTAGGCGCGGTTTTCTGTCTCGGCGACGGTTAGGGAATCGATGTTATAGCCGCGCCGCGTAAACAGGCCCGAGACGCGGCTGAGCACGCCAGGGCGGTTTTCAACCAGTGCGGAATAGATATAGCGTTTGTCCACTATTTTGCGCTCCTTTGCTTTTCTTTCGATGTGATTGGGTCGGTGAAGGACTGTCCGGGCGCGACCATCGGGTATACGCATTCATCCTTGTCGATGCGCACATCGATGACGGCGGGACGTCCATTGGCAATGGCCAACGGAACCGCCGCCTTGAGCTCTGCCGGCTCGGTGATGCGTATGCCTTCGATACCGAACGCCTCCGCCAGCTTCACAAAGTTGGTCGTACGGCCGGTCGTCGTCTGGCTGTAGCGTTGGCCGTAGAGTATCTTCTGCCATTGCCGTACCATGCCTAGAACACCGTTGTTCATGATGACGATGACGATCGGCAGGTTGTTTGACGAAACGGTGGTCAATTCGTTCATGTTCATATGAAAGCTGCCGTCGCCGGTAAACAGTATGACGCGCCTGCCAGGTTCCGCGAACTGTGCGCCGATCGCGGCGCCGAGTCCGTACCCCATCGTACCGAGACCGCCGGAAGTTAACAGGGTTCGGGGGTGGTTGAACGGATAGCACTGGGCGACCCACATCTGATGCTGACCGACGTCGGTCGCGATGATTGTATCGTCCGGCACGTTCATGCGCACGGTGTCGATCAGGGCTTGCGGGGTGAGCGCCTTTTTTGTTGTGTGCGGTTCGCGCGTCCTGATCTCTTCGACGCGCGCCATCCAACCCGTGCGCGGACCGGAGTCGATGCGGTTGTTCAGCTTCTCCAGAATTACTCGCAGGTCGCCTCGGATGCTGGCGTGCGAAACAATATTCTTATTGATCTCCGCGTCGTCGATATCCAGGTGCAACACGCGAAGTTGCTCGGCAATCGCATTGGGCTTCATGATGGCGCGATCCGAAAAGCGCGCGCCGCATACGATCAACAGATCCGCTTCCGAGACGGCTTTTGCGGATGTTTTTGTTCCGTGCATTCCGAGCATGCCAAGGCACTTCTTTTCCGAGGCGGGATACGCGCCGAGGCCCATCAGCGACATTGACACCGGGGCATTTATCCTGTCTGCAAACCGGCGGAGTTCCGCCGATGCGTTTGCCCGGATGACACCGCCGCCGGCAAAGATTACAGGCCGTTCCGCCGCTTCGAGCATCGCTTTCGCACGGCTTAAGTCTTCCTCAGTGATGCGGTCCGCATCCGGGGCGATTTCCCGCCGCGGTTCGCGCTGATAATCGCACTCGGCTTGCTGCACATCTCTCGGAACATCGACCAATACCGGTCCGGGGCGGCCCGATGCGGCGATACGAAATGCCTGCCGTAGGATGTCCGCCAGCGTGTGTACGTCACGTACGATGAAATTGTGCTTTGTGATCGGCAGCGTAACACCGAATATATCTACCTCTTGAAAACTGTCCCTGCCCAGTTGCTGCAACGCGACATTTCCGGTAATGGCGACGACCGGTACTGAATCCATGTACGCTGTTGCGAGACCGGTGACCAGGTTTGTTGCTCCGGGACCCGATGTGGCGATTACAACGCCAACCCGACCGGACGCGCGCGCGTACCCATCGGCCGCGTGTGCCGCACCCTGTTCGTGTGCGGTCAATATATGTCGAATCCGATCGGAATAGGTATAAAGCGCGTCGTATGTTTCGATGATTTGTCCGCCGGGGAAGCCAAACACCGTGTCCACACCCTGTTCAAGTAGGCATTCCGTGATGATCTTCGCTCCGTTCAGCCGCATCGTACCCCTCCGCCTGCGCCGCGCAGTCTCATTCCCCGAAATAAAAACCCCCCGCCTGCCTTCCCTCGCAGGGAAGAGACGAAGGTTTGCTTCGCAGTATCATGCTCCTTGGCGCTTTTCGCACACGGTTCGACAGCTTTCTCCTCCTGTCCCTGAAACGGGGAATCTGCTTACAGGAAACTCCAAGGAGATCGAACAACACGACACGCCGCTTCGCACCGGTCAGCGACCTTCTCCACGGAAAGAGACAAGGCGATTATCCGCCTCTTCTTTGAGCCACCGCATAAAACTTGTGGGTTAATATACCGCACCCGGGATGGACTGTCAAGCGTTTGTGGAAACGTTTGTGATAAAGATATCTATTTCCTTTTTGAATAAATATGCTATACTGTTATGGTAGGCATGGAGCGTACGGATCGGGGAGGGCTTACGTTGAAATTCGAACGTACAACCAAATATACCGTTATTGCGGTTTATGCGTTCCTGGTGATTGTCGCCGTCATCATTTTCTCCAGCCTATGGGCGCACATCGGTCAAATCCTTACCACGGCCGGTCGTTTGATTGGCTATGTGATGCCCGTGGTATATGGGTTTGTGCTGGCTTTTTTGTTCAGCCCGCTGTTTCGCGTGTTTGACCGGAAGTTATTGCCAAAGCTTTCCGGGACGATAAAACCCGGATTGCGGCGCGGATTGGCTCTTTTGTTTACCTACCTGGTATTATTAACGGTGTTGGCCGCGGCGCTGCTGTTGATCCTGCCGCAAATTATCGCCAGCATCCAGGAATTGATCGTTCAAATCGCGCGCCTGGTAGGCGATGCACCGGTTTGGTACGACGAAATATACCAGTTGCTCGATAACTTTCAACGCGACGCCAACGCCAGCGACACGCTGCGGCAGCTCGTAAAACAGGCGCTGGACACGCTCGAAGGGCTTCTGGCTGGTGTCGGCGATTGGTTGGGAACGCTGGTGACCGGCGTGCTGTCCGGGCTGACCGGCCTGGCTTCCGGCGTCGGCAACTGGCTGCTGGGCTTTGTCCTGTCGATCTATATACTGGGCAGCCACGAAAGCTTGGCTGCCCAAACCCGGAAAGTACTCCGTTCGGTGTTACCGGATAAAGCAAGCAATGAAATTGATCTGATCGCGCGGGACGCGTATCGCATATTCAGCGGTTACCTTGCCGGTGCGGCTCTGGACGCCTGTATTCTGGGGCTCGCCTGTTTTGTTGTGATGAGTCTGTTTGGCTTAAGCTATTCCGTGCTGACCGCCGTAATCATTGGCGTTTCTAACATGATCCCGTTTTTCGGCCCGATTTTCGGCGTTGTGGTTGGGGTAGTGCTGCAGCTTTCCGTCAGCCCGCTCAACGCGCTGATTTTCCTGATCTACGCGGTGGCGATGCAGCAAATTGACGCCAACATCCTGACGCCGCGCATCGTGGGGTCCAGCGTGGGGTTACCCCCGCTCTGGGTTATTTTTGCGATTCTGTTGTTTGGCGGGCTGTTGGGCGTTGTGGGCATGCTGATCGGCGTACCTTTGTTTGCGCTGTTGTTCAGCCTGGTGCGGCGTGGCGTGAACGAGCTGCTGAGGCGCAAGGAGTCAGCCGGCGCGGATCCTGAGTGAGTAAATCTGATCACTGCGATGCTGGAAAGAGAGGTTGATATGTCAGCAACAAACCGTTTGGATATCCCGCAGATGATATCGCAAATGACGCTCGAGGAAAAGGCCTCGCTGCTCTCCGGAAATGGTTTCTGGTGGACGAAAGGCGTTGAACGGGTCAACCTTCCGCCCGTCATGTTGACAGATGGACCGCATGGCCTACGAAAACAACGCCAGGCCGGCGCCGGAGAAGACCATCTCGGCATTCACGACAGCATCGAGTCGACATGCTTTCCGACCGCCGCAGGCCTCGCTTGCTCATTTGACCGTTCGCTGATGCATTTGCTCGGCGAGACGTTGGGCGAGGAGTGTCAGGCGGAGGATGTAGCCGTGCTGCTCGGTCCGGGCGCGAACATCAAGCGTTCTCCGCTGTGCGGGCGAAACTTTGAATACTTTTCCGAGGATCCGTACCTTTCCGGCGAGATGGCGGCCGCGCATATCCGCGGTGTGCAGTCAAAGCATATCGGCACGAGTCTGAAGCATTACGCGCTGAATAACCAGGAACACCGCCGTATGTCCGTCGATGTTCGTGTTGATGAGCGAGCGATGCGTGAAATTTATCTCGCCAGCTTTGAGGGAGCTGTTAAAGGCGGTAAGCCATGGACGGTTATGTGTTCATACAACAAGGTGGACGGCGTCTATGCGAGTGAGAATCCATTCCTGCTGACGCAGGTTCTGCGGGAAGAATGGGGTTTTGACGGTTTTACCGTGACGGACTGGGGCGCGTGCGCAGACCATGTCAAGGGCGTGTTGGCCGGTATGGATCTTATGATGCCGGCAACCGGAACCTGGCAGGACGAAGCGCTTGTAAAAGCTGTCCAAGCCGGCGAAGTATCCGAGGCGTTGATCGATCAAGCTGTCGCGCGGTTGCTGACGATTATACGCCGTTATCTCGAAAACAGGGATGTAGACGCCCTATACGATCGGGGCGCGCATCACGATATCGCGCGCCGCATCGCCCGGGAATCGATGGTGCTGCTGAAAAACGACGGAAATCTGTTGCCGCTTGGCAGCCAAAGCGTTGCGTTTATTGGAAAGTATGCCGCAAATCCGCGCTATCAGGGTGCGGGCAGTTCGCTTATCAACGCGAGCCGGATCGAAGATGCTGTGTCCGCAGTGAAACCCGTTGCCGATATCGTATTCGCGCCGGGTTTTGATGATGCGGGCGACGAAAACCCCGTGTTGCTTTACGAAGCGGTTGAAGCCGCAAAGAAAGCTGACGTTGCGGTTTTGTTTGTGGGCCTTCCCGCCGCCTATGAGTCTGAGGGATTCGATCGCGAGCACATGTGCCTGCCGAAGCAACAAGTCGGCCTGATCGAAGCGGTCCGCGCTGTAAATGAGAATGTTGTCGTCGTGTTGCATAACGGATCGCCCGTCGAGATGCCTTGGGCGAAGGATGTCCCGGCGATCTTGGAAGCGTATCTCGGCGGACAGGCGGTTGGCGGCGCTGTCGTGGATATCCTGTTTGGCGCGGAAAATCCATCCGGGAAGCTTGCCGAAACATTCCCGCACGAGCTGTCCGATACCCCGTGCTATATGTTTTTTCCGGGAGACGGCGATACGGTCCGTTACAATGAGAGCGTTTATGTAGGGTACCGTTATTACGACACCAAGGGAATGGATGTCCTGTTTCCGTTTGGCCACGGCCTGTCCTATACGACGTTCGAGTACGGCAATCTGCGCTTATCCGGCGCAGATATGCCGCTCGGCGGCCAGCTTACGGTGGAGGTGGACATTACCAATACCGGCGCCGTTGCCGGCAGGGAAATCGTACAGCTCTACGTCCGAAGCGCGCACAGCGGCATATCTCGCCCGATCCATGAACTGCGCGGGTTTGAAAAACTTTCGTTAAGCCCGGGAGAGACAAGGACGGCGGTTTTTACGCTCGATTCCCGCGCGTTCGCATACTGGGAAGTGCGGATCCACGATTGGCACGTCGAAGGGGGATCCTATGAAATACAGGTTGGCGCGTCTTCGCGCGATATTCGGTTGACTGCGCCTGTGACCGTCTCTGCGGTTAGACCGTTGCCGCAGCATGTCGATATGGATACCACACTAGGCGATATACTTGCCTTGCCCGGCGGTGCGCAAATTATCGGACCTATCATGAAAGGCTTTGAAACCCTCGCTGACGATAGCGCCGCGAAAGACGAAGGCTCCGCCGCCATATTTGACGCGATTGCGAGGTATATGCCGCTCCATGGCATTCTCTCGTTCGCGGGAGGTCAGGTGACGAAGGAAATGCTTCAGGAGATTGTTGCGATGCTCAACAGGTAGTCGGCCGCCGGCAAAGGAGGGAGCTGACTTGAGTACAATCATCAGGATTCTGACCACGCTGTTGTTTGCTGTGATCGCAGCGGACGGAAGCGCTGCTGAGCCGGCTCCCGACTTCCCTAACCCGCGAGATATTATTGGCATCGCAACGCACTGGGACTTTACGGTGTACCCGTATCCCGGCGTCGTGGATCCCGGGACCAGCGTATATGTTGCCCTTGCCGAGCCCGCGAGCGCTATCATCACGCCCGTTCCTGATGCGTACAACTCCGCGGCGGATGCCTTTGGAAAAGGTCTGCGGATTTGGGTTGACGAACACACGATGGAAACGCTGCGAGCGCCGCAGGGCAGTGATCCGCTCGTGATCCGGCCGCTTGCGGTCGAGTTTGCCGGGGAGGTTGCGTACGGCGTTGTTGATGCGCTCGGCGAATGGTTTATCGATCTGCGGGTCAGCGGCGGTTCGGAAAATGGGATGGATATAGTACTCCGTTATCGTATTGCCGCGGAAACGCGCGTCGCGAACCTGCCGGGGATCGGTGAGGCGTGCGCCGTTGTATTTGACGCTTTTGACGTTGCGTTGCTGATTCTGGCTATGAACGGATGAGTACAATGGAAACGACGAAAAGCATTTTACTGGCGTTGTCCTGGGATGACGAGGCTTCGGAGCTCGTACTGCTCGATCAGCGGTTGCTGCCGCTTGAAGTTTCATACATTCGCTGTCGCACGCTCGAGAGCGTGCGGGATGCGATCTGTACCATGGCCGTTCGCGGCGCGCCCGCGATAGGCGTCGCGGCCGCGTACGGCGTTGCGATGGGCGCGTTGCGCGCGCCGGACGATTGCTTGGTCGGTGTTTTAGCCGATCGGGCCGCATGGCTTGCCTCGGCTCGGCCCACGGCGGTGAATCTGAGCTGGGCTGTCTCGCGCATGATGGCTCGCGCACGCGGCGAACGGGGTGCGACGCTGAAAGGGATCAGAGCCACGCTGCTCGATGAGGCGAAAGCAATTCATCGGGAAGATACCGTAAGCTGCCGCCGTATCGGCGAGGCGTTGCTGCCCTGTCTGCGGGATGGCATGGGCATCCTTACGCATTGTAACGCGGGTCAACTCGCGACATCACGATACGGCACCGCCCTGTCTCCAATTTATCTTGGGATGGAAAAGGGCATGCACTTCCGGGTGTATGCCGATGAGACGAGACCCCGCCTTCAGGGCTCGATGCTGACCGCGTTTGAGCTTCAGGCCGCCGGAGCGGATGTGACCGTGTTATGCGACAATATGGCCGCGAGTGTCATGGAGCGGGGAATGATCGACTGCTGTATTGTCGGCTGCGACCGTGTCGCGAAAAACGGGGATACCGCGAACAAGATCGGCACATTTGGCGTTGCCGTGCTCGCGAAGCATTTTGGCATCCCGTTCTATGTCGCCGCGCCGTTTTCAAC
>Ga0082212_10012575_pt1 | contig 10651 bp, 2 predicted proteins | sample TergutNt197P3_FD_71548 | JGI IMG/M metagenome (GOLD analysis project Ga0082212, IMG submission 71548) | Neocapritermes taracua P3 segment gut microbial communities from Petit-Saut dam, French Guiana - Nt197 P3 | ecosystem: Host-associated > Arthropoda: Insects > Digestive system > Gut ...
CTGGCAATTGGGAGTAAACGATCTGAAGAATGAACAATCATTGATGCTCGCTTTACAAACTTCCGGCAATGTAAAGGAACTTCAAATAGAAGCCACAGGTATCACGCTCAGGGAAATTCAGCGGTTTATTGATATTTTCGTAACCTACGACCCGATGAATTTGGGCGAAGCAGTCAATTTTACCGCTAACGGGAACCGTGTATTTTCGCTTGCTTTTCCGCCAAAATACGGCGCTCACGTAAAAATTGTCTTCAAGGGTAACATCTTATCCAAACCGGTTGCCATCAACGAGGTTTCCGTACTGTATGAGCAAGCGGCAAAACAATCGCAAGCGCCTGACGGTGAACAGTTGTGGCGCAATGCACAACTTCCCGTAGAAGAACGTGTCGAATTATTGCTGGCTGCTATGACGCCTGCCGACAAAATGGAACTGATACGCGAAGGGTGGGGCATTCCGGGTATTCCCCGTTTGGGTATTCCATTTATGAACAAAGTAGAGGCTATTCATGGTTTTTCGTATGGAAGCGGCGCAACGATATTCCCGCAGTCCATCGGTCTGGGCGCTACGTGGAACAAACAATTGGTGGAAGAAGTGGCGGCAGCCATTGGCGAGGAGACCGTCAGCGCCAATACTTTGCAAGCATGGTCGCCGGTGCTTGATGTAGCGCAGGATGCACGTTGGGGACGTTGCGAGGAAACGTATGGCGAAGATCCGGTACTTGTTTCCGAAATTGGCGGCGCATGGATTAAGGGCTACCAGTCGAAAGGGTTGCTGACCACGCCCAAACATTTTGGCGTACACGGCGCTCCGCTCGGAGGTCGCGATTCGCATGATATTGGGCTTTCCGAACGTGAAATACGCGAAATTCATTTAGCGCCTTTTCGTCATGCAATAAAAAATTATGACTGCCAGTCGGTTATGATGTCTTACAATGACTATTACGGCGTTCCTGTTGCCAAAAGCAGGGAACTGTTACACAATATTCTTCGCGAAGAGTGGGGATTCAACGGCTATATCGTGAGCGATTGCGGCGCCATCGGAAACCTTACCGCACGCAAACATTATACGGCGAAAGATTTTGTGGAAGCCGCCAACGACGCCTTAGCCGCCGGCATCGCCACCAATTGCGGCGATACTTATAACAATAAGGCGGTTTTAGAGGCTGCCCAAAACGGCGGTATCAACATGGAAAATTTAGATAATGTTTGCCGAAGCATGTTGCGTGTGATATTTCGCAATGGCATTTTTGAAAATAACCCTTCAAAACCGTTGGACTGGAATATGATTTATCCCGGATGGAATACGCCAGAACATCAGGCAATAGCGCGTAAAGCCGCTCAAGAGGCTATCGTTTTGCTTGAAAATAAGAATAATATTCTTCCGTTATCAAAAACGACCGGAACTATTGCCGTTATCGGACCGGGAGCCGACGATTTGCAACCGGGCGACTATACGCAAAAACTGCAACCCGAACAGTTGAAATCGGTACTGACAGGTATAAAAGCCGCTGCCGGCAATAACGCGAAAATACTTTACGAAAAAGGCTGTGAATTTTTCGATACGGAAAAGTACGATATTGACGGGGTTTTATCTGCCGTCCGCAAGTCGGATGTGGTGGTAATGGTGCTGGGCGACTGTTCCACAAGCGAAGGCGAACGGGGAATGACTAAAACATCAGGCGAAAACAATGATTTGGCTACGCTGGTTCTACCCGGCAACCAGCAGCGAATGTTAGAAGCGGTGTGTCAAACCGGAAAGCCGGTGGTGTTAATTCTACAGGCAGGACGTCCTTACAATCTGTCGTATGCAGCGGAACATTGTGCAGCCGTCATGGTTAATTGGCTGCCGGGGCAGGAAGGCGGATATGCCGCAGCCGACGTCTTATTCGGCGACTACAATCCCGCCGGTCGTTTGCCGATGACCTTTCCGCGACACGTGGGTCAGTTGCCGCTTTATTATAATTTCAAAACATCCGGTCGCCGTTACGAATATGCCGATATGGAATATTACCCGCTCTATCCGTTTGGTTATGGTTTGAGTTACACGAATTTTCATTATTCAAATCTGAAAACATCCGTCAATGACGACGGCAGCGTTACCGTACAGGCAACCGTAGCCAACGCAGGAACCCGCGCGGGCGACGAAGTGGTGCAGTTATACGTTACCGACATGTACGCGAGCGTGAAAACCCGCGTCATGGAATTGAAGGATTTTACGCGAATTACTCTTTTACCCGGCGAATCGAAAGAAGTAACTTTCCGCTTGACGCCTTATCAACTGTCGCTGTTGAACGACAAAATGGACCGTGTGGTTGAACCCGGCGAATTTAAAATCATGGTGGGCGGCAAAAGTCCGTCTTACAAGGCAGCCGACCGTATTAAAGACAGCGTGGGATTTGCGGAAGCCTCCGACGGAGTGAACGCAACCATTGACTACACACAGTCGTTTGCCGCTGATTTTAACATTTCGTACATTGGAATGGAAGAAAATCTCGTCAATAAAAGAAAAAAAGTATCCGTAACAGTGAAAAACAACGGCAATCTGACCGATGCAGGCAAACTGTGGATGTATGTAGATGGCGTAAAAACAGGGGAAACGCATCATTACGAACTTGACCCCGGACAGGAAAAAGTTATCGTTTTTTCTTTGGATATGAATAATTTCAAAAATATCATCTTTACCACAAAGTATAAAAGTTTAACGCAATATAATTCTATGTAAATATCTTAAAATTTTAAAAAATGAAGAAAATAACATGTTGTTTCATATCCATTCTTTTCATTTGTTCGTGTTTTTCGCAAACAGGTGCGCAATGGAGGATAATCGAATCTGGTTATGATTCGGAAGATGTATGTGTAGCCGCTTTTACGGATGCCGACCATACTTCGATTGATAAAACGGGAACGAACAATTCCCGTACAGGCGTTCAGGAATTGCTGAACAGACTGGGAAATGCCGGCGGAGGCACGTTGTACCTTTCAGCCGGAAAGTATAAAATTGACGGACAGTTGGTGATTCCAAAGGGAGTTGTCCTGAGAGGCGATTGGAAACAACCGCAAAAGGATACGCCGCTGGTGGGGACAATTCTAATGGCTTATACCGGAAGAGGTTACGAAATCGAAGCGAGTTCTTTCATAACGATGGAGCCTTCCACAGGTCTTTATGATATTGCTGTCTGGTATCCGGATCAATTGCCTGCGGATATAACGCCCTATCCGCCGACCATACTTTACGGAAGACAAGGAGTTTGGGGCAATGATTATTGTAATGTCAGGAATGTGACTTTGGTCAATTCGTATTCCGGCGTAGTCGTTTCGCGAAACAACGGCGGCGGTTGTCCAAATATTTTTAACATTTACGGTACTCCTTTGTCGCGAGGTATCGAAATAGACAATATTGCCGATGTCGGACGATTTGACTGGATTGATTTTTCGCCGGATTATTGGTCTGCTTCTGGACTTCCGGGAGCGCCTGCAAAAGGAGGGGCGCATGTCAAACATATTCGCGAAAATGCCACAGCAGTCGTTATGCGGCGCAATGACTGGTCATACACCTGTCATCTTTCCGTAGAAGGCTATCATATTGGGTTTTACGCCGGCGTATCCAGAGTATCAGGAGATAATTCCAAGCCCAACGGACACAACTATTATATGAATTTTACGAATTGCGCCGAAGCCATCCGTCTTGATGCAGTGGCAGGCGTTGGCATCATGTTCACGCATGTAAAAATCGCCGACTGCGAACAGGGTATCGTTGTTGAAGAAAATGCCGGAGTTACCGCCCAGTTTTATGATATTGAGATTTCTGCCGGAAAGGAAGCAATAAAGATTTCCGACAAATCGTCTTTGAAATTAATGACTCAACAATGCAAAATTCAAAAAGGGCAGGTAAATATTAATGGCGGCGTATATGTTTCCGTTGATGGCGATTTTAACAACGAACAGCCTCAAATATCAACAGGGCTTAGTGCGCGTATGATTCTTTCGGGCAACCGTTTTGCGAAACCTTTAGAAATCAACGACAATTCATTATTTACAAGCGCAATAGACCACAAACCTGTATCTATCAAACCATTGCCCGACTTCCCTGAAATAAAGCCCCGTGTGACTAAACCAACAAGAAATGCTTTATATGTAATTACAAGTTCAGAATTTGGCGGTAAGGCAAACGCTGTTTTCGACAATACGCCCAATGTTCTTTTTAAGGTTATTGACGCTAATTTCGACAATACGACTGCGATACAGAATGCGTTGAATAAAGCCGGTAATGAAGGCGGCGGAATAGTTTTTCTTCCTCCCGGAAAATACCGCGTGAACGGAAATCTTACCGTTCCCTCCGGAGTGGAACTGAAAGGCGCGTCGGATGTGGCGTCGGTTCCGAAAGGACAGGGAAGCATCATCGAAATATATGCCGGAAAAGATGATCCCGGTAGCGCCCCCTTTCTTCAATTATCCGAAGGAAGCGGGATACGCGGAATAACGTTCAATTATCCCGAGCAAAAATCATCTTTGACCATCAATCCGGCTACCCTGCCGAAATATCCGTATTGCATGCAGGCGACCGGCGCTGACGTTTACATTGTCAATGTTGGCGTGCGTGCCACAGATAACGCGATAGACCTGTTTACGCACAAATGCGATAATCATTATGTAGATTATTTGGCAGGGCATGTTTTCAGAAACGCAATCCGTATAGGGGGCGGGTCGAGCAACGGAATAGTCAGTAATTTTCAGTTCAATTCGCTGGTAATGTCAGCCGGGCACGAAAGTCCGAAGTTTGGCGCGTGGCCCAATTCCGAAAACAATGCTGAAGCCAAAAATGCAGTTTACAACCAAAACTGGACACAACTTGAATTTATGATTTTGGAAGACTGTAAAGATGAGATATTGTACAACAATTTTCATTATGCCTCCCATCAGGGTATTATTTTCGGGAAAAACGGAACCAAACCTTCGGGAATTTGTATGGGATTGGGTTTGGATGCTTCGCTTCGTTCCATCTGCTTTGAAGGGATAGACGAAGAAAAGGGGTTTGACCTTATCAATACGCAAGTGGTATCGGTAGCACGGGATGTATATTCTGACACAAAGTATATTGAAACATCGTCTGATTTTACGGGCGAGGTCTGGTTTTTCAGTTCCGATTACTGGGGAAATGCCAGATATGCCGCTGTTCTTGGCAGTGGGACAGTGAATTTTATCATGCCGCATTTCGAACAGTATGGTTCTACAAGATTTCTTCAACTCAACGGCAATGCAGATGTTTACATTTCAACTTCCGATGTGAATGCCACCAATTTCGTGACTAACGGTAAAGCCGGTCAGGTATCGGTTGAATCGTCGGTTGTTGCGCTCTCTTCCCCGTCGGGATACCGTTCGTGGTGGAACAATATATCTACATCGCCCGATTTCCATGATGAAGCAACTTTACCCCGCAACGGATGGATAGCCACAGCAAGTAATAGAAATGAACTCGCACAAAATGCCATTGACGGGAATGTCAGTACAAGATGGGATACGGGAGCACCACAAGCGATAGGTCAATGGTTTTGTGTGGATACGCGACAACCGGTTACCTTCAATACAGTGATATTAGACACGTCTTTAAGTCCTAACGACGCCCCCGCCGCTTACGAACTGTATGTATCCGGCGACGGAACAAACTGGGGAAATCCCATAGTCACCGGCACGCAACCTTCTTCCATTGCTATCATTCAACTGCCGGAAAAGGTAACTGCACGTTACATAAAGATTGTACAAACAGGCAGCGGAAAAACATTTTACTGGAGTATTCACGAATTTTATCTGGCTAATCTGAATGATGTCGTTGAGCCGCCATTATCGTCCGGAGAAATAAATCAGAAAGAGACGATGTATCCGTACTTTTCTAACATGACGCTGTATTTTTCAGGGTATGAACAAGCGCCGACCAACGCTTTGGTAAGGATTTACAACGTCGCCGGACAACATTTACTGACAACCGGCTTCTCAGGAAACGGAATATCATTAGACCGGCTTCCGGCAGGTATATACATTGTCGTGCTTCAGAACGAAAACAAAATAATGAGTTGGAAAATCATCATTCAATAAATTCAATTAAAGATGAAAACATCAATCAAAATCATTGCTTTTTGTTTATTCTTAGGATGTACTGCCGCTTATGCGCAGAACAACCCGTTTATCCGTCACCTCTACACAGCCGATCCGTCGGCGCATGTGTGGGCTGACGGGCGTTTGTACGTCTATCCTTCGCGCGATATTGACCCGCCGCGCGGCTGCGATCTGATGGATCATTACCATGTTTTTTCAACCGACGACATGGTAAACTGGGTTGATCACGGCGAAATACTCAGTTCGGAACAGGTTCCCTGGGGTCGTCAGGAAGGCGGTTTTATGTGGGCGCCCGACTGTGCCTTTAAGAACGGCACCTATTATTTCTATTTCCCGCATCCGAGCGGTACGGACTGGAACAATACGTGGAAAATCGGAATTGCCACCAGCAAACATCCCGCAAAGGATTTTAAGGTTTTGGACTTCTACATGGCGGGGTTGGAAGATGCGTTTGCCATGATTGACCCCTGCGTTTTTGTGGACGGCGACGGACAGGCTTATTTCTATTTCGGCGGAGGCTCAAGATGCAAGGGCGCGAAACTGAAAGAAAATATGGTTGAATTGGATGGCTCGCTGTTGGATATGACCGGTTTGGAAGATTTTCACGAAGCCGCATGGGTATTCAAAAAAGACGGCGTTTATTACATGATGTACGCCGACAATTTGCAGGGGCGAAACAGGCAGCGCTATGCCACGTCCGACAATCCTTTAGGACCGTGGAAATATCAGGGAATCCTGTTAGACCCTGTAAGTTCCGATACAAGTCATGGCTCGGTGGTCGAATACAAAGGGCAATGGTATCTTTTCTACCACACCTGCGATATTTCGGGACGCGGAAATTTGCGTTCCATCTGTTTCGATAAACTTCATTTCAATCCCGACGGTACTATTCAAAAAGTAATTCCCTCCGTTGGACTTGAAGCAAGCCGGCGGAAAAACAGAATTGACGCCGGATGGACAGACCGCGCCCGATTAACAGGGAATGAGCTGCCAATCAGCAATAATCAGTCAAAAATCAAAAATAATTTATGGTACCGTCAGCCTGCAAAGGTTTGGGAAGAAGCGCTTCCACTCGGAAACGGTCACTTGGGCGCTATGGTATTCGGCGGTGTTGCCGACGAGCGTATCCAACTGAACGAGAATACGCTTTGGGACGGTTTTCCGTTAGATCCTGCCAATCCCGAAGGATTGAAGGCTTTGCCTGAAGTTCAGCGTCTTTTGTTTGAAAACAAAAACAACGAGGCGGTACAGTTAGCCTCAAAAACAATGATGGGGATTCCGCAACGCATTAGATCATACCAGTCGCTGGGCGAATTGTGGTTTGATACGCCACAGATGACCGCCGACGGTTACGTCCGCAGTTTAGACCTTTCTACCGCAGTTGCAACGACAAAATATACTTCGGACGGCGTAACCTACACGCGCGAATATTTTGCTTCGGCGCCCGATAATGTGATTGTTGTAAAAATAACTGCCGACAAGGGGAAAAAAATCAACCTCAATTTGGGTTTGCGCCGCGAAAGAGACGCCGTATGCCGTAAAATTGATTCCGACCCCGCTTCGCTGTTGCTTACCGGACGAATCAATACCCGTGACAGAAACAGGAACACAGACGCAGACAGAAATCAGCGGGGAGTTCGTTTTGCCGCGCAGGTAAAGGCGGTTGCCGAAAATGGCACAGTGAAAACGGAGCATGATGAGTTTGCCCATTTTGACATATTGACGGTGAAAGACGCCGACGCCCTCACGCTGTACATCACCGGAGCAACCGATTATCCGGGCATGAAAAATCTGGCAAAGGGTATTGCCGCCTATTCGGAAGACCCCGAAAAGCAATGTGAAGAAACGATTGCCAAAGCATTGCGCAAACCGTACCAGCAATTAAAATCGGAACATATCGCCGACCATCAGTCGTATTTTAACCGTGTGGATTTGAATCTGGCGAAAGTAACGCCCGAAACGGAAGCGCTTCCTACGGATGAACGGTTGGCTCTGGCGCGTAAAACCGGCGCTCCCGATTTGGGTTTGGTGGAGACGTATTTCCAGTTTGGCCGTTACCTTTTGATTGGTTCTTCCCGTCAGGGCGGAATGCCGGCTAATTTGCAGGGATTGTGGGTATGGCAGATGAATGCGCCCTGGAATGCCGATTTTCATACCAATATTAATTTTCAGATGAATTATTGGCATTCCGAAATAACGAATCTTTCGGAATTGCATATTCCGTTTTTCGATTTAACGGACGTCATGGTCAAACCGGGGGAAAAGACGGCGCAAACGCTTTACGGCGCCCGCGGATGGGTAGTTCATCATTTGACCGATGCGTGGGGTTTCACCGCTCCGGCAGACGGTCCGCAGGGAATATGGCCTGTGGGAGCCGCGTGGCTGTCGCAGCATTTCTGGGAACATTACGCTTTCACGGGCGATAAGACATTTTTGGCAGAACGCGCCTATCCGGTAATGAAAGGCGCCGCGCGTTTCATCATGGATTTTTTGGTTGAAGCGCCTGCAGGCACGGCTTACGCCGGAAAATTGGTAACAAATCCCTCGTATTCGCCCGAAAATGCGTTCTTTCTTCCAAATGGCGAACGTTCGGTATTTACCTACGGCGCAACAATGGATTTGCAGATTATTCATAACCTGCTTACAAATTGCATTCAGGCAGACCAGATATTGAAATCGGACGCCGCTTTCCGCGCTGAATGTGAGAAAACCCTGAAAAGATTACCGGATATTCAAATCAGCAAAACAACAGGACGTATTCTTGAATGGGCGGAAGATTACAAGGAAGTAGATCCGCATCATCGCCACACGTCGCATTTGTTCGGTTTGCATCCCGGAAATCAGATTACCGTTGTTGGAACGCCCGAATTAGCCGAAGCCGCCCGCAAAGTTTTAATCGCTCGCGGCGACGACGGCACCGGATGGGGACTGGCTTGGAAAATCAACATGTGGAACCGTTTGCACGACGGCGACCATGCCTTCAAACTGCTATCGGTATTATTGAGCAGCAAAACTTTACCCAACTTGTTCGACGACCATCCTCCTTTCCAGATTGACGGAAATTTCGGCGCAACGGCTGCCATTGCCGAAATGCTGCTTCAAAGCCATTTGCAGACAAAAGACGGTTCATACGAAATAGAACTGCTCCCTTCATTACCGAAAGCAATGGCTGAAACAGGTTCAGTGAAAGGCTTACGCGCAAGAGGCGGATTTATGGTTGATATTTCATGGAAAAACGGTCAATTGGTAGAAGCGCGAATCGAATCAACACTCGGCGAAAAATTGAATCTCCGAAACGGAAAAAATAATGTTTCTATGAAAACTGCCAAGGGACAAGTCATACGGGTTGATGCCAATCTAAAAATCGTAAAATGATATGAAAATAAAAAATTTAATACCCGCAGTTTTGTTGCTGGTGTTATCGGTAAATATTGCCGGATACAGCCAAGCCATTGAGAATAAGTCAATAACCACCATTTATCCGACAAAGGATTGGGTAATATCCGACTTTGTAGTGACCGATCCTAAATTTGGAGCTAAAGCCGTACCCGGGTTTGACAACAGGGCGGCTTTTCAGGCTGCTATTGACGCCGCGTATAACTACGGCGGCGGCGTAGTGTATATTCCTGCGGGCAATTATGAGTTCCGCAGTACCCAAACCGGCGTCAAAGACAGGGTTAGGGTGCGCGCAGGTACTGAAGAATCCATTAAGGAGTTCAATTACGAGTATGTTCTGCGTCTTCCGCGAGGTGTGCAACTCCGCGGCGACTGGGCTGACCCTGAAAAAAACAGCGGAAAAGTTCTTGGAACAATTCTTGAAGTTCGCACAGGCAAAGACGCGCCCAATCATGACGGTACTGTTGAAAGTTGGTGGAACGACTCGCAGGCAGGCAATGCTCTTCGTACCACTTATACAAGTATCGCCGACAGATTTATAGAGATGAGGGAAGGTACGGGCGTTACGAACCTGTCAATCTGGTATCCCGACCAGGACATTAATAATGTAAAACCATATCCCTGGACATTATTTCAGACGAGCGGCGACTGCGCGACCGTTGAGCACGTAACTCTCGTAAACGCCTACAACGGTTTCTATTCCGCGCCAAGCGAACTGCATTATGTTTTGAACTGTTATATGACGGCTCTCAAGACAGGAATAGAAGTCCACGTATGCACCGATATAGGACGTATCGAAAACGTTAAAATAAATCCGAAATACTGGGCAAATTCAGGACTTCCGGGAGCTCCTTCGCTTGCGGCGACTACCGCATACACCAGAGCGAACGGCGTCGGATTTCAGATGCACCGTTCCGATTGGGAATATGTGTCATATCTCCATGTTTCAGGCTATAAAACAGGCATGTGGATTGGCAGAGAACCCGGTTTCAGAGACAGTCCAAATGCTCAATTCTACGAAATACATATTGATAACTGCGGAAGCGGTTTGTTCGTGGAAAGCGTCAATCCATACGGTTTACTCTTCTCCAATTCTTCATACGGAGCCGACAAGGATGGTCGCGCCGTATATTTTTACAGCGAT
>Ga0082212_10012576_pt1 | contig 10651 bp, 6 predicted proteins | sample TergutNt197P3_FD_71548 | JGI IMG/M metagenome (GOLD analysis project Ga0082212, IMG submission 71548) | Neocapritermes taracua P3 segment gut microbial communities from Petit-Saut dam, French Guiana - Nt197 P3 | ecosystem: Host-associated > Arthropoda: Insects > Digestive system > Gut ...
AATGTTTGTTGTGGTTACGGGGAAGGTTACGGAGCCTGCCGAACCTGCCGTGAGCGTGCCAGCCTGTGCGCCTACCGATACGGTTTTTACCAGCGCGTTTACCACGATTGCTGCCGTGTTGCTTGTTCGTGTGGCGGTTTTCGTGCCGCTGACGCTGTTGTTCGTGTTGGTTACCACCACGTAATAGTACCTCGTTCCGGTGGTAGTGGTCGGCGGGGTGTAACTTGCCGACGTGGCGCCGCTGACGGGTGTGCCGCTCGTTGTATTGTTCCCGGTATTGCTGTACCACTGGTACGAGAGCGTGCCGCCGTCGGGCGAGGTTGCTGTTACCGAGAGCGCCGTTGCCGTCGCGTTCTGCGTATAGGTGGCTCCCGCCGGCTGACCGGTGATGTTGGGAGACTGCGCGTTGACTAATGCGCTGACCGTAAAGCCCAGATTGACGGTAAGGCTGATACCGTTGTTGCCCGTAATCTTCAGGGCGTCGGTGTAGGTATTTGCCGCAAGTCCTGTTTTCGGGCGGACGCCGACCGTGAGCGTGTTGCCCGCCGTTACCGACGTACCGGACAATGCCGTACTGATCTCAAAGTTTGTGCCGGAAGTCAGCGCCGCTGCAAGACCGGTGAGCGTTCCCGTTCCCGTGTTGGTTATGGTGAACACCTGCGCCGTCTGTGCGCCGTAGCCCGCCGTTGCCTCGTGGAAGGTATGGGAGCCGAAGGGGTCTATGGACGCCGAATAGGTCAAAGCCGGACTTATCGTCAGCGTAAAGGCTGCCGACGTTGCGCCGTCAATCGTTAAGGTGAGCGTGGAGGTGGTTCCGGCAACGGTTAAGGCGTTTCCCGAAAGGGTTAAAGTACCGGAATTAGCGCTTATCGTTACGCCTCCGAACACGGAAACACCGGCGGGACAATTGGCGACGGTGGCGGAATAGGTACCGGCGGCAATGTTGGCAGTGGTTACGGGGAAGGTAACGGAGCCGGCAACGCCTGCGGTCATCGTGCCGCTCTGCGCGGCTACGGTTACGGTTTTGGCGGGCGAAACGACCAGCGTAAAGGCTGCCGACGTTGCGCCGTCAATCGTTAAGGTTAGCGTGGAGGTGGTTCCGGCAACGGTTGAGGCGCTTCCCGCAAGTGTTAAAGTACCGGAATTGCCGCTTATCGTTACGCTTCCGGACACGGAAACACCGGCGGGACAATTGGCAACGGTGGCGGAATAGGTACCGTCGGCAATATTGGCAGTGGTTACGGGGAAGGTTACCCTCTCGGCAACGCCTGCCGTTAACGTGCCGCTTTGTGCGCCTACGGTTACGGTTTTGACGGGTGCGACGGGGGCTTCAAGGCGGGCGTATTTATACGATGAGGTAATGGAAAAACTGCCGTCGCTGACGGTTCCTGCGCCGCCCGGATTGGCTGTGGTGGTGTTTACCCAGTAGCGATAGCCGGAAGGGACGGTATAGTTGGCTGATAACGCTCTGCCGGCGCCAATGGCGGTAAGCGAAGCCGTGCCGCTGACAGTAATGCCGGTCTGCGCCCCAACGCCGACGCTGCCGCTTGCCGTACCTGCGCCGGACAGGGCGGTTACGGATGCGCTGCCGGCGATTTCCAGTTTGCCGGAAGTGTGGATACCGTAACTGACGCTGCTGGTTGATATGCCGCCCTCGGCGGTAAGGCTGCCTGTTCCGCTGATGGTAAGAGTTCCTTCGCCTTCTATGCCGACCGTTGAAGAGCCGGTGGTTTGCGTACTCTTAACGGTGCTTGCGCCGACGAGCGTGATGGTGGTACCGGAGGGTACCTGCAAGGCACGATAGGCAGAGGTTTCAAAACTGAAGTTGTCCAGTGTCAGCACGCGGGCGCCTGCCGTGCCGGTTACATACGCTCCGGGGGGCGTTATCGAAGCGCCGCCGGCATTGTTTTGCCGCAGGCTGCCGTCGGCGTCGTTTAGAAATATGGTATAGGCGGGGGTAATGGGTGCGCCGTATTCAAACTTGAGAAATTTATCAGAACCGCTGGTGGTATAACTGCCGTCGCTGACGGTTCCCGCGCCGCCCGGGTCGGCGGTGGTGGTGTTTTTCCAGTAGCGGAAGCCGGCAGGGATGGTGTAGTTCGGAAATACTGCCCTGTCGCTGCCAATGGCGGTAACTGTGCCGCCGTTGATGGTCAGACTGCCGCCGTCTGTGTCAAACCCGTTGCCGACGTTTGCTGCTGCCGTCAGGCTGCCTGCGCCGTTGACGGTCAGCGCGCCATAACATAATACGCCGGCTGACTGGGCTATTCCGCTGTACGTGGATTTTAGCGTGCTGGCGCCAACGAGCGTGATGGTGGTTCCGTGGGGCACTTCGAGCGCATACGCTGCTGTGGTTTCAAAGTTGAAGTTGGTGAGGGTCAGCACGCGGGCGCCTGCCGTGCCGTTTACCGACGCCCCCGTGAGCGTTACCACTGTGCCGCTGGCATTGTTTTGCCGCAGGGTGCCGTCGGCGTCGTTTAAAAATAAGGTATAAAATGGGTTAGCCGTCCAGCGTGCGTAGAGGGTGGTGTTTTCGGATTTGTCCCAGTTGCGGGCGGATGCTCCGGTGGCGGTGTAGTACTGCGTACCGCCGCTTGATGCGCTGGTATCGTAATATCCTTCAAAGGTATATCCCGAACTGGTGGGCATTGTTGCTGCAGGCATCGGTTCGCCGACGGTTGCCGTTACGCTTGCGGTTCCTCCGCTGCCGCCGGTGGGGTTGAGAGTAACGGTGTGGGTGGCAAGTCCTTCAATTTTTGCGTATTTGTATCCGGTACGAATATTGAAATTGCCGTCGCTGACAGTTCCCGCGCCGCCCGGATTAGATCTTGCGGTGTTTACCCAGTAGCGATAACCGGCAGGGACGGTGTAATTTCGATAAAATGCCTGGGTATTTCCTGCTGCCACTAAAGTTGCGCCGACGCCAACAGTACAATATGCCATAACGCCATAACCGGGGAATTCTATAATGTTATCATACGAGAGAACCGAAGCGCTGCCGCTGACGTCGAGGGTACCGTTGCCGTTATTTATCCGTATGCCGGTGCAGGTTAAACTGCCGCCACCGCCAGATGCACTGACAGATGCATTGCCGCTGACGGTAACGCTGCTGCCGGATACAGACAATCCCACGCCGGTATAATCCCCGATTCCGGCACGTGCTTCTACTTCGGCATTTCCATTAACGGTAACATTTCCGCCTGCATAGACGCCGTAAGTGGATGTTGTATGACCGCTCCTCGCAGTAATTTTCGCACTGCCGCCGAAGGTAATATTTCCGCCTTCGGCAGTTTCAATACCGGAACTGCTTACAGTAGCATTGTAGGAATCTACGGTCAGGCTGCCGGTTCCGTTAAAGGTCAGATTGCCTGCGCCGCGTATTCCAACTGATGAACTGCCGGTGGTGTTACCGCTCTTTATTACACTGCTTCCGGTAAGGGTAACGGTTGTACCGGCGGGCGCCTCCAGCGCGGTAGCGGCTGTGGTTTCAAAAACGCTGTTGTTGAGGGTCAGTACGCGGGCGCCCGCCGAGCCTGACACCGATGCGCCCGCGAGCGTAACCACTGTGCCGCCGGCGTTGTTTACGCGCAGGGTTCCGTCGGCGTCGTTTAAATAGAGGGTAAAGTTTGTTGCGCCTGCTACCCAGCGCGCGTAGAGGGGGGCATTGGCTGCTTTGTTCCACGAGCGTGCGGATGCTCCGGCGGCGGTGTAGTACTGCGTTCCGCCGCTTGATGCGCTGGTGTCGTAATATCCCTGAAATGCATACCCTGCGCGGATGGGCATTGTTGCGGAGGGCATAGGCTGCCCTACGGTTGCGGTAACGCTTGCGGTGCCGCCTACGCCGCCGTTGGCATTGAGCGTAACGGTATGGGAAGTAGGCGTAACTTGTGTCAGGCAGGCAAATTTATGCGTATTTCCGATGACATTCGTTCCGTCGCTGATGGCGCCCGTGCCGCCCGGGTCGGCAGTGCTGGTGTTTAACCAGTAGCGATAGCCGGCAGGTACGGTGTAATTGTATCCGAACGCGCGGTCACTGCCTATCGCCGTAATCTGCGCTCCGATGGCTACGGTAATGCCGTTATTGGCTCTAATACCGATACTGCCTTCACTCGATGCACCGATGCCCGATGCGTTTAATCTCGCTCTGTTGAGGACGTTTATGCTGCCCGCATAAACACCATATAACAAGTTGCTGCCGTTGGAGCCTGTCGATGCCATTGCAATTAGTTTCGCATCATCGGCGATGGTAAGCGTGCTGCTATTGTCCATACTAATTCCATAACCAGTAGTGTAAGTCGATCCGTTCTCTGCCTCAACGATAACGCTGTTCTTGATGATGAGGTCGCCTTTAACATAAATGCCTGCGCTGTAGTATCCGTTTGGATTAGACGATTCGCCGCCGCGCACAGTAAGGCTGCCGGTTCCACTGATGGTCAGATTGCCTGTTCCAGTCATCTCTACTCCTGCTGAAATTGATGTCCCAGAGTCAGTTGATATTTTCGTAGATTTGAGGACGTTCGTACCGTATAATACGAGAGTTGCTCCGGAGGGTAAATGAAGCGCTACGCTGGAAGAAGTGGAAAAATTGATGTTGGTCAGGGTCAGCGTTTTTGTGCTGTTTACCCACGACCACGATCCGCCATTGTATGAGCCGCTTCCGTCCCTGTCCAAACTTTCAAAATACCAGGCGTATATCGGGTTGGGACCGAGTGGCGCCTGCGCCTTCGCTGCCGCCAGCGCGAGAAAGAAGCAGGCGCAGGTTATCGCCGCTTTCAGATGTATCGCGGCAAACGCCGCATTTCGCGCGGCATATCTGCTGCGCATCCTTGCAAAAAAAGAAGAAATTGATTTCATTGATTTATAAATTAAGGTTAAACAATTTTAGATTTACGATATTAGATTTACGATATTAGATATTAGATTTTAGATTTTAGATTTACGATTTTAGATTTGGCACGCAGACGACGCAGATTTGAGGGATGAGCGCAGATTTGCAGATGTGCTGCCCCGACGGGCGCGGCGCTGTACACAGGGATGCGGCGCCCCGACGGACGCGCGGCTGCGCACAGGGATGTAATGGCACAGGGATAAATCCCTGTGTTATGATATGACGCCCTTTCAGGGCTGGGATGGAGGCTTTCATTTTCATCTCTTAATTCTTAATTCTTAATTTTTAATTCTTAACCACCCACTGCCAAACGGAAGCGCAACCATTTCTGAACGGAAGGGCAACCATTTTTGAACGGAAGCGCAAGCATTTCTGAACGGAAGCGCAACCATTTCTGGCACGCAGATAACGCAGATTTGAGGGATGAGCGCAGATGCGGTGCACCGACGGGCGTGCCGCCCCGACGGGATGCGGTGCCCCGACGGGCGCGCGGCTGCGCACAGGGATAAATCCCTGTGTTATGATATGACGCCCTTTCAGGGCTGGGATGGAGGCTTTCATTTTCATCTCTTCATTCTTAATTTTTAATTTTTAATTCTTAATTAATGAGGGGGAGTTCCCTCCCTTCGCTTCGCTGCGTTCGGGATGACAGGCGCGCTGGCGGGAAGAGGGGGGCTTTCAGCGGCGGCGAAGCCGCCGCTGAAAGCCTTCTTTCCTTTTTTACATTGCGGGGCGTCATTCCGAACGGAGTGAGGAATCTCATTCCCGTTAGGGAATGTCGCCCGGTAGAAGAGCATACCGCAGACGTGGCGGCGCATCCCGATAGGGATGCATCCCTGACGGGATGCCGGAGCGCACGTGGCGCGGCGTTTTCTACCGAGCGATGCATCCCTACGGGATGCAGTGCCACGACGGGATGCGGTGCGCGAGGCGGCGCGGCGCTGCGCACAGGGATGTAATGGCACAGGGATGAATCCCTGTGTTATGATATGACGCCCTTTCAGGGCTGGGATGGAGGCTTTCATTTTTGATTTTTGATTCTCAATTCTCAATTCGTCTGCAAAGTTACGGGATGAAAATGTAGATTGTACCCATTAATTTTAATGGGTTTTTGGGTTTTTACCCCATTAATTTTAATGGGGTGCGGAAGGGAAAAATGGGGGTAAAAAGGCTTTGCTGGTTAAATATGAGGGGGTTAGTGGGTGGTGGTTAGTGGTTAGTGGTTAATGGGGTGCGTCGTCATTGCGAGGTACGAAGCAATCTATATGCTGGTTTCTGGATTGCTTCGGGCTATCGCCCTCGCAATGACGGGGGTTTTATCATTTTACTGAAGTTTTTTTTGAAAAAACTTGCTGGTTTTGAAAAAGGATGTACCTTTGCGCCCAACATACTCACCCCGCTTCCCGTCAGAACAGCGCGCTCAGGGTGAGTGTTTTATTTTTATCAAAACCGTTATGGCAAAAATTCCTTATTCAAAATCATTCATTCCATGTCCGGCTCAAATACCGCTGCTTAAATCGCGTGGGATGCAGTTTGACGACGAAAGCAAAGCCGCTCATTTGCTCGAAAACATCAGTTATTACCGGTTGAGCGGTTACTGGTATCCACTGCTTGCCGATAAACAAAATCACGTTTTCAAAAGCGGTGCGGCCTTTGAGGCGGCTTTTAACCTGTACCGTTTCGACCGCGAACTGCGGCAACTAATGATTTCCGAATTAGAAAAGATTGAGGTTGCCGTGCGAACGAAAATGACGCATGTCCTTTCACTGACGCATGACGCTTTCTGGATAGAAGACGCCTCGCTTTTCGCCCATCAGCCTGTTTACCGTTCAACGATTGACAAGATACAGGATGAACTCAACCGAAGCGACGAGGAATTTATTCTGGCTTTCCAGTCGAAATATTCCAATCCTTTCCCGCCGTCTTTCATTTTGCTCGAAATTACTTCATTTGGCGCTCTTTCGCGTCTGTATGGCAATTTGAAATCGGGAAAAACCAAAAGGGCGATTGCCCGCATGTTCGGTTTGCCTGATGTGGTGTTTGCTTCGTGGCTGCACAGTCTTGTTTACATTCGTAATGTTTGTGCTCATCACTCCCGTATCTGGAACCGCCCGATGAGTATTCAGCCGCTGTTTCCGCGAAATGCTTCGGGCGTATGGCTGCATGACCGGCAGGCAGGTATTAACCGCGTTTACTACGCACTCTCCATGATCATCTACCTGCTCAACACGATCAATCCCAACCACAGTTTCAAACAGAAACTCGAAAACCTTCTGCAGAAGTACCCAAATGCAGACAGAACAGCCATGGGTTTTCCCGCCAACTGGCGTTCAGAACCTCTCTGGAAGTAACGTGTAAACCTATATGTCAAAGAACTTGTTTTCGCATTGCGTCATTGCGAGGAACGAAACCCGAACGGTGCAGCCCTCGCCGAAGGCAACGGTTCGCGTTTCGCAAGCAATCCATACGCTGTGATGATTTATAATTTGAATTTACGATATTTCATGATCATTGAAAGGGGCGCCCACACAGGGGCGCCCCTGCATTTTCAAAATCGCTGTTCAATTTATGAAAACTGATTACGATTAACTGTCAAGCGTGATTGCATCCATTTGTATCCAACCGGCGCCGTTGACGTGCACGGTGTGGGTCTGTCCCGGTTTGGGCGCTGCCACCACTTTGTCAATTTTGACGGCTGTACCCGCTGTGAGCGTTTTAGTGGTTTTGCCGTCGGGTCTGCCACCTCCGTAACTGTCGTACCGGAGGTTAGCGTCTTTGTTTAATTTACCTGTCATTCCTTCTTTCATGGGTTCTAAAATTTATTTGATGAAACAATAATTAATATAGATTTATTTAAACTTAACTCTTAATTCTTAATTGTCTGCGCACCGTATCCCTGCATTGCCCCGAAGAATTTGAGCGCGTCGCGCCACGGGTAGCGGTTGGCAAACATGGAGGCGGATGACTGTATCGTGCCTTGCGTGTTCATGCCCATTGCCTGCCGGAAGATGTTGGCGGGCGAGTTGGGATCAACGTTGGTCGTTTCCTTGTAGGAAGCGGCGAGGAAGCCGTTGAGGTACGGCTCGTTGATCACGCCTTTGAAAACGGCGGGGTCGGTAAGCGTCTGGTTGCCCTTGACGGTGGTCAGTTGCTCAACGTCGTCGAAATCCTCCGCATTCACGAACAGGAAATTTCCGCCGCCCGGAATGGCTATATCGCCGCGTTTGTTCAGGAAGAAAACGTTGTTCACGGAAGTGCAGATACGGGCGGCGTCCTTCGTCTTGTTGCTGTCGGACATGCCTCGGTCGAGACCGGAAAAAATGGACAGCCCGATGATGTTATTTTCAACGTGCGCGTCGGTCTGCGGCATGAACCGGAAACCGTAGCCCATGTCTAAATAGTCTTTCAGGCGCGACCACGAGAACAGCACAGTGTTGTTCCTGAAATAAACTTCGGTGTTGTACGCTGCGGCTCCTCCGCGAAACTCGACGGCGGCAAAACGGTTGCCGATGAAGATGCAGTTTTCGATGGTCAGTTTTTTGCTCATCGAGCCGCCAATGATGCCGTAGTAGGGCGAGTTGAGGAACGCGCAGTTGCGGATAGTGATGTCGGCTTTCGTCGCCGTGATGTAAAACGTCGAGGTCTGCTTGGTCAGCACGTTTGTCGTAGTGAGGTCGGCGCCGCCAATGCCACTCGTGCCGATGGGGTTCATCATCGGGCTTTCCACGCCGTCGGGCTTGCCTTCGCCTTTGGCGTTGTACGAAATGGAATTGCCGCGATCGAAGATGAGACCGTCAACGACCACTTCGGTATCCGCCTTGTCCACTTTGATGACAAACGTACCCTGCTCGGCGCCTGCCGTGCCGTTGCTTTCGGGCGATGGCTGCACCAGCGTACAGTATTTCAGCACGTCGCGCGTGGCGAAGTCGGGCGAATAGCCGCCCATGATTTTTACCGGCTTGGTAACGATGACGTTGCCCTTGTCCAACGTCCCGAAATAATTACCTTCGGCGACGTAGATGGTCGCGCCGTCGGTGGCTGTTTCGACGGCTTTCTGAAGGTTCTTGAACGGACTTTCTTTTGTGCCGTCGTTACGGTTGTTGCCTGACGCCGAATGGACATACAGGTCTTGCGCTGTGGCGTGAAAAACCGCCGCGCTCAATACTAAACTTAAAAAAAACGATTTGTGATACATAATACTAATTTTTATTGGTTAATTTATTTTAGATTTTAGATTTACGATTGATTTTGGCACGCAGAATTCTAAGATATCTCCAAAGAATTTAGACGTTTTTTTGATTTTTTTTTAATTTCGAGCAAATGTTGCCATTTTGACGAAAGGGGTACCTCTATTCACTACGGCAAACATTCTTTCGATAAGCTTAAATTTAACAGCGTTTATTACCGTCCCATAACTTTTTCCCTGTTCGATTTTTCTTTGATAGTACAATCTTAATTCGGTATCCCAGTATGCGGCAGATTTTGCCCCTTGCGTCAAATCTGCCTTCAGATGTTTGTTTCCCATATGGCTGACTTTTGTCTTTCCTTTAACAGAGGTGCCGGATTGATGAGGGAAAGGGGCTACGCCTACAAAACAGGCATATTGGCGTGCATTATCAAATGCCTCAAAGTTATTGGTATAAACCATGGTGTTGATGGCATTGACCAGACCAATCCCTGTAATACTTGTCAGTAGCACATAATTCCGATTCAGAGCCTCGTCTTTTTGAATAAGCGTCAACATCTCCTCTTCAATTTCTTCGATGACGGTTACTACTTCCCTGAGCATTTTCAACCTGCGGGAACGGGCGCTTTCTGAATCAAACTGTTCCAGATCGGTTTTGGTCTGTTCCAGCATTCGTTTATGGTTCACATACCTGTCGCGCTCGCTCATCAGTTTTTTAAGCCGTTGCAGCGAATCCGGCGGCAACCGGCTTGCCTGAAGTTTGTGCCGGTGGGTGTAGCAAAAATCGGCGATACGAAAAGCATCAACCCTGTCGTTTTTACCACGAACCAAACCCAATGATTTCTTCAAATGAAGCGGAGAAACCATCGTATAAGCAACCTGATCCTCTTCAAACAAACATTGAAAGGTAAGGGAATAAATTCCTGTATGTTCCATACAAATCAGCATATCGTCCTTTTTACCACCGGCCATCCCGATCAACCAGGACATCATCGCACGATAGCCCTGTGGACTGTTATCCACACAAAGATGATCTTCTTTGATCATACTGCCTTCTTTACAAACTGCAACATCCATACTTTTTTTTGAAATGTCAATGCCTACATAAATACTTTTATACATATATTTGTGATTTAAATGAGTTAACCAAAATAGGTTGAAACATCTAAATCCTTTAATAAGTCTGTATAACTTAAAATCCTAATTGGAGCGTTTCAACCGAGAAGAGAAAAAGACTAATTCCGCGTGTAGAACATTACTTCTTGATAACGCAATAGTTCACTTTTTCTCTTTTTGGTTAATTTTTTGAAACACGAAATATACTTTTTTAAGAATTAAAAATTCGCAAATCTAAAGGATGACGCAGATGATACGGATTTTCGCAGATTTTTCTACTTCAATGTCCATCGCCCGCTTTCGCTAAACCGCTTGTTGGAGGCAGGTTTTTTTACAATTTTAGTTCTTTCAACAATAATTGATATGTCTCCGTCCAATCTTTATCATAGTGTTGGTTTAGCGTATCTGCAAGTTTTGAAAATGTATCCGAAGAAAAAAACTTGTCTGTTGCTGCTTTTTCG
>Ga0082212_10012577_pt1 | contig 10650 bp, 11 predicted proteins | sample TergutNt197P3_FD_71548 | JGI IMG/M metagenome (GOLD analysis project Ga0082212, IMG submission 71548) | Neocapritermes taracua P3 segment gut microbial communities from Petit-Saut dam, French Guiana - Nt197 P3 | ecosystem: Host-associated > Arthropoda: Insects > Digestive system > Gut ...
TGCCGCCTTCCAACGGCTTTACCTCCAAGTGGATTATTTACCATGCCCTGACGGAAGCGGGCGAACCTTTCCTGGCCCTGCTTTCCCTGGTCGGCAGCGTGATCACGCTGGCCTATATCGCCAAGTTCCTGCACGCCGCCTTCCTGGGGCAGCCCGCGCAGGACCTCGACCAGGTGCATGAAGCGCCCAGGGTCATGCTGCTGCCCATGATGATCCTGTCGGCGGGCGCGGTGATCACCGGCGTCTTCCCCGGCCTGCTGCTCGGTCCCATCAACGGCATCCTTGCCGAATACAATGTGCCCACGCTGAATGTGGCCCTGACAGGCGTTATTTCGGGCGCGGGCGCCTGGAACGCGACGACTGTCGCCCTGATGGTGTTCGTGGCCTTCGGCGGCGCATGGTTTGCCCTGCAACGCCTGGTGCGGGCCAATGAGCGCACCTCCGACGTGCATGCCTGCGGCCTGCCGCCGGAAGAAGCCTCAACCCGCATGAACCCGGCGAGCATTTTCGGCAGCCTGGTGGGCGGCGTGCTGCGCCGCGCCGCAAAAGAACATTAAGGAGAGACGACCATGACGGAATCACTTCTGGCGCTCCTGCACATGCTGGTCTTTCCCGGCGGAGTCTTCGCCCTGGGGGTGGGACTCTTCTTCAAGGGGCTCGACCGCCGCATGGAAGCCCGCCTGCAGCGCCGCGTCGGTCCGCCGCTGAACCAGCCCTTGCTGGATCTGGCCAAACTCCTCACCAAGGAAACGATCATCCCCGATACAGCGAACAAAACGGCCTTTCTCGCGGCGCCGGTCATCGGCTTCACAGGCATGGCCGTGTGCGCGGCCTTCATTCCCATCCCCGGCGTGTACCAGGGGCTTATGAACACGGGCGACCTGCTGGTCATCTTTTACCTGCTGCCCATCCCGGCCATCGCCCTGATGATCGGAGGTTCCGCGTCCAGTTCGCCCTTCGGCGCGGTGGGCTTTTCCCGCGAAATGGTCATGATGCTGGCCTACGAGGTGCCGCTGCTCTGCGTGTTGCTGACGGTGGCCATGCTGGTCGGCAAGGGCTTCGGCGGCGGCGTGGAGTTCTCCCTGGCCGAAGTGGTGCGCTATCAGGCGGACAGGGGGCAGCTCGGCTTCAACCCGGTGATGATCCCCGCCCTGTTCGCATACCTGATGTTCCTCCCGGGCACCATGGGCGTTGTGCCCTTTGACATCCCCGAGGCGGAAACGGAAATCATCGAAGGCCCGCTGCTGGAGTACGGGGGCCCCCCCCTGGCCCTGTATCTGCTGGGTTCCGCGCTAAAAACCTTCGTCGTGCTCGGCCTCGGCGTGGCCATTTTCTTTCCCGGCACAATCAGCGACAACGCGCTTGTGAATCTCGTCTGGTTCGTATGCAAATGCTTCGGGCTGATGGTGGTCTCGATCACCGTGGTCAAGGCCGCGACCGGGCGCTTCCGCGTGGATCAGGCCTTCTGGTTTTATGTCAAGTACCCCACCGCGTTGTCGCTGGTCAGCCTCGGCCTGGTGTGGTTCATGTAACGTAAGGAGACTGCGGTGAACCTGCTCAAACGACTTTCCGTGCGCTCTCCCTGGCTCTTCCGCATCAACGCGGGGTCCTGCAACGGCTGTGACGTGGAACTGGCCACCACGGCCTGCATTCCCCGCTACGACGTGGAACGCCTGGGCTGCAAGTACTGCGGCAGCCCGCGCCACGCGGACGTGGTGCTGATCACCGGCCCCTTGACCACCAAGGTCAAGGACAGGGTGCTCAGGGTCTGGGAAGAAATTCCCAACCCCAAAGTGACGGTGGCCGTGGGCATCTGCCCCATTTCCGGCGGCGTATTCCGCGAAGGCTATCCCATCGAGGGCCCGATTGACCGCTTCATTCCCGTTGACGTCAACATCCCCGGCTGTCCGCCGCGTCCCCAGTCCATCCTGGAAGGAGTGGTCCTGGCGCGCGACATCTGGCTGAAGCGACTGGAGGGCTGATATGGCAGGCTTTTTAAAAGTGCTTTTCAACAACGTCCTGAGCGGGCCCTCCACGGATCCCTTTCCCCTGGGCAAGACCTTCACCCCGGCGCGTTTTCGCGGCAAGGTGAAAATAGACCCCGAACTCTGCATGGGCTGCGGCATCTGCAAGCACGTCTGCACGTCCGGAGCCATAAACATCAAACAACGCGCGGATCAGTCCGGCTACGACATCAGCGTGTGGCACAACTCCTGCTGCCTCTGCGCGAACTGCCGCACGTACTGCCCGCTCAAGGCCGTCTCCCTTTCCAACGACTGGCATAACGCCCATCCCCAGGCGCAAAAGTTCGAATGGCTGGAGCGGCAGTTTGTGCCGTACGTGAGCTGCGAAAACTGCGGCACAAAAATGCGCCAGTTGCCGCTTGAAGTGGTGAAAAAACTCTACGCGCACTACACGGACGTTGATCCCGAACGCGTCATCCGCCTGTGCCCCAAATGCCGCCAAATGGATGACGCCAAGCACCATCTCCCTGAGGTAGCAAAAGATGAGCACGACGAAACACCCGGAGCTTGACGCGGCCCTGGCCGCGCTGACCGAAAACAAGGAAAGCGGGTACTGGACCAAGGACGCCTACGGCAATGCATACGGCTGGTATCATCTGCTCACGCCCAGGTTTCTGCCCAGGGCCGCCAGGCAGATGGCCGCCGAAGGCGCGCGCCTGGCCATGATCACGGCCTACAACAAAAAACGCCTGACCGACCCGGTGCAGGACGTGGCCTACCATTTTGAGGTCGGCAAAGACACCGTCTATACCGTGACCGTAACCCTTGACCAGGAATGGCCCGCCGTGGCGTCCATCACGCCCATTTTCCCCAACGCCGACTGGCATGAGCGCGAAATGCGCGAACTCTACGCCGTGCAGGTGGACGGACACCCCAACCCCCGCCGCCTGTTCCTGGATGAGGATATTGAGGAAGGCATCCTCGGCGAAGCCGTGCCCCTGTCCATCATGATGAACGGGGCCTGCACCACGGATTTGTGGGAAAAAATCCTGAAAGATCGCGCCGAGGCCGAACGAAAAGGCGGCAAGGAGGCCGGATCATGAGCGTCCATACCCCCGCGCCCCCGGCGCCCAGAAGTTTCACCCTGCCCTTGGGGCCCGTACACGTTGCCCTTGAGGAGCCGGTATATTTCCATCTTACCGTGGACGGCGAAATCATCCGCAAGGTGGAACTGACCTCAGGCCATGTGCATCGCGGCATGGAGGCCATGGCCACCCAGCGCAACCTGTTCCAGAACACCACCCTGACCGAACGCGTCTGCTCGCTGTGCTCCAACAGCCATTCCTTCACCTATTGCATGGCCGTGGAAAGCCTGATCGCCGTCTCCATCCCCGAGCGGGCGCGCTATCTGCGCGTCCTGGCCGAGGAAATCAAGCGCGTGGCCTCGCACCTGTTCAACCTGGCCATCCAGGCGCACATCATCGGCTTCAAATCGCTCTTCATGCACGTCATGGAGGTGCGCGAAATCATGCAGGACATCAAAGAGACGGTGTACGGCAACCGCATGAACCTGGCCGTGAACTGCATAGGCGGCGTAAAGAGCGATGTGGACGCCGAGCTGATCCGGTATATCGTCACGCGCCTGCAAGACGTGGAAGACGCCTGCCTCGAGATTCGCGACATCTACGCCACGGACCCCATGGTGCTCGGCCGCACCAGGGGGCTCGGCCAGTTGCCGCAGCAGGACGCCCGCGCCCTTGGCGTGGTCGGCCCTGTGGCGCGCGGTTCCGGCCTGGAATTGGACGTGCGCAAGGATGCCCCCTACGCCGCCTACCCGCACCTGTCCTTCGCTCTGGTCACGGAACAGGGCTGCTGCGTGCATGCGCGTTCCATGGTCCGCCTCAACGAACTGTTCGAGTCCATGAGCCTCATCCGCCAGTGCTGCGCGCAACTTCCCGAAGGGCCCCTGGCCACCCCGATGCGCCGGATCCGGCCCAGTCAGGCGGTCGCCCGCTCGGAAGCCCCGCGCGGAGAAGTCTTTTACTATATCCGCACCAACGATACCGACCACCCGGCCCGCCTCAAGTGGCGCGTTCCCTCCTACATGAACTGGGAAGCCTTGAGCGTGATGATGAAAGACTCCACGGTGGCGGATGTGGCGCTGATCACCAACAGCATAGACCCCTGCGTGTCCTGCACGGAACGCTGAAGGTGCATGAAACGGCTTTTGCCGGCGGCATTCTGCGCATTGTGCGCGAAGAGGCGCGCCGCCACAAGGTGGCGCGCATAACGGAAATACATCTGCAGGTCGGCCTTTTGAACGCTGTGGAAGAACACAGCTTGCGCGCCTGCTTCGATTTACTGGCCGAGGGCAGCGTCGCGCAGGGGGCTGTCCTGAAGATTGCAAGCGCTCCCTTGCCCGCGCACTGCAAAAGCTGCGGGCATGTGTTTGAACTGGCAAGCCGCTCCTTCTTCTGCCCGCGCTGCCGGAGCGCGGACATATGCTTTCAGGGCGGACACGGATGCACCATACAGAGCATCAGCGCCGAACGCGCCGACCAGGAGAGTCCCGATGAGCGAGACGCACTATCATGTAGAAGCCATCCCCGATAAATGCCGCGCCTGCCGCCGCTGTGAGATCGCCTGCATCGCCGCGCACCACGGCCTGACCTTCAAGGAAGCCATGAAGCGCCGCGACGAGCTGGTTTCGCGCGTGCATGTCATCAAGGACGAAGAATTCAAAACGACCGTGCGCTGCCACCAGTGCGTACCCGCGCCCTGCGTGGCCGTTTGCCCCGTGACCGCCCTCCAGCAGGAGCCGGACGGCGAAATTGTCATGCGCGTGCAGTTCTGCTCGGGCTGCAAAATGTGCATCCAGATTTGCCCCTACGGCGCCATTGACATGGAAAGCCTCGGCATGCCCGGCGAAGAAGGGGACACCATGGCCCAACGCGCCCGCAAGGATGTCGCCGTGCGTTGCGACATGTGCAAGGCCTGGCGCATGAGCGAAGGCAAAAAGCTTACCGCCTGCGTCGAAGCCTGCCCCGCGCGCGCTCTCAGCATGGTCGGTTCCGACGGATCCGTCCTCATGCCGCCCCCGCCGCCTGCCAAGGAGAAAGGCGAACAAGAAGCCAAGGCCGAAGCATAAAACCTTTGCGCCCGTTCCGCTAAAAACGCATTACGGGGAGCATAGCGCTTGCATTTTTTTCACAGCCACGTATATATTTCATAGATGTACACTCCGCGGGGCATACGCCTCCCGTGTTGTGTCCGCTATTGCCTGCAATTCCCACAATGCACGGAACCTGTCAGGAGGCTCCCCGATGGCGCACGAGCAGCAAATGAAGGCAGAGGGATTAAAAACCCTTGGCGCATTTATCAAACAATGTGACGACAAGGACGCGGCGCTTATCAAGGTGCTGTACAAGGCGCAGCACATTTTCGGCTATTTGTCCAAGGACGTCATACTGTTCATCAGCAAAAGGCTCAACGTGCCCGCTGCCAAGATATACGGGGTGGTGAGCTTTTATTCGTATTTTACGACAGAGCCCAAAGGCCGCAACCAGATCAAGCTGTGCATGGGCACGGCCTGCTTTGTCAGCGGCTCGGAGCGGATAGCCAGGGAATTTGAACAGCAGCTTGAGCTGAAAATCGGCAAAACCACGGTGGACCGCAAGTTCAGCCTGGAGGCCCTGCGTTGCGTGGGCGCTTGCGGCCTTGCCCCCGTGGTGCTGGTGAACGAGGCCGTCTATGGAAAAGTGGACATAGACGATGTCAGCAAAATCATCCGTGACTGCCAAGATTAAGAGGGCGATGTATGCAAAAATTTGCCACACTGCAAGAATTTATCGAGGCCCAGCAGTCTTTGCAGCCCTTGTTGAGCCTGCGCCAGGACGAGGCGCAGGTGGCTGTTGACAGACGGGAATTGCTCATATGCGGCGATACAGGCTGCCGCCTGACCAAGAGCCAGGAGGTGCTGGCCGCTCTGCATGAGGAAATCAACGCTGCCGGGCTGAATCATGTGATACACGCGCAGCTTACGGGCTGCTTCGGCTTTTGTGAAAAAGGCCCCATCATCAAGGTGTTCCCGGACAACGTTGTCTATTTTGAGGTCGCGCCCGAAGACGCCAAGGAAATCGTCGAAAGCCACCTGAAGAACAACGCCATAGTCGAACGCCTGCTGTATCAGGATCCCGCCGCGCCGAGCCACCAGGTGCATTTTCAGCACCAAATGGATTTCTACAGGAAGCAGTACCCGATCGCGTTGCGGAATCTGGGCCGCATCAACCCCCGGGAAATCAACGAATACATCGCGGCGGACGGATATATGGCCTTGAGCAGATGCCTTGAAGCCATGACGCCCGAAGACGTTGTGAATGCCATGATCGCATCGGGCCTGCGCGGCCGGGGCGGCGGCGGTTTCCCCACCGGCTTGAAATGGCAGGCCGCGGCCAAGCAGAACTCCGACAAAAAGTATATCGTGTGCAACGGCGACGAGGGCGACCCCGGCGCGTTCATGGATCGCTCCATCATGGAGGGCGATCCGCACAGCATCCTGGAGGCCCTGGCCATAGGCGCATACGCCATAGGGGCGGACGAGGGATACATATATATCCGGGCGGAATACCCGCTGGCCATCAACAGCCTGCAACTGGCCATTGAGCAGGCGACCGTGATGGGGCTTTTGGGGAAGAACATTCTGGGAACCAACTTTTCCTTTTCCGTGGAAGTGAAATATGGCGCCGGCGCTTTCGTGTGCGGCGAGGAAACGGCCCTTTTGCACTCCATTGAGGGCGGACGCGGCGAACCCACCTTCAAACCGCCCTTTCCGGCGGAAAAAGGCCTGTACGGCAAGCCCACCGTCATCAACAACGTGGAAACCCTTGCCAACGTGCCCCCCATTCTTCTGAAAGGGGCCAAGTGGTTCAGCAACATCGGCACGGAAAAATCCAAGGGCACCAAGGTGTTTGCCCTTGCGGGCAAAATCAACAACGTCGGGCTGGTGGAAGTGCCCATGGGCATGACCCTGCGTGAAATCATCTATGAAATCGGCGGGGGGATCAAAAACGGCAAGCGGTTCAAGGCGGTGCAGACCGGCGGCCCCTCCGGCGGCTGTATCGGCCCGAACTACCTGGATATCAAGATCGACTACGAATCGCTGGGACTTATCGGGTCCATGATGGGATCCGGCGGCATGATCGTGATGGATGAAGACAACTGCATGGTGGATATCGCCAAATTCTACCTGGACTTCATCATGGACGAATCCTGCGGAAAATGCACGCCCTGCCGGGTCGGCAGCAAGCGCCTGTACGAGTTGATCTGCGATATCACCGAAGCCCGCGGCACCATGGAACATCTGGAAAAAATGGAGAAGCTCGGCAAGGTCATGCAGGATACGGCGCTGTGCGGCCTGGGCCAGACGGCGCCAAACCCGGTGCTCAGCACGCTCCGCCATTTCCGCGATGAATATATCGCCCACGTGAGAGATAAACGCTGTCCCGCAAAAGTATGCACGCGGCTTCTGGACTTCACCATTACCGACGCCTGTATAGACTGCGGCCGTTGTATCCACGAATGCCCGGTGCACTGTATCGAAGGCGTTAAACGGCAGTACCATGCTATAGACAAGACGCGCTGCATCAAATGCGGAAGGTGTGAAAGCGTGTGCCCGGTCAAGGCGATTGTCCGCAGCTGATATGGGGTAATGCCATGAAAAGCACAAAAGCCAAACGCGATCCTATGGTGCAGCTTACGATAAACGGAAACAAGGTTGAGGTGCCCGAAGGTTCCACCATACTGGATGCGGCGCAAAAACTGGATATCCATATCCCCACCCTGTGCCACCTGGATTTGCATGATATCAGGATGGTGAACCAGAGCGCCAATTGCCGGGTGTGCATGGTGGAAGTGACCGGCCGCAGGAATCTGGCCCCGGCCTGCGCCACGCTCGTCAGCCAGGGGATGGAAATCAATACCCACAGCCCCCGGACCATTACCGCCAGGCGTACGGTGGTGGAACTCATTTTGTCCAATCACCCGAAAGACTGCCTGACATGCGCCAAAAACACGAATTGCGAATTGCAGGCCCTGTCCGCTGAACTGGGAATCCATGCCATCTCCTACACCGGCCAGAAGAACCAGCACCGCCAGGACACCTCCAGTCCGGCCTACGTGCGGGACATGAACAAGTGCGTCTTGTGCCGCCGTTGCGAAACGATGTGCAACAAGGTGCAAACCGTCAACGCCCTCTCCGGGGTCAACCGCGGATTTTCCACCACGGTGGGTACGGCCTTGAACCTGCCGGTGGCGGAAACCACCTGCGTCTATTGCGGCCAGTGTGTGGCGGTATGCCCCACAGCGGCGCTTTCGGAAGTGGATAATATCGGCAAGGTATGGACGCTGCTTTCCGACCCGGCAAAATATGTGATTGTGCAAACAGCGCCGGCCGTGCGCGCCGCGCTCGGCGAAGCCTTCGGCATGCCCCCCGGCACCTCTGTCACGGGCAAGCTTGTCTCGGCCCTGCGGCTTTTGGGCTTCAAAAAAGTCTTTGACACCAACTTCGCTGCGGACCTCACCATTATGGAAGAAGCGGCGGAATTCGTGCATCGCCTGCAGCACGGCGGCAAGCTGCCCATGCTCACCAGCTGCTGCCCTGGCTGGGTGAAATTCTTCGAACACCAGTTTGCGGACATGCTGGATGTGCCTTCGTCCTGCAAGTCCCCGCAGCAGATGTTCGGGGCGATAGCAAAATCTTACATGGCCAAACAGTTGGGCATAGCTCCCCAGATAATGACGGTTGTCTCCGTCATGCCCTGTCTGGCCAAAAAGTATGAAGCAGCGCGCGAAGAGTTCCAGGTGGACGGCCTGCCGGAAGTGGATATTGTTATTACAACCCGCGAGTTGGCAAAAATGATCAAGGAGGCGGGCATCCACTTCGCAACGCTGCCTGATGGCGAATTCGACGCTCCCATGGGCGAATCCACGGGCGCGGCCGTCATTTTCGGCGCCAGCGGCGGCGTGCTTGAGGCGGCGCTGCGCACCGCGTACGAGTGGGTTACCGGCGAGACGCTGAAAAAGATTGATTTTGAAGCGTTACGAGGCTTGCAAGGCATCAAGGAAGCAACGATCAAGGTCGGCACAATGGACGTCAAGGTGGCCGTCGCCAGCGGCCTGGGCAATGCCCGGCGCCTGCTGGAAGACATCCGCGCCGGCAATGCGACATACCACGCCATCGAAATCATGGCCTGCCCCGGCGGATGCATTGACGGCGGCGGGCAGCCGTACCACCACGGGCATATCAAAATCCTGGAACGGCGCATGCAGGCGCTCTTCAACGAAGATAAGGGCAAAACGCTCCGCAAGTCGCACGACAACCCCTCCATTAAGACTTTGTATAAGGATTTCCTCGGCAAACCCTATGGCCCCATCGCGAAAAGCCTGCTCCACACCTCCTATGTGGGCCGCGTGAAGATGTAGCGCCGACCGATACATAAAAAAGCGCCGCTCTGCGTGAGCGGCGCTCATCTCCCGTTCCGCAAGATTCTTTGCGGGCGGGGCAACTACACGGGCATGCGTCGGCCTGGGTTCAGGCGCTCAAAATATTCTGCAAGCTGCCGAGCACGCGCGCGAAAACGTCCCGAAAGGCGGCAAGGTGCTGCGCGCATTCCGCGGCATTGCCTTCAGTGGCGCTGTGTTCAAGCTGCGCGGCGGCATCGCGCAGAGCGCTGTGTCCCAGCGTGCCGGAAAGCCCCTTGACGGTATGGGCGTCGCGCTGGACTTTCGCCAAATCGCCTGCTTCCAGATCCGCCTGGATCGTATCCGGCAAATCTTTGTACATCGTGGCAAACTTCGTGATGATCGAAAGATACAGCTTTTCGCTTCCCGCAAGCTGCTGCAGGGCGGTTGCGACGTCAAAACCTTCCGAGGCGAGAGGATCAAATTTACTCATGATGTGTCGTCCTTACAATAAATTAAGACAGCCGGCATTCAAGGCGCCGGGGAAAGCTTGGCTCCTTTCTTCTCCGGCGCGGTTGTCGCGGAAGCATCCGCGTCCTTCGGCGCCAACGCATCCAATTCCTCCCGGATCGCCTTGGCCAAATCGCCAGAAAGCCCCGGCTGCGCAAGCGCCGCGCGCAGATGTTGAACGCCGCGCGCCGGATCCTGCAAATGGCGCACGTACAGCACGCCCAGACTATACCGCACAGAGGGCTCATCACGCAAGCCCACAACCCGTTCCAAACAGGCCGCCGCTTCCGCGTTTTCGCCCCGGTTGTGCAGAACAACCCCCAAAAGATACAAGGGCTGCGGATTGCTCGGAGCGGCCACCACCGCCTTGCGCGAAAAATTTTCAGCGGCCGCCCAATTTTTCTCCTCCATAAAATGCTCGACAAGATGAACCATCGCGTCCACATCGCCCGGATTCTGCTGGATGCGCAGCATCAGCTGGCCTATTTCACCCATGGCGCCCGCGGGGGCTTCATCCCTCCCGGCGCTCATGTGTTGCGCATTGGAAGGAACGACCAATTCAGGCCGCATAATGCGCTGCCCAAGCGAAACAGCCGCCATGCCCGCAAAGGCGAGGGCCAGGAGGAACAGTACAAGGCGCTGCACACCGCGCGCGGGAACATGCTCATTCATCGCGAAGCATCTCCAGTTGGCGCACGCGCCGCTCAAGCCTGTTCTG
>Ga0082212_10012578_pt1 | contig 10650 bp, 9 predicted proteins | sample TergutNt197P3_FD_71548 | JGI IMG/M metagenome (GOLD analysis project Ga0082212, IMG submission 71548) | Neocapritermes taracua P3 segment gut microbial communities from Petit-Saut dam, French Guiana - Nt197 P3 | ecosystem: Host-associated > Arthropoda: Insects > Digestive system > Gut ...
CCCCAGAAAGCGCCGTATCAGCCGGATGCGCTTGGCGGTGCCGGAATTGCCGGCTCGGCGCAAATCAAGAGCTATTTCAAAACCATTGAAATCCGCTGAAAGTTGACTAAAATGCGCCGTGTAGAATGTCTTTTCGGGAGAACCCCATGGCGCGCGAATGGCTCACCGATGAACTCTGGGACGAAATCCGGCCCCTGTTGCCCGTGCGACCGCCTCGCCCCAAAGGCGGACGACCACCGGCCGACGACCGCGAATGCATGGCCGGCGTCCTCCATGTCCTCCGCGCCGGTTGCGCCTGGGAGGACATCCCGGCCGAGTATCCCAGCGCCACGACCTGCTGGCGGCGAATGAACGATTGGACCTTGGCGGGCGTCTGGCCCAGGCTCCACCAGGCGTTGCTACGGAAGCTGGGAAAGCAGGGGCGGCTGGAGTTCGACCGGGCCATCGCCGACAGTGCCTCGTTTCGGGCGGTTTTTGGGGGGTGCATACGGGGCCGAACCCCACGGACCGCGGCAAAAACGGGTGCAAGCGGCATGTGATCGTGGACGGCAACGGGGTTCCGCTGGCGGTGAAGACCACGCCGGCCAACGTTCCGGACGGCAACGAGGCGATTGCCTTGCTGGACGCGATTCCGGCGGTGGACGGGGTTCGGGGTCGGCCCCGCCGCCGGCCCCGGAAGTTCCTGGGCGACCGGGGGTATGGGTGGCGGAAGAACATCGACGCGACGCGGGCGCGGAAGGTCAAGCCGATGCTGGCGCGTCCGATGGACAACACGCACGGTTCGGGGCTCGGGGTTTTCCGGGTGGTGGTGGAGCATGCGATGTCCTGGTTCAACCAGTGGAAGCGGTTGAGGCTGTGCTATGAGCGGACGGCCGAAATGCTCCAGGGATTCCATGATTTGGCTGCCTCTTTGCTGGTGTTTCGTCCAGGGCTTACGCACTTAAAGTTGGCCCTTGAGCAGTTCGAGCAGGTAGCTTTCGTCCCAGCCGGCCACCTTGCGACGCGCCTTGATCCCCCGCTTCACCCGCTTCCCCTGCTTCAACAAGTTCAACGCCATATGCCGCAACACCACGAAATTCTCCGCCCCATACCCGCTACGCACCCGGCAATGATCCTCGTCAAACGCCATGTCCAACAGCCAATGCAGCGAGTTCTCTATCCCCCAGTGCCCCCGCACCGCCTGCCCGAAATCCTCCGCCGACAACTTCCGGCTCATGAGGAAATACCGCGTCTCGCGACTTGTCGCCTCCGCTCCCGTCCGCTCCGTCACTACCCGGCCCACCGCCGTCAAGCCGCCCCACTCCTTCTTCGCGTCCAGCCAGCCCGCATCGCCGATCACGTCGTAGCGCCGCGTCTCCACCCGCCCGTGATCCCCGTCCACCGTCGTATGCGTGTCGTGTTCCAACAGTTCAAACCGGTCGCGCTCGGCCTGGATGAAGTGAAACTCCACCGCGTCGGCCAGCTTGCCCTGATTCCCCTTCAGCGACAGCACATAGTCGCCACCCTGCTTCGTGATCTGCTGCGCGATCTCTTTCTGGCAGCCCATCGCGTCGATCGACACCAGCGCCCCCGACAGCTCCAGCCGCTTGAGCACCTCCGGCAAGGCCGTGATCTCGTTCGACTTGTCGTCGACCTTGCTTTGCGTCAGCACCAGGCCGCCGGCACGAGCGTAGGCGCTGACCATGTGGATGGCCTTCTTCCCGGAGGCGGACGAACCGGATCGGCGCACGGCCTTGCCGTCCAGGGCGATATGTTCCAGTCCGCCCTCCCGGATGAAGCCGCCGACCCATTCCGCGAAGCATTCTTGGAACTGCCTGGGGTCGATGGCAGCGAAAACGCGGCCGAACGTGTCATGCGAAGGAATGCCTCCCTTCAATTCGAGGAAGGTACGGAACCATCCTTCCTTGCATTTGCCGAACTCTTCGCAATCCGTCCAATGCTCGGCGCCGCAGATGACGGCGCAAATGGCGATGACTAGTACGTCGATGAGCTTATGCTCCTTGTTTCTCTCGATGCGGGGGTCTTGGATGGCGGATAAGCAGTCAATCAAGGCGCGCTGGGGAATCAAGGCGGCTTCTTCCATGGCTGTCTCCGAAAAGAGTTGGCAGCCAACAGGTTATGGAAAAAACCTCCCGTTCCAAGAGCAATCATCAATTCATGGATTTATATGCGTTTGCCCTGTGTTTGACGGCAATTGTAGGCATTACTCTGTCAAAGTTTTCGCTTGTAAAAACTTGCAAGAAATCAAGTTATGTTATTGAGTCCGAGATTGTTAAAGGTATTACGGGCTGTCCCAATTCAAGTGAGCATGATTGATGAAGCTTTGGAGCAGGTCGCGGCGGCTCTGGAGATGCTGGAGGGTTGTTCCGACCGTTTGGCCCAATTCCGAAAGGCTTGGCGCGGCATAATTGCACAACTCCGCGTATTTCGTGTGCCCCCACACGTATTCGTCGGGATTCAACTCCGGCGCATAGCCGGGAAACTTCGCCGTCTCCACCTCCGGATGCTTCGCCAGCCATTCGCGGACCAACAGGGAGCGATCATGAATCTGGCTGCGGTCCCAGCAAATAGTCAACGGTCCCCGAAGGCTCCGGCGCATCTGCTTCAAAAAAGAAATCGTGTCAACCGCCTTCGCTCCCTTGTTTTCAGGCAGCAAACGGAAATACAGGCCCGGACGACGCTTTTTCGGACTGACCGTCACCGCGCTGATCGCCGAAATCCGCCCGTGGCGCGCCCAGCATTTCTGGATCGGCGTTTGCCCTCGGGGCGCGAAGGTCCGGCGGGCGAGTGGCGCGAGCATGAAGCCGGTCTCGTCATAGAAGAGGAGATGGGCTCCGCGCCCTTCGGCTTTTTTTTTATCCGGGGGAACTCCTCCGTGCGCCAGCGCTCGATTTCCTCCTCGTCGCGCTCGCGTCCGCGCTGCTCGGGCTTCTGGCTGGTCCAGCGCAAGGCCTCGCGCAGCAACACGCGGACATGGTCGGGGGTGTACATGACCCCGAACTTGCGCTGGATAAGCGCGGCCACCCGGGTTCCGGTCCAAAGCTCATTGGCCCAGCCATGGGCGACGGAGCCTTTCTTGAGTTCTTCCGCCAGTTGGCGCAATTGTTCCTCGTTCAAGCGCCTGGGCATCGGTTTGGGCTTCGCGGCCAAGGCGTCTATTCCTTGTTCTCGGGCGGTGCGGTTCCAAGTGCACAGGGCGTTGTTGGACACTCCGAGGAAGCGGCGCACGTCGGCGGGTTTTTCGCCTTGCCGGAGCAGCTCCACGGCGTGTCGGCGTTTGCGCTCCAGTTCCCCGGCGGTTCCTTTCGTTCGCATGGCAGTCGGCCCTCCTGCCATGATTCTACCGATCTTCAACGTCATCCGGAAATACTTTTAACAATCTCGGACTCAATAACCGATTATTTTTCAAGAAGTTATGCGATAAAGAGATAGATGATGAGTTGCGGACCGCCGCCTTCGTCCGCACCTGGCTTTATTTTGCCCTGAAGAACAGATTCGAACTTTTCCGCTCCGTTTCATCCAATTTCACCGTTCTCGGCGAAAAGCGAGCGTGATTGAGGCGACGCCGCAAGGTGCGGAGAGGGGTGGTTTTTTTATAAAACGTCAAAACCGCCTGTAAAACCCCATGAAAATGCGATGGCGCTCTGTTTTGCAACGAGTTGCGGGTGGGTGCGGCGGTTCAGAGCAAACAGAGCAAAATCGGGGTCGGCGGAGCCGGTTTCGGGGGCGGAAAGGACCCGGCGCCGCCCCCGGATGCGGGGCGTTTACAGGCTCCGAAAAGGCGGGGAGCCACCGTGGGCTCAACCTCAAAAAACCAAGCGGCACAAGGGCTTTTTACGGGTCTTTACGGCCCCGGCGTGCCGCCAGAGGAAACCGCCCGGCGGGCTTCGGCCCGTCGGGCGGTTTTGGCGGCGGGCGGGCAAACCTGGGCCGGCGCGGGGAGTTGCGGGCGGGTAAAACAGGTCCACTCCTGAAATCGTGTCTCCTACAATGCCGGGATTTTCCCCGGCTTGCAGGAGCGCCAGGAGATGTTGACCATGACCGACTACCACAAGATCCGCGTTGCCGTCGAAAACGAGGAAATGTCCCAGCGTGAGGCCGCCCGAAAGTTCGGTCACGGCCGCGACACCATTCGCAAAGTCCTTGCCAGCTCCGAAGCCCAGTCGCGCTACCGCCGCAAGACTCCGCCGCCCAGTTCCCTCGATCCGTACCATCATGTCATCGACGAGTGGATCGATGATGAGATCGCCCGGCATGTTAAGCGCAAGCAGCGCTCCAACGCCCTCAAGATTTATCAGCGCCTCAAGGAGGAGCACGGCTATTCCGGAAGCGTCTATCCGATCCGGCGCTATATCCGGAAGCGCGGGCGGAGCCTGAATCCGCAACAGGTGTTCTACTCCCTGGATTTCAAGCCGGGCGAGGAAGCCCAGGTCGACTGGGGGGTGGCCGACGTGACCCTCGGCGCCCGGGTCGCGACCGTCCATCTCTTTTGCCTGCGCCTCTCGTACAGTCGGGCGACTTTCGTCCGGGCCTATCCCTGCGAGAGGCTGGAATGCTTTCTGGACGGTCATGTCCGGGCTTTCCGCTATTTTGGCGGCGTTCCGAAGCGTTGCGCTTACGACAATCTGAAGTCGGTGGTGATCAAGACGGGCAAGGAGCCTGATCGCGTCCTCAACGAGAACTTCCAGCGGCTGTTGACGCATTACGCCTTCCAGACGCGCGTCTGCAACGTTCATTCCGGCCACGAGAAGGGGCGGGTGGAGAATCTGGTGAAGCTTGCCCAGCGCGACTTCCTCGCCGGAGCGCCGCGCTTTCGGGACCTGGACGACCTCAACGCGCACCTGGAGCGTTGTTGTCTGGATGACCTCAAGCGCCCCGCGCCCCACACGGACAAGACCCGGCAGACGTTGCTGGACGAGGAGTCGTCCGCGCTCATGCCGCTGCTGCGGGGCGACGGGCCGGCGTACACGACCGATACGACCACGCCCGGGAAGGACGCGCTGGTGCAGTTCGGGTGCAATTACTATTCCGTTCCGGTGGCGGAGGCCTTTACGGGGGTGATGGTGCGCGGATACGCGGATCGGGTGGAGATTTGGAAGGGCGACGCGATGCTCGCGGCGCATCCGCGTTCGTGGGGGGGCGGGAAGTTCGAGCTGGACTATCGGCATTTCATTCCGTTGCTGGAGGCCAAGCCGGGCGGCCTCGCCAACGCGCGGGCGTTCCTCGGGGAGCCGTGGGGGGAGGATTTCAGCCGTTTCCGGACGGAGCTCAATTTCCGGAACCCGGACGGCGGCGAGCGGGATTTCGTGGACCTGCTGCTTTTGTTCACGAAGCATCCGGAGGCGGAGGTGAAGCGCGCGGTGGCGGAATGCGTGCGCCTGCGGGCGTGGTCGGTGTCGGCGGTGGAGTCGATCATAGCCTACGTCGAACCTTCGGCTCCGAAGGCGATGGACGTGTCGCGGTGGCCGGGGTTGTCGGTGGAGACCGACGGGGTGCGTCCGGCGTCGGAATACGACGCGGTTTTGCTCACGGCCGATCCGCCGGAACCGGCGCCTGGAACATCCGCGGACACGCCCTGGGGCATGCCATACGGGCTGCCCGGCGAAATGCCGCCGGAAGCGTCGTTCGCCATCTTGCCTGACATGCCATCCGGCCGGCCGGCCGCCCTGTTGGCGGAAGTCCCGCCGGAACCGGCCTCCGTCCCGGTTTCGGACGTTGCTCTGACGCGGTATGACGCGAGGTTCGGCGTGTCGGAGGCGCCGTTTCCGGCCGCCGCCGGCCGCTATGACCTGCGCGCCAACTGGCGGGGAGGGCCCGGGGCATGAAAAGCCATCTGTTGCTGGAGTCCTACTGCAAGACGCTGAAATTGCCGACGGTGTGGCGGGAATACGGACGCCTGGCGCGGGAATGCTCGCAGAAGGACCGGGGCTACGCGGCCTTCCTGCAGGCCGTGCTGGAACAGGAAGTGCAGAACCGGGCCGCCCGGGCGACCGCGCGTCGGCTCAAGGAAGCGGGCTTTCCCACGGAGAAGGAACTGGCCGACTTCGACTTCATGGCCGCGCCGAAGCTGAATAAAAAGCAGATACTCGAGCTGGCGCAGGGGGAATACATCCGCCGGAGGGAAAGCGTGGTGATGGTGGGGCCTCCGGGAACGGGCAAGACGCATCTGGCCATCGCCCTGGCGCGGGAGGCGTGCCGACGGGGCAGCCGCGTGAAATACCATACGGCCGCGGGATTGGCGACGGAGTACGAGGAGGCCCGGGACAGCCGGACGGTCTTGAAGCTGGAGCGAGCCATTGAACGGCGCGACCTGATCGTGATGGACGAACTGGGATACGTGCCGCTGGGCCAGAAGGCGGCGGAGAACCTGTTCGGCTTCTTCTCGAAGTGTTACGAGCGCACGAGCGTGATCGTGACGACGAACCTGCCGTTTTCCCAGTGGCCTCAGGTGTTTCACGACGAGCGGATGACCGGGGCGCTTCTGGACCGCTTGACGCACCGGGTGCATGTGCTGGAAATGAAGGGAGAGAGCTACCGCCTGACGGGCGGCAGGCGGGGGCGGAAGCGCGACGGGGACGGAAAGAACGAAGCGGGCGGATGAGGCGGCGCCGAAAGTCTCGGGGGCGCTGCCCCCGAACCCCCGGGATTTACCGCCTTGAAGCCAGATGAAGGGTACAAAGCGCCGCCCCGCGCGGGCGGGGCGGCGGCCCTTCACCTGGACCAAGGCCGACGCTCGGGTCGCGTCCCCGCGGAGCCCTATCCTCCGGCGATGGCGGCGGCCATGATAGGGTAGTGCGAAGGGGAAGGCAAGCGGGTATACTGGAGGGGGTGGAGAGGAGGCGTTTCGACACGAAATCAACCGATCCAGTCCACGATCAAGCGCAGTAGCGGTGAAAACGCCTGAAAATAGGCGTTGTTTTATGGCCCCGGGTGGCCCAGTTTTGCCCGCCCGCGCCGGCCCAGATTTGCCCGCCCGCCGCCACTTGGGGTCAACGAGCGTGGAGAACCCGTTGATATTCTGGGTAACCTTAATACCGGTAAAATTCTTTTGACTTCATCAACGCAATTCGTATAACATAGAGGCATGAGTACAAATGGCCTGACCATACCCCATCAAACCCTTGAACATCTCCGCTTTGCGGCGATCAAGTTGCGAAGGGACGGCGTATCAGCTGCGAAAATCGCCTCCGCTTTCGGAATCGCCACGCAAACCGTCTACAACTGGTCCAACATTAAAAAGAGTCACGGAGCCAAGGCGCTAAAATCCAGAAAAACTCCGGGAGCGCCCCCGGCACTCAGCGAGGAGCAGTTCAATGAAATCCTGGCGGCCATCCGGCGCCCCGCCAGCGAACTCGGTTATGCAACCGACTTGTGGACCGGACCGCGACTGCGCCATTACATACGGACCCGGTTCGGCATTCGATATCATTTGAAATACATGCCGCGCTTTCTCCGGCGGCTGGGCCTGAAGATGATTTTTCCGGAACGCCGGGCCTTGGAGCAGGACGATGAAGCGGTGCGCCGGTGGAAAGAGGTTGAACTCCCGCGGATAGAAGAAGAGGCCAAAAAACGCCGCGCCTTGCTGTTTTACGCGGACGAGTCTTCCATATCGCTGATTCCGACGGTCGGCCGGTCTTGGTCGTTTCCCGGGGTTCGGCCTTTGGTTCGCGTTTCGGGAAAGCGGCATCGACAGGTCAACGTGACGGGGGCTGTGAACCGCGGCGGCCGGCTGTATTTCGAGACGCTGCCGAAGGATGAGAATTTCACGTCGAGGGCTTTCATCAGGTTTTTGGGAAAGCTGCGCGCTCATTTTCCGAAGCGGAATCTGACGGTGATCGTGGATGGCGCGTCCACCCATACATCGGCCGTTGTGAAGGATTATCTCGCCGCGAACAAATGGCTCCGTCTGGAATATTTGCCGGCTTACTCACCGGAATGGAACCCCTCGGAGGAAGTGTGGGGTCACTTGAAGGGTTGCTGCCGGAACGGTTCTCAATCAAAGGACGTTCCGTCCTTGCGCCAAGAGGCGAACGGGATGTTACGGCGAATGCAAAGGAACAAGCCGAAGATAAAATCATTTTATCGAAAATTGGATCAGTTGAAATCTACTGGTATTTAAGTTACCCAGAATAGTCGTAAAAACCGACATTCTCGCCGGCCGTGCGGCCGAGCGAGCCGGTCAAAAGACTCAAGTTGTGACACTTTAGCACGAATGCTGACATAAATTACCCGGCCCTTGCATGGTGAAGCGCGGTCATCGTCTTGAGGCGTTCTGCTTGGCGTTCCTCGCGGAGCATATCCAAGGCGATTCGCCCGCATAGTTGGGCATGCTTCCGCACCCGGTACACGCTTTTCTGCATCTTCCGATGGCGTCGGTTCCCGCGTTCCACCGCGTTCGACGTCGAAGGAAGTTCACGGTCATCCAGGTACCGCAACGATTTTTCCACCGTTTCGGAGTCGAGCTTCTTCAGGGTCCGCCCGAGTTTCTTGAATCGATGTACGCGCCGCCGTAGGCGTTGCAATTTCTCCACGGCGGTCGCCGTGCGGCAACGGCGGTCGTAAAGCGCATAGGCCGCTTCCACGATCTCGCGCAATGCGCACAGTTCGGGGAACGGATGGGTGATCCGCGACAGCGTCGCGCGCTCCGTGGGCGTCAGACGGCGACGGACGAAAAGATACCGATGCTCAAACAGGTCGGCGTGTTGGCCTTCCAGCCGTTCCGCAAGCCGGATCAAGGCCCTTTGAGCCGCCGTGCGCCGCGTTGGACGGCCGCGCGGACGCTTGGGAATGCGCGACCGCAACGTTTTGCGGACCTTGGCCACGGCATGGAGGACGCCGTTCAAGAGTTCTTTGAGCACGTGAAAGCGGCAAATCTGATGGGTGACGCCGGGGAAGGTGGCCGCCACCGCTTCCGGATACAGGTTGGACCCGTCGGTGGTGATGCCGCGAAGGGTCAGACCGCGACGATGGAGTTCGCCTTGGAAGCGCCGCAGGAACGAGGCGATGTCGTCCTTGGTAGGGGTGCGCTCAAGCACCTCGTAGAGCAATCGGCGCTGGCGGTGCTGGTCGACCAGCGAGAGATAACAGAAGGGACCGTCATAGAGCTCGTCAACGGCGATATACCCGGAAAAGTCGGCGAGACGGCGGTCAAGAGCGGCGGCGCTGTTTATGCGGGCGCACGCTTCTTTCCCCCGCCGCCTCCACCCAGTTTTGGATAGTGGCGAAAGGGATGAAAACTCGGTGATCTCGCCAGAGATGCCAACTGGCGCCCTGGAGGGTAAGGCCGTCCTCGACGACCACGCGGACGGCAAGATCAATGACACGGCGGGTATAGTGGGATTTGTGCGGGGCGAGATCGTCTTGCCGGGCGCTGAAGAAGAGATTGCAGGGCTTGCAACGGTGCTGGGAGTAGGTAAGAAGGATATCCGTGGGAACGCCGGTCCGGACATTGCCGAGATCATGGAGTCGGCGTTGCACGACGCGATGGCGCGGAGCGGTTTTTCCGCAACGGGGGCAGACCCGCGTGGGGTAGCTTCGGGAGCGCAAGAGGATGGCGGCGGCGGGCACGTCTTCAAGCCGCTTTGGCTGGCGGTCATCATCCGGGGAATAGTCTCCGTGCTTGGGCATGGCGGTCTCCATCAAGTGGCCACCGCCCATTATCAACTTTTATCGGAATCATGCAAATAAATTCTTCGGCATTCATACTAAAGTGTCATAAATGCTGAAAATTGAACGGCATGAAACGGACAACCGGCCGACTTCATGGGTCGGCATGACAAACTGACATGAATCACGCTTGGCGAATCAAGCGACGTCGCGGTAATAGCTTTTGAGCAACCCGCCAAGCGACGAGGCGCATTTGACTGGCCCGGTTTCTCTGGGCGCGAATGATTTGTCCAACGGCTTGTTGCCGATGTCCTTTCCTTGATGAGGCCGATGTTTCACAAAATGCACTCGCCACTTCTCGACGATGTAGTCGAGCTGGCTCAACGAGAAACACATGAAGAAATTCAAGCACTCCTGTTTCAGCTTGCCAATATGGCTTTCACAGAATGAATTCGCCTGGGGCGAGTAGAGAGGCGTGTGAACCGGCTCGATGCCGATGCTCTTCAACTTGTCGTCAAAGCCGGTTTGTTGGTAGACTTGATCGTTGTCGAGGATCATGCGGTCGGCTTGGATGCCGTTGTCTTCGGCCCACATGGCGATGTTCCTGGCCTGTTGCGCCATCCATGCCGTGTCGGGATTGAAGGTGGCATTGGAATAGTGGACGCGGCGCGAGCCGATATGGAGGACCGCCAGGATGAAGGCTTCGCGCGGCCCGCGCCAGGTCCATATCCGCTTTCGGAAGAAGTCGCAGGCAAGCATGGTTTCGGCGTGCATGGCGATATACTGACGCCAGGAAATCACCGGCTTCTTCCACGGCCCCTTGTCCGGTTTGGGCGGATCGAGCCGGCCTTCGCGTTGCAGGATTCGCTTGATCGTCGTGCGGCCGATGTTGTGGCCCACCTTGCGGAGTTCGCCCAAAATCCTTGAGAGGCCCCAGGACGGGTTCTTGTCCTTCATCTCGAGGACAAGCTCCTTGGCTTCGCCTTCGGTGGGCTTGCGGCCGACTTGGCCGGGTTCTTTCCCCTTGGCGGCGTCTCTGACCCA
>Ga0082212_10012579_pt1 | contig 10650 bp, 6 predicted proteins | sample TergutNt197P3_FD_71548 | JGI IMG/M metagenome (GOLD analysis project Ga0082212, IMG submission 71548) | Neocapritermes taracua P3 segment gut microbial communities from Petit-Saut dam, French Guiana - Nt197 P3 | ecosystem: Host-associated > Arthropoda: Insects > Digestive system > Gut ...
TATCCAAACCCGAATCCTCGCCATCCGACAGGAAACGCAGATAATAGTCAGTGATATCAGGTAATGCAAAAGAAAGCCCATTGCTGTCAAACGCCAGGAACACTTCCGTTATCAAATCGCGGTCCGCCGAGAATGCCGCCCTTGCGGCAGCCTCCTGATTGCCGTAGTATAAGCTCCCGTCAAGCATCATATCCGGTATGTTTGTTTCCCTCGTCATCTGGCTGCTCGGTTCATAATCAACGGTAAAATCAAGCCTGCCGCCCGATGAAATACCTGAAAACAGGCCGGAGAAAGCTTTCATTTCTGCTTTCTCATACGAATTACCAGCAAACACATTAATGGCCAAAACGACAGCGAGCGCCACCACAATAACTGCCGCCGGTATTATTATCAACAGCTTGTTCAAAGGCTTCTTTTGCGGCGCTACCGGTCCAAAACCCTGCGGTCCGCCGGGTGCGCCCCCCTGCCACTGCTGCCCTGGCTGCCCGGGCTGAAAAGCCGGGTTTTGCTGCCCGGGAGCGCCAAATTGCTGCGCCTGCGGAGGCTGCACACCTGCGGGTTGGCCCGCGCCGGGTTGGTTTTCGTTGGTTGCGCCACACTTATCGCAGAATTTGGCGCCGTCGGGCAACTGGTTTCCACATTTAAAACAAAACATTTCTTTCCTCCTAAAATATGTATAACGTAATACTCACAGAGCCTCGAATCAGGCGCTGGCGGCTGATTTAAGGCGGCGCTGCGTCTACATATTACGATATATGTACTCGCTTATCTCGCTGCAAATCGCGTAAATGCCGTATGAATCTGTAGCCCCGCTGGCGCCCGAAGTCAAAACGACCACGCCGTTTGCGCTCACGGGATTGAATGAAATCAGGTTGTACGCGCCGTAATTGCTGCCCGTGTGGTAATACAAAAGCTCCTCGCCATAGAGGTTTGCCCTGCGCCGCAACGGTAGGCACTGGTCAAACCCGCCGGTCTGGCCTTGCGAAGACTTCATCAGCGCCACAGACTCGGGCGAAAGCAACCTTGTACCCCTGTACTGCCCGTCACCAGTCAACGCGGCAATGAGTTTTGCCAGGTCACCCGCGCTAATTGTAAGCCCGCCCGGGAATTCCTCGCCTCGCTCACCGGGGAACGTGCTGCCAAACGTAGACCTCTGGGTCTCCGCCGAACGCCCCACTCCCCCGCCATTCGTGTACAGTGTAGCCAAGTTCCCGGTATCGTTAATACTCCCCGAACCGAACGCCGCGTCGATACCCAGCGGTCCGAACAGATACCTCGCAGCGAGGTCGTTGACCGTCTCGCCCGTGGCAACCTCGACAGTAAGCCCAAGGGCGGCAAACGCATAGTTATTATAGTTCCACGAACCTATAGCGCCGGGGCTCCTGTTGCCAAAACAAGAGCCGTCCAAAAACCGCTGGCGGACCAACTCCCCACCAGCAGCGAAACCATAATCATAAACTATCATCGACGAAGTATGCGACATAATTTGCCGCATTGTGATCGGAGTATCGGCGTGGCTGGGGTTGCGCACCGGCGCCCCCCAGTAATCGCTGACGTCAGCGTCTATGTCAAGCTGCCCAAGTTCGCAAAGCCGCATTATCAGCATCGAAAGGACTACCTTGGAAATGGACGCGATGCGTATCTTGGTGTTCGCCGCCATCGGGCTTGCGCCCTTTACAGCATCTCCGTAAACATATGAACCGACCACCTCGCCGTTGCTTATGACCGCGACCTGCACACCCGCCGCCCCGTGCTTTTTAGCGGCAGTCTCGATAGCCTCCTGTATCCCATCATCGCGAACCGGCTCTGTATTAATCCCGGCTGCATCCGGCTCTGCATCCGCATCATCAGCCGTATCAGCCGTGTCATCAGCATCATAAGCAGCAGCATCAGCAGCGCCGGAATCAACATCATCAGGCGGCGTCTCCCCCTCCGCATCTCCGGCTTCAGAATCGCCATCGCCGGCGGCCATAGTCTCGCCGCCTACCAACCCAATAGCATCGTCATCGCCCGGCCCGTCAGCGCCCCCATCGTCATCGGCCGTCCCTCCAGCAGCGGCAGCGCTGTCCTCCGCGCCGTCTGCCGTCTCCGCTTTTGACGCGGCTGCCGGTTCGTCACCCCTCCCCAGTGGGGACTGCGAAGCTACGAGACCCTCGTCCCTCACATCCGCTTTCGATGTGAGATTCCCGACAATGAGCATAGTGATCATCGACAAAAGCACAACGGCAACTGCAATAACCACAACGGTAAGGACAATATTGACTTTTTTCATCGCAGAATTCATAATTTTAAACTCAACCGTCCGAATAATTATAATACCAGCTTACATTCTCGTTGCCAAAAGTCCCGCCGCCCCCGCTGTTCAGGGAATACGAGCCGGTAAACGCCGAAGAACTAATGGTGACCTGGTTTGCGTTGCCGCTAATGTTTAAAGCAATACCCGCGAAACCTCCGTTGCGGTCCCTGAGCATCCACGAACCATCAGCCTGCCTGTAAAAAATCGCAAACCTGCCGTCGGGCCAAAAAACATGGATAGTGATGAGCGAATATCTGCCTAACGCGCTGTAAAAATCATATGACTCGTTTGCACCATTTTCGCTCATTCTTGAATAAAACGGGTCTGTCTCAAATTCCCAGGTAAAAGTTTCGTTGGCCGCATTGTTGTAAAGCCCTGTGCTATTCTGATAAAACGTGTACCTGAACGTGGTCGTGGGAAAACCCATGGTCAGAAAACCGTTTTGATACGAAAAGTCCGGATCGACCATCCTGACGCCGCCGTCCCTGCTCACCATCGTCCAAACCGAACTGCCGCGGTCCCGCTCAAAAACAGTCACAGAATTAGCCGACCAGCGCGCGTAAAGCCGCACCCAATTGCTTGTTTGAAAAATCACCTCGTCAAGCGTCCTGCCCTGATAAATATAGTAGTACCAATCATCCAGCGGCACCGTAGGCGCCGAGTCGCTGTAGTATTCAAAAATAAGCAATCTCCCGTTGTTTCTATTCACGTAAACAACGTCTGAGAAATACGTTGAACTCAGAGTAAACGCATAGTATTCGACATTATCGAATAAATATTCCCCTACGCTGTAATCAATATCAACATAGAATGGGAACGGATGATTATACAACCACGTCTCTACGCGCTCCCGCGCCTCAAATTCGGACAAACCCGGCTGCGCGCTGACTGCAGGGGCCTCAGGCGGCGGCGCCGATGATGACGCAGGCGCCTGTGTTGCGGGCGGCGTATCAATAGCCGCGCTGCCCGAAGCGCCGCCTCCCGAAGCGCTGGACGGAGCGCTGGATGGAGCGCTGCTTCCTGTATCAACACTGTCCACAGGTCGGGCCGGCTCCTCTTTGGTACCAAAGCCCAAACCTCCTCTGGAAGACCCTCCCGCCTCATTATCACGGTTGTTCCCCCGATTCCCCCTGTCATCGTCGTCAAGACCGCTGTTCCGGCCGCCGGACCTGTCGCCCGCGCTGATGCTTGGAGCGTTGTTCCCGCTAAACGGAAGGTAATCCCAAAAAAGAAACAGCAAAACCCCGACAACCACCACAGCAACAATAGGTACCACGATTGCGGCAACCGGGACTTTTTTCTTTGCGTTCGCAATCTGCTGTGGCGGCGTGTACGCTGCTTGCTGAGTATATGCGTCTGGCTGCTGCGGCTGAGCATACGCCGTATATGAGGCGTTTGACTGGGCGTTTGCCGCGTCCTGATGCGTCCCGCACGCCGTGCAAAACACCCCCGCGCCGGTCAGTTCGCTTCCGCATTTGTAGCAAAAAATACTTGTCGTCTGGCCGGAGTATGCATCGTTCGGATTATACTGTCCGTTCATACGTATCGCTTCGCCCCTTTAAACAGTACTCAATTTTTTGTAAATATAGCATATACCCCTGAATAATACAAGGGGCTGTCGCAAAACGCGGGTCGCCCAGTGTGCGCCCCCTACATGTTACGGTATAGCACATAACATATGCCGTATTTCGTAGGGGACGCACACCCGGGCGTCCCGTTTTAATGTTTCGCAACAGCTTCCTGATGTCTTCACCTTGATAAAGCCCGTTGCAGGAGCGCGCTTACCCGCGCTAAAAAAACCTGCAAATCGTATGGCTTGGGCAAATAATCGTCGCCCCAAGTATCAAGAATACTGACAATATCCTGCGGCGTACCCATAGCGGTCAGCATCAGAACAGGGATGGTCGAAGTCTTCCGGAGCTCTTGCAGAAATTCCAGCCCGTTACCGTCAGGCAGTTGGATATCCAAGATAATGGCGAGGGGAGGCTCATCGGCGATAACGGCCCTTGTTTCCGCTAACGTGTATGCCTGACGTATGTGATAACCGCGCCGTTCCAGTATCTTTTTATTCTTTGCCTGCAAGACAGGTTCGTCTTCCACAAGCAAAATAAAACCACTATCATCCATCGTACAAACCATGCCTTTCTATGGCAAAAACAAAACAACCTATCTGCCTACGGGCGAATGCACCCTAATGCCTAATCCCTAATCCCCAATCCCTAACCTCTGTCCCCTGTCCCCTAACCCCTACTACGCTTTCCAAACAGGCAAAGTAAATGACACCTCGGCGCCCTGCCCGTACTCACTTGCGATAGTAATGGTTCCGCCATGCGATTCGATGGACGTCTTGCAAATTGAAAGCCCCAGCCCCGACCCGTGGTCGGACACGCCCCGCTCAAAAACACGCGGCAGCAACTCCGGCTTTATGCCCGCCCCGCTGTCCTTGACAGAAACGGTTATATTATCATCCGCCACCGTCGCGCGTATGGCTATTTCCCCTTTGCGCGTATAGCGGTTTGCATTTGAAAACAGGTTTGAAAGCACGAGCAAAATCATATCCGTGTTAGCCATGACCTTAGGAAGGGCCTGCGGAATGTCGATCGACAGGACGTTGCCGTGCCGTTCCAGCAAAACGCGGTGCGTTTCCGCGCTGGCGCGAAGGAGCGGGGCTATGTATAACGGCTCCATATCCTGCCGGTTATCGTACATCGACGCTTGTTTGACCGCGCTGTCCACCATGCGCCCCAAGCGCATGACCTCGCGCTGAGCGTCACCCAGCGGCTCGCGCAATTCGTTTTTTTCCACCTCAAAGTCAAGCATATCCATAGCGTCAAGCACGTTTGCCGAAATAACGGTCAGCGGTGTTTTGAAATCGTGGCTCATATTCTGGAAAAACTCGATCTTCATGCGGTTGAGGCGGTCAAGCATATCATTTTCCGCGATAAGCTCCTGCTCGCGTTTTCGAGCGACCAGCGCGAGGTTTTCCGAGGCTATGCGCAGTGATTTTACGAACCAGCCGACAAACACGTTAAACATGATAATAATGACCAATATCACCACAAGCACGACAATAAACAACGCGCTCATGGTCGTATCATAGTCGGCAAAACCATACGTTGTTGTCGCGACATAATACCAATCCAGCATTGGTACTTCTCCAATAGCGACGATCCCGTTTGGAATATCAAAAATCTTCCTCTCCGAATTATCGAGCGCTTTTGCTTCATCAAGAATATCGATGCCAATGTCATGCAGCGCGTCGGCTATATTCGTCCCTTCAATAATCAGCCTGATATCCCTTGCTCCGTAAATCCTCCCGTCGTCAATAAAAAAGAAAAGCTCAGTACCCTCGTCGAAATTATGGTAGACCGCATCGACAAATTCTGACAGGTGGATACCGGTCCCCACAATCCCTATCGGATTACCGTCATCGCCAAAAACCGGGGCGTTAATCCACAGCCTGATAGTATCGAGGTCCGGGTTATAATTGATGTTGAAGTTATACACCTCAGTCTCGTAAAGGGTCATATTGTACCAGTAGTTCACCGGATCGTCGGCGTCTACCTTGTACGGCTCGTAGTCGTCCGAATAGAAGACCATGTCCTGGTTGTTGACCCAGAAAATCGAATGCCCCGTAAAAGCCTCTCGGTAAGAGGCGATCTCCTCCGCCGCGACCATCTCCAGCTCGGGGTCGGTTGGATTCATCAAGTATTTTTTTACCACCGGCGAATCCGCCAGCTTTAAAGCAATGGCTATTTCGGCGTTCAGCGAAGACTCAAGGCGTACCCGCTCCGTATCAAGCGTATGCGCCATTTCATTTGCCTTATTCGTCCTGATGATCTGCTGCATAGCAAAGATAAAAGCAATGCCCCCCACCACAAGGATGACAAAAAATATTATGCTTGAGAACATAATGAATGGACTCATCGCGAGATTTTTGCTCCGGTCCATGACATATACCCCTCTGCGTCTCAACGCGCTCAATGCTACACTTCGCAGGGCGTCTCTCAATCCTCTGTCCCAGCGTCCGTTTCTTCATCCTCAATCAATGCATCGCCAACCCCGCCGCCAGCCCCGCCGTCAGCCCCGCCGTCAGCATTGCCGTCAGCATTGCCGCTCGAGTCCGCCGCGTCGCCATCGACCGCGTCCAAACCCGGCTCCGCCGCGTCACCCAGTCCATCCGCATCATCCTCAACGACGTCCTCAACAGTCTCGTCCACATCGGGGTCGCCCTTAGCCGGTTTTGACTGTGCAACCGTAATGGCGTCGGCCACGCAATTTGCGAAAAGCTGCATGGACGTCCTGCCGCCCATATGCACCTTGTCGCCTGACAACAGGTTGTTTTGCGTGCTGATAAGCGCGTTCCAGTCCGCTATAGTTATGAAATTGTACTGGCTCGGCAAGTTGCGCTCCCAAACCGCCGTGGCGTGCGCGCCACCCCTTTCGGCGCTCCGCCCGTCGTACGGAGTGACAAAAATCAGCTTGTGGCCGGGCTCAAGATCGTCGATGATCATAGTCAGATGAGTTGCGTATTGCGAGTTGACATTCGTACCCAGCGCAATGACGACATACTCGCGCAGCGCCCCCCTGTTTTGCAAATCAACCATCACCCTATGCCCCGCGCGTATCTGCCGCGAGCCTTCCGTGTCAATATAGCAACCCGGAATAGCCTCGTAGAGCGCCGAAACCGCTCCCATGCTGACAGAATCTCCTATAATCGTGACGCCCCCGGCGATAGACACAGGCCTTATATCAGGCGGGCTCGTGTAAGAGGGCTGAGTCGCCACCGGCACGGGCGCCGGCTCCGCAGGCGCCGCGACAGGCTGTTCTTCAATCGCCGGTTCAGGCTCGGGCGCCTGAGGCGCCTCATGCGTATGGGCGGCGCTCAATTCGGTTTGGTCAGGCTCAGACGCCGTCGCCGCGACAGGCGGCGACAACCCCATATCCAGCGGGTCGCCGGAAAGCACCGGCCACGCGTTTATAGCCCCCGCCCAACGGCTGGTGGCTGATATCATGCCTTTATCTACAAGGATACTGCCGGAGTATATGCTCTCCTCCATACTGTTGATGACAGGGGCGCTGTAAACAGCAAAAACACCCAAACCCGAAAGCAGCACCAGGGCAACTACCACAGCGCTCAACGCAAGCCGGCGCAAAACCGCCTTTTTAATGCGGGCGCGCCCGGTCAAAAGCGGCTCGACGACATAATACAAAACAATCGACAAAACCAAAGACAGCGCAAAAGTTACCGCTGCGGCAAAGATATAGTCGTAAAAAATCACTGAAAAAACAATATAAAGCGGCCAATGCACCAAATAAATATAATATGACAGATCAGCCAGCGCGGTAACTATACGCGGCTCCTTGAGACCCGGGCGCGCCATGCCATGCAATGCCCTGGCGCAGTACATCGCCGCGACAGTCAGCAGCGACACGACCAAAAACCCGTATTGAAAAACGCCTTCATCATTGAACCTCAGCAGCCGAGCCAGAGCTACTATACCCAGCATTGAGTAAACCATACCCATGACCAGAACAGTCTTGACTGCCCAGCCATGCTTATCACCTGCGGATTTTTTTGAAAACGGCACAGCCGCAGCCGCAGCCGCTCCTATCAGATACGGAAACGCATGAGAGAACGTGTTGAAATAAGCAAACGACGTATCGGCCTCCTGCTCATAAGAACCCAGCATAAAAAGATATGACGCTGCCGCCAAAACCACTGAAACAACTAAAATAACGATCCTCAGGCACCTCATGCCGGCCTTTTCCCTGCCGCGGAACAACTTGGCCGACAGAAAAACCGCCGCAGCGCATAAAAGCCCCCATACCAGGTAGAAATGAACTTCCACAGATAAAGTCCATGTGTGGATATACAAATGCGGCAGCAACTGCGCTTCATAGCTCCCGCCCGTAATGATCTCAAAAAAGTTGCTGACAAACCCAACGGCAGCCGCAAGCTGTTTAACAATGCCAACAGTGAAATCCGGCGATATGAGCAAGGCAAAAGGAAGCGTGAAAATGATCGACAAAACAAGCGGCAGCAATACCCGCGCAAAACGCCTCTTGTAGAATCGCGGCAGGCTGAACCCGCCGGTTCGCGGTACAGCCACTTGTTGCCCCGGGTCTTGCGCATCCGGCGCGACCGGCAAAACCTCGCCGCCTCCGCCGGAACCAGACCCCGCGTACCGCGCACCATGCTGCTCAATAATGCGCATAGTGATTAGATACCCGGAAATGGTAAAAAACACATCCACGCCCATAAAGCCCCCGGGCAGGACGTCCCGCAACAAATGATACGTCAGAACCAGGAAAAGCCCCAGGATCCGCGATATATTAAGCCACCTTATATGCCCAGTCACTGTAATTGCGTACCTCTCTCCCAAACACCCGATGTTACCCCAGCTCTGTCCGTCACAACGCCGGGGCCATCAAACAATCCGTTTTTGAAACCACCCTCATAACTCCATCCGTCCCGGCTGTAATACGCCCCCTGGCCATCATACAAACCGCTTAAAAACCCGCCTTTGTATATCAGACGCCCGGACGCATCCGAATACTCGCCTTCGCCGTCGGCAAAACCATAGGCAAACCCGCCGGAATAAACAGAACCGTCCGCGAAAACGAAAGTTCCGGAACCATGTTGCCCAAGCTCGCCGAACGTGCCGCTGTATGTCCAGTCACCTGCGGCAATAACGCCCGCGAAGTCGTTTTGGCGGAAACTAATTGTTTCCCCGCTTTCGAGAAAAAACATACCGTCGACGGCGAAACCCTCAGAAAACATGCCGTCAAAAGACCAGCCGTCCGCAGACTTAAACGAGCCGTCGCCGGAAAACCGCCCGTCTGAAATATCCCCCTCGTAGACACTGCCATCGTCAAACACGATCTCGCACTGACCGTCAAACTTACCGCCAACCAGCGCTCCGGTAAACGCAAAGCTTTGTTCGGCATACTCCTTTTGTCTGACATACCTGACTTCATCACCGCCAAACAACCCCAGAGCATAACATGCAGCCGCCACAACAGCAGCGGTCAGAAGCGAATACAATATACCACTAAAAACCTTGCGCACGGCCTTGCACCTCATCCAGCGAGAAAACAGAGCAAGTCTCTCAAAATTTACCTGAAAACCTCGCTTAACGTATCGATCTTCCCCAGAACCCGCGCCGCATCCGCGCCCTCAAGAATCGTCGGCTGGTAGTTGTTGCGGTTGCTTACCGACGATATGGAACACGGGATAATATTCTTAAAGTTGCCCGTCAGGACGCCGTCCGTAAAAACAAACGCCTGCTGGAAAATCATAGTATCCTTATCCTCCGGGTTGCCATTGGCCCCAAAACAGAAATTCCCCAGGCTGTAAACTATATTCTTGCCACCGTACACCTCGATGCCCTGCAAAACATGCGGATGGGAACCCAGCACAAGGTCGGCGCCCGAATCGATAGTATGATGGGCCAAATCCACCTGGTAAGCGCTGGGATAATAAACTCTCTCAAAACCCCAATGATAATAAGCAATAACCAGATCAGCCCCATCTTCGCGCAACTGCTCAATAGTGCCTGTGATCCTATCCTTTGCCGCCTTGCTGCTGCTCCAAAAAGTATACCCGAACAAACCAACCTTTATGCCCTTTACCTCGACAATAGCCGTATAATCGTTGCCAAAATACTCAACCCCCGCTCCGTCCAAAACAGCGACGGTATCATCGTACCCTCTTTTTAAATAGTCCATGGAATGATTGTTTGCGACGGTGACGGCGTCCACCCCGCCCAAAGTAAACACATCCACAAGCTCGCGCGGGCCATTGAGCACAAACGTCTTATCGACATGGCTACCGGGATCGGCAAACGTCCCCTCCATATTAACAATAGTCAAATCGTCCGCATGGAAAACGTGGGAAACGCCTCTGAGAAAATACGAATGATCGCTGTCCTGGTTGAACAACTCACGCATGAACCCATTAGACCCCGTGCGAAGGTCTCCGCCAAGCGTACAATCGCCCGCTGCGGAAATAATGATCTCGATTATATCAGGACCGGCGATATCAGGCTCGACGGCTGCTACAACGTCGACCTCGGGCGCAATGGTTACTATCCCCGCGACTTCAGGCTCGGCGCCGCTGTGAGCGTCTGTTTTGTGTGGGTCGGTAACGGGCTCAAATGCCTCAGACACGGCGGACGTTTCCACGGCGCCCCCAGAATCAGCAGCCGCCGGCGCAGCATTCTCCGCCAAAACCACACCCGCAGCTTCCTGCAAAAGGACGCCAGAAACCGCAGGCTCATAGCTATCCGACCTGAAACCAAGCCTTGAATCACCGGCATTTATCAAGAACACATGAAAAAACAATACTGCTA
>Ga0082212_10012580_pt1 | contig 10649 bp, 7 predicted proteins | sample TergutNt197P3_FD_71548 | JGI IMG/M metagenome (GOLD analysis project Ga0082212, IMG submission 71548) | Neocapritermes taracua P3 segment gut microbial communities from Petit-Saut dam, French Guiana - Nt197 P3 | ecosystem: Host-associated > Arthropoda: Insects > Digestive system > Gut ...
AACCTCCGTAAAAGAAAATCATGCAATAGAGTACAAATATTTGAAAATCCCTGCAATCCCAAAATATAAGAATTACAAAGCACTACGAAGAAGAATCTTCACTCGGCGGTTTCAATCGTTTGCCTTGTGCGATGACCTGCGAACGTTCAGCAGGGTAGGAATCGAGGAATACACACTCGGTCGGTTCTGCCGGAAGTGGGTAACAACGAGACTGCGACTCCAATGCCAAAGCGGTCGCTTCCTCCGGTGTGTCGGCAAAAACAAACCAAGTGGCAGTATACGCCGCATCCTCCGCAGGGATTTGTATCCAGCCCGCATACGCCGAAATCTCCGACGAAAGCGGTTGCTTCTGATAACAACGGTACAAATTACGTGTCGGCACATCGTCTCCCAGCGGTTTGTCCGGTGAAAAAAAGTCGTCCGGGACCACCCCCCGCTCGAACAGGAACTGTTCAAATTTTTCCCGGCGTTCGCCGGTATCCGTTCGGAGATGATTCCAAAGCATTTCGCTCGGATCGAAAAGCACCCCGATAATTCCTTCCGCTATTCCTTTGGTATGGTTCAAGGCTTGATCGACCATCACCGACCAGGCATTGTCGCCGAGTTCCGCCAGGCACAATGCCCGAACGAACAACCGATCCCGTGACGGCGATCCTAATTTTTCTTCAAATCGATCCAGCCCCTGCAACGCTTCATGCCATTGTTTGGTGCGGCACAAAGCCCAAACACGTTGACCATCGAGCATCAGAGTTGGCGGTTGCAGTTCCATCAGAGCCGCATGGTAGGAAAGAAACTCCTGCGGCATTTCATTATCAAAAGCAATTTGCGTCGCTTGCCAAAGAACTCCCGGATTCCGTCCGCCTGCCCGAATGTACAGTTCAATCGTTGCCAACGCATCTCTCGGTCTCTCCGCTTCTGCGTAAAGTTCCGCCAGAGAAGTGGTGACGTATGTATCCAATCGGTCGATCTGGTTTGCCCGCGAAAAATAACGTTGTGCTTCCCGATTGTTTCCGTGAGCGCGGAAGATCATTCCGGCAATCGTTGCAATTCCCACTCGGTTCGGCTCTTTCTCGAACGCATCGGAGATCCATTTTTCCAACTCTTCCGGTTCCGGCAGACCGAGCGATGCCGGTTCGATGTCCGCAGCGGCGGCACTCAAACGGTGGAGCAAACCGTGATAGGCAAGTCCCCCCAATGGTCGTCCGCGGTCAGGAAAATGAAGAATCATCCGTTTCATCCAAGTCCATGATTCGACGATTTTTGCCAGTTCGCCGAAAAGCCGCAACCGTGATAGCAAGTTCGCCGCTGCCAAAAATTCTTCTTCGGTGAGCGTATCCGGGGTGAATTGCAAAATTTTGTCGAACACTTCCTGCTCTGCCGCCGCCAACTCGTCGGCTTTGGGAAACGGTGCCTCGGTTTGTTCCTCGTCATGCTGTTCCTCTTCCGCCCAGAGCGGCTTCAAGGGAACGTACCAAGAAGCGATTTCCAATTCGAGAGGCGATTTTTCTTTTTCCTCTTCGGGTTTCTTCGGTTCCGGTATAACTTGTTCGAGCAGCGGCATTGCGAGTTTGATTTGAGCGTGGGAAATCGGTGTGCCTTCGGTGGCGTAGGGACCAATGTCAATCGGAAAAGCGATGCCCAGCGGATTGAGTCGAACAGTACGATGGAGCATCGCATCGAGGGAACGAATTGACGACCATTGACAGGCTTTGCTCGCACGCCGCCGCAGTTCGTCTGCCAGTTGGTCGGTATCGGTGAACGAATTGTCCCCCGACTCCGCTGCGAGAAGGCGAGAGGCAATCCGCTGAATGCGGATAGAAAACCAATTGCAGAGATTGTCATGAGCAAGCAGAAAACGTTCGTGATCGAGCAAGATCGATTCGGCTTCGGCAAAATTTCCGTGAATGGTTTGCCGCAACGCATCGTTGATGGTTTGGTGACAATGGTGGTAAACATTTTCTTCCCGCGAGGGAATTTCCGGCATTCCATCCGGGTAACCAAACTCTTGGAGCAGGTTGGGCAGTTCCGCTTCTCGACTGCTCAACAGACACAACTCTTCGACTTGGTGGGCAAGTCTTATTTTTGCCTCCAACAGATTATGGAAGGTTTTTGCCGTCGGCGCACCGGTTTTGAGCACATCGAAAGCCGCACTGAGTTTTCCTTGGAGTACGTACACCTCGCCGAGCAAATCGTATCCGCAGAAACTATAGCCGTCATGCGTCGATGTAATCAGGCGAGCATAATGCTCCCCCATATCGTAATCGCCCGCATCGGTGCTGGTGTTAACGGCAAAGACCCAGAAATGGTCAAGATCGCCTCCCATTCCGTTGCGGCGACAAACGTGGATGCCGTCGTCGAGTGCCCCGTGGACGAGTGGTGAATTGTAACCGTTGCGCATCGCAGTGAGAATCGCCAGATAACTGTAACCGGAGATGCAATGATGAGCGGCGGAATATTGATCTTGGTCTGTACCGAAATCGTGTTGAAACTTCTTTGCTTTTTCATCGCTTTCGGTCAGCGCGATGATTTCCATTGCATGATCAATACCGATTTCCGTCTCGCAACAATAGAGTGCGCAATCCATCATTTGCCAACAGGCATGCAAATAAGGACGGAGCAACCGATTCGACTTGGCGAACCGCTTGGCTTCCATTGCTACTTTTAATCCGCTCCGGCACAATCGACGTTCTCTTAAATCGTTACATCGATCCAGTAGTTTTTCAACTTGTTCGAGGAGTTGTTCATTGCCCATGAGAGATATTGTACCGGAAGACGGCAATTTTTTAACTCGCCCTACCCAATCGCCTCGGCAATTTGTTGGAGGTCCATTTCGAGCAACTCGCGGGTCTCTCGTGTGAGTTGCGCTCCCGCTCCCTGGATGGCTTGAAATACAAGAACCCGCAACACGGCGGCATGCACTCCCGACGGCGAACCCGACAATGCACGTTCGACAAGCGGATGACACCGATTCAACAAAATCTCGTTCTGCGGCAACTCTTCACCGTCAAGATGTTTGTCGATCATTCGCTGGAACGAATCGGGAATATGTCCCCCTTTTCTCAGTGCATCAATCGTTCGGATCAAATCGTAACGTTCATTCAGAAAGGCGTACACCGGTTGCGTTCCATGACATTCGGCTTCGAAAACTTTTGCATCGAGAGATTCAAAATACTCTTCCCAATCGTCATCGACCGGTTGTGAATCTTTGGCACCCAAGATTGTTTGCGAAAAACCTTTTGTGCCGGGAACTGCCACGCGGCAATCAACATAGATTCCGCGATCCTTCATCGTGTCGATTGCCATTTCGACGAGCAACGCTTCCTCGAACACCAACGTTGCGTGAACACAGGGTGTTTTGTGTTCGGCAAAGACCGATTCGATTGCCGCCTCCTGTCGCCGGTCTTCGTGATACCAGAGAACATAATCGGCTTTAGTCTCGAAAATCACCGAAGCCGGACTGCGTTCCAGAATCTCCGCGAAGGTCAGTTTGCCCCGATGCGTCGAAAATCGATACGTGTCATGAAGCAACCGCCGTAACCGCTCGTTTTCCAAAGCGGAACCCGCCAAAGTGTATCGGTGCCAATTGAGCAGAGCCTCCCAGATCGCCGGTTTGTCCTTTGCCAGACGTTCAAAATAATCGAAGAGAATTGTTTCCAGTGTTTGTTTGACTTCGTTGAACTTGTCATCACGGACCAACTCTTCCCGACTCGCCGTCGGTCGGCAGTCGGTCAACTCCAAAATTCCGCGAACAAAGGATGCCCACGGCGGCATTAAACCTTGAATACTGCGAGAAATAATCATCCGTCGGATCGTCGTTGCGACTTTCGCTTCATCGGTGAAGCCCGGAATCCGCTGCGGCGAAATGTACAATGCTCCTTGGATGGCGACCGGTTTTTCCAATCGAATCGGAATGACATCGAGCGGCGTTTCGTTGAACCAGCCTTCCAATGCCAAGAGCAGATCGTCCTCATCGACTTCCGGTTCGAACCAGAGCGGTTGCAGAATGTTGATCCGCTGTTTGTTTTCGTTCAGAAAAATCGGAACATTCAAGAAGTCGGCATATTTTCGCACGGATTCTTCCACGCTTTCTGCCGCCGTGGCGTAATGCCGATGTTCAGGTCGAAGTTGGAGCGTAACTGTTGTTCCCGGCGTTTGGCGACTGCCCTGCGACAATCGAATGATCGTGCTGCCGTCTGCTTCCCAACAGATCGGCACCGCATCTTCGCCGAACCGTCGGCTTTCCACAATGATACGTTCGGAAAGCAAAAATGCACTGAGCAGACCGATGCCGAATTGTCCGATGAGACCATCATCGATTTGTTGTGTGGGAGCACGGCGCAGCATGCCGGTGATGCCGATGCCGAGCGTTCCGAGATACTTTTCGGCTTCTTCGGCGTTGAGTCCGATGCCGTCGTCTTCGACGGAGAGTCGTCCGTTATCGGGGTCTTGGACGAATCGGATTTTCCCCTCGAAGCCGATGTCTTGCCGTCTGCGGCGCACGATGCCGTCGTGAGCATTTTGAATCAATTCCCGAATGGCGGCGGCGGGTTCACTGTACAGTGCAGTTCCCATCAGGTCGATCACCCCCGGTAAATCCACGGTAAATGGGAACGTCTTTTCGATGAAGGAAGTCAAGATTGGTTAACGTGGTTGATTATTGCGGTCGTTTCCCTTCTGTGTTTTGCGCTTCGTGCGAGGGAAAATTGTACCCGAAAGAGCGGCATTTTCAAGAGAAACCGTTTTTGTTCAGAACTGCACCTGTTTGGCAACGACGACGATGCGGTTGTCCGTGATGGTAAAACCACGTTGCACATCACGTCCAAGATCGTAACCAATCGTCGTGTACGGTGGAATTTCTACGTCTTTGTCGATAATTGCCCGACGGATTTTTGACCCGCGCCCCACATTCACGCCGGAAAACAGTACGGACTCATCGACCCGCGAAAAACTGTTCACCCGGCAACGGTGCCCCAATATCGAACGATTGACCACGCCGCCGGAAATAATACTGCCCGGACAAACGATACTGTCCACCGCAAGACCGGTGCGGTCGCCGTCGGCAAACACAAACTTCGTCGGCGGATAGTTCGGATGCAACGTATAAATCGCCCAATGCTCGTCATAAAGATTCAAGAGCGGGTCCACGCTGACTAAATCCATGTTGGCATCGTAGAGCGCATCGAGTGTTCCGACATCCCGCCAATAGGCTTCGGTCTTCCGGTTTTCGTCCATGAAAGAATAGGCGAAGATTCGATTGTTCTCGATTGCCGAAGGGATAATGTTGCTACCGAAATCATGTTGACTCGACGTATCTGCGGCATCGCGGGAAAGTGCTTCTCGCATGAATTGGGTCGAGAAAATGTAAATTCCCATCGAACCGAGACATCGGTCAGGTTGTCCCGGTATTAATTTCGGTTCCATCGGTTTTTCCTCGAACCCGACAATACGGCAATCGGCATCAACTTCCATGACACCGAACTGTCCTGCCGCTGTGGCAGGAGATACAGGAATCGCCGCCACCGTCGCATCGGCATTGTTGGTAATGTGGAAATCAAGCATCTTTGAATAATCCATCTTGTAGATGTGATCGCCTCCCAAAACGACCACGTAATCAGGATGTTCTGCATCGACGGCAAACAAATTTTGATAGACGGCATCGGCAGTACCGAGATACCAACTTTCGCCGATGTACTGTTGCGGCGGAACGACATCGACAAATTCTCCCATTTCCCGGCAGAAGTATCGGGACCAACCCATTGAAATATGCCGGTCAAGACTCATTGCTTTGTACTGAGTCAGCAGAAGAATTTTCCGAAAGCCGCTGTTATAACAGTTGGAAAGGGTGAAGTCGATGATTCGATAGCCGCCGCCGAATGGTACAGCCGGTTTAGCCCTGTCTCGGGTGAGTGGTTCCAGACGTGCGCCACGTCCTCCGGCAAGAATGATGGCTAAAACGTCCGCTTTGGGCATGCAACTTCTTTCACGTTCAACGGTAAAGGGACAATCAGTGTAGTCCAAAAGTTTCATTGCGTCAAGAGTCTGTTACCGCTAGGGACGAGGATGACAAAGTCCCAGATCGATTGCCGACCACATCTGCCCTATTTTGGACTTTGTAATCCGCCTGACATTTAGTCCGCACAATGCAAAAAATATGGTACAATGTACCGATATGCCCGATTACGTCTATACGGCAAAAAATGAGACGGGAGCAGAAGCGACCGGTCGGCTTGCGGCAAACTCCAAACGGGAAGCACTCGAAGCCCTGCACCGCCTCAAACTGTTTCCCGTTAGCGTTGAAGACAGTCGAAAAGGAGAAATTTCCCTTCAACTGTTTCAGCGTCGGGTCTCCGATTCGCATATTTCCGCAACACTGCTCCAACTTGCCGACCTGCTGGAAAATGGTGTGCCGGTTCTCCAAGCCTTTCAGACTCTCGAAAAACAAACACCTAATCCCCGACTGAAAGCGGTTATCAGAAATATCCATGATCGCGTTGCCGATGGCGAGGCGATGGACAACGCTTTTGCGGCTCATGCGAATGTTTTCGATGACCTTACCATCAGTATTCTTCGAGCGGGTACAGAAGGAGCGTTTCTCGAAGATGCTCTGCGGCGAATCGGCGGGTTTCTGGAACAACAAGCCGAACTCAGAGGGAAAGTAATCGGAGCGTTGGTCTATCCTCTCGCCATACTTGCTCTTGGAGTTCTGATCGCGACGGCGGCGTTGATCTTTGCCGTGCCTATATTTCAGGACTTGTTTGATAGTTTTGGTATGGAACGTGCATCACTCCCGATGATTACGCAATCGCTCTACGGGATGCGTGACCTCATGATGTTCTACGGTTTGTATCTGCTCGGTGTCGCAGTGTTTTTGTTCATTTGGATTCGAGGACAACTTGCCACGGTTTGGGGAAAACGTATTTGGGACAGGTGCAAATTGCGTATTCCATTGTTGGGAAACATTATGCTCAATGAGGCAGTTGCCCGATTCTGTCGGGTGCTGGGAACGCTGTTGGAAAATGGAGTGCCGATTCTAAAATCGCTGGAAATCAGCGGACAATCGACGGGAAATATGATTCTTTCCGATGCAGTACGGCGTTCGGCAGAAAGCGTTTCGAGTGGCGAAACACTTGCAAAACCACTCTCCGAGGCGGGGATTATCCCACCACAAGTGATGGCAATGATTACCATCGCAGAGGAGTCCAACACGTTGGAAAACGTACTCGTCAACGCCGCCAGCACAATCGAGCGGCGTTCGGCACGTCAACTGGACATGATTGTCCGAATCCTCGAACCTGCCATGCTATTAGTCATGGGAGCGGTGGTCTTTTATATCATCGCCGCTCTCTTTTTGCCCATCTTCCAGATGTACAGTAGCATCAGCATGTAGGTCCGCTGACCATCGGACATCCGGGGACTACGCGGAGTACCGCTCCGTCCCCGACTCTTTCTTTCGCTCTCTTACGTTCGCGGCTCGTTGGAGTTCACGTTCGCGGCTCGTTGGAGTTGCACTAATCGGGCAACTTCTTGATGAAGATGTTCTTGAACTGCGGCGTGCCTCCGGGGTCATGCTGTTGCAGAGCAATGTAACCCTTTTGACCGATCCGCTTGGTCTGCTCGGTAATAGGCGGTGCCTGACCTCCTTGACCTTGTCCCTGTCCGCCTTGTCCTCTCTGTCCTCTACCCGGCTCGACATACGTATAGAGCAGTTCGCCATTCACACGGACATCCAGCGTGTTTCCTTTACAGGTGAGGTGGTAGGTGAACCACTCATCATCATTGTGCGGAGCCTTGTAGATTTTGATGATATTGTACAGGCTGCCGGTTTTGACGGGATCGCTATGCGAGCAGTTGACCTGTAACTCGAAACCGGTGGTGGGCCAGTTACCGTCCTGCCACTGCGACTTAACATAGACACCGGAATTACAATTCTTGTTGGTCTTGACATCGATTTTCAACTCAAAGTTTTGGAGTTCCTCCATGTAGTAGAGGTGATTGCGATTGCCGAAGCCGACGATCACGTCGTTTTCGACTTTGAAACCGGGGTAGGTTTCGTTTGATTTCCAACCGTCGAGCGTTTTGCCGTCGAAGATGGAGACCCAGCCGTCATTTTTCATGGCATCGGTCAGTTGAGCGACGGCGGCGACCTGTGCGGTTGCCAAAATGCTCAGTGCCAGCAGGAGAGTAGTGAAACGTTTCATGCGTTGTCCTTTCTTTTGAATGGAGGGTGATATTGCAATCCCCCCATTATAAAAGAAGGAAAACGCCCGGTCAAGCCGAGTGTTTCCCAAAAAATGGCGGACGTAAGCCCGTCGCTGTGCCCGATTTTGATTACTGATCTACGAGATGTCGGCTTTCTTTCCGTTTTGCTGGTTTACCGGCACTGGAACCTTTGATGACATCATAGACTTCTTTTCGATGGACGGTAACATCTTTTGGGGCTTCGATCCCCAGACGCACTCTATCGCCGCGTACCTCTACCACGAGAACGGAAACGTCTTCATTGATGATGATACTTTCGTTAATCCGACGGGTGAGAACCAGCATGGCTATCCTTTCTGCCAAAAAGGCGGAGGTGCTCATATTTCTAAAACATGATATCACGTTACAGTCTGGACTCTAAATGGCGTATTGTCAAGGAGTTACGCCGGAAAAATCTGAAAAATCCTTGTTTCTCGACGGGTTACACCGATTCTACCGATTGTAGGGGGTCCGCTCTGTTACCTTCGCGGCTCGTTGGATGGGGGACGAGCCGCGAACGTTAGAGAGCGGATAAGCGGGACAAGCCGCTACAATCGTTAAACTTTGCCCAGACCGCCATTCTTTGTCCGGCAAGAAGGGCAAAACCGATAGAAATGTACTTTTAGGGAATGAAAGACTAAACCTATGCAAGTCTTTTAACCGAAATCCAAATTAAGGATATTTTTATGACACCATTTGCAGGGATGCTATTATGTCTCCACTGAAACTAAATTCCTTGTTGATCGGAATTTTTCTCGCGATGTTCGTTGCGATGGGGAGTTCTACGATGGCACAAGACGGATTGCGTCTCTGGAAGCCGTACAGTCCCGAATCGTTCGGCGGTGGTCGCCGCAGCAATGACGGTGTCTATGGTACGCTCTCCGGGATTCTTTACTCCTTTTCTACACCGAAAGGCGGGTACATCGGAGCAACAAGCACAAAAGGAAACGAAGAAACACGCTGGGTTTATAACGGAAGCAAAGTTTACGAACAAACCAACTCCGTCAAGATCAACATGATGGACCCCACCACGTCGCTCGGCACTCGATTTGAAGTCGGGAATCGTCGAGGGCATCACGGTTGGCTCGTCGGCGGATATGGATTGCCCGGTCAGGGGCACAGTATGTCCGTACAAAACATTTCAATGGCAATCAGGGACGAAGGAAACTTAACCTTCCAGCCGTTTGCGTTTCCACACCTCGATGGCTCGTGGGGCGGAATGGAAATGTCCCGACACATCTACCTTTGGGATCGGAATCATAACTCCATGTATGATCCGACGGCACCCGCCAACAGTCAGCATTATCCGTTTGCCGATTGGCAGTACGTCGACGGGCAGGCAGTAACCACCATATCTGGTATCGGTTACTTGTGGGGTGTTTACCGACACATGACGGATGAAGGTGTCGTTGGGAGTACGGCAATTTTTGCTCCGCTCCCGATTTGGTTCAAGGATGTCGATATCAACGTAAGTTCTTCTCATTACAGCGCAGAACTGATGTACACTTATCGGGCGCATCCATTTGCTTGGGGAACGATGGAATTGCTCGCTGGAGCAAGATATTGGGACTTTGAGGATGGGTTCAAATTTAGCGCAAGGGGACCCAGTGATACGAGCGACACCACGACCACTGACGACAACGCAAATGCGACTGGCAGCAATGTCGATCCCAACTTCGGTCCTATTTCTGTGCTGGCGAATATGTCCGTTGACGCGAGAGCGAACAACCGTATTTTTGGTCCGCAGGTCGGAATGAAACTAAACCGGCAGAATGCCCGATGGACATTCGGACTCGAAGGACGACTCACAGCAGGTATCAATGTGCAGTCCGTAAGGACACAGGGCTACATCGCCTCGAACTATGACTACGCCACCAACTACTGGGCTCCGTGGGCAACGGAAGACCATCCCACTGGTAGCGACGGCGGCATCACTGATAGAGTTGTGTGGGTGCCGATAGGTTTACAGTACAACAACACCAATTTCGGACACCGACAGAACAAGTCGTACTTCTCGCCGATTGGTGAACTCCGCTTGAGTGCCGATTGGCAGTGGACAAATGCCGTCAGTTTCTTTGGAGCAGTGGACGGAATGTTTGCCGGCAACATCGCCAGAGGTGTGCGAGTTACCGACTACGTGGTTCACTCGGACGGCACGATCTTCGGTATTCGGGGAAGTGATCGCAACACTAACGTGTTTGTCTATGGTGTCGAAGCCGGGATTAAGGTTTCGAGATAATTTAGCCGGTACTCCGCGATGCAAAGAGCGGGGGGTGTAAGCCCCAGGGCTGACGCATCAGGATTCGTAGCGTATGAGTTGTTCAACGAGGGTCGTTCGGAAATCTGGTGAGAGTGCCGCTCGAAACATCATCCTCGGCACCGTTTGCTTGCCCTTCACCTTCAACAACATC
>Ga0082212_10012581_pt1 | contig 10648 bp, 13 predicted proteins | sample TergutNt197P3_FD_71548 | JGI IMG/M metagenome (GOLD analysis project Ga0082212, IMG submission 71548) | Neocapritermes taracua P3 segment gut microbial communities from Petit-Saut dam, French Guiana - Nt197 P3 | ecosystem: Host-associated > Arthropoda: Insects > Digestive system > Gut ...
AATCCTTTTAGCAATTATTATTATTGCATCGCTTGGAACATTTGTATATTATATAATGTACACCCCGAACTTCGAGATTCCGGAAACTAAATTTATTTTCATCCAAGAAGGCCACAAAGATTTCGAATCACTGTGCAGGGTATTGCAGGATTCGGCAGGCTGTCGCCAAATACAATTATTTAAATTCCTGGCCGAATTTCGCAAGTACCCCCAAAACATGAAACCGGGACGTTATGCTATCGACCCAGACATGAACAATCATGAAATACTGAACCGTTTACGCCTTGGCCAGCAATTGCCTGTACGGATTACTTTCAATAACATCCGTCTGATGGAGGAATTGACAAGCCGCCTGGCAGAGCAACTAATGATAAGTGAAGAGGAATTGTTGTCGTTAATAAGAAACGAAAAGCGCTGTGAATTGCTCGGTTTTAACACGACAACTATCAAAACTATGTTTATCCCCAACACCTATGAAGTTTACTGGAATATTTCAGCAGAAAGGTTGTTGGAGCGCTTGAAGCGCGAGTATGATTTATTCTGGAATGAAAACCGGTTGATCAGGGCGAAAGCATTGCGGCTGTCGCCTGTCGAAGTATCCATTCTTGCCTCTATCGTCGAAGAGGAAACCGCCATGCCAGACGAATTTCCCATCGTTTCCGGACTATATATAAACCGCCTCTACAAGGGAATGTTACTGCAGGCTGACCCTACGCTCAAATACGCCGCTGGTGATTTTTCGATTCGTCGCCTTTTAGACAGACATAAAGAAATAGAATCGCCTTATAACACTTATCTGCACGCAGGACTGCCGCCTGGCCCCATACGAATCCCTTCCATTCAAGGTATTGATGCCGTACTCAACTACACAAAACATAATTACCTGTATATGTGCGCCAAAGAAGATTTTTCCGGTCGCCATAACTTTGCCGTTACACTCGCCGAGCATAATCGGAATGCTGAAAAATATCGGGCTGAACTAAACAGGCGGGGCATTCGGTAAATATATAGGCGGAATGATTGAATTATTTTTTAATTCCAAATCCCAACCTTATTCCGGTCATGAATACAAATCCGGTAAATCCATAAGAGAATGTATGTTCATCAAATTGTGGTTTGTCCTTATCCGAAATGGCATGTCGATAGGATATACCAACAAACATATCAAAGAGAAACGCATGACGCGATGGCGGCTGAAAACCTATGTACTGATTCACACTTATCCGGTTGATATGCTGCGTATCCGTTGCTTTCTGATAAAAAAGATATTCATGGTACTGAAGTCCATCTTCGGTATACTCATTCCATTTACCGTAGGTTCCCACATAGTCGATGTTGAATCGCGCGTACGATAACCCTGAAGCAAAATAGACGGATCGGTTGGGATCAAAAAAATGTTTGTAACTGATGTCTAATCCGGCACCATTCAGTTTTGAAAAGGGTTCGCGAAATGATACGTTTCTATCATGCCAGTAATTATTCCCGTGATAGAAATAATGGTCGTTATCCGATGCCGAATAAACAGCCGGTCCGAACTGCAACCAGCCGGGTCCGTCTCCCAGACGCGTCTCAAAGTCGAAACGCCAGCCCCAGTTAATCCATTGAAAGGGCTGAATGGCAAAAGTATACTTTTTTTGGGTCGATAAATAACGCGGAGAGGTATTAATGCCGTTTTCCTGCGCTTGTGTGTACAAAGTGAAAAAACACGCTGCCAACATTAATACATGTACATATTTCTTCATGACGTCTCTTGTTTAATGGTTATCTTACTCACAAATCTCAACCTGTCGCCAGAATAATCAAACTGAAACAATCCCTCCTGTGCAATTAAGATCAGTAATCCCTCCAGTGGAATCACATCATAAGCTGCGCGTATATCCACTTCGTCTATTTCGATAAGATCGTCTATCTGCCTAAGATTTAACGGATCGGATATATTGAACACCCTCAATCCCTTATCGCAGACAAACAGTTTATCGCCGTCAACACCCAAACCGGTAGGCCCGTTCAATTGAACAGTCTTTTTCAATACCGGATTCGACAGGTCACTGATGTCGTAGATATCCAGTACATTATTGGGAGCGCTACCACAACTGCTGATATTGGTATTAAGCGTCACGAAAGCATAGTTACCCTGTGCCACAACGGGGTCGCAACTTCGAAAATGGCTTACCTGTGACAGAAGAAATGGAAACCGTGGTTCGGCAATGTCGTATACAAACATGCCACTTCGTGAACCGATAAACAGCAATGTGTCCATCGGAAAAATCGTTTCGATATCGAAACCCACCTGCATATTTCTTTCGGGGTAAAATTTCGGGTCTGCCGCATCTTCAATATTGAAGAGTTGTAAATTATTGGTTGAGACAGTATACAGCATATCGCCGCTGATGGCAAACCGTGCCATTGAACCGCCTTTTCCACCGGAATTGGAGGCGTCAGACAAAGGTCTGTCAGCTGTTTCGTAATTTGCACAGGATACAACAATAGTGGCCAGGAATAAAATGGAAAATATTTTTCTCATAACTGTTTTTTTTTTAAGGATTTCTTTTTTTCCATTCCACAAGCACATAATCATCCGGACGGTTATATGGGTAAAAACTAAAATCGTCTGGTGGTAAAGGTTCGGGGAAAACGTTTCGAATTCGTTTGGTTACCTGCTTGCTTTCCAAATCGAAACTGACCAGGTCGACCGCATTGTCAAGGTAAATGACGCTTCCCTTAACAGCCATGTCAATACATCCGGGTACAAGAATAAAGCCTTCGTTCACAGGATGCGACGGATCGGTATTATTGATTACATGCACGCCTTTGTAGCGCTCGTTGATGTAAATATACGGTGCGCGGAAGTAAATTTTTCCGGTCTGTACCATGTCGCGCGCTCCCGAAACAAACCTAACAGAATTTTCCAGTACATCTCGGCTCATGAAAACCGGCATGTATATCCCGTATCCGGCAGGTAACTCATCCGGAAAGAGGGATGTAGACATACAGAAAAGACTTAACATACATAAGATTACTTTTTTCATACATTTTTGTTTTACAATTCTATTTTGTTCTATACCGCACAAGAATAAAAATACCCTACATTTTTGATAAAAAATCCGAAATTATATCTAATTTTGCATTTTCATTTGATGATATTGATACATGGAGAAAAAATTATTATTAGGCGACGAAGCCATCGCTCAAGCTGCCATTGATGCAGGGATATCCGGCGTTTATTCGTATCCGGGAACGCCCTCAACGGAAATAACGGAATATGTTCAACATAAAACGGCGGGAAGCAATATTCACAGCCGCTGGTGCACAAACGAAAAAACAGCGATGGAAGCCGCACTCGGCATGAGTTATGCGGGCAAGCGCGCCCTGTGTTGTATGAAGCATGTCGGACTGAATGTGGCGGCTGACTGTTTTATGAATATTGCGATGAGCGGCATCAACGGCGGGATGATCGTCATCACTGCCGACGACCCTTCGATGCATTCGTCACAAAACGAGCAGGACAGCCGTTTTTACGGAGATTTCGCGATGATTCCGATGTTTGAACCATCAAACCAGCAAGAAGCGTACGATATGGTATTTGATGGTTTTGAATTGTCTGAAAAACTGGGTTATCCGATACTGGTGCGAATCACAACACGCATGGCTCACTCGCGTTCTGGCATAGTAACCCGTGAACAGCAAAAACAAAACGAAATGAACTGCCCCGAAGATGGCCGAAAACGGTTCATCTTGTTGCCTTCCCTGGCGCGTCAACGTTTTAAAGTCCTGCTGGAAGCACAGGAATTTTTCCTGAAATCATCCGAAAAATCTGCCTATAATCAATATTTTAATGCATCTGACAAAAAATTGGGAATTATAGCTGCAGGGATCGCATTCAATTACCTTTCTGAAAACTATCCGGACGGTTTTGTACATCCGGTACTTAAAATATGCCAGTATCCGTTGCCAAAAATTCTGCTGGAAAAAATCGCATCTGAATGTGACGAATTACTCGTGCTGGAAGAAGGATACCCGTTTGTGGAATCGCAACTGAAAGGTTACCTCAACAAGGGACTTACCGTTCACGGCCGCCTCGACGGTACGCTTAATCGCGATGGCGAGTTGACGCCTCATCTCGCAGGGCAGGCATTGGGTATAATGAATGAGCCTGCCTATCCGATTCCCGATCTTGTTGTTCCCCGTCCGCCGATGCTCTGTCAGGGATGTGGACACAGGGATTTGTATGATGCTCTGAATGAAGTGGTCACTGACTGGCCGCAGGCGAAAGTTTTCTCGGATATTGGCTGCTATACCCTCGGCGCCTTACCTCCTTTTCGAGCGATTGATTCATGTATTGATATGGGAGCATCGATCACCATGGCCAAAGGAGCGTCGGATGCAGGTCTGTATCCCTCCATTGCCGTAATTGGCGATTCCACCTTTACCCATTCAGGCATGACCGGATTGCTTGACTGTGTAAACGAAAATGCAAACGTAACCATTATCATTTCCGACAACGAAACAACAGCAATGACAGGCGGACAGGATTCGTCGGGCACAGACCGCCTCGAATCGATCTGTGCAGGGATTGGAGTAGCGCCCGAACATATCCGCGTGATTGTTCCCCTGAAAAAGAACATGGAAGCGTTGAGAGCGATGTTGAGAGAAGAAATTGATTACAAAGGCGTTTCCGTCATTATTCCGCGTCGAGAATGTATCCAGACATTAACACGAAAGAAAAAAAAATGATATGAAAAAAGATATTATTCTATCAGGCGTTGGTGGACAGGGAATACTGTCGATTGCCGCTGTAATCGGTGAAGCTGCCTTGAAAACAGGGTGGAATATGAAACAGTCGGAAGTGCACGGGATGAGCCAGCGTGGAGGCGATGTGCAGTCGAATTTACGTTTATCAGACAAACCCATCGCATCCGACCTAATCCCATTGGGACAGGCCGATTTGATTATTTCATTAGAACCGATGGAAAGTCTTCGATACCTGCCATACTTAAAGAAAGAAGGATGGCTCGTTACCAACTCCCAACCGTTTATCAACATTCCCAACTATCCTGAAAAGGAAAAAATTATCGGTGAGATCGAAAAAATTCCAAATACAGTGATACTGGACGTCGAAACGATTGCAAAAGAACTCGGTTCAATCCGTACCGCCAATATGGTTATGCTTGGCGCTGCAACACCATTTCTAAGCATAGATTATTCCAGAATCGCCAATGGAATAAGGTCGATCTTCGCCAAAAAGAGCGATGAAATCATTGAACTGAACTTGAAAGCATTGCAGGCAGGATTCACTGTAGTAAACAGGAAATAACAATTGACCGGCAAAAAAAAAATTCCTATTTTGTGTTTTCATAAATAATTATTACTTTTGTGCGTTAAACAACTTAAACTTTTATTTATGATATGTCCAAGATGTGGAGCGCAAAACATGGAAGGGGTAACGTTTTGCGGTAGTTGCGGGGCGCAAATGACGTCTCAAACGCCTCCATCACAAGTAGAATCCCAATCGGCTCAACAACAGCCGTATCAACAACCTCAACCGCAACAGCCTCATTACGAGAATCAAACGAATGTTAGCGCGATGAATGGAACTTTGACGCCTCCTAAAAATTACATGACTGAAGCAATCATTGTAACTGTGGTTTCGTTTCTGTGTTGCAGTTCGTTTATATCCGTTATTTTGGGTATCATCGCGATCATAAAAGCAAACAACGTGAACACAGAATTTTCAAAAGGGAATGTAGTTGAAGCCAACAAAAATGCAGATGCAGCCAAAAAATTAACCTTGTGGGCGGCTATTATTGCTGTAATTTTTGTAATTTTGATTTTTTTACTTGTTTTCGTTGTTCTTGGTGTCGGAATCAGCGAATTGGGAGGAATAAACGAAATTTTAAAAAGTATTTAGTCGTTTATTCATTATTATCTTTCTTACCGACGCTTTCCTTATCATATGACAGGGATTATATTGGTATTGGGTAAACTGTAATGGCTGTAAATCAGAAGAAACGTATTGTAATCGGTATCGTTTTCATGATCGGAATCATGGCGGGAATGTTTTTGTATACCCGTTTCAATCCGGATGAAACCCGATTTTTCCCCAAATGTCCGGTTTACCTGTTAACCGGTTACCAATGTCCGGGTTGCGGTTCGCAGCGTGCATTCCATCATTTGTTTCATGGAAATTTTCTGACAGCATTCCGGTATAATCCGCTCACTTTAGCGCTTGCACCATACCTGTTGTCAGGAATCTATTTAGAGTATGTAGCAAACAGAGCCAATCCCCGAATGGCGCGTCTGCGCGGTATTCTTTTCGGTAAATGGGCGATACTCATACTTGCTGTAATTGTCATATTCTACACGATTCTGCGCAATGTATACTAATATTTTTCGGGGAAAAGCGTTTCGTAAGTTTTATCGGAATAGAAAATAATTAGCCTTTCAATAGACTTAATGGGGCTATCTTTGTTTTTTGTAACCTCTTTATCGACTGTTTTATTACCTTTTCTCAATTGTTCCACGACATCATTAGGGAGATTTTCTGCTGGATGGCGTGGTTTATTTTCAACCAAATCCGGTTCGTTAGCAGGCATTGTTCCGCTTGTCAAATTTGTGGGTTCTGTTCGGATTGGCGGGGTAATACCTTGTGGAATGTATTCAAACAAATCAGTTACCGCCTGTTCCGTTTCAATAATCATCGTTCCTTTGCCTGTCATTAGCCAGTCAGGGTTAATGTCCGGCAAATTTTTAATAATCCTGGTTAGCACCCTCCCGCTTGCTTCGTTGCGTCCATTCTTTATTTGGGATATGATAGCGCTATTAATACCAATCGCTTTTGAAAATTGCGTGGCATTCATTTTCTTTTCCTTCATAATAAGAAAGACTCGTTTTGTTTGATCATCCATGACTTATACATAAATTAAAATGACGTTGCAAAGATAAATGATAAAATTTACATATGCAAATTTGTCGTATATACATATGTTTAGAATAGTAAGATAACATATGTTATCTTTAAGATATTGCAGAATGGCTTAGGTTGTACATATGTAATATTATTGTCGGATTACCACTTAAAGTTCTACTGGAATAAATTTTAATTTCTACTTGTTTATCAGATAGATAAATATACTATAAAAGGTAGCTGGTCGCTGTACATGCCTATGGAATTAACAAATCTGTTCCAATTAAGGCATTTTTTTCGAGTAATTCTTTAATAAAATTATATAATTTACTGAAATAAAGCAAAATAAAATAAAAAAAACATAATTATACAATATGTTATAAATATACATATGTTTATTTATTTTACATTGAAAAAGAATGTTCAAAATGGAAATAACGACGCAAATGAAATTACATATGTTATCATAAATACTTACCTGCTCAGTATAACAATTGGATATTTTATTAAACTGAAAATCAGATTATTTACATTTGTTTTTTTAGGGTAAGGCATGAAAAATAAAGAAATATCAATCAATGCATGATTTTATACAACATCTCTTTATATATATCGCCGGTAGTTTGTGTAGATGTTACGCCGAAGCCTTTGGTTTTGGCGTCAGCTATTCGTATTTCATGGATTGCATTAAAAACTTTCATGGCTGAATAATTCCTTAAACCGTACATATAGTCTTTTGCCTGAAAATTCCATTTCAGTTGAAGCGTCTGCATGACGCCCCGTTCGGATTTATCTTTCGAATAGAAGCAAATCATCAGGTTGACAAAATAGTTGAAAACCGACGGTAATATAGGCTGACCGCCATTCGATTTGGGGTTTTTATCGAAATAATCGGCGATACGGTTGGCGCGCAATACATCCTTTGAAGCAATAGAATTGATCCATTCATAACTGTTAAACTCTTTACTGATACCGATATACGCTTCAATAATGTCAGGGGTGATTTGTTTTACCGCTTTATTCGCGAAGATAACACCCAATTTTTCGACTTCTTTTTCCAGACGGCTTAGGTTATTGCCTAAATAATCGGCAATAATTTGCGCGTTCCTCCCGTCAATACCCATGCCGTGCTGTTTCATGAATAAAACGATAAATCCGGGCAGTTTATCATCATATATTTTCTTGGATTCAAAAACAATACCGTTTTTTTTGGCTTCGGATAGTAAACCTTTGTTACTTTCAAGTTTTTTATTTTTATAACAAATCACAAATACGGTTGATGGAGCAGGCGTTTTTACATAATGGCTTAACATTTCTATTTTCGATAGACTTTGCGCTTCTTTTACGATCACTAATTGACGGTTCGACATTACCGGATATCTTCGAGCACAGCTGATAATCGTCATCGGGTCGGAATCATTACCATAAAAAATCATCTGGTTGAAGTCGCGCTCATCATCGTTTAAGACGTTTTTAACCAATAATTCTTCTATTTTATCAATAAAATAGGGTTCTTCACCCATTAAAACGTAGACCGGAGCGAATTGCTTATTTACAATATCACGACTGATCTCTTCATATGTATACTCTTTCTTTATCATTTGTAATTCGTAATTTGTAATTTGTAATTATAAAGTTACCAGCTAAACTTTATATGCCGTATCGTTTTTTGTTTCTCTATCATCATCTGTAAAGATTTTACGCCAAACATTACGTGTTCGGATGCAAATTGCTTAGTTACTCTATTATCGCTCTCAACAGTTTTGACGCCATCTTCCTCTAACGGTTTATCAGAAATCATCAACAGAGCTCCGGTAGGTATCTTATTGGCGAATGCGGCAGTAAGCAAAGTCGCCGTTTCCATATCAATGCCCGTAGCATGTGTCCTGACAAGATATTCTTTAAAAGTCGTGTCATATTCCCATACACGACGATTGGTCGTATAAATCGTACCGGTCCAATAGTCTTTGCCGCTATCGCGTATCGCCGATGAAATTGCCCGAAGCATCGAAAAGGCAGGAAGCGATGGTACTTCGGGTGGCAAATAGTCGTTGGAAGTACCTTCGCCGCGAATGGCAGCAATCGGCAAAACATAGTCTCCGATATTATTCGTTTTTTTTAATCCGCCACACTTACCTAAAAATAATACAGCCTTGGGTTGGATGGCCGATAAAAGATCAATTACAGTAGCCGCATTTGCGCTACCCATTCCGAAATTGATGATCGTTATACTCCCGCCAGTAGCGTTCGGCATGGCGTTTTTCAAGCCCAAGATCGGTACATCAAAGTGTTCTGCAAATAACTCCACGTACTTAGTGAAATTAGTCAGCAGTATGTATTTTGAAAAATCCTCCAGCTTGCGATCCGTATAACGAGGTAGCCAATTTTCAACTATTTCCTGTTTGGTCTTCATATTTACATAATTTTTTCTACTTTTGCTGGCAAAGATAGAAAATAATTATAAATTATAAATTAGGAATTAGGAATTAACATTCAACTATATCAAATGCAATCATTAAACCTCCCTCCATGCCAGCCCCGTTTGTCGATAAAAAACGGGAAAAAATTTATTTTTGACCCGTTACGACGCAAAGAGGTAGCGCTTACGCCCGAAGAATGGGTCAGGCAGCATTTCGTTCATTTCTTGTTGACTACCCGAAACTATCCTCCTGAACGTATTGCGAATGAAGTGAGCATCAACCTGAATGCCGCTATTAAGCGTTGCGACACGGTTGTGTATGACGATTATTTAAAACCTCTTGTTATCATCGAATACAAAGCGCCCGATGTTTCCATTTCAAGCGAAGTTTTCGATCAGATATCACGCTATAATGCTGCGCTGCACGTTCCTTACCTAATGGTAAGTAACGGATTAACCCACTTTTGCTGTTTCCTGGATTATTTGAAAATGGAATACCGTTTTTTGGAAGATATCCCTAACTACAGAGATATAAAAGGATGAAAAAAGCGACGCATTTATAGAAAATATTAGGGACAGTTTACTTGCAGAACAAATTAAAAATCCTACTTTTGCACTTCGTTTTAGTATTTATTAAAGCATATTAAAGATGATTTGGAATGAAACAATGGAATGCATGTCGCGCAATGAATTGCGTAAAGTGCAAACTATGAGGTTAAAGAGAGTTGTTGAACGCGTGTATCACAACACAGTTTTTTATCGTAAAAAGATGCAGGAAATGGATGTCTCGCCCGATGACATCCAAACGATTGACGACATTGTAAAGCTGCCTTTTACCGTCAAACAGGATTTAAGAGAAAATTATCCTTTCGGATTAATGGCGTCGCCCATGTCGGAGATTGTTCGCCTACATGCTTCGTCGGGTACTACCGGAAAGCCGATTGTCGTTGGATATACACGCGGCGACTTGACGGTGTGGAGCGAAGTGGTGGCTCGTTGCCTCACTGCTTACGGATTGTCAAAGCATGATATTGTTCAGGTTTCTTACGGATACGGACTGTTTACCGGAGGGCTGGGCGCTCATTCAGGTACAGAGTTTATCGGAGGTACGGTGATTCCGATGAGCAGCGGAAACACGCAAAAGCAAATCCAACTGATGCACGATTTCGGTTCGAATGCAATAGCCTGCACGCCTTCATACGCACTCTTTCTGGCAGAAACCATTCATGCAAGCGATATACCGATCGAAGAGTTTAAATTGCGCGTAGGCGCATTCGGAGCCGAGCCATGGACAGAAAACATGCGTAAGGAACTGGAAGAGAAAT
>Ga0082212_10012582_pt1 | contig 10648 bp, 10 predicted proteins | sample TergutNt197P3_FD_71548 | JGI IMG/M metagenome (GOLD analysis project Ga0082212, IMG submission 71548) | Neocapritermes taracua P3 segment gut microbial communities from Petit-Saut dam, French Guiana - Nt197 P3 | ecosystem: Host-associated > Arthropoda: Insects > Digestive system > Gut ...
AGATTGGAGATAAAGACGTCAATCTGTTCGAGCTTATGACGCCAACGGACAGGGACGATTTCATAACCAAGCTAAATACCAAGATGCAACTGGAATACGACAGGTATCACAGCGGATATTATAATTAGGCTTGCTATCTGAAAACTGAGAACTGATAACTGATAACTGATAACTGAAAACTGAAAACTGGTACAATAAATCTGCCTATAGCAATTTACAGCTTTTGGCCACTTGCCACTGAATCGGTCACTGGCCACCTGTGTCCTTGGGGGCGTGTACGGCAAATACAAAAAGCCGTGGCAATTATGAACTACCCAAAATAGTTCTGCTATAACAGCTTTGTGAAGAAAACCACGCCGCCACTTTATGTGACTTGGCCTTTCTATAGTGAATTAACTTAAAAAGCAATACAGAGTTATGGAGATTACTACAACTGCCCGCTAACAACTTTTCGCTTCATGTCTTCAATTTCAAAGTTGCCTGGGAAAGCTACAAGAGCCATATCAAGTACCTTAGTTGCCTCTGCTATATCTCCCTGTCGGTAAAGTACATGAGCCACGAGCATATGCCAAATACCTTGGCCACCTGTAGGAACGGACATAATGGCGTGCCAGGCATCCTGAGTCACCCTGGGGTCTTTATACTTGGCAGAAAGCCCCACTAAGGCTTCCCAGAGGTTTTGATCGACTGTGTTTTGATCCAAACCAGCCTCTAAAATTTTTCTGGCATTTTCCGTGTCTCCAGAGGCTTCCAGAATTTTTGACAAGCACGTGTAGGAAGATGTGTAGTCTGGGCTTTCATCAATTGCGATGAGGCAAGTTTCAACTGCTGAGTCTAAATTGCCAAGGGCATAATGCGCCTCTGCTTTTACAACCAGCAATGCAGGACTAAATTGGACCTCAAGTTTTTCTACAGGTGCTAAAAATGCCAGTGCTTCCTCTGGCTTTCCCATGGCAATTAACGCCTGGGCACCTGCAAGGTAAACGAATGCAGGCCCAAAGCCTTCAATCCTCAAATAAGCCTGAGCCGACTCCAGCACTGTTGGCCATTCCTTTAGCACAATAGCACTTTGAAGCACGTTGTACTGTGCAAATGAACTATCAGGTTGGTCTACAGCGTCTTTTTTGGCCAACCTCAAATACGAAGGCATTTTTTCCAATTCTCGTTCCTCATCCACCTTCCCGAAATGGTGGATAGTTGCCTCCAGGGGCAATGCCTCATAGTTGTTTTTTTCAAACCACTGGGTCAGTTCTTCGTGTATACGACCGATATACTCCGGATTATTTTGATTCTTGACCAATACCAGTTTTGTGCCGGGGATAAGGTGACTGAAAGAAGCGGCGGGTTCAAAGGCTACATCATTTAGCTGTGCAAGTCCACCGATTCCAAAGAACGAACCACTGTTAAGGTAGTTATTGAATCGAAGCCTGTAGCCATAGGCATCTTGATTTTCAATTGCCTGTCTGATCAGATGGTGTTCAGCATGGTCTATCAGTTCGTCTGCATCTAGGATCAAAATCCAGTCGCCGGTGCAGTATCTCAAAGATACATTTCGAGCTTCTGCAAAACTGTCTGTCCATACAAATTCCTCTACCCTTGCCCCACACTTCTTTGCGATATTGATTGTATCGTCAAAGGAACCCGTGTCGACTACTACCATCTCGTCAACTAAACCCATAACAGACTGAAGACATTTCTCTAGATTGTCTGCCTCGTTTTTTACTATCATCGCTAAAGACAACTTCATTGTGCCTCCTGCCCTATAACCAGTATAACTGGACTTTATACTATTGAAATAGGTTAATACCGAGAAGCGTTCAACAGGTTGAACGCAACCTAGTATAATCTATATCCTGCATTGGAGAAAAGTATGGATCGACTGAAAATATCTGGTGGAAATCCTCTGAAAGGCACAGTTCAAATATCCGGAGCCAAAAACGCCGCATTGCCTTGCCTTGCGGCATCACTGCTTGCTACTAGCGACATAAGTCTAGTCAATTTGCCCGCAGTGGAAGATATCCGAATCATGATATCAGTTTTGAAGTCACTGGGATGCGAAGTAAGCACAAAAGAATCTGAAGATAAACTAGAACTTACGGCTACCATTAGCACAGGTAATCTAGGCAAGTGCGAGCTGATAGCACCCTACGAGCTGGTCAAGAAAATGCGAGCCTCCATACTCGTACTTGGCCCCCTACTCGCAAGATTTGGCATGGCATCTGTCAGCTTGCCGGGTGGGTGCGCTATCGGCTCGAGACCAGTAAACCTCCATCTGAGTGCTCTGGAGCAGATGGGAGCCACGATCAGCATTGATGGGGGCTATGTCCAAGCGACAGTGCCAAACAAGGAATTGCAGGGGATCGACCACACTTTTGAAAAAGTAAGCGTCGGGGCTACAGAGCACCTATTGATGACTGCCTGCCTCGCTCGTGGAACAACCATCTTGCGCAATGCCGCGATGGAACCGGAGATAGGCGACCTAGCCAGAATGTTGCAAAAGATGGGAGCGGAAATAACTGGCATAGATAGCCCAATATTGACCATCAATGGTCTTTCGGAGCTAGGTGGTTGCCAGCACACTGTTATTTCGGATCGAATTGAGGCAGGAACATTTATGTGTGCTCTTGCTATAGCAGGTGGAGACATAGTACTTGAGAGGGTAGAGCCGGAAAATTTAAGACCGCTAATAGAGGTCTTGAAATTGTCAGGCTGTAAAATAGATGAAACAAATGGAAGCAATAAACAACTTCGTATATCCCGTGACCCTGACAAAACACTAACCGCAAGAGATGTAGTGACGGCTCCTTACCCTGGTTTCCCGACAGATTTACAGGCGCAGGTGATGGCGGTCATGACACAGGCAAACGGAACAAGCATAATCAAGGAAAATATTTTTGAAAATAGATTCCAACACGCAATGGAGTTAGAGCGTCTAGGGGCAAACCTCAAACTGGACGGCAGATTGGCTTACGTATCAGGCCCAACACCGCTTTCAGGATGCACAGTCATGGCAACAGACCTTCGAGCCAGTGCCGCTCTTGTAATCGCTGGCCTAGTTGCAAAAGGTGAAGTATTTGTTGATCGCATATACCATCTGGATCGGGGCTATGCAGGAATTGAACGCAAATTACAGTCACTGGGAGCCAATGTGCACAGAGTTAAAGGGGGGCGTGTGTAGGCTACCAGATTATAATCAATAAGGTTATATTTTGAATTTTCGTTGAACAATTTTCAGTTGCCAGTTTAGATACATTGTCGCATTATCTTTATCGAGAGCTATGAGGGGAACATGCAGGGAGAGTTAATTGTTTTTTCGGGTTCCAGCCATCGCGAATTGGCTGATGGCATTGCGGACCAAATAGGAATGCCCATTGGAAGTGCCAGAATAACGCGCTTTTCAAACGAAAACATCAAAGTAAAAATAGATGAAAATGTCCGGGGAGCTGACGTTTTTGTAGTTCAGACATCTTGTCCTCCCGTTAGCGATTACCTCATGGAGCTACTCATAATGCTGGATGCGCTCAAGTTTGCCAGTGCAGGGAGGGTGACAGCCGTACTGCCATATTTTCCTTATGCCAGATCAGATAAAAAAGACGAATCCCGCATTTCCATAACTGCCCGCCTGGTGGCCGATCTCCTGCAAGCCGCAGGTGCAGACAGAGTTCTTACTATGACCCTACATGCCCCCCAAATACTGGGTTTTTTCCGTACACCCGCCGACCAATTAATGGCTCACCCCATCTTGATTCAGTATTTTAGGCAGAAAGACCTCTCTAATGCAGTTGTAGTTGCTACAGACGCAGGTTCAGCCAAGTTCGCAGGATATTTTGCAAAGCGCCTGGGAACTCCATTGGCAGTCATTGATAAACGCAGAACAGATGACTCGGAAAGTGCCCACAGCGTGGCATTGATAGGAGATGTAAAGGGCAAAAACGCCATAATTTACGATGATGAAATAGCCACAGGCGGCTCAATTAGAGAGGCGACCAGAATACTTAGGGATTTCGGTGCAACAGAAGTTCGCGTTGGAGTAACTCACGGAGTCTTTTCCGGAAATGCAGTCGAAACACTAAATGCGGCCAATTTAGACGAATTAGTTGTAACCGACACAGTTCCAATTCCCACTGCAAAGCAAAAGGCAATGAAAAATATTCAGGTCCTGACCACAGCCCCAATGTTTGGAGAAGCCATAAAGCGCATCCACGAAGGGCGGAGCCTGAGCGAAATGATGGAAACGTGATATTTATTGCTCACTAATGAAAAGCATCGCTTGGAACAAGCTAAACTAACATCAATTACGGAATAGGGTATCTGTTTCCATTGACAACAAGTATGTCTCCTGATTCCCAATACCACTCAATACTTCTCTCTGAAAACGTAATCGTGTAGGTCTTTTTCTTCAGTTTTCCAACAAGCATATTTATGTCGCAGTTTTGCTTGGTGACATTTACAAATTCAATACCATGACTCTGTTGGGTACCATTTTCGACCAAATAGACACCGTTGGGTGAAATCTCAGATTTATGCCATTCCACATCTGAACAAATACCGACATCAATCGCTATGGCTGTGATTAAACAAACGGGTCCCATGGCAAGACAATACAAAACCCCAAAAACAATTTTTGAAATTTTTCCAAGTTTGCTCGAAAAGAAAAGCACAAAGCTACAGGCGAACACTATACAGAATTGAACGATGATAATGATCGCGTCATCTCCTGTTGCATACACGGGAGTCCAAGAACCAGGAGGGAAAACATCTGCAGTTTTTACTAAAATATAAGCTATCGCTAATAATGGCAGAAGCCCCGAAACTGTAGTCATTGCGCCTGTTTTCTCGTTTCTGTTTCTCTTTTCCTGAATCGTAAGCCAGACAATCATTCCACCTGATAAAGCGTTTGAAGCAAGCCAGCTATACGGTACAAATGTATAACCCAGAAGTGGAAATAATAGATGAAAACATATAAGCAACAGCAGGAATATCGCAAATGAAAAGAGGGGGGCTTTCAGCAAGTAACTAATGCCCATCTTTATCTCCACAAGCTCATACCAAAAAATCCCATTCTATCTACTGTTTTCCAGCATAACCTTTACCCTAGCAACATCCTCTGGTGTATCGACCCCCATGCTGGGATGTAGTGTTGGAGCAACACCGATAGTAATACCTGCGGCTAAGGCGCGCAATTGCTCCAACTTTTCAGCCTCCTCCAGAGGGTGTGGCGGGAGCGAAGTAAATCGCCTCAAAACATCTGGCCTATACGCATAAATGCCCAGATGACAGCGAAATAGCGACAACTGTTCATCGGTCATCCAAGCGCGAAAATCCATGTCAAAGCATGATGAACTTCGTAAATAGGGAATTGGACTTCGACTAAAGTAAAGTGCCCTGTTTGTTGAATCAACTACAACCTTTACATTGTTTGGGCTAAAAATGTCGTCCCGATGATAAAAAGGGCAAGCCGCAGTTGCCATAGGTAATTCGGGGGTTTGCGCCATGAGTTCAACCACAGCTACAATGGTTTCGGAGCGCATTGCAGGTTCATCTCCCTGAATGTTGAGGACAGTATCAAACCTTTCGCCGAGTTTGTCCAAAGCTACCATAGTTGCGGCCACACGATCTGTGCCTGAGGACAAGGCAGGGTCAGTTAGTACTACCTGACCGCCAAAGGCACTAACCGCAGTTGCAATTCTATCATCATCAGTTGCAACCACAACCTTGTCCACGCCTGCTTTCTGTGCGGCTTCCCAGACCCACTGGATCATAGGTTTTCCTGCAATTAAAGCCAGTGGCTTACCAGGAAATCTGGTAGAAGCAAATCGAGCGGGCAAAACGGCAAGTGTTTTCATAGAGGTGGATTATACCAAGCTACAGGCTAAATAAACCCTTTCTCGCGCATCCATTCGTCATTATAGATAGTGCTCAGGTATCTGCTAGCACTGTCGGGAAAGAGTGTAACTATATTTGCGTCCGCCCCATATCTCCGGGCTATTTCTAGAGTTGCATAAATGGCCGCCCCACTAGACCCGCCTACCAGCAGACCTTCGCGCCTAGCCAGTTCCCGTGCGGCCAGAAAGGCAGTTCGGTCAGATACCTGAATCATTTCATCAATGACGGAGAAGTCGGCAGTGCCGATAATAAACTCATCCCCAAGTCCCTCAAGGAGATAGGGGTGTGGGGTGCCAACAGTGCCAGTTTTGAAATACTCTGTAAAAACCGAACCCTCCACGTCGACAGCAACAATCTTGATCGCAGAATTCTTTTCCTTTAGATAACGACCTACGCCAGCAATTGTTCCGCCAGTACCCATCCCAGCAACAAAGACATCCACTCGGCCTTCCATCTGCTCCCAAATCTCTGGGCCGGTAATTCTGTAGTGAGCGTCATTATTTTCTCTGTTGTTGTGTTGATCGGGGAAATAGCAATCCGGTAGCTCATTCGCCAAGCGCGGGGTAATATTGTTGTAGCTATCAGGATGTTCGGGCGGGAGGCTAGTATCCACCCTGTGGACATCTACCCCAAGGGCACTTAATTGGTCTAATTTTTCTTTACTTGTGCGATCCCTTACCACAGCCCTTAGCTTGTATCCTTTTTGAATGGCCATGAGTGCAAGTCCCATTGCAGTATTGCCACTGGAATTTTCTAATATCAAATCCCCAGGCTTTAGTCTCCCATCGAGTTCAGCCTGTTCTACAAGGTATTTGGCTATGCGATCCTTGCTACTTCCCATCGGGTTGAGAAAATCCAGCTTGGCATAAATACGGGCATTTGTATCTTCAGTAATTCTATTCAACCTGACCATCGGTGTTTGTCCAATGGCATCAAGGATACTTTCAAAGCGACGTGGATGGGGCATGGTCTAAGTCACCTATAGTAGTTCAGCTATATCATATCAGTATTAGCTATTATTACCTCGCTACTCATCGCTAACACTTGCCACATACCCCCCGGATTTGCGAAAATGAATACTTGGAGAATAAGCATGAGCGAACAAAAAGAACCTAATCCGCGAACAATTGATATTTTGGGTATTCAAAAATTATTGCCCCACAGATACCCTATCCTGCTGGTTGATAGGATTCTGGATTATGAGAGAAGGCAATGGATTAAGGGGATAAAAAACATCTCGATGGGCGAACAGGTATTTCAGGGTCACTTTCCCAAGCAACCCATATTCCCAGGGGTGCTAATAGTAGAAGCAATGGCACAGACTGCCGGATGCCTCGTCACGCTAGACATACCAAACCCCGAAGATAAGGTTATGTACTTTATGAGCATTGACGGAGTCAAATTCCGCAAGCCCGTTGTGCCTGGGGATCAACTATTGATGGAAATCAAAATTATTACCATGAAACGCAACATCGCAAAAATGAGGGGCGAGGCCTTTGTAGATGGCACTAAAGTAGCCGAGGCCGAATTTATGAGCATGGTAGTAGACACTGCAGTGGCGGAGAAAACTCAATGACCACAAAAATCCATCCAATGTCAGTTGTTAGCCAGGATGTCGAGCTTGGCGAAAATGTAGAGATTGGTCCATTTTGCTATGTCGAAGGCCCAACCAAAATCGGAGCGGGTACTGTGTTGAGGAGCCACGTTGCCATAGGCCCTCACACCGAGATTGGCGAAGAAAATGACATTTTTCCCCACGCGTCTGTAGGTCTCCACTGTCAAGACATCAGCTACAAGGGCGAATTAACGCGCCTTGTAATCGGACACCGTAACGTGATACGCGAGTCTGCTACCCTGCACCGAGGCACATTAAAGGGAGATGGAATCACAAAAGTAGGAGACGACAACTTTATAATGACGGGAGTACACATAGCCCATGACTGCATTTTAGGCAACCATAACATATTAGCAAATAGTGCAACCCTTGCAGGCCATGTTGAAATCGGCAATTTTGCAAATATCGGCGGATTCTCACTCATCCATCAATTTAGCCGAGTTGGCGACCACGCCTTCATGGGAGGATTAACTACAGCCAGCATGGATATACTGCCATACATGAAAACCGCTGGCACGCGTGACCCAAAAAGCTATGGCGTAAATGCAATTGGCCTGCGACGCAGGGGATTCACAGAGGAAATCATACGTGCAATACAAAAGGCTCACAGGATTCTCTTTGGAATGGGCTTAAACAGAGAAGAAGCTATGGAAAGGGCATCCTCTGAGTTAGGAAGCATCCCCGAAGTTGCATATCTTCTTGACTTTATCCGCAACTCCAAGCGCGGTGTTATCAGGGGCTGAGTATGAGCAGAAAATATGCTACCGTAGCAATCGTCGGCCTTCCAAACGTGGGCAAGTCAACCTTCCTGAATGTGATGGTAGGCGAGAAAATTGCGGCAGTCAGCCAAACCCCCCAGACAACACGCACAAAAATATTAGGCGTAGTAAACCAAGGGGAGGCGCAGTTGGCTTTCCTAGATACACCCGGCATACATCGAGGAAAGTACACACTAGATAAGCGCATGATGGCACATGTAGACATAGCAATTGCAGAAGCGGACATCATTCTTTGGATGGTAGACTCCGATGGTTTTTTTGGGCCAAAGGAACGCGAATTGGCAAAGCGACTAAAAAGCGTAAAGCAACCCGTGTACTTGCTAATAAACAAAATCGACCTAGTCGCCACAAGCAGTCTGCTAGAAAAGGTGGTTGCCTATAAAGACCTAGCTTCCTTCAAAGAGATAGTGCCTATCGGAGCCAAACACAAGCAAAACATCGAACCACTTTGGGAGCTACTCCAGCGGGATGCACCCGAAAGAGAGTGGCAATATAGCGAAAGCGAATTTACCGACCAGACAGAACGCACTCTGGCAACCGAATTTATCAGGGAAAAAGTATTGCGCAAAACCAGAGAAGAAGTACCTCATGGTGTAGCAGTTATTATTACCGAATGGGCAGAAGAAGGCGTAGACTACCCCGAAGACATGAAACCCGGCGGGGTTTTTATCAGAGCCACGGTCCTATGCGACCGCGAAGGTCACAGAAAAATCCTCTTAGGCAAAGGCGGAGAAATGATAAAAGACATCCGCCAGAGTGCCCAGCGCGAACTCAAAAAAATGCTACAGCGACCTACCAGACTCGAACTCTACATCAAGGTTGACGTTGGATGGAGAGACAAACAAAGCAAGCTGGATTGGATGAAAATATAGTTCATACCAGGTCGCACCCTTGAAATCACCATATAGCAGTTCAACTATAACTTATGGGAACTTTCTCCCTGCCTTGACCGCTACCACCTCCATCGAGCCATTGAAGTGGCCGGAAATCTGATAATCAACAGGTGTCAGGCGGTTACATTCCAGCAAGGCGTACAATGATTTGCGGGAAAAATAATTGAGATGATACTGTTGCCTTCTCATTGGGTCGTTATGGCCAGCTACCAGTGCAAAAGCACTCTCAAAAGATGGGGTAGATATCCATAGGGCACCATCATCCTTGAGCAGACGTTCGGCAATTGAAAGGGCACGGCAAGGATCGCTGACGTGTTCCAGCACGTCGCCCATAATGATAACGTCCCATTGTTTTTCTGTTTCAAACTCGACAAAATCTGCGGTTTCAACTTGGAGGCCGTAATGTTTCCTGGCATCTGTGACGTGTCTATCAATTACGTCTATACCGAAGATGTCATATCCTATTTCACGAGCGGCCAGCAAGCACTCGCAAGCACCTATGCCGACTTCAAAGAGAGACATGCCGGTAGCAAATCCTCTTCCCCTGATGTTAGAGAGTATATTAGAGTAATAATGAAAAAAACCTGGATTTGCTGTCCTTGGGGTATCGTTATATACAAAGAGCTTTTCCGGAAATTCGTTGGCAAATATATGATGGCATGGCTCGCAGTACATCCACAAGCGGACAGGGTTAAAAAAATCGTTGTAGTACATCGCTTCCAAGAGAGAATAGCACCAACGGGGCGATGCTTTTGCGCCGCAGAATGGGCACAAGTCATTTTTACATTCATCTTTTTTTCCACCAAAGACATAGTTATAGCTAGAGTGTTCCTTCGACAGCAATAATGATGCAATATTTGGCTGGGCTGTCAATGCTTTGTAATAAGTATCTCTCGCCAATTCCGGGTCGCCGAGCATGTTGGATATTTGAGCTATGCGATAGTGGCAGATTGGAGCAATTGGTCTGACTCTTGTTAGCTGGCGAAGTATCTCCAAAGCCTCCTCTAGCCTGCCACAGGAAAAATATTTTTCTGCTAACTCAAATTGTTGTAAGTGGTCATCCATTTGATTACCGCCTATTCTAATGGGGGGTGTCTATCGGGGATTATTGCTTGCCTCGGAGAAAATTCTTCGCAATGATGCCTCACACAGGACGGAGTGATTAAGCACTAGAACATTCGGACAGATTTGAACGGCTGTTCCGTCAAACCCCGCTTTGTTGCTTGTTTTTTGGGACTGTGTCGGATTTCTGTGGACAGGCCAAAAACTGCCATTGGTGCCCGCGAGCGGCACCAAGTATGGGTAATAAACTCAATATTCTCAATAGTTTAATGCAAAATTACAAAGAAAAATACTAACAAATATACTAACATTTTTGACCCCTTGGTTGGCACGTTCGAACGGCATCCAAGACCACAGTGTAGCCTCTGGTTTTTTTTGTCAAACATCTCAGCAACAGTCATCAATTGCACCAT
>Ga0082212_10012583_pt1 | contig 10647 bp, 7 predicted proteins | sample TergutNt197P3_FD_71548 | JGI IMG/M metagenome (GOLD analysis project Ga0082212, IMG submission 71548) | Neocapritermes taracua P3 segment gut microbial communities from Petit-Saut dam, French Guiana - Nt197 P3 | ecosystem: Host-associated > Arthropoda: Insects > Digestive system > Gut ...
ATCGAAATTATATGCCGATTTCTCGAAATAGGGAATCCCGTCTACATACAAGCCCACCGAAGGCGTGTTGATGCGCGTTCCAATTCCCCTGATGTAAACCGGCGATGTGAGCTTGGAACCATAATCGGGCATAAAAAAGTTGGGAACAATGGCCGAAATATCGGGCAGCGAATGTATTGCGTTGCTCTCGATAACACGTGCAGGCAAGGAGGAAACTGCTGCCGGCAAGCTAAGAATGTCGCCGCTGTATTTTTGCGAAAATACCGAAATCTCTTCCAAACTGATGCGTATTTTGGAGGTGTCGTTTTCCGCCTCGTACAAATCATGGGCGGATGCAAGACCTATTTGTATCACAAAGAACATTAGCGTATTATATAAATATCTCATATGGCAAATTTAGCAAAATTGTTTTTTTTGAAATGAAATTATTTTTCGGGCGGTAAATGGAGCGTATCAGAAAAACAAAACTTCGGAAATCGCTTTCCAACGAATTATTTTCCAGAACGCCAGCAAAACCCTCAACCTTTGCAACTGCTTGTCGGCGGAGGCCTTTCGAAAGCCGGGCGGGCAGATTCCTGTAGAATATGCATTTCCGCAAGTCGGAATAAATATTTTTCCCGGGAAGAAAATTCGGAAATAAGAAATTTGAAGGGGTTGTGTATTTCTCCCGCATCGGGCGAATCAAAATCAATTTCGCAATTCAGGCCGATATCGCTGTTCTCAACAAAAAAATTCGCCGCTACGAGCTGGCTTTTCGCAGGTTTTGCTTTGCCAACGGCCGATTCGCTGGGGAAGAGAATGGATAACGCAAAAAAGAATATCATTACCATATATGGGATGTGTGTACTGAATATTCCAAAACTGAACATGCGAATAAACTTTGAGTTGAACGCCAAAGCTACTCAAAAAAACATATTGTAATGCAAAAAAGCCGCAGACTCAAACATAAATAATTTTTATCTGAGATTGAATTTACTTATCGGCGAAGAGGATTGGATTTGGAGAATCCATGATTCCCGATTTGATGTACAACAACTGCTGTTTTACCTTACAATGATGTCGATATGGCGATTCGCCTTCCCCGATTTGTTGGCGCTGAAATTTCTTGTGGGGCACTCTCTTTCCAAAACCCGGCTTTCGGCCTTGCCAACCTTTTTTCAGCAATTATGACGCTTACATGACAAATTTTATTATTTCGTTTAATCTTGAAAAGCTATATTTGCCTTTGTTGAAAATCACAAAAAACAGATATTATGATTAAAAAATTTTCATTACCAGGTTTGTTCCTGTTGTTCCTCATGATTTATCATGGCGGAGATGTGTGGGGTTGCACCAATTTTCTGATTACCAGAGGCGCTTCGTCCGATGGTTCTACGATGATTACCTATGCCGCCGATTCGCACTCGCTCTATGGCGAGCTATATCACTGGCCGGCTGCCAAATGGCCGTCGGGTTCCCTGTTGGATGTATATGAGTGGGATACCGGAAAATTTCTGGGAAAGATAAAACAGGTTGCCGAGACATACAGCGTTATCGGCAATATGAACGAACACTCGCTTGCCATTTCGGAAACCACCTTTGGAGGCCGTCAGGAACTTGGCTCCCAATCGGGCGCCATCATAGACTATGGCAGTTTGATATACATAGCATTGCAACGCGCCAAAAACGCCCGCGAAGCGATAAAGGTGATGGCGAGCCTCGTCGATGAATATGGCTATTACAGCTCCGGCGAATCGTTTTCCATTTCAGACCCCAACGAAGTGTGGATCATGGAGATGATTGGAAAAGGCGAAGGCGAAAAAGGCGCGGTTTGGGTAGCACTGAAAGTTCCCGATGGATACATTTGCGGACATGCCAATCAAGCCAGAATCACTACGTTCCCGTTAGACGATTCCGATAACTGCCTCTATTCAAAAGATGTGATTTCGTTTGCCCGCGAGAAAAAATGGTTTAGCGGGTTGAATCCCGATTTCAGCTTTTCGGATGTATATGCGCCCCTCGATTTCGAAGCGGTACGTTTCAGCGATGCACGCGTTTGGGCAGGTTTCAACAAAGTGGCATCGGGAATGGACAAATATGCCGGATATGCACAGGGCAATATCGAATATGGCGGCGAAAATAATTTTCCGAACAACCGGACACCGCTGTGGATCAAGCCCGATAAAAAACTGTCGGTAAAAGATGTGATGGAAATGATGCGCGACCATTATGAAGGAACGCCGCTCGACATGACCAAAGATGTGGGTGCCGGCCCGTTTGAATTGCCCTACCGCTGGCGGGGACTTACATGGAAAGTTGACGGCAAAACCTATCTGAACGAACGCGCCATCTCCACACAGCAAACCGCTTTTTCGTTTGTTGCGCAATGTCGCAACTGGCTGCCTGCTCCCATTGGCGGCATCTTGTGGTTCGGCGTCGACGACAGTTACAGCACCTGTTATGCACCCATTTATTGTGGAATAACCGAGATTCCCGAATGTTTCAAAGTGGGCAACGGCGACCTGCTCAATTACAGCGAGACATCCGCATTCTGGACTTTCAACGCAGTGGCCAATTTTGCATATCTGCGCTACAGCGATATGATTAAAGACATCCGCAAAGTGCAATTCCAACTGGAAGAAAAATTTATCGAACTCACCCCGGTTATCGACAATGCCGCCCACGAGATTTATAAATCTCAGGGCGCGGAAAAAGCCCGCCGCTTCATTACCGAATATTCGGTCAATGAGGCAAATGGCATGACTAAGCAGTGGAAAACATTGTGGCATTACCTGCTGGTGAAATATATCGACGGAAATGTGAAGAAAGAGGAAAACGGTCAATTTCTGCGCAACGAATACGGGCAGCCGGCTTCCCCCAATTTTCCGGGATACCCCGAATGGTGGCTTCGCCTGATTGTGAAAGATACCGACGACCATCTGCGGGTTCCCGAAAAGAAAGAATAATCAAGAAAATGGAGACAAATTCATCGGCCATTGAGCGGAAACAAAAACCAATTTTAAATTAAACATACATTTAATCAGCAATTTAAAAAAAGATTGTGCGGATTAAAAATATTACTAATTTTGCGCCACATTTTTGCAATCTCTTACGCCGGAAATGGTCGGAGTAATATTGCCCTAACATTAAAACATTTAGAAAAATGGACTTGATTAAAATTGCTCAAAACGCGTTTGAGGCCGAAAAAGCTGTTTTGCCTGCTTTTGGCGCAGGCGACACTATCACGGTGAATTACAAAATTCGTGAAGGAAACAAAGAGAGAATACAAAGCTATCGCGGTGTTGTTATCCAGATTAAAGGTTCGGGTACAACCAAAACATTTACTGTAAGGAAAATGTCGGGCAACGTGGGCGTGGAAAGGATTTTCCCTTTAGAGTCGCCGTTTATTGCCGGAATCGATATTAACAAAAGAGGTAGCGTTCGCCGCAAAAGATTGTTCTACCTGCGGAAACTTACCGGCAAAAAAGCCCGCATCAAAGAAAAGAAAATGTGATATTCAAAATATCAACAAAAAGGCTTCCCTGATAAGGAAGCCTTTTTTGTCCTCAGTAGCCCCAATAATCAATGGCTTATTTGGGAATTATTGATTTCAACGTAACACCATAAATTGTGTCCTTGAATTTAGACGCAAAAAAAAACGAATAGGGTTCTTTATTTATCAATCCTTTTATATATTTTAGCCCAATAACAAATTCTTAATCTAATTACAATGCGAAACCTAATCGTCACAGCTTTTGCAGCGTTGTTCTTTTTGTCGGGCTGCGAGCAGAAAATTTTCGAATCGAAGATGATCTCCGATCCCATCAGCTATGTAAATCCTTTGATGGGCACATTCTCCGATTTCAACCTAAGTACAGGAAACACCTATCCTGCTATTGCGCGTCCGTGGGGCATGAATTTTTGGGCGCCACAAACCGGGAAAATGGGCAACGGATGGATGTACACCTACGGTTCAAAGACCATACGCGGATTCAAGCAAACCCACCAGCCTAGCCCTTGGATAAACGACTACGGGCAGTTTTCACTTTTTGCCACCACTAACAATTTGGTTTTCGATGAAGAAAAAAGAGCCAGTTGGTTTTCGCACAAGGCAGAAATTGTGCAACCCAATTATTATCAAACATATCTGGCCGATTACGATGTGGTGGTTGAACTGACGCCCACTGAAAGAGCAGCCATTTTCAGCTTCACATTTCCCAAATCCGACAGTTCCTTTGTGTTGGTCGACGCTTTCGACAGGGGTTCGATGGTGAAAATCATTCCCGAAGAAAATAAAATCGTGGGCTACACCACACGCAACAGCGGTGGCGTTCCCGAGAATTTCAAAAACTGGTTTGTCGTTCAGTTCGATAAACCATTTGTGAAAACCTTTGTCTGCGATAACGGAGCCATCAGCAGCGATAAACAGGAGATTATCAGCCGTCATGCGCAGGCCGCAGTTATGTTTGCCACCAACCGCTACGACAAAGTCATTGCAAAAGTGGCCTCTTCGTTCATCAGCCTCGAACAGGCGCAACGTAACCTCGACCGCGAAATAGGAAAGAAAAATTTTGAGCAGGTGAAAAATGAAGGCCGCGACGTCTGGAACAAAGAGCTGGGTAAGATTCTGGTTTCGGACGAAAATCCCGAATATGCCAAAACTTTTTACAGTTGCCTCTACCGCTCTTTACTCTTCCCGCGTATGCTGCACGAGTTCGACGCAAACAACCAAATGGTTCACTACAGCCCCTATAACGGAGAAGTGCTGCCCGGGCATATGTATACCGACAACGGCTTTTGGGATACTTTCCGCGCCGTATTCCCCTTTTTCACATGGATGTATCCCGAACTGAACGCCGACATAATGAAAGGGTTGGCAAACACTTACAAGGAGAGCGGCTGGCTTCCCGAATGGGCGAGCCCCGGACACCGCGACTGCATGATTGGCTCCAACTCGGCGTCGCTCATTGCCGACTCCTACATGAAAGGAATCAGAGGTTACGACATCGAAATTTTGTATGAAGCCATCATAAAAAACACGAAAGGCAGGGGGCCTGTCAGCTCCGTAGGACGATACGGCGCCGAGTACTACAACGAACTGGGATACGTTCCCTATGATGTGGGCATTCGCGAAAATACCGCACGTACGCTTGAATATGCGTACGCCGATTTTTGTATTTCCGAATTGGCCAAAGCGCTCAACAAACCCGAAGCCGAAATAGAACTTTACAAATCGAGATCGCAGAACTACCGCAATGTATTCGACCCCGAATCGCGGCTGATGCGCGGCAAAAATCAGGACGGGAACTTCCAGTCACCTTTCAATCCCTACAAGTGGGGCGACGCTTTCACCGAAGGCAACAGTTGGCACTACACATGGAGTGTTTTCCACGATGTGGAAGGGCTGGCGCAACTAATGGGCGGACATGATATGTTCACACAAATGCTCGACTCCATTTTTATCGTTCCTCCCATTTTCGACTGTTCTTACTATGGCTTCCCCATCCACGAAATCAGGGAGATGCAGATAATGAACATGGGTAACTATGCGCACGGGAACCAACCCATTCAGCATATGATTTACCTCTACAATTATGGCGGCAAGCCTTGGAAAACCCAGCAGCACATTCGCGAAGTGATGAAAAAACTCTGCCACGCCGGTCCCGACGGATACTGCGGCGACGAAGATAACGGACAAACGTCGGCATGGTATGTTTTCTCGGCTTTGGGATTCTATCCGGTTTGCCCCGGTACCGACCAGTATGTCGTGGGTTCTCCGCTGTTTCGAAGAGTGGAGGTTTCCTTACCCACAGGAAAGAAGCTCGCCATCGAAGCCGCCGATGTCGAAAAAGGCGAATTTATTCAGAAGGCATACCTGAACGGAAACCCGTTGGAAAAATCGTGGCTCTCTCATGCCGAAATTTCTGAAGGCGGAATCGTCGATTTCAGAATGGGCAACAAACCCAACAAAAAACTGTGGGTCAATACGGAAAGCTTCCCGTTCTCGATGACGGCAAAGAAAAAATAACATTCTGAAAACTAAAATCAAAAAAGAATACGGAGAGCGCAAAGTGTTTTGGCACGCAGATGACGCGGGTTTAGCAGATGAACACAGATTTTTATACGCATATAACTAAATACATACCTGATTTATAATCTGCGGAAATCCTTTTCATCTGCGTCATCTGTGTGCTTTTAAGACAGCTTCAGGTAAATTTTACCTCTGTGGGATAACTCATTTGAAATCAGATTATTTATTATACTTTCCGGCAACAATATCCCAATTGATGAGTTTCCAGAAAGCGTCTATATAATCAGGTCTTCGGTTTTGGTATTTCAGATAATAGGCATGTTCCCAAACATCAATGGTCATCAGAGGAATCCCTTTCACTTCAGCATTGTCCATCAGCGGGTTATCTTGATTGGGCAGCGAGGCGACCGTTAGTTTATCGCCCTCTTGAATGAGCCATGCCCATCCGGAGCCAAAACGTGTCGCGGCAGCTTTGTTGAAAGTCTCTTTCAACGCATCCACGGAGCCAAACCAGCGGTTTATACTCTGCAACAAACCGTCCTGCGGCTCTTTGGCGCCTCCCGGAGTCAAAATTTCCCAATAAAAATTGTGGTTAAAATACCCGCCGCCATTGTTTTTAACAGCCACCGGCACTTTCGACACTTCGGCAAAAATTTCTTCAATTGTTTTGTTTTCCCAAGGAGTTCCCTTCACGGCAGCATTCAGGTTGTTGGTGTATGCTGCGTGATGCTTCGAATAGTGGATTTCCACCGTCTGAGCATCTATATACGGTTCAAGGGCCGCATAATCATAACCTAATTTTGGTAATTCGAACGACATATCTTCTCTTCTTAATAAATTAATAATGAAATATTTTCCTATATAAAACATCCATCAGTTGTTTTTGTTTAAAACATTCGCACCCGAAAATGGTGAAAAAGCCGGAAAATCAGAATAGTTATTTTCCTGTAGTCAATAAATTATTATAACAAATTACAGCATGAAAAAGGACTAAAACAAATCCCAATAATATTTGTTTGATAAATTTGTGAAATTGAAAGCACTTAAAATATTTATTAATAGTCAAATAATTAAAATAATCAGTTATGGATAAAAAACTTAGTGTCGATTTATTGAACTGTTCGGTTGCCGGTGAATTAACAGCGGTTCATCATTTCTGCACAAAACAACTACCCCTTGATAAAATATTGGACAAAGTTTATAGGATATAAATTCCGAATACTTTCAGTTCACACAAACAGCGACGCAAAGTGCTGTTTATCTGCCTGTTGTTTTCGACCTCACTATGCGCTCCGTAAGACGCACATACATTTTTACTCAGGCAGGATAGCATAAGGATCGATTAATGAATAATTACATGTTTCTTTGTTACAAAAATAGTGAAAGTCGAGAGGAAACGGAAGCATGCTTACAAGTTTCCCGGGACGCATCCTGTATTTATGCAAAAATCAATTAATTGACAATGAATTTATATAAAAACTTTTTGCTTGTCGGCGATAAAAGCGACGCGGATTTTCCGGCTTTACTCAATGTAAACGGACATATTCATACGCCTCACTCATTCAGTGCATTCAACGATTTCAGCCAAATTTTTTCAATGGCGGTTTCCGAAAATATCAGCGTCTTGGGCATAAACGATTTCTACACCACCGACGGATACGGTGAATTCGTTGCCAGTGCGATGGAAAATAAGGTATTTCCTCTGTTCAATATCGAATTTATGGCTCTTCAAAAAGCCGAACAGCAGGCCGACATCAGGGTGAACGATCCGCAAAATCCGGGAAGAACATATTTGAGCGGCAAGGGATTGCGTTTTCCGACGTCGATGAGCGAAGCCAGCCGCAAAAAACTGGAGCAGCTCAAATACGAAAGTAATCGGCAGACTTATGAGATGGTCGATAAACTGAACGACTTTCTTAAAACAACGTCCATCGACATTCACTTCAATGCGGCCGAAATGCAGACGCATCTCGCCAAAAACCTGTTGCGCGAACGCCATATCGCCAAAGCCGTGCGCATGGCGGTTTCCGAAAAATTCCAAACGCCCGAAAAAATCAAGCGAGCTTTAACCGAGATTTTCTCTGGAAAAGAACCACAGTCGCCACCCTGCAATGCTGCAGCGCTTGAAAACGAAATACGCAACAATCTGTTGAAAGTGGGCGGCGTGGCTTATGTCGCCGAAGACGGAAAAGCATTTCTGTCACTCGAAGAGGTTGTCAGCCTCATCGTCGATGCAGGCGGGATTCCCTGCTATCCGGCGCTTTTAGACGACGCCAAAGGCAATCTCACCGATTTTGAGAAAAATTATGCGAAGATGTGCGATACGCTGAAAAGCAAAAATATTTTCGCCATCGAACTAATTCCCGGACGCAACAGTTTTCATGCGCTGAAAGAGTTTGTGCGCTTTTTCGATGGGGCAGGTTTTGTTGTCACTTTTGGCACTGAGCACAACACGCCACAACTCGATCCGCTCACCGTGAGCTGCCGTGGAGGCGTTCCTCTCGACGAGGAACTGTTGCAAATCAATTACAAAGGAGTGGCTGTCATCGCTGCGCATCAATACAGGATTCAGGTCGGAGAAAAAGGATTTCCCGCCAATCATATGCCTGCCGCCGATGAGTTGAAAGCGTTGGAAATTTTGGGTAAGCAGGTTATCGCAAACTTTATAAAATAAACCATGAAAGAATTAGAACAATTAATTGAAATATCGCAATACTACGGAAAGCAGAAATCGTATGTAATTGCAGGCGGCGGCAACACGTCGTGGAAAGATGGCGATAGATTGTTTATCAAAGCCAGCGGCGTCAGCCTTTCTACCATCGACGAGGGCGGATTTTGCATATTAGACCGGAAAAAGCTGCATGGAATTTCCAAAATGCAATTTTCGGCCGATGCCGTCGAGCGCGAAGAACAGGTAAAAAATGCACTGCTCAACAGCCGTTTGAATCCCGAATCGGGTTTGCGCCCATCGGTGGAAACATCGTTGCACAACCTTTTCGAGTATGCTTTTGTTGTGCACACGCACCCCTCATTGGTTAACGCCCTCATGTGCAGCGCAAATGCCGAAGCAGGGACAAAAAATTTATTCGGCGACAAAGCGCTGTTCATCCCATATACCGACCCGGGATTTGTGCTTTTCACGGTTATCAGCGAAAAAATCGACAATTTCATAAAGCTTCACGGTGAATATCCGAAAATGGTTTTCATTCAGAATCACGGCATTTTTGTGGCCGCCGACACCATGGATGAAATTCGTGCCATATATGCGGATATCGAATCGATTTTGAAACAACGCATCGGAGAGATGTCCGATGTGAGTCCGTTGCCGTTGTCAGAAAAATTTCTTGCGGCAGTTCCGGCCATCCGGATGATTCTTTCGGGCGAAGATCAGGTAAAAACAGCCCGGGTTTTCAACAATCCGCTGGTTGCGCATTTCCTTTTGTCCAGGGCGGCATTCGCTCCGGTTTCAGCGCCTTTCACGCCCGACCAGATTGTCTATTGCCAATCGGAATATCTCTATATTGAAAACACGGAATCATCGGACGCCATCGTTGAGGAAGTTCGCCGCAAAAGCGACGAATATTCCCATCGTCGGGGCGCGAAGCCCAAGCTGATTTTTGTTGAAAAAGAAGGTGTTGTCGTGGCAGATACTACGGTGCAGGCGTTGGAATACCTGTACGACCTGACGCTCGATTTCTCGCAGATAGCGCTTTATTCGGGGAAATTCGGTGGTCCCCATCCCATGCTTCCGCAGCAAACGGCTTTCATCGAAAACTGGGAAGTGGAAAACTACCGCAAAAAAGTGTCGCTGGGAGGAAAATCGCAGCGCCGACTCGAAAATAAAATTGCTGTGATTACAGGTGCGGCGCAGGGTTTTGGCGCTGGTATCGCCGAAATGATGTTCAACGAAGGCGCCAACATTATAATTGCCGACGTCAACGAGGAAAAAGGAAAGGAATTTGCCCGGGCACTCAACGCTGGAAGCAAAAGCAACAAGGCGATGTTTGTTATGGTGAATGTTGCCGAGCCACAATCGGTGAAAACAATGATTGACAAAACCGTCGAAAGTTATGGCGGCATCGATGTGATGATTTCCAACGCCGGGATTTTGCGTGCGGGCAGCCTCGACGAGATGACGCCCGACACGTTCAGCCTGATGACGCAAGTCAACTACAACGCATATTTTCATTGCGCAAAATATGCCAGCCCTGTGATGAAAATACAAAATAGCCACCGCTTGGGATATTTCACCGACATTATTCAAATTAACTCGAAATCAGGACTGAAGGGAAGCAATAAAAACTTTGCCTATGCGGGTGGCAAATTTGGCGGGATAGGCCTCACACAGTCGTTTGCGCTCGAATTGATGCCCTTCGGAATCAAGGTAAATTCCATTTGTCCGGGCAACTTTTTCGACGGGCCGCTTTGGGCTGATCCGCAGAACGGTCTTTTTGTACAATACCTGAATGCCGGAAAAATAAAAGGCGCCAAAACCGTCGAAGATGTGAAACGCCATTACGAATCGCAGGTTCCCGCCGGCCGTGGATGCTACGCTTCGGACGTTGTGAAAGCCATCTTTTATGTGATAGAACAGGAATACGAAACAGGGCAAGCGGTTCCCGTGACGGGAGAACAGG
>Ga0082212_10012584_pt1 | contig 10647 bp, 10 predicted proteins | sample TergutNt197P3_FD_71548 | JGI IMG/M metagenome (GOLD analysis project Ga0082212, IMG submission 71548) | Neocapritermes taracua P3 segment gut microbial communities from Petit-Saut dam, French Guiana - Nt197 P3 | ecosystem: Host-associated > Arthropoda: Insects > Digestive system > Gut ...
TTCCCGCCGAAGTCCCGTTACATTTTCACTAAGTGTACTCTTCGCCGGCATCATTCTATTCGTATCGGGTTTGAATTGGATGGATCCGCAGATTAATCCCTTAGTGCCCGTACTGAAATCGCCTTGGCTGATGTTCCACGTCGCCATCCTGATGGCAGCATACGGATTTTTCGGTATCGGTTTCCTGATCGGATTAGTCAATTTGTTGATGATGGCTTTGGTTCGTAGAAATAAGCATACCGCTTACGATAAGTCACTCCGGGAATTAAGCACAATCAACGAGATTGTACTGATTATCGGTTTGATTTTAATGACTATCGGTACGTTTATGGGAGCCGTATGGGCTAATGAATCCTGGGGGCGTTACTGGGGTTGGGACCCCAAAGAAACTTGGGCGTTAATCACCCTGATCGTATATGTGATAGTCACTCATCTTCATTTGGTACGCAAGTGGTATAGCCTGTGGCTTTTTAATCTTTGTTCGGTGATTGCATTCCTTTCGGTATTGATGACTTATTTCGGCGTTAATTATCTCCTGAGCGGTATGCATTCGTATTGATAACATCCGATTGAATCTGTTCGTAAAGATAGACCTGCAAGCATGGCTCGGTAAACCCTTTGAAGAACCGGTTGAACCTAATTTGTAAAAAATATGACAATTCGTCAGTAAAATAATCGTTTGTCTGCTTGGCATGGCATTTGCTAAATGTATTTATAAATATATCTATAAAAATAATTTAGTAAAATATAAACAATTAAATAATAAAAAATTATGGGAAAAATAATTGGAATTGACTTAGGAACAACCAACTCGTGTGTGGCTGTTATGGAGGGAAATAAGCCTGTCGTTATTCCGAACAGTGAAGGCAAAATGACAACGCCTTCGATTGTCGCATTTTTGGATAACGGCGAACGTAAAGTAGGAGACCCTGCTAAACGTCAAGCAATAACGAATCCAACCCGGACTGTTTTTTCGATTAAACGGTTTATGGGTGAAACATTTGACAGAGTATCGAAAGAAGTTTCACGCGTGCCTTATAAAGTGGTACGCAGTGATAATAATGTACCTCGAATTGATATTAACGACCGTTTGTATTCGCCTCAGGAAATCTCGGCAATGGTTCTGCAAAAAATGAAGAAAACCGCTGAGGATTATTTGGGACAGGAAATAAAAGAAGCGGTTGTCACGGTGCCGGCTTATTTCAGTGATTCGCAACGACAGGCAACAAAAGAAGCCGGAGAAATTGCAGGCTTGAAAGTAGCCCGTATCATCAATGAACCGACAGCCGCAGCTTTGGCTTATGGCTTGGATAAATCGACCAAAGATATGAAAATCGCAGTGTTTGACTTAGGTGGTGGAACATTCGATATTTCTATACTTGAACTGGGTGACGGCGTATTTGAAGTTAAATCGACGAATGGTGATACGCACTTGGGTGGCGACGACTTCGACCATGTCATTATTGACTGGTTGGCAGACGAGTTCCAAAAGAACGAAGGCTTAGATTTGCGGAAAGATGCAATGGCTTTGCAACGTTTAAAGGAAGCCGCTGAAAAAGCCAAAATAGAACTTTCCAGTTCTACATCGACCGAAATTAATTTACCCTATATCATGCCGGTTGATGGTATGCCGAAGCACTTGGTTACTACTTTATCTCGCGCCAAATTTGAACAATTAACGGATAAACTGATTCAGTCAACGGTGGCTCCTTGCGAAAAAGCTTTGAAAGACGCCGGTATGAAGCCGTCTGATATTGATGAAGTAATTTTGGTGGGAGGTTCAACACGTATTCCCGCTATTCAGGCGATTGTTGAAAAAATCTTCGGAAAGACGCCATCCAAGGGCGTGAATCCCGACGAAGTGGTAGCTGTTGGCGCATCTATTCAAGGAGCTGTTCTTGCCGGTGATGTAAAAGATATATTGTTGCTTGATGTCACTCCGCTTTCGTTGGGTATTGAAACGATGGGTAGCGTAATGACCAAACTGATTGAATCCAACACAACTATCCCGACGAAGAAATCCGAAACATTCACAACAGCAGCCGACAATCAGCCTTCGGTCGAAATTCATGTTTTACAGGGCGAACGTCCGATGGCGCGAGACAACAAAACCATAGGCAGATTCCACTTGGATGGAATAATGCCGGCTCCGAGAGGCGTGCCCCAAATTGAAGTAACATTTGATATTGACGCCAACGGTATATTGAATGTAGCTGCAAAAGATAAAGCAACCGGAAAAGAGCAAACTATTCGTATTGAAGCCTCCAGCGGTTTAAGCGACGCCGATATTAAGCGGATGAAAGACGAAGCGGCAGCCAATGCAGAAACCGACAAGCAAGAGAAAGAGCGGGTCGATAAGTTAAATCAAGCCGACAGCATGATTTTCCAAACGGAAAAACAGCTGAAAGAATTTGGCGACAAACTTCCTGCCGACAAGCGGTCAACCATCGAATCGGCATTGGGACGCTTGAAAGAAGCCCACAAAGCCCAAGATTTATCGGCAATCGATTCTGCCATGACTGAAATCAATACGGCATTCCAAGCCGCCAGTCAGGATATGTACAATGCACAAGCACAAGCAAACGCAGGCGGTGGCGCTCAAGGCGCAGGCGATCCCTTCTCAAACTTCCAAGGCGGCAACTCCAATGATGGCAGTAACTCGGGTAAACCAAATGACGGCGGGGTAACCGATGTTGATTTTGAGGAAGTGAAATAACAGCCCGAAACAAGCAATAATTAAAAATAGATAAAAGACGGTAGAACAATGTTTTACCGTCTTTTTGTTTATAAATATTTTTCGATATTTATGCTTGTATATCGTTTTTTTATTGTATATTTGCAACAGATTTGCGACACAACGTAATTTACGACAATGTGCAACGTAAATCTACTTATACATACGAATAAATATTTATTATATGGGAGTTAGTAAATTGAAAATACCAAAAACCTGCGAATGTTGCGGCAAAGCATTCGAGGCAAAAACCGTGATTACACGTTTCTGTTCCAAAGATTGTGCCCACAAAGCGGGCAATGACAGGAAGAAAGCCGAACGACAGGAAGTAAAACAACAGGAACTCATTGCCAAGATACCAAACAACCGCCCCTACATTTCCATTCCCGAAGCCGTTTTGTTGTTTGGCATTTCACGAGATACCATTTACCGACTTGTGCGTATGGGTAAAATCCCCGCCATAAATTTAGGCGAACGGCTTACAAGAATAAGCAGAGCGCATATTGAAACAATGTTTGCACCTTTGGCAGTAGTGCCAGCCACAGCACCCGAAAAGCAACCCCAGAAAATGGACTATTCGCAGGCAGAATGTTATACAATCGGCGAAATCACGGAAAAGTTTGGCGTATCGCCCTCAACAGTCAGTAACGCCATTCGTCGAAACTCCATACCAAAAAAGCAGGTGGGAAAGTTCGTGTATGTGCCCAAAAATGAAATAGATAAAATTTTTGCAAATAAGAAATAATCAGATATGAAACAGTTAAACCGTACCAAAGTAACCGTCAGAATACGCAAAGCCGTTTTTCGTAATGAATGGTATTTGTGCATAGAAAGTTATCCTGTATTTGTGCAGGGTCAGAAAAAGCCGCAGCGCATTGTCGAAGCGTTAAACCGTACCATTACAACTATTATTTGGGACAAGAAACGCACAGCCCGCACAACTGAAACCTCAAAAACATTCAAACCCAAAAGGGACGAAAACGGTGTAATAATGTGCAGAACAGAAAAAGACCAAGAAGCCTGTATGTACGCAGACGGCGTTCGCAAACTCCGCCAACGCGAGTATGACAACGCCGATTTATACAGCGACACCGAAACCGCCCAAGCCGAACAAAAAGAGCGTTCACAACAAAATTTCATTGAATACTTTGATACCGCAGCAAAAAAACGCCACGCCAACAGTTCCGAGTCTATCATTGTGAATTGGCGACGAGTACACGAATTATTAAAACTTTTTGCAGGCGACACCCTGCCATTTTCAAAGATAGATAACCGTTTAGCAGAAGATTTTAGAATGTTTATGTTATCAGCCCCCTGCGGAGGCAACAAAAGCGGCATAGTATCACAGAACACCGCCGCAACCTACTTTTCAATTTTCAAAGCCGCATTAAAACAGGCATTTATAGACGGTTATTTGACAGTAGATTTGTCCGCAAAAATCAAAGGCATACAAGAACAGGAAACCCGCCGCGAATTTCTGACAGTCGAAGAATTAAACACACTTGCTGCCACCCCTTGCGAATACAAAGATTTGAAACGCGCCGCCCTGTTCTCTGCGCTCACAGGCTTGCGGCATTGCGACATTCAAAAAATGCAATGGAAAGAACTACAAATTGACGGCGAGCAAGCCCGCCTCAATTTCACACAACAGAAAACAAAAGGCGTTGAATATATGCCAATTTCACCGCAGGCATTGGAATTTTGCGGCGAGCCGCAAAAACCCAATCAATTAGTATTTGAAGATTTGCCCGACCCCTCGTGGATTTCGCGCCCACTAAAAAAATGGCTTGAAACCGCAGGCATTACAAAGAAAATAACCTTTCATTGCTTCCGTCATACATTTGCAACCCTGCAATTAAGTAGCGGCACAGATATTTATACAGTCAGCAAGATGTTAGGACATACCAACGTAAAGACCACACAGATATATGCAAAAGTGGTTGATGAAAAGAAAGAAAAGGCAGCAAATGCTATAAAGTTAAATATCAATAAATAAGTAATATATGAATAATTACGTACCTAAAACAAGCATTGATGAATACATAGATAAAAGCGAGTTAAATTCTCGCATTTATCAAATTTTACTGTATTTGCAGGACAACAAAGAAAACGGTCGGTATTACCTCAAACGACAGCCACTCGAAATTTTTAATCAGGCGTATGCAGTTTGTAATGAACTGCAAAACGTAAAACACCCGGAAGAATTGGCTGTACCTATTTGGAATAAAATCAGGCAGTCGTTTTTGTCTTACGAAACAAGTGTGATTTTCTCGTGTGTGTACATTTTTTTGTACTTCGCAGAAAAAGACAACCCAAATATGCGATACTTCTTAAACCGTATCCAACAAAAAATTGATTCAATTTATTTTCAGGAGTTTGAGCCGCTTTTGAAAGAAGAATTAACTTACATTACTGCTTTGCCCGCAAGTTTTGAGTTTTTGAAATCCGAAGCCGATAAAATCCAAGACCTTGATAAGCGGGAATTGTATTACACTGACTATCTCACACGATTTAAGCAGGCAAAAAGCAAAGGAAATATTTTGCAGCAAATCAATGATGAAATAGAGTTGATAAAACGCACAAAAGAACTTTCAAACACTGAAAAACCGACAGCCGCAACAGAGAACGAAAATACAGATGCAGCAAGTATCAAAGTCCGTTCCGTTGTAATTTTGGAACTGCTGAAAAAAACGCAGTTAGGCACTGCACACAACGACCTTACAAAAATTTGCAAGTTGATAGCATTTTTAACAGGAAACAGTTATAACAGCATTTACAACGAAATTCAAAAAGGCATAAATTTTTCCAAGTTTCACAGCAAACAAATAGATGAGGCGAACAAAATACTCACAGAATTAAACGCCTCAATATCAATAGACAAAAATAAGCAATACTAAATTTTCAACCCCTTGTACAACCCCTTGTAAGGTCTTATTAGTTACTCCTTTGCACCACGATTTTTATTGAAATCGTGGTTTTCTTTTTATTGGCACAAAAGAAAATCCAACCGCCGAAAACAATAATAAATTATGTTTTCTAACGAAATTTCTTTTAACGATGTGCCGAAAGCAGTAGCACATTTGATTGGCAAGGTTGAAAAAATAGAAACCCTGCTGCAATCACAAAACAAGTCGGAGCAATCCGAAACAGACAAGTGGTTAAATCTTGATGACCTTTGCAAGTACCACCCCGACCACCCCGCAAAACCTACGGTTTATGCGTGGATTGGGCAACGCTCAATTCCCTATCACAAAAAGGGCAAAAAATTGATGTTCCTGAAAAGTGAAATCGACAGTTGGCTAAAAGAGGGCAGGCGGAAAACCGCTGCCGAAATCCAAGCCGAAGCCGCCGAGTATGTAAACAATCAAGGGAGGGCAAAACGATGAGCAAGCCTAAACACATTAGCGAGATTATGGCAGATATGGCTATGAATCCCAACGCCCCAATGGGCAAAATTCTACGAAAATGCCCTTGTATTCAAGCCGAACTGTTGAGGCAAAAGCGCATTTCACTTGATGACCTCAACGATGAAGAACTTGACAGGTTGGTTGAATATTCTTTCCTCGAAGATTGGATTGACAGCCAAGACGTAATGCAGGCATTACACATTAGCCCGCGCACTCTGCAAACCTTACGCTCAAACGGCACTTTGCCGTATTCGCGTATCGGTAATAAGATTTATTACCTCAAAAAGGATATTCTTAAAATTCTGTCTGATAATTACACAATGTACAAACTTCGCAACAATGGTAAGTAAAGAAAGTATTTTGAATAAAACGCATTACGGATTAAATATTTACAGCCATATTTTACGCTTATATTATCCTGATGAAACTGTGTTGCGATTGGTTGAAAGAGATTGCGGCTTGTGCCGCAATCCTTTCAATGCCAATAAAGAAACATTACACATTTTCATTGAAAAAGAAAATGTTTTGGGCAATTCTCTTGACAGAGAACACGCCCGCCACGAGGACAGCGAAAACGCTATCCCTGCGGGCAATGCGTTCGACTTTGCCGAACTGCATTACAAGCAGCAAGGCAATGAATTGCTGCAAACCCTCAACAAAGAAATGTTTTTGCACATTGGCGAACAACGGAACTTTTACGCTAACGCTCAAAAATCCGTTGGCTGTTCGGCAGCCTCACAGCCAAACAGTCCCCAAAGTCCTTGCAGTCCTTTGTTTTCATTTTTCAAATCTCCGGTAAGCAATACCAAACCTCACAGCGAAACAATTTTGCGAAAGGTTTATAATGTAATTGTCGGCAATTATTACAAAGAAAGAACACAGAAGTTGCGGACAATTTCTGATGTAGGGCAAGCCCGACAATTCAAAGCCGCAAACTTCGATTATTGTACATTTTCGGGCGTATTCACAAGCCGCAACGACAAAGCATTAGTAAAACATTCGGGCTTGCTGTGTGTGGACTTTGACCACTTGCAAAGCGTTGAATTGCTGCGCAATCAACTTTTGCAAGACGATTTTTTTGATACGCAGTTACTTTTCGTCAGCCCTTCGGGCGACGGTCTGAAATGGATAATATCCATTGACACACACCAAACAACGCACGGCGAATACTTTGCCGCCGTTGCCAATTATATTTTGCAAACCTACGGTATTGCTGTGGACAAATCAGGTCGGGATATTTCCCGCGCCTGTTTCCTGCCACACGACCCGCAGGCATTTATTAACCCTGTTTATTTGAAATAAATATGAGCAAGAAAACATTTAATCCGAAAGATTGGGCAAGTAGGGGCGTATCGCATACGCCCGCAACAGTCCCCATTGTCCCAAATACAAACCCAAACAACGATATTGAAACAATCACAGCCCGAATAGAAGCCGCCGCCGTTGATATTGCCCCAAACTACGCCGATTGGCGAGATTTGGGCTTTGCCCTCGCTGACGCTTTGGGCGAAAGCGGGCGCAACTATTACCACCGTTTAAGCAGATTTTATGCAGGTTACAATCAAACCGAAACCGACAGGCAGTTTAACAACTGCCTGAAAGCACACGGACACGGTGTAACAATCAAAACTTTGTATCATTTGGCAAAATCCGCAGGAATTGAAATTGCCATTTTGCCAAATATCCAAAATGGCAATTTGGCAAAAGTGGCAAAATCGAAAGTAACACCACCACAAAAAAAAATAGAAAAACCCCAGCCAAGCGAAGAACAGGAAACAGAATTAACGCCAACTTTCCCAAAAATCATTTATCAAAATCTACCCGATTTTTTGCAGCGCGTAACCGCAAAAGCGACTTCGCCAGAAGATAAAGATTTATTGTTGCTCGGCTCATTGGTAGTTGTTTCGGCGTGTTTGCCCAACGTGTTCGGCAATTACGATGAAAGACGTGTTTATCCTAATTTGTTTCTGTTTTTAACCGCTTCTGCTTCTGCGGGCAAAGGACGTTTAACACTTTGTCGAAAATTGGTTTATCCCATTCACAAGGCATTGCGGGAACAATACAAAGTGCTATATGATACCTACAAACAGGAAAAAATATTGTACAACAATGCAAAAAAAGACCAGCCGTCAATGGACGAGCCGCAAGAGCCGCCAATGTTGGCTTTGTTAATGCCAGCCAACAGCAGCGCAACCGCTTTCTTTCAAATTCTCAACGATAACAACGGCGCAGGCTTGATGTTTGAAACAGAGGGAGATACTTTGGCACAGACATTTAAGAGTGAACACGGTAATTTTTCAGACGGTTTCCGCAAAGCGTTCCACCACGAAACAATATCATATTTGCGAAGAAAAGACCGCGAATTTGTCGAGTTGGAAAATCCCCGCCTGTCCGCTTTACTTTCAGGAACGCCCAAACAGGTTTCGGCACTTATTCCAAACGCTGAAAACGGACTTTTCAGCCGTTTTATATTCTATTTTATGAATATAAAACCTGTTTGGAAAGATGTTTTTGCCAATTCGGGCGACCAGACACTTGATATTTATTTCAAAGATTTAGGCGAACAGTTTCACGATTTTTACAACCACCTGAAACAACAGCAGGAAATGCGTTTTTGCCTTACTGCTTCGCAGCAGCAGGCATTTAACGCCTACTTTGCGCAGGCGCAAGTACAATTCCTTGCCTTGTACGGCGATGATTACATTGCAACCGTGCGCCGTTTGGGATTGATTACTTTTCGTATTGCAATGATAATTACAACCTTGCGAATAATGGAAACGGGCGAAGTACGCAGTCCGATAATTTGCAGCGATACCGATTTCAATACCGCATTGGAAATGGTCAAAATCCTTGTTCAACACGCTGCAAAAGTTTTTGATGCGTTGCCTGCCGACACCGCACCGCCGCCAACCAACAACCCAAAATTAGCACTATTGCAGGCATTGCCGCAACAGTTCGACAGAACAAAGTACATTGAAGTTGCAAAGCAGTTAGATATACCCGAAAGCACAGCCGACAAGCAAATTGCCCGATTCCTCAACGCAGGATTACTAACCAGACAAACACACGGTAACTATGCAAAGAGAACAGAATAACAGGACAAAACAAGAAGTAAGAGCCTCAAAATAAACAAGTTTTTTGAGGCTCTTTGTTTAGGGAGTTATTAACAAATCGAGAAAAATATATAAAAATCGACCGTAAATTGAGAAATAAATTGTAATTTTGCACCGCAAAATTTTTCGTAATTTGGGTATAATGTATAGTTTAAACTTCATAGATTTATTCGCCGGTGCAGGTGGCTTGTCCGAGGGCTTTATTCGGGCAGGTTATACGCCTTTGGCGCATATTGAAGTGGATAAATACGCTTGCGACACGCTGAAAACCCGCGCCGCTTTTCATTGGCTCAAAAGTCAGGGGAAGTTGTCTGTTTATAAAAAATACTTGCGCGAAAAACAGGAAAAAGAAGACGGCAGTAAACTTTGGGAACAAGTCCCACAAGAGGTAACAGACACCGTTATACAATCTGAAATCGGCGAAAAAACTATTGCGAAAATTTTTGAACAGGTTGATAATCTGATTGGTAATAAAAAAATTGATATTATTGTCGGCGGTCCGCCTTGTCAGGCGTATTCCGTTGCAGGTCGCGCCCGAATGGGCAAAGACGTAGAAAAAGACCCCCGCAACGAACTTTACAAATACTATGTCAAATTTTTGGAACGTTACCAACCTGAAATGTTTGTGTTTGAAAATGTTTTGGGTATCCGTACTGCCAAAAACGGCGAGCCATTAAAAGACCTTACCCGATTGGTAGAAAAAGCAGGGTCAGGGTACAAAATGGAATTAAAAATACAGACTGCTTCCGAACACGGCGTATTGCAGCACCGTCAAAGAGTTATTATTGTCGGTTGGAAAGTCAAAGGCGAAAACGGCAATCTCACAACTTACCATTATCCAGAATTAAAAACAGAAAAAAACAAATACGAAGTTCTGAAAGATTTGTTTATTGACTTGCCTGAAAGAAAGCACGGCGAAGGTCAGTTGTGCGCTCTTGTGAAATACGAAAAGCCACTTTCAGAAATGAAATACCTGAAAAAATCGGGTATCCGCAACGGCAATTTTAATTTTACAACACAGCATATTGCCCGACCTAACAACGAAAACGACAGAGAAATTTACCGCAGAGCAGTTGAATTATGGAAACAAGGTAAAAGAATAAACTACGCAGAACTGCCACCAGAACTTCAAAAACATAAAAACAAAGAAACTTTTCTCAATCGTTTCCAAGTGGTTGACCCCTACGGTTGCAGTCATACCGTTGTTGCTCATATAGCAATGGACGGACATTACTACATTTATCCAACACTTAATCCCACGATAGAAAATGTACGCTCAATAACCATACGCGAAGCCGCCCGCCTGCAATCATTTCCAGATGATTTTTATTTTGAGGGCAGCAGAAGCGCAGCATAACAAATTAAAAAACAGAATAAGTTATGAAACCGTATA
>Ga0082212_10012585_pt1 | contig 10647 bp, 8 predicted proteins | sample TergutNt197P3_FD_71548 | JGI IMG/M metagenome (GOLD analysis project Ga0082212, IMG submission 71548) | Neocapritermes taracua P3 segment gut microbial communities from Petit-Saut dam, French Guiana - Nt197 P3 | ecosystem: Host-associated > Arthropoda: Insects > Digestive system > Gut ...
CAGATACATCTATAATGGTATAGGTTGCATAGCTGATTTTTCTTTCACTACAAACGGGTAATGCTTTCATAATGATACCTGCAAGCGCATTGGCATCTTTATGTTCTATAGAAAAATTAAGTGAAATAGTAGCAGTAAGTGTTGCAAGAACGTTTGCTCTTACACCATGTCCCATGCCATCCGACAAAACACATAATACTCGGTTCTCTTCAGGAATCCTTCTTGACAGGAATACATCTCCACATATCTTTTCTCCTTCGTGGTTTATCTGATAATGCCCCACTTCCGTATGGAATTTTTTATCTTCTTTGTCCAATATATCCGCTTGGAAACGATAGTTGTTCATGCAAAAAATATTGATGATTTTTTCAGATGCAAAGTTACATTTTTTTTATGATACAATGACACTTTTCCTAAAAAAACACATTTTTTATTTTTTATAGCATGCAATAATTCATTATGACAAAGCGTTTTATTTTCATTAAAAAATAAGTAAAATTTAAAAATTGCCTATGCAAAGATGGTTACGTAATTATGCTACTACCAATTATATTCCGAATGAATGGCTTGAAAACCTAGAAAAAGATAATCTTGCTGAAATTGCATTAAGAGGACCTGGTAAAAATTTAATGAATAATATTTTACAGTATTCTAGACAATTGGTAGTTTTAGGTTCTATAACAAAAATCTTTGTTAATCTGAACTGAAATATAAAAAGAGGGCGGAAGCCCTCTTTTTATATCCCATAATAATTTTTACTGTCAATCTTCTAAGTGATCCGCCTGGGGCTCGAACCCAGGACCCCATCCTTAAAAGGGATGTGCTCTACCTGCTGAGCTAGCGAATCAGCATTAAAAAGGGGTGCAAAGGTAGTATAATTATTTATATTCCACAACTTTTTTTGTTAAGCAATACAATTTTATTGTGTTTTCAACTAAAAACACCACTTACATATCAAATGATGGCTTTCAAAATCATTCTGGATAAATTCTTCTATCTATTTCACCGTTACCTTGTTATTTCCGTAAATGCTATAATAATTCCCATCGTACATGGCTGTGGCGTTGATGGCGCCCATGATGTATGTTCCGGTGGAGACGGCTCTGACGCTGTAGTAGAAATATTTGATTTCCGGTTTAACGGTAGCGAAGGCGGTGATACGGTCGTCGCGGATGTCAAGGTAGTCGGGGTATATTTGAGGCGATTTCATGAAGGGGAATGTTTTACTATCACCCGTCAGACGTGAGTTTTCAATTTCAAAACATGCCGGTAAAATATCTTGTATCGCCACATTTTCAACCTGTAAAGTGTTGGTTGTGTTGATGGTAACTTCTACAAAAATCAAATCGCCCTGTTTCACGTTGTTGAGGTCAACTTCGTGTCCGGTTTTGGTGAGGAAACGTTTACGCACTTTCAGTTGGTTGTCGGTTTCGGGTGTTGGAGTGGCGGGGATTCCGCTTGTTTCGATGAAATAATAGAGTTCACCCGTTCCCTGAGCGGCAACGTTGAGCGTTCCCGTTTCACCTTTGTTGCCTTTCCATGAAAAATCTTTTCCGTCGAATGTCCCCAAGTTTTTACTTCCAAGCATAATGTTTGCCGAAACGTTGTTTTTAGCCGCTTTTTTTGCCAATTTTCCGAATGCCAACAGCGTAAACGATTTTTCCTGAGTCGAAAGATAACGGGCTGCTTTCACACTTTTATTCAACTGCAACGCCAAAGCAGGAATACGGGCGTCGTCGGGCGCAGCGTCTGTTAAACATAAGAGCATCAAGGCGTTATTTCGGATAGAAGATGAAAAATCGCCGCCGCTCATCGAACGCGCTCTGTTGTTTTCGTCTTTGAAATTCAGCAACTCGTTACACGCCGGCATATTGCCGATAGCGGCAAAAGCGCTTGCCAGCATACAACGCATATCGGACGTCAGTTCGTTCACGTTGCTTTTGTAGTAATTCATCTGCGAAATTTCCTGTTTTCCGTTCAACGCCAGCACATAAAGAGCGTAGATGATAGGTTTGGCAATGCGTTTTTTTGGCGTATATTTTTGCGTAACTTCGTCCCAGTACGAATATTCGTCCCATTGCTGGGTTTTGGCGTAAGCAGAGATGTGCAACAAAAGTCGCTGCATAAAATCTGCGTCCACGCTGTAACCCGTTTTTATTGCCTCCGTTAAGAAGTGGGCGGCGTAACATTCTGACCACATATTAACATCAGACGAGCCGGGCCAATAAGCCAACGCACCGTTGGAGATGCGCATCGACATAATGCGTTTGATGGATTCGTTGATGACAAAGCGGGTGGTTTGTCCGCTCGATTTTGCTTTTTCTATCGACATTGCCAAGTCGTTGAGATAGAGTAGGGGGAAGGCGCGCGAGGTGGTTTGTTCCAAACAGCCGTAGGGATAGTACATCACATCGGCAAGTTCGCCGGAATATTGCGCGGCTAAGTTGCTGCTAAACATCATGTTAGTCTTGGCGGTGGAGGCAATAAAATCTTCTCCTACAACGGTAGAAAAGGTGGTTCCGGCTTTAATGGCGCCGCCTTCGTATTGCGAAGTAAATCCGGTGGGCGGACGGACGGAAATGTCCGTTTTTTCGGTAAATGTTTCTGAAAAAGCCTGCGCTTTAACTTCGATAAAAGCCTCTCCGATGTCGTTGCGAGCGGTAACGTTAAAATAACAGATTTCTTCTTTTCCTGCCTTCACTTTAACGGTTGCCTCCTTCGCTCCCACAATGGAAAGCAGCGGAGAAACATTCATCGTAACCTTTACCTGAGCCTCTTTGTCGGTGGTATTTCGTAAAACAACCGGAATTTTCGGCTCATCATTCGGCGAGAAAAAGCGCGGAATACCGCTGCTGATGACGATGGGGTCGGCAACAATCATATTTTTACTTGCCGCTCCGAAACGGTTATCTTTCCAATTTATCGCCATAATACGCAGATTTCCACTGAATTGCGGAATGTCAATCTCCATTTCCGCCTTGCCGGATGAGTTTGTTTTTAACACGCCGCTCCACAATGCTACTAATTTTACCCGCTTGTTTGTCAATGGATTAACCATTTGACTCATATCCATACCGGCATCGCCGCCGGAAGATGATTTTCCAAAAACTTCTTTGAAAAGTAACGGATAAATGTCGTAAGCCTCCGTTTCCAATGCCCGCTGTCCGTAGAAATAGGCGTAGGGGTCGGGCGTTTGGTAGTCGGTAATTTGTAAAATGCCTTCATCGACAACGGCGATGGTAACGTTGCTGTTGGGCATCGCCTTCACTCTGATGGTTTGTTTCATACCGGAACGGCTTTTATCAACCGCCTCGATGGTGGGCGCCTCCTCGTTGGCTTTTTTCTTCACCACAATATTTTCATAACCCCGCGCAACGGTGAGCGGAATGTTGTTGTTTTCCGACAAATTACGGAACGCCGTTGCCGAAATATAGCAGTTGGGCATATATTCGTTTTTGATGTTCAAATTGAGCGAACCTGATTTATTTTCAAGATTAACCCATTGATAATCTTTTACTTTATCACATTCTATTGTTACCAACATTCTACCTGAAAAAGGCGCGGTAAAGAGAATTTTGGCTTTTTCGCCGGGTTCGTACTCTTTTTTGTCAAGTTCGATGGCGATGCTGCCTTCTTTGTCCACTGCGAAGGAGTTGTTGGAGGTGGCGTCGTAGCCGTAGGCGTAAAAAGAGGAGGTTGTCGGGTATTCGCTGCCGCTCAAATAGATTTTTATCTCATAGGAGCCGGAGATTTTGGGTGTAAACGCCAAAGCGTTCTCTTTTCCGTTGATGGTCATCTTTTTATCGTAAACGGTCTCCGATTTTCGTTGCGAGCGATATTCAAACTTGTTGCTGCTGCCAACGCGCACCTGAACATTCTCATAATAAGAACGTTCCACCACCACGCGTGCCGCATCTGCCTTCGACAACTCGCCGGCAGGATTTACCGCAATCAACCCAAAATTGATGGGCGCATTAACGCCAAACCAATAATCGTGCTGTTTAACTCCAACAAAAACGTCCTGCGTAAAGATGTCAAAACGGTTTACGCGATGAACCGGACGTCCGTTTTCGTCAAATACCGTAGTCAAAATTTTGCCGCTGTAAGCGCCGGAAAGTGGGATAAAATCGGGCTTAAAACGCTCTGTAAAACGACCTTGCGCATCGGTAACGCCCGTCCGTTCTTCGTCTAAATAGCGGTTGCTGTGTTTGCTGATATAAAAACTGTATTCCGGAAATTTAGCGGCGGTAAAGGTCTTGCGGCTGATGTCTAAGGAGGCTTCGTAGTTGCGTCCGGCGGCGGGTGGACCGTAGAGATTGAGCGCTTCCACTTGCAATATAATTTGATCACGAGATGAATATTTGGTCTTGTCCGTTGTGGCAATAACTTTAATTCTGTCGGGCATAAACTCCTCAACGTGAATAACATAGTTCTTTTGCACCACGCCGGCAGCATTTTCAAAAGCGATATTCCACAAACCCGTTGGCGCATACGCCGGCAACGCAAATGAAATATCGGCATAACCATTCTCCTGCAACGTTTTACGATATTTTTCAACCGTTTCACCCAACGGATTCCGAACGGTAAAACAAACCGGAACATCTTTCACATTCTCAAAATTCCAATTCCGCACAATCGCATTCACATGAACCGAATCGCCGGGGCGGTATAACTCCCTGTCGCCATACATCATCACGTCAAAATCAACCTGCGCAGTCCATTTTCCTGCTATATCGAAACGGGAAGTATTGACGCGGGTGTTCCTGAAACTCAAATAGTTAAAGTCTTCATCTTTGCGGGCGGTAACCATTCCTAATTTAAAACCGTTGAAACGTTTTTTTGTATCTTGAATCATCACCACGCCGTCGGAGTTGGTGGTTTCGGTCAAAAATTCCTGATTGTTGTCGCTGACGAGCGTTATTTTAACGCCGCTCAACGGCTTGCCGTCCTGTATGGAGACGGCGCACACCATAAGCCCGTTCACGCCTTCATGCGCTACCAGCCCGATGTCCGACATCGACAACATGATACTGCTTTGCAGCCATGCCCGTTCTTTGTCCTCTATGGTGATGATATACAACCCTTTATAACTGTCGCTGAGGTGCATTTCCGCAGGGTCGAGTTTCAGCGCGTACTGTCCGTTGCCTGTTTGTAACTTACTCATTTCCACTTGTTTGGAAAAAACAGGGTCGCCAAAACGTCTGTTTTGAGGCAAATAGGTATAATCGTACCAGTCGTCGCCATCGTAGTACCAACTCCAATCGCGACCTTCTCTTAAATAGTGCTGAATATTATTTTCATAAATTCTGAAAATGGACATCTTAATCGTTTGAATGTTAGCCGCTTTGATAGATAAATTTCGGTTTCCTTTGAGGGAGAGATAGGAGGCGCGGTCGTCGTCAAAGGTCAAAAAAGGAGCCGGTTCCGAAAAAGTAACATACACCTGATAATCTTCTTTCAAAAAGATGTCGAAAACGCTTTTTAGATTTTTGGAAACGGTAACGGTATAATTTTGAGTTTCATCGAAATTCCCTTTCAATAAAATGCCGCCTTTTATCACCGAAATATCCAAATTTTTCACCGAAGGCGAAACAGTGATATTTCTTGTAATATTAACATCATCAACAGGTTGCGAAGTAAATAACATCAACGTAGCCACATCGGGTTCTATTCCGGTTTCGTAGGAAGTGATGGAAAAAACATCTAACGAAGGTATCGCTACTTCCGCCGTTATATCCTTTTTAGACGCCGTGCCGCAACCGGCACAAACCACCCCCTTGCCCACCGTAATGGTTGCGTAAGAGAGCGGATTATGATCGGAATAAAAAATGTAAAACGAAACGCCATTCTCTTTATCTCGTTCATATTCAATCTCTACGGGATAATTTTTTTTGTCAATGCTCACCTTGAGCAACGAATACAAATCGTCAGGATCAACGTCGTAGTTGAACGTCATATAAAACTGTATTGCCCGTTTCCCGTCGTGCATATTCCAAAAACAATGCACCGTCTCAATATCCAACGGCGCCGTACTGAATTTCATCACAGCGTCCGACACCGCAGTAATTTCCGGAAAATCCTTAAAAGCCCTCTGATTCAGCTGCACCGTATAATCGGTAGCGGGTGCGAAACCCATTGCCGGTGAAAACGTTAAAACGTCTTTTTCCGTCCACATAAAACGTCCGAAAACGGGCGGATCGATGGTGAAATAAACCAGCGTATCCCACTGATTCAACCGCTCTTCCGGACAAATATCACGGTTCAACTTCACATTCAAATTCTGAAATAATTCTACCGTTTCCCCCGACTCAAAGGAAACCATACGTACCTTACCGGTGCCACAACCCAGCACAAACGCCATTGCTAACAGCAAAATCGGCAAAAAAACTCTTTTCATAACGCTAATTATTAATATTTTACATTTTTATTTTAACATCTTATTTTAAGCCGTCAAAGATACAAAATAAATTGAGAATGGAGAATTGCACAAAAAGTGGGTTAAGAAAAAGATTGAGGTGCTATTTTTTTTTTGGGGTTCTACCATTTTTTGTATGGAATCATATTTGAAAAATAGCAAAAATCATTTTATATCTGCGGGTTATCTCTATTCCCGTAGGGAATATCTCTCGGTAGAAGGAAATGTATTATTAGACCACATTGCATGCCGTAGGTATGCCACCTGTCTGTTGTAAAAAGTCGCATACCTACGGCATGCGGAATGAATGGCATTCTATTTTTCTACCGAGAAATGTATTCCTGTGGAATACGATTTCAGCCGTTTTTTTTTTCATAGCACCTCAATCTTTTTCTTAACCTGTTTTTCCGGCATTTTTTTCGTTACTACTGCCTGTTTTGATGTAAAACTCTTTTCCACTTGGTAATATATTCTTAAGGCACGTCGCCGTCCCATCTTTTTGTGTATGTGTCATCGCGGTTTTTATTATTTCTGTATTTTTTCTCTGATACAACTGCTGGCTGCTTTTTGTTGGTAACGATTCTATTTGATTATTTGCTGGATTGAAAACACTGTTTACAACGTTTAATTCTTTGAAAACTCCGTCATTAAGTAAACATTGATAAGCCTGAGCAATTTCCCAAATTGTGATAAGACGATTACCAAGCGCATAATTATAAGCGTCTTGACAGGATTCTTTTTGCATAGCAATTCCCATGGCACCAAATTTATCTTCTAACTTTTCAAATAATTGTATAGCATTTGTAACCTCACGAACATTTACTACTGGTGCATTAAGAGACTTGCTAATAATAACATTTGCTCCAACATATTCATTTGTATATGAACGATTTGAATTCAAAGGAGTTTTTTTACCTGCAATTTTCCCATCGTATAAGCGGATTGGTTTATTTTCTTCAAGTAACTGCAATAAAATAAATGGTTTAATCAAACTTGCCATCGGAAATCGTATTCCCAAATTTTCACAATAACGCTGTAATTGACTTTTACTAAATCCATATTTCATACTCAATGGATTACAGCGAACATCAACTAAAACTTTTATGTCATTTTTAAGTAAACGATTCAAATATTCTTCTAACGATATTCCTTCATAACCAATAGTAAACAGTACTGTTTTATTTCCTTTGGGACGACTATTGTTTACTTTTTCAAATTGTTCTTTCGATAAAATTTCCTTTGCTCTTTTACTGTTTATTGCCCAATACGGAAAGTAAAGATAAGTATGTTTCATTAAGGCATCTGTTGTCATCTTTCCGTAATTTGATTTTATTTCTTGCAACAATTTTCTGTCTGTTTCCTTTAATGTTTTTAGATAGTCTGTCGTATCAACTTTTGTAAAGTGGCTTGTGGTTTCCGACAATATCCCTTTGTTTACCATTGTCGTCAAATCGGCATTAGCGGAATACGAATAACAACCGAAAAAGTATGGAATAAAATCGTACTCGGCTTTTGTTTGCCGCTTGGTAAACAAAAATAGCAATTTTTGAAGGCTAATTTTATCTATCTGTCCTTCAAAAAGTTGCAATAGCGCCAATATAATTTTTCGTCTGTAAAACATAGTGCAAAAATAATAAAAATTTACTCAATTTTAACGAATTAATTTTTAAAAAATTGTTTTTCAATGTTACACACTTTTTCCGAATAGGGTGGCGGGCGGGCAAAGCAAATAATGGCGTAGCCATTTTTTGCGTGGGGGTTGCTTTATGGTGTGAGCGGAGCGAACACGATAAAGCAAACTTGGCAATTTTCCCGATTATGATTTCCATTTTATTTTCAACCTCAACCGTAAAATTATCACTTACCTTCTTTATTTTTCAATATAGGTCATTGTTCCAATTGTTGGAATTGTGTTAAGTCGAAATCTACGATGACTTCCTCACCATGGTTTTTTTCATACATCCATCTAAATGTTTTCTCGTCAAAATCCACTAAAAACCGACATGATTTGCTATCTCTCTTACAAATATATATAAGTCCATTCCCTTTTTTAAACTCTTGTATTTCAACTATATTAAACATCATATCACCATTATCATATAAGATTTTTATGAACTTTTCTTTATGACTGATGGTAATAGTTCCTTTGTCACGCATCTTTTTTGAACTTATACATCTACCATGTTTATATTCATATTGATGCCCCTTATTGAAAGTAAACTTATATATGCTTGATGCATCTATTTGCATCCTAATTTCAATAAAAGAGTTTTTAGAATTTGATCTATCAACACCATCGCAAGTTTTAAATAGAATGATGCCAATTATGAAAGGAAGAAGGTATGTTATAGTGTACCATTTGAACCCTTTAACAGTTGCTTTGGCAGATTCCTTAAATTCACTTAAAATTTCTTTGTAGATTGACTTTGCTTGCTGTTTGGCGTTATTAATCCATCTCCCTAATTCTTCATCTTGAATTTCGTACTCTTTTTTTGATGCTTGCGAATTATTTACAACAGTTTTATATTGTTGATGCTCTTTGTCATATTTTGCTCGTGCCCCTGCATCTAATAAAATTAGTTTTGCTTCAATTAGTAGTCTTGTTCTTTCTGAATCTCCATTTCCCATATTTAGGTCTGGATGATATTTTTTTATTTCATTACGAAATGCGGCTATAATTTCTTCCGAAGTAGCGGTCTCGGTTACGCCTAATAATTCATAGTAATCAGTAAACATATTAGTCTTTATTTAATTGGTATTTATCAATAGTTTCTTTTTTTTCTGGTTTTTTCCATTTTATCCAAACAAAAATAATGCCCACCACAGTCCCCCCTAAAAAAAGAGCAGGTATTATTCCTGGTTGAGTTGCTATTTGAACAAGCAATGTTATCACTACTCCTGCTATCAAAATTAGTAATGACCATAATAATTTTACGATGATTCTTACAAATAGGTTCATGATACTGTGCTTTTATTTCTGTGTTTTTAATGAATTCACATCTATTTCTTCTGTTATTTCGGCGGTTGATGTTCCTTGTCGAAAAATAACCATTGCAAAACGTTTGAATAGTTTAAAAAAGTCTTCGTTACCAAACTCTTGTTCTAATTTAATTGCAACAAGATGTGATTTTTCGTCTGTTGTTTTTTGTTTGTCTATGCAGATAATACTGACAGAAAAGCATTCTTCATAGATGGCATGAAACTTTGCGCCAATGCTTTCATAACGTTCTATGTCAACACCTCTTGCTTTTAGACATTTGTTTAAGATTGTATAGTCGTCGCTAATGTCAGCGGCAGCGGTTCCTATAAAATCATCATATTGTACTGATGCTTGCATTTTGTTATCCCTGAAAATTTGTGTCGGGAGCAACTTCTAAATAGTTAATAATCCTGCATTTAGGAGTTGCGATTAACTGTCAAAATTTCACTGTCCCGCTACCATTGCACGCAACGACCAGCGGCTTTGCGTGGTGGCGGCTTCACAAATGTTCGGGCGGGGTAATAACTTCCAAGTTCACACTGCCGTTTCTGCGGGGTTACTGCCGCCATCTCGCAAAACCGCCCGTTACCTGCAGTGTTTATCTTTCATCTTTCGTTTCTATTATAAATTTTTTAGTGTTTTCAATTTTTTGTTTTACACTTTCGCACTCAATACTTTTTTTGTCCATTGAGAATACATTGTCAATGTCGATTAAAATCCGCTCTAATGTTTCCGCATTCAATGGTGTCTTTTTAATTTTAAAAACAAATTCTTCCGCACACTCCACTTCGTGTTTGTAAGGAACTTTGTATTTTGTCGCTTTCCCTTTTATGAAATCCATTTGGTTAAATCTTATCAAATCATCAATCATTGACTGGTCAATTACTGTCCCTGCCCAATTTTGGCTTTCTGCTTTTAAATGAGCATCAACAATCCCCTTGCCATAAATACATTGGACTGAATATGAACCACCTTCTGAATTTGTTTGTCGTCCTGTTACTTCTTTGATTTTTCCTTTTAAAATAGCACCTCTTAATGGAAAGTTAAATCCATTTTCTCTCCAATTAAATTCATAGGCAACACTTATAAGTTCTTTTAACGAAACTAAATCACAATCATTCGTCCATATAATTACGGTATCAGAAATATTTAAACAATTCAATTTTGGGGTTGAAACATAAGAACCAAATCCCCCCCTAAATCCTTAATATTTTCCTGGCCCTAACAAAATTTAAAAATCTCTGAAAAAATC
>Ga0082212_10012586_pt1 | contig 10647 bp, 7 predicted proteins | sample TergutNt197P3_FD_71548 | JGI IMG/M metagenome (GOLD analysis project Ga0082212, IMG submission 71548) | Neocapritermes taracua P3 segment gut microbial communities from Petit-Saut dam, French Guiana - Nt197 P3 | ecosystem: Host-associated > Arthropoda: Insects > Digestive system > Gut ...
GAGGTTAGGTTCCTCGGCGCTCCATTTTTTAACAGCGCCAGCGTCAACAGACGTCTTGAATCCGGATGCGCCGGTAGATGTGATGTTCTTCGATACTACGGATTTACCTGTATCGTCGTAAAGTTCAATATCAGCGGTTGCTCCTTTCGATTTTGCGGAAAAATCGAAGGTCATATCCAATACGCCGTTGGTATAGTTATCTTTCAGGTTGCCGACGAATTGTATGTTGGAAATATTCCGCTGATCGCGGGCGTAGAGGTAACAATCGCGTCCCACACCCGACAGGCGCAGGAAATCCTGATCTTCGAGATACGTTCCGTCGCACCAGCGGAAGACTTGAAAAGCAATCAGGTTTTCTCCTTTTTTGATGTAAGGAGTGACGTCAAATTCTGCCGCGAGCTTGCTGTCCTCGCTGTAACCAACGAATTTTCCATTCACCCACAGATAGATATTCGAGGTTACCGAGCCAAAATGCGCGATCACCTGTTGCCCCGACCAACTGTCCGGAATACTGATTGTTCGGCGGTAAGAACCAACATGATTATTTTCTTCGGGAACATTCGGAGGGTCGTTTTGGAACTGGTTGCGCCAGATATAGCCCGTATTGACGTATGCAGGTGTACCATAACCGTTCATTTCCCAGATACCGGGGACATTCATACACTTCCATCCGGCGTCGTCGTAGCCGACTGTAAAGAAATTGACCGGACGCTGACCGGCATGACGTACCCAGAGGAATTTCCACTGTCCGTTGAGTGTCAGGAAACGATCCGATTGGTTCATGCCGCCTTGTTCGGCAGCGGCGCGGTTCTCATAAGAAAAATAAGACGCTTTCATGGGCATGCGGTTCACGGCATTCACCCGCGGGTCTTTCCATTCGTTGCCCTGTGCAAATACTCCAAAAATCATGGACAGAGCTAAAGAGGTGGTTACAAAGAACTTTTTTATCATACTATTAAAAATATATAAGAAAATATTATAAAAATAAGTTTAACGACACAAAGTAACCCATTTCTTACGGAAAAGAAAAATGAAAAAGAAGATTTCGCATAAAATTGGATATTATTTCCGAAGGATATTCATTACCATATATTATTTGTAGCGAATTTGATGTTCTTTGTGCACATTATTTTGAAAAAAACAAAAAAAAACTTATTTTTGTGAGCAGTATTTTGCATTTCAGATTTGCATAACCCTTCAAAAAAAGAAAATCATGAAATATCAATCGTACCAACTCCATAATTACACGGCGATTGAAGGAATAGACAAATTGTCGGCAATCGACCGAAAGGCTATTGAAATCACAGGGCGTGTACTTCCGTTCAAAGCCAACAATTACGTTACCGGCGAACTGATCGACTGGAACAATATCGCCGACGATCCGATTTTTACTCTTTGTTTCCCGCGTAAGGAAATGTTGCAAAGTTTACATTTCGAACAGGTGGAACAACTGATCAACAGCGGGGCTGGCGAAGCCCGGATAAAAGAAGTAGTGGACGCTGTACGTCGTACATTGAACCCCAACCCGGCCGGGCAGCATCTGAATGTGCCCAGTATCGGTGATATTAAATTGAACGGGGTGCAACACAAATATCGCGAAACAGTACTTTTTTTTCCAAGTCAGGGACAAACCTGCCATGCTTATTGCACTTTCTGTTTTCGCTGGCCACAATTTTCCGGCATGGAAGGTATGAAGTTCGCCATGAAAGAAACAGAACTCCTGACCCAATATCTTAGGGAGCACAGGGAAGTAACCGATTTGCTTTTTACCGGCGGCGATCCGCTTACGATGAACGCTTCGCGTATTGCCGGTTATGTAGACGCATTACTTGACAAAAGTTTACCAAATATCCAAACCATTCGTTTCGGCACAAAAGCCCTTGCTTACTGGCCATACCGTTTCCTTACCGACCCCGATTCCGACGAACTGATACGCGTGTTCGAAAAAATTGTACGCACAGGTAAAAATTTGGCTATCATGGCTCACTTCAATCATCCGGTAGAGTTGTCGACCAATGCCGTACAGGATGCCATACGCCGGGTGCGGTCAACGGGAGCGCAGGTGCGTACGCAGTCGCCTCTGCTCAACCATATCAACGCCAAACCCGAACTGTGGGCGGAAATGTGGCGCAAACAGGTCAATCTCAATTGCATTCCCTACTATATGTTTGTGGCAAGAGATACCGGCGCAAGCGAATATTTCGATATACCTCTGGCCGACTGCTGGAATATTTTCCGCAAAGCGTACCAGCAGGTAAGCGGAGTATGCCGAACAGTGCGCGGACCAAGCATGAGCGCCACACCGGGTAAGATACAAATATTGGGTGTTGGCGAGGTCAGAGGCGAAAAAGTTTTTGTGCTTCGCTTCCTGCAAGGACGTAATCCCGACTGGGTCGCACGTCCGTTTTTTGCCAGATTCGACACTGACGCCACCTGGCTTAATATGTTGCACCCGGCCTTTGGTGAACGGAAATTCTTTTTTGAAGACGAACTGGAAGCGATTTACAATGATAACTTCAGGCGAAGCGAAGCGGAAAATTTCGAATAAACTCTCTTCAGGAAAAGACAATCAATGTGAACTATACCATTACCGAAATAGCACAAATCACGGGCGGGCAACTGACAGGGCCCTGTGATACTGTGGTTCAATACATACTGACCGACAGCCGGTCGTTGTTATATCCCGCTGTCACCGTATTTTTTGCCATCCCTGGCGAACGGCACGACGGCCACAATTATATCGGAGAATTGCACCGTCAGGGAGTTCGCTGCTTTGTGGTGGAGCGATTACCGATGGACGACGCTTCCCCCCTCTCCTTTGGAGAGGGGACGGGGGAGAGGCTTTCATTCATACTTGTACCCGACGTTCTTCATGCCTTACAGCAATTAGCCGCCCAGCATCGTCGCCGGTTCCTGACCCCGGTTATCGGTATCACCGGAAGTAACGGAAAAACTGTTGTTAAGGAATGGATATTCCAGACTATCCGCCACGAAAAGAACATCATACGCAGCCCGCGGAGTTACAACTCGCAGGTCGGCGTATCTTTATCGGTGTGCCAGCTGGATGATCGCCATGATTTGGCCATTTTTGAAGCGGGTATTTCGCAACAGGGAGAGATGGAACGTCTGCAAACCATCATCATGCCCGACATCGGCGTCTTTACCCATTTGGGCGAAGCGCATCGTGAAAATTTCCCGTCGACATATGAAAAGGCGCAGGAGAAACTGAAACTTTTCCGCCGCTGCCGCACCATACTTTATTGCCGCGATTGCGCAGAAGTGGCCGATATTCTCGAAAACAGCCCCGAATACAAAGCCGTGTCGCGTTTTTCGTGGTCGGAACATGGAGATGCGGATGTGTTGGTAACCGGAAAACGCAGGGAGAAAGGGGCTACGCTGGCGGTGGTACAATATGGCGGGCAAAGTTTCGATCTGACGATTCCCTTTATGGATGACGCCTCTGTGGAAAATGCCCTGCATGTGGTTTGCTTGATGCTGTTCATGGGTTACCGTCACGAAATCATCAACGGGCGCATTGCACAATTGGAGCCTGTAGCCATGCGTTTGGACATCAAGAAGGGGGGCAACCGCTGCACCATCATCAACGACAGTTACAATGCCGATACCGGTTCGCTGGCAATTGCGCTCGATTTACTGGCACGACAGCAGCATCCCGTAAAAACGATCATTTTGTCGGATATTCTGCAATCGGGGAAATCGCAGGAAAACCTGTACCGCGAAGTAGCCGGGTTGCTGACCGAACGAAGCATCAACCGTCTGGTGGGTATCGGCGCCGAAATTTCGGCCAACGAAAATTTATTTACCAACGAAAAGTATTTTTTCGCCACTACCGACGCTCTTCTGGCCGGATTGGAACATAATACGGTGCGCTTTTCCGACGAGGCGATTCTGGTCAAAGGATCTCGTAAATTTGAATTTGAACGTATTGTGCAAGCGCTCGAAGAAAAAGTACATAAAACCGTGCTGGAAATCAACCTGAATGCAGTGGTTCACAATTATAACTATTTCAAATCGCTGTTGCAGCCGCAAACCAAAATGGTGGTGATGGTGAAGGCTTTTGCTTACGGTAGCGGAAGTGTTGAAATAGCCAATGTGCTCCAGTTCCATCGCGCCGATTATCTTGCGGTGGCTTTCGCCGACGAAGGTAAGGAACTGCGCGGAAACGGCATTACACTACCCATCATGGTGATGAACCCCGAAGACGGCGATTTTGACACATTGATGCGCAATAACCTTGAGCCGGAAATATACAACTTCCGGATGCTGGAAACTTGTGCCCAAGCGGCATCCGACCAGGGTATCTGTGCGTATCCCGTCCATATCAAGTTGGATACGGGGATGCACCGCCTTGGTTTCCTCGAAGAGGAGGTGGACAGGCTTGCAAACCAGTTATACAGACTGCCGGCGGTGCGTGTTAAATCCGTTTTTTCGCATTTGGCCGGCAGCGACGAACCGGAATTGGACGATTTCGTGCGGCAACAGGTTGACGCTTTCCGCCGGATGAGCGGACGAATAGAGGAACGGTTACAATACCCATTTCTGCGTCATATTCTCAATTCGGCCGGTATCGAGCGTTTTCCCGAAGCGCAGTTCGACATGGTGCGGCTGGGTATCGGTCTGCATGGTATCAGCGTTGTCGACCCATCCAAAGTACAGCAGGTGGCTACGATGCGCAGTATTATTCTTCAAATCAAGAATATACCGGCGGGCGACAGCGTGGGTTACAACCGTAAATTTTTTGCTGACAGACCCATGCGCATTGGGATTGTACCCATTGGCTACGCCGACGGGCTGCACCGGATGTTGGGCAACGGAACAGGGAGTTTCCTTGTTAAAGGACAACGCGCACCGTTAGTGGGCAACATGAGTATGGATATGTGCGCCATCGACCTCACGGATATTGAAGCCGCAGAGGGCGATCCAGCAGTGATTTTCGGCGAGGAATACCCGCTTGCGGAAATTGCGCGACAGATGCAAACCATTCCCTACGAGGTATTGACACGGGTGTCGCCGCGGGTGAAACGGATTTATTATCAGGAATAATTTTTTTAAAACAATCAATATTCATCATCAAATATTTACATAAAATGGAATCAATTAACAGAAGAAAATTTTTAGGAGTTGCTGCATTAGCGGGAACCGGTATGGCAATAGCGCCACCGACAGTTTTAGGCGGAGAAAAAAACATCATTCCAATGACATTGGGCGATAACGACAAGCCTGCGTTGTTGGGCGGGCCAAAGGCTCATCCGGACAGATTTCCGCAATGGCCTGTTTATGACAGTACAGAAGAACAGGCATTGCTGGATATATTGAACAGCAGCAAATGGGGACGCCTCGACGGTAAGGCAACTGAAAGATTTGAACAGGAATATGCCAAAACTGTAGGAACGAAGCATTGCCTTGCGACAAACAGCGGCACAAGTTCTTTGTATACCATATTGGGCGTCATGAATTTAGGGCCCGGCGATGAAGTAGTCATGCCGGCCTATACCTTCGTGGCTACGTATAATACGGTGGTACTCAATTACGCATTGCCAATATTGGTGGATACCGATATTGAAACTTTCCAGATCGATACCGATAAGATGGAAAAAGCCATCACTAAGGAAACAAAAGTACTGATGCCGGTTCATAAGGGCGGATCGCCGGCAAATATTGATAAAATTATGGCTATCGCGCAAAAGCATCAACTTCCGGTAATTGAAGACGCCTGCCAGGCACATTTGGCAGAATGGAAAGGCAAGCGCGTAGGTTCTTATGGTATGGCGGGCGCATTCAGTTTCCAGTCGAGCAAACATCTGAACTGTGCTGAAGGTGGCGCTATTACCAGTAACGACGAAGATTTTATCAAGGCGTGTTACCGGTTCCATAACCAGGGACAAGGCGGTTCTGCCGATTCCTACGGTGCGGGCAAAGAAACGCGCGGAACCAATATGCGTATTACTGAATTTCAATCCTCCGTACTCCTCTCGCAAATGACCCGTCTGGAGGTACAATCAAGGAAAAGATGGCAGAATGCAACTTATCTGACCCGACTTCTCAACGAAATACCGGGTATTACGCCGGCCAGACTGTACGACGGGGTTACCAACAGCGCATATCATTTCTATATGTTCCGATATGACAAATCGCATTTTGCAGGGATGACCCGCGGACGATTCATGGAAGCAATGAGAGCCGAAGGTGTTTCCTGCATGGTTGGCTATGGCCATCTGAACAAAGACCCTTATGTGTTAGGGCTGGCTAATAACAAGCATTACCTGAAGATATACGGCGAAAAAACCATGAAGCAATGGCTCGAACGTATCCAATGTCCGCAAAACGACAGGCTAACAGAAGAAGAGTCTCTTTGGTTCACGCAAAACCTGTTGCTGGGCACAACACGTGATATGGATCAAATTGCTGAAGCAGTGCGTAAAATTCAAAAGAATGCCGGTGAATTGAAAAACTAACCGTTATTTTTCGCTCTGTTACTCAACATGTTTAAATCCTAAAAGTTTTTCTTTATATTGCCATTGTGTATAGTGTCAGTTTTTTTATTATTTTTGTCGGTCGAAAGTGATAAGATAATATATCTTTGTGCCGTTTTCAAAAACCAAAAAAATAAGTAAACTTGAAAAAGTTTTTCATCCTCATACTGTTGTATCTTCCTGTACTGTTTTCCGGATGTTCCGCTTACGAAGACATCAAGGTGACTAAAATCAAGGAAGTAACCTACGAAGAGCTTAGAGGAAAACTGTTACGGTTGTCCATTGTAGCAACGGTTGACAATCCGAACCGTTTTAATGTAAAGGTAAAAGACGCCAATATGGATTTGCGACTCAACGACCGGATCATTGGTAAGGTAATGCAGGTGGAACAGATAGAATTGCTCGGAAGGAAGCAAAAAGACTATAAAATACAGGTTTCCATTGAGATGAAAGATTTAATGTCCAATTTAGTCAGTTTATCCCGAATATTGATGAACGAACCCAAAAATCTGAATCTTTCAGGGACGGTGCATGTTAAATCTTTTTTGTATTCCAAAACTTTTCAGATAGAGCGTTTGTCATTTCAATAATCAAAAAACCATGTCGACGCCATTGTATTTTTCCGTCAGTAAAGAGGCTTTGATGCCCTGTGAAGAACTTCTGGAGATCGAAAATACCCGTCGGAAGTTACAGATAGGAATCCCCGCAGAGTCTGACCTCTGTGAAAATAGAATAACCCTAACGCCCGAAACGGTGGAAGTTCTGGTACGGCACGGACATTTAGTAACGGTGGAAAAGCAGGCCGGAAAAGGCGCCAACTATACTGACCTTCAATACAGCGAAGCAGGCGCATACATTGTGGAACGCGAAGAAGTGTACCGTGCGGATATTCTTTTCAAAATCAACCCTCCGGCTATTGACGAAATTGACTTGATGAAGGAACGGCAATTAGTATTTTCGTACCTTCCCGCTTACCAGATATCCGAAGCATATTTCCGCAAACTTGCCAACAAGCAAGTCACTGCCTTAGCTTTCGAAAATATCAGAGATCATTTTACTTGCTATCCATTGGTGCGGACTATAAGCGAAATTGCAGGAATTGCTGCCGTGCAGATTGTGGCCGAATATCTCAGCAAGTCGGCCGGAGGTAAAGGTATTCTGCTTGGTGGTATTTCGGGGGTAAGCCCTGCTGAAGTTGTCATTATAGGATCGGGTACAGCGGCTGAATTTGCTGCTCGCAGCGCATTGGGTTTAGGCGCTTTTGTGTGTGTATTCGACAGTTCAGTGCATAGCTTACAACGGCTGCAGGAGAATCTGGGTGTTCGCCTGTATACATCGGTGATGCATCCGCAGGCGTTAACCAAGGCTTTAGCGTCAGCAGACGCACTGATAGGAGCGGCATATATCGACGGGTATCAGCGCCAACACCTGATTAGCGAGGAAATGATAAAACACATGAAACCCGGGGCAGTGGTCATAGATCTGAGTATCACCCAGGGCGGATGTTGCGAAACGTCAGAGTTGTGTACCCTTGCTGCTCCAACTGTTGTGAAACACGGGATAACGCATTATGGCGTACCCAACATCACATCACGCGTACCGAAAACAGCCTCCATGGCCATCAGCAACATACTGGAAAACATGATACTGAACATGGGACAACAGGGAAGCCTTGCCACCTGGCTCAAATCGGACGCCGACCTGCGAAACGGCGTATACATGTACCACGGTATTCTCACCAATCCGGCCATTGGTAATCTTTTCGACATTCCGTTCCGTGATATACATTTATTAATGGCTGCATTTTAGGAAAATGGATATTGTCCAAACAATGCTTTTCTGTGATGTTCCGGCGATGGATTCGTATAGTCTCCTGCTCCGCAATGGCTGTCGCCAAAATGATAATCCGGTTCAACAACTACCCGAAGGCGTTATTCTGGGTAGTTTCGCAAACATGTTCCAACAGTTCGAACATCTGTACAGCGATTTTTCCAAGAATTACGATTTACCTGATGAAATACCGTTCGACCTAAACACAAAACCTTGCGCCGACGGTTTTTTTCTATATGTTCCTGCAGGCACAAAACTGTCCAAGCCCGTACAGATCACCCATCTGTTCGATGAACACAACGATACGTTGATACAATTTTGCAACATCGTACTCATGGAAGCCGGAAGCTCGGCTGAATTGCTGACAAGCGACCATACCGTATCGGGAGAACCTTGTGCAAGCAATGAAGTGACGCAAGTACTGCTGGGAACAGAGGCAACATTAGATTTGGTGCGTTTGCAAAAAGTGAACAACACTACCCGTCTGACAACGGATACTACAGTGCAACAAGCCGCCTCCAGCCGGATGAAAACGCATTACCTGACTTTGGGCGGAGGAGTCATCAGTAACAACCTGAAAGTAAATCTTGCGGGAGTTAAGGCCGAACACACTGCTTCAGGACTTTCGCTGACGCAACAAACAGAACATGCAGGTAACGATATACGGATGGTGCACGCATCGCCCGATTGCCAAAGCAACCAGCTATTTAAACATATACTTTCGGACAAATCCACCGGCGCTTTCACAGGGCGCATCGTAGTGAACAAGGATGCACGGAAAACATCGGCATACCAGCGTAGCAGCAACATCCTGCTGCATCCGAAAGCGAAAATGAACATTCGCCCACAGTTGGAAATCTATGCCGACGATGTCAAGTGCAGCCACGGAGCCACTGTGGGACAATTAGACGCCGAAGCATTGTTTTATCTGCGTTCGCGCGGTATCGGCGAAGACGAAGCAAGGAATCTGTTGCTGCAAGCCTTTGCGGGCGAGATACTCGACGGTATACCCCACAGGGAATTTGTTTTGGAAATGATTTCCGTTCTGCAAAAGTCAAAAAAAGGATATTTTGTGCAATCAATACTTCAATAAAGTATGCACGTGAAGCAGACAAAAAAAATAGGCAAAATCATTGCGCTGGTGGTATTCGCCTTAGCGCTATTGTTTTATCTGTTGCCCAATGTCGCTTTACTTGAGCAAACCATGGAGATCAGGGCAACTCCCGATAAGGTTTTCGAGATGATCAACTGTCCTGTAAACTGGCTGGAATGGTACACGCCACTTCATGACGCTTCGGGCGTTAACGTTCGTTTCATCGGGACGTCGACAGGCAAGGGATCCGGTATGAAATGGGCAAGTCACAACCCGGATTCCTTTTCCGGAATGATGAACATACGCAGTTCGAAGAACAACCGTAATGTAACGGCTGTGGTCACTATCAACGACAGGCGCTCGGAGGTGATGAAATTCAAAATTCGTCCTGTGGGAATGGATGCGTCGATGCTCACCATCACTTTGCGGCAGCAATTTCAACTTGACAGACTTTTACACTATCTCCGGCTGAATTTCGATCGGTCGGACGAACTGAAAATTATTGATTATCTTGAGAAAATAACCGAAGCCGTCATTAAGGAAACCGTCGGGATTGAAGTGCAGTTGCAGCGGATAGAATCGTTTTCGTACATCAGTATTTTGGATAGTTGTGCATTGGAGGAGGTGTCGCAGCGATTGAGCGAACTGTACAGCGAATTGCTGGTTTTTGGCGCTAAATCGAACATTACCATTACCGCCCGTCCGATTGCTATTTATCACAGATTCGATGAGAAACAGGCATACTTTGAAGCAGGTTTTCCTGTTGTTGAAAAAATGCCGGTTTCGGGTCGTATTCTGTACCAAACGATGCCGGAAGGCAATCATGTAGTGGCTGATTATTACGGCTCATACGACACGCTTGAGGAAGGGCACAGCGCCGCACAACAGTGGCTGATACGATACAGGCGAAAACTGTCGGGTTATCCGTGGGAAATGTATGTTACCGATCCCGCCGCTGAATCAGACCCCAACAAATGGCTGACAAAGATTTTTTATCCTGTAAACTGATCATAATATTTATCTTTGTCCTGCTAAAATAATCTTACATAGCAGTAAAAACATTCAACCGATCATACGGAAAAGGGAATACATAATTACCGGGGGTTTTTATCAGGATTAAAACTCTATCTTATAATACAGATTCGGCAGCTGAACCGTACCCGATAAAAAATCAGGTTTGTCCGTATTGTAATCGTAAATCTGGAAATATTCTTTACTGCCTGTAAGATT
>Ga0082212_10012587_pt1 | contig 10646 bp, 9 predicted proteins | sample TergutNt197P3_FD_71548 | JGI IMG/M metagenome (GOLD analysis project Ga0082212, IMG submission 71548) | Neocapritermes taracua P3 segment gut microbial communities from Petit-Saut dam, French Guiana - Nt197 P3 | ecosystem: Host-associated > Arthropoda: Insects > Digestive system > Gut ...
AGTATAACACCAGTAGTCGCAAAAATAAAAGATTTTAGAGATAAACTGATTGACAATTGTAAAATAATGTGATATCTTATATTAAGTTTGATTACAAAAAAATAGAGAAAGGAGGATATTGCTATTATTGGCTACGATTAAATGTGACTTTATGTGAAATTTGCTTAATTTTACTTTTTTTATTGTTTATTTTGTTTATAAGAAATGGAGGAAATAATGATGAATAATGCCAGTAAGATTTTAGCCTATTTATTATGCTTCATACTAATTATAGGGACGCTCCCCGTAATCGCGTCAGCGGCAAACCTCAGTTCAGACAGGCCGGTAATAGGGGCATTCAGTAATCATAAAGACAATGAAAAAAACCGCTTTACATTTGAGGATAACAACTTAGGGCAAACATCTATTTCCTATAAAACTAAAACAAATTGGGATATTGCTGAAGCAAAAGTAACCGGCTATCTTTCCGAGTATACAAGGTTGTGTGTAACAGCAGAGTTTGTGGGCACCAAACAATTTGGTATAGAAGTAAAAGTTCCCGGCAAATCAGATCAGGAGCTGCGTGATGCAACAATAGCCCTTAATAAACTAGCTACGTTAAATGCGGATGGCAGTTATACCTATGATATATCTCTCTCTTCAACTATACGTTCCAACGGCCTAACAGCGCTGTATTTTTTCCTTGACCCTGCAACCAGTGTTTCAGGCACTAGTTCCATGAAAATTCTGGATATCGGATTTAGAAAAGCAGGAGAAGCAGCTTATAATCCCTCCGGCATCCCAGCTACGGTCTACGCCCTTACACTTGACCCTGCCGCTGCTTACGCCTTCCCCGGAGCCCAAGTTGGCTATGGCGCGCAAAGCACCAAAACCGTGACAGTAGCTAATGTGGGCAATACGGCCAGCGGCAGCCTCAATATAGCGCTTTCTGGTACAAACAGCAATTCCTTCACATTATCCGCCAACTCGCTTAGTAGCATAGCCGCAGGCAGCTCCCGCACCTTCACCGTCAGACCCAAAACAGGTTTGGCGGTAGGTAGCTATACGGCTACGGTAGAAGTTTCCAACGGTAACGTATCGCAAACGCTAACTGTGAGCTTTACCGTTACTGCCCCACCTTCCGCCAATACCTACTATGTTGCCAAAAACGGAAACAATACGACCGGCGACGGTTCATCGCAAAAACCGTGGCTTACCATAGATTATGGCACCAGGCAAATGCCAGCCGGCAGTACATTGATAATCCGCGCCGGCACCTACAATGAGAAATTGACAAATATTAAATCTGGTTCGTCAGCTTCGCGTACTGTTATTTTAGGCGAGACAGGCGTTATATTGAGCGGCAGCGGCCTTAACAGCGGCAGCCATATGATACATCTGAATAATAAAAGCTGGATCCGCATTGAAAACCTGGAGATCTGTGATAATCTTTCCAGTAGTAGCTTTAATACTGGTATTTACATTGAATCCAGCAGTGGCGTGGAAGGTATACAGCTTATAGGTAATAAGGTGTATAGAATCAATGGCACTTCCGTTAGCAACAGAAAAGATGGTCATGGTATCGGTGTTTACGGAAAAGGTAGTAATGAAGCCTCCGCCATTAAAAATATTCTGATAGAAGGCAACGAAGTCTACAACTGCAAACTTGGACAAAGCGAATCTGTAGTCGTTAACGGCAATGTCAAAGATTGGCAAATTATCAATAACTATATCCATGATAATGACAATATCGGCATAGATGCCATTGGCGGCGAACGAACCTCCGGTGGTGGGGTAGCCTTTGACCGTGCCCGTGCGGGATACATCAGCGGGAATGTTGTGGTGAACAATGATTGCGCCAGCAATGCGACCTATGGCAGCGGTGGTGGATGCTGTGGCATCTATGTGGATGGCGGTTACAACATAGTTATAGAGAATAATTATGTGGAAGGTTCTGAATACGGCATTGAACTTGGTACCGAAAACGCAACCAGTTATCGGCCATCTGACATTACTATCCGCAACAATATTATATCCAATAATCGCGAATCCTGCCTATTGCTGGGTGGAAGCAGAGGCGCCGGTGGGAATATCTTAATTGAAAAGAATACGCTGTGGAACGTTAGTGGCCGATCCACAGTAGAGGTTGAGTCTTTGACCGGCACAGTCACTTTGCAGCAAAACATCATACTACGAGCCAGTTGCGCCAATAGCAGCGCTTTAAGCTATGGTAGCGGTAATGTGTATTTTGGTGTCAGCAAGCCCAGCCGCGATACTGGCGGAGTAGTCGCTCCAAACCGACCCATAGTCCGAGAACCCAGAACAAACGGAACAAGTGACCGCGGCGGCTTTTCGATAACTCCGGGCAATATACCCTCCAGCCACACCAATGCCGGCGCTCGTATAAATAGCAGTACTACACGTTTCTTATATAAAGTGTTCTAAAGGAAGTTTTTAGAGGCGCCCTAAGTAAAATCGTTTTCGCTTCGCGAAAACGATTTTACTTAATATATAAAAAATATTATTTTACTATGCTTCTTGACATGGGCAAAAAAATGTTATAAAATTACTTTGGTTTAGAGTTGCTTTAAGGTTTGTCTTTAAGGGCAGCAAAAAGTATGAGTAGTGTTTATAGATGCCCTAATGTTTATTTGCTAAAGGAGAGAAGCGTATGGAAGGCTCGGGTATTATCCTTGTCTGCGTGTTTACACCACTGCTGGGCGCTTTTTTATTGCCTTTGCTGGGTAGGGTATCCAGTGTGTTACGTAATATGGCTGCCTTATTGTTTGTGCTTGCTTCCTTTGTAACATCAGCTTTGCTATTATCCCCGGCACTGGACAATACCCCGGTAACATTTCTGCTGAATTTGCCTTTAGGCTTTTCGTTTGGCTTTTTGGGGGATGGGCTGGCAGTGTTCATGGCGATGATTTCCTCTTTTGTGGCGGCGATTATCGTCTTTTATTCCTTCGGCTATATGCTGCCCTATAAAAACCAAAACGAATACTATATGATGGTAGTGCTTTTTATCGGCGCCATGATGGGGCTGGTCTATTCCACCAATCTTATTCTTATTTACCTGTTTTGGGAAATCTCCGCCATCTGTTGCTGGCGCCTGATCGGCTTCTTCCGCGAGAAGCCCATAGTGTTAAAGGCAGATAAAGCCTTTCTTGTTACAGTGGGCGGGGCGCTTTTGATGTTCATCGGGTTTTTGGGTATCTATGGCGAAACCGGTACCTTCAATTTATTGGATATGTCTCATCCGCTTCTGCCCAACTGGATCATGATATTAGTCCTTTTCGGCATACTTTCCAAATCCGCCACCTTGCCTTTGCATACATGGCTGCCGGATGCCGGCGTGGCGCCATCTCCGGTCACCTCGCTGCTGCACGCGGCAGTGTTGGTGAAAATTGGCGTTTATATGTACGCCCGTTTTTTCTTGGTCAATTTCGATATCGCGGCGCAGTGGCATACCATTGTACCGGTAATCGCCGCTATTAGCGCTTTGGTGAGTGCCGGGGCAGCTATTGTGGAGAACAATATAAAGCGTATTATTGCTTATTCAACAATCAGCCAGCTGGCCTTCATCTTCCTTGGTTTATCCTGCGGGGTGATAGAAGGCATAGCCGGCGGCCTGCTCTACATCCTGATGCACAGCTTAGCCAAGGGCGGTTTATTCCTTACCGCCGGCATTGTGGAGCACAGCACCCATACCAAAGATATCCGGCAAATGGGCGGTCTTATCCGCTGTTTGCCCGCTACAGCCGTGGCTTTTGCCTGCTGCGCCTTTTCGGTGATGGGCATACCGCCCTTTGGCGGCTTCTTTTCCAAATTCCTGGTAATAGACGGCGCCTTCCTTACCGGCAATACCTGGCTGGCCTGGATATTCCTGCTGGGCGCCTTAATGACCGTTATTTATCTGGTACGCGTATTTGTGAAGGTGTTCTTTGGTCAAACTACCCATCCCAATATCCGTGAAGGCACCTGGGAAATGGTCGGCGGTGTTACAATGTTAGCCGCGCTTTCCCTGATTTTTGGCGTATTCATCAACCTGCCCGCCAAACTTGTAACCGTGATACTACAAAATTTAGGCATGTTAGGGAGGTAAGTCATGCTAATAGATTTTCTTGGCCAGTTAATAGCGGGGGGAAACGCTATCGACGGGGTATTAGACCATATAAACCTGCTCTATATAATGTTGGCGCTACCGGCTGCGCTGGGGCTGATTATTGAGCTATTGCCGTCAAAAGGCTATGTTGGCCGCAGCGGTATCTTTATCGGCGCCCTGGTTATAAACCTGCTGGGGTCTTTGGGCATGTTTGCCGGGCAGTTCTCCATGTATTTCCCTTGGGGCGGCTCCTGGGGCAGTTTCGATATTCACTTCGCTTTGCGCGTATATGATTTTTCCGCTTTTATTACCTTTTTTATTGCTTTGTTCGCCTTGCTAATTGGTATTTATACCGTAGTATTTATGCGCGGCAAGAACCATTACGGATCTTTCTACTTCTTCTTCATGCTGAACTTGGCTTTTGCCAATGGCGTGGCTTTAGCCAATAATCTTTTGGTGTTGCTCTTCTTCTGGGCCAGTCTGCTGATACCGCTCTTTGCCATGATTGTCATTGGCAACCGTAATAATGCCGGTTCGGCTACTAAAGCACTGATCATATCCATGGTAGCGGATCTCTTACTTATACTTGGTATAGCTATTACCGCGTGGCGAGCCGGCACTATGATGATGGAAGATATAAAGCCCCTTCCTATTGAGGGTATAAACAGCCTGGGCTTTATCCTGATGATGCTGGGAGCTTTGGGCAAAGCCGGCGCCATACCTTTCCACTCCTGGATCCCGGATGCCGCCAAAGACGCCCCCTTGCCTTTCATGGCTATTATGCCCGGTGCTTTGGAAAAACTGTTGGGCATATACCTTGCGGTAAGGGTAGCCCGCGATTTTTATGCCCTTGAACCGGGCAGCGGCATGAGTTTGCTGATAATGACCATTGGGGTAATTACCATTGTTTTGGCCGTAGCCATGGCCATGATACAAAAAGATATGAAGCGCCTGCTTTCCTATCATGCCATCAGCCAGGTAGGCTATATGGTGCTGGGTATAGGCACCGCCTTGCCCGTTGGCATTGTGGGCGGCTTGTTCCATATGCTGAACAATGCCGTCTATAAAAGCGCTCTCTTCCTTAGCGCCGGCTCGGTAGAGCGCAGTTGCGGCACTACCGATTTGCGTCAACTTGGCGGCTTGCGCCGTTTTATGCCTTTAACTGCCATCGGCTTTGTAGTGGCGGCTTTATCCATCTCCGGTTTGCCCCCCTTTAACGGCTTTTTCTCCAAGGAGCTGATTTTTGACGCGGCCAAAGAAAGCGGTATCATATTCTATATTCTTGCGCTGCTGGGCGCGTTCATGACAGCGGCTTCCTTTCTCAAGATGGGTCACGCGGCCTTTTTCGGCAATACTAAGTATCCCCAAGCAGCCAATGACGGGCCCAAGCCCAAAGAGGCGCCGGCTGCCATGTTTGTGCCGCTGCTGATTTTAGCTATGATCTGTATCGTCTTCGGCTTAGGCAATGCCATCCCCTTAGACAATATACAGGCTATACTGGGCACGGAATTTATGGAAGGTCATAATTACAGCGGCTTGCCGCATTCCTTGCCCCTGGTACTGATATCCCTGGCGGTGCTGGCCTTGGCTGTGTTGAACCATCTCTTTGGCTTAGTGCGCACCGGCGAAGCGGTAAAAGCCTTGGATCATATCCACCATGCCCCGGTGCTTCATCAAGCTTATGACGGAGCGGAAAAAGGCTTTTTCGATCCCTACGAATGGCTGATGTTTGCCGTAAGGTTCTATGCCAAAGCCTGTTATTATATTGACCGCGGTATCGACTGGATATACAATGTGGCTATCGTTAAACTCACCGGTGGCATCAGCGCCGGCTTAGCCGCCATCAATAATGGACAGAGCGCCCGCTACATGGCGTGGGCTTTTGCGGGTATGCTTATAGTGCTTATTACGTTAATATTATATATTTAGTTAGGGGTGATATTTTGCAGAACATTCTCACTATGGCTACCGCGCTCTTTATAGGTGGCCCGCTCCTTGCCATATTGATAAATAACTTATGGCCGCGCGGCCTGGCCAAAAATTTCTGTTTATGGACAGATATGGCAGTAGCTTTGCTGCAAATTTTAACCGCACTGGGCTATTTTTGGGTGCTTATGGCGAGCGGCAGTCGCTATATTGATTTTTCCGTCTTTTGGGATATGAAAGCCATTACGGATGCCGCCCGTTTCAGTGTGGACGCGATATCCCTTACGGTGCTGCTGGCTACCGGTTTGGTCGCCTTGGTATCCCTCTTAGCCGCCCGGGGAAATATGCGGGGCAAGGAGCTTAATTTTAGCAATCTTTTGATGGTTATCATGCTTGGCATGAACGGCTTGGTAATGGTGAAGGATTTGTTCTCGCTCTATATTTTCTTGGAAATCACGGGCGTATCCTCTTTTGTGCTGATTGCCCTTTATAGGGATAAACGTGGTTTGGAAGGCGCTTTTAAATATTTGGCCATGAGCGCCATCGCCAGTGTGTTTTTACTGGGTTCCTTGGCTTTCATTTTTATGGAAGCAGGCAGCTTGAGTTTTAACGCGGTGTCCTACACCTTAAAAAACTGGCTCAACGCGGCGCAGCCCCCGCTATTGCTGATCGCCAGCCTGTTCTTTGTGGCGGCTTTTTCCATAAAAGCGGCGCTGTTCCCCTTTCACGGCTGGTTGCCGGATGCTTATCAAAGTGCCCCGGCAGCAGTATCCGTACTCTTGGGCGGGATCGTTACCAAAGTAGCCGGCTTATATGCCATCATCCGCGTATTGTCGGCAGTGGCTTTGGGCATGCCCAACCTCCGGGTCGCCTTCACTTTACTGGGTCTGGTCTCGGTATTGTTCGGGGCATTGGCTGCCATAGGCCAAAAAGACATGAAACGCATGCTGGCTTATTCCAGCATCAGTCAAATGGGTTATATTGTTCTGGGAGCGGCGACCGGTAGTGTGCTGGGACTGGTTGGCGCAATGCTGCATTTCTTTAACCATGCTACCTTCAAAAGCACCCTATTCGTTAATGCTTGCGCCTTGGAAAAGCAAGCAGGCACCACAGATTTACTTGAGCTTCCCGGCGGCTTGCAATCGCGTATGCCTTTAACCGGCATATCTTCTGTGTTGGCCTTTTTATCCACTGCCGGCATACCGCCGCTAGCCGGTTTTTGGAGCAAAATACTGATAATCTTGGCTGTATGGCAAGGCGGTTCCCGTATGGTGGCGGCCATAGCCTTCTTTGCCAGCATTTTTACTGCCGCTTATTTTCTGCGTTTGCAGCGAAAAGTATTTTTCGGCCAGCCTGACGATTCCTCCAGTGAAATTAAAGAGGTAACAGGTTCCCTTGCCATAGCTCAGTGGCTGCTTTCGGTTATCACCGTAGGCTGTGGCGTATTATTCCCAGTATTGCTTTTGCTGATGCAGGCACAAGGGTTGTTCCAGTAGAATTGAGGGGATGAAATAAATGCAAACATTCTTGATAATACTTTGTTTGGCGCTGATGATACTTGCCGCTACGGCGGTTATGATGTTCCGCAGCCTGATCAAATCCACTATTTTCCTGGCAGTGGCTAGTGTACTGTTAGCCATTGTTATGTTCTTGCTGGGCGCCTATTGGGCGGCTCTCTTTGAACTTTCTGTTTGCGCGGGTCTGATCACAGCGGTCTTTATCAGCGCTATCAGCTTTTTTACCACAGCGCGGCGCAGCGCGGATCAAGCCCAAAACCACCGCTCACGTTTTAAACCGCTGCCTTATTTGCTGATTATCAGCGGCTTGGGTCTGCTGGCTTTATTGGCTCTGAACAATTTTTCGCTGAATGTACATTTACCTGCTTTAAGCCTCAGCTCCAACCTCTTTGAGGATTTTAAAAACATATTATGGCAGACCCGGCAAGCGGATATATTGGCACAAATAGCTCTCATACTGGCCGGTTCCTTTGCGGTAATAGTTTTGTTCAAAGAAAAGGATGAGGATAAGAGCGAAAAGGAGGGTGAAGCCTAATGAACGCCCTGAGCATAATGGTATTAGTAGCAGCGCTGCTGCTGATCTTAAGCGGCATGTTCTGCCTCATGCGTACCCGCCATATCATACGCATTATTCTCGGCATTGAGGTGGCCATGAAAGCAATTACCCTATTATTGATATATGCCGGTAATGTAAGCGACCGTATGGCCTTAGCTCAAAGCTTTGTAGTAACCATGATAGTAGCCGAAGTGGTAGTAGCCGTAGTAGCCGCCGGAATCGCCGTCAATGTATTTAGGCGTTATGGCAGTATGGATCTTGATAATCTAACTAAACTGAGAGGATAGGATTCTTATGATACAGATATTGCTTTCCCCTCCGATCACATTATCTTTGTTTATTCTACTGGGGCTGGCGCTTTCGCGCTGGGTAGCGGCATATGCGCCAACCGGTAAGGACAGTGACCGCAAGCTGGAATCCTATGCATGTGGCCAGCGGCAGGTTACGCATAGCGTGAGCCCTGATTATAGCCAGTTTTTTCCCTATGCCTTTTTCTTTACTATTATGCATGTATTAGTGCTGGTTGTCGCCACCGCACCCGCCCTCACACTTAGCGAGCTTGTTTTGCCGCTATTATATGTTGCGAGCGGGCTGCTGGCTTTAGTTATTATCTTCAGGAGGTAAGGGCATGGTCAGCTTTCTCAGTAAAGCCATAGATTGGGGTCTGCGTAAATCCCCTTGGATCATCCATTTCAACGCGGGCGCTTGCAATGGTTGCGATATTGAAGTAGTGGACGCCTTAACGCCCCGCTATGATGTGGAACGCTTTGGTATATTACAGCAGGGTACGCCCCGTCATGCCGACGTGCTGGTATGTACAGGCGCGGTAACCTTGCAGACCCGCGACCGCCTAAGGCAGATATACGCGCAGATGCCCGAGCCGAAATTTGTGATTGCCGTAGGCGCCTGCGCCTGTACAGGAGGGATATTCGATGGCTGTTACTGCGTGGCAGGCGGCATTGATTGCGCCATCCCGGTAGATATATATGTACCGGGCTGCGCGGCCAGACCGGAGGCTCTGCTGGATGCCGTAGTAAAACTGCTGGGTAGTTTGGAGCAGCAACAGCTGGACGGGCAAAAACGCGCCTTGGAAATAACGCCGCCTAAAAAACCGGCGGAAGAAGTACTATACACCCCGGCTTATGAGCCGGACCCCGGCAGGATAATGGCTTGGCAGCAAATAGCGGTACTGTGGAGCGAAATGTCCGAAGAAGATAAAAATCACGCCGAAAAACTATGGCAAGCCATGCCGGAAGAAGAAAAGAACGCAGCCCTGGAAGCAGCCATCCCCCTAATCGACGGCCGCATACCCTATACTGTACTAAAAAGCATGATCAACGAGCTAGCCGCCATCGACCCCAGCGAACCGCCTAATGAGCAGCCACATTAATTTCGGAGGATATCATGAGCATTAAAGATATAATCGGGGAACAACTGCAAGAAACAAATGTTGAAAACCCCAATGAAAGTATAGAACTAAAAATAATTGATGATTTCCTGGTTAAATTTCCGTTTCTGGAAAACAAGCTGGCTTACCAGCGTCCGGGACGCATAATAGCCCCGCCCTTAATGCGCGAGCATTTTGACCAGGTTTTCGCTTATGCGGCTAAAGAGGGCGGCTTTAACCGTTTTCACCTGGTGATCGGGGTAGACGACGGTGAGGATCTGGGTTTTAACTATTGTATCTCCAACCAGGATAATATCATCCTGCTTTTAAAAGAGAAAGCCCCCAAATCCGCGCCGCAGATCAAATCCGTCAGCGATATCTTCCCCAATGCTTTATGGCATGAGCGGGAACTGGTGGATCTATTCGGCGCCGTATTGGAGGGATTACCGGATGGGCCCAGTTACCCCTTGCCGGACGGCTGGCCTAAGGGCAATTACCCTATGCGCAAAGAGTGGAAAGTGGAATATTTTGACCGCGAGAACCTAACCTATAATCCACCCAATAAAAATTAGAAAGGAAAGCGGCTATGAGCGAGAGGATAGTCATACCAATAGGTCCCCAGCACCCTTCCCTAAAGGAACCGGCTTGCTTTACCATTACCTTGGAAGGCGAAAAGGTAGTCCAGGCCGTGGTGGGTGTGGGCTATAATCACCGGGGACTGGAAAAAGCTTGCGAAGCACGCACCTATATCCAGGATCTATACATAATAGAACGCGTCTGCGGAATATGTTCCCATACCCACAGTACTGCCTATTGCCAAGCTGTGGAAGAATTATGCGGGCTAACCATAACGCGCCGCGCCGCTTATATACGCAGCATCATGGCGGAGCTGGAACGCCTGCACAGCCATCTCTTATGGTTGGGCGTAGCCGGTCATGAGATAGGTTTCGACACCCTGTTCATGTATGCTTGGCGCGACCGCGAGCAGGTGCTGGACATGCTGGCCATGCTGGGTGGCAACCGCGTTAATTACGGTATCAATACCATCGGCGGGGTCAGGCGGGACATAACCGGCGAGCAGGCGGAGGATATCCGTAAAGTATTAACAATAATAGAGGAACGCAATAAATACTATGTACAATTGGCCTTAGGCGCAACTACCTTATACGCCCGCCT
>Ga0082212_10012588_pt1 | contig 10645 bp, 14 predicted proteins | sample TergutNt197P3_FD_71548 | JGI IMG/M metagenome (GOLD analysis project Ga0082212, IMG submission 71548) | Neocapritermes taracua P3 segment gut microbial communities from Petit-Saut dam, French Guiana - Nt197 P3 | ecosystem: Host-associated > Arthropoda: Insects > Digestive system > Gut ...
CTTTTTTCGGATTTTCTTGAGATAGTCTTTAGTGAAGTCCCGGTTGCTGTGGAAAACCTCCAATTCAGATCGGGATGCCGTTCTGGTATTGAACTTCAATGCGGTTAATTCAAGTGAGCAGCACATATCAATCAACTGGAATAACTTGTACTCTGATGGGGTCACACGCCGGAAGGTTACGTTAGGTAGCAAAACACTTAGCGTAGACGTTAATATCTGCGTCAGTTCAATTTGCCCGTTATCGTAATATACGATAATCTCGTCATATAACCGGAAGAACGGGTTGTGGCGATCCACGAACGCTCGGATTTGCTTAAAAATTCTGGCTGTCAATTCAATAATGTCCGCGCATTCTCTTTTATCAACGTGCAATATGGTGTACTGCACTTCGACACGGCGGCAAAAATGGATCAGCGTATTCAGCAATTTCTTGCGTTCGTCTATTGTTCGGTTTATGTAAATGCCTTCACGGCGGATGATTGGACCGGTATGCAGAGCGTGCGGCTCAAAGCCCAAGTGTTTTATCTGATTGTCCAACAGTTGGGTTGCGTGTCCGATGTCATTCCGCTGATCGTGAAAGAGCATTGCAACAAGATAATGTGGGGAATGCGGCTGATATGCGCCAAAATCACCGGATTCATCAATAAAAATGCTCAGTTGGCGGTTCATTCGTTTGTACCTCTGCAAAAGAAATGGCGGGGGAACCCCCCGCCTGCGGTGGACCAGGGTCTTTCGACCAGCCCAAACTGTGGCACGCCACATCGTTAATCTACTTAATAGTATAGCAGATTTCTTTGCATTGTCAACAGTCATTTTAGCAGCCGTCATTGAAAGGCGGCCTATCTATTTTACGGAGGTGAGTACGATTTTAGATTGGATTTTTGAGGGCATTGTCAACTGGATCGCCAGCCTGATCACATCCATTATGGACGCGATATCCGGCGTGTTCCTGAACGCCCTAGGAACGGATATGCTGGCGATGGAGGAATATTTCCCCTTTGTCACAAAGGCATTCACGATCATGCAGTACATGGCGTGGTGCATCCTGTTCCTTGTTACTATTTGGCAACTGTTCCGGGCATTCGGCGGGCCGATTACCGAGGCGGAGAACCCCTGGCATCTTCTGGCCCGTTCCGCCATGTTCGCAATCTTGATTGGATACGCGAAACCGATTTTCTTAATCACGCTTGATATTGCCCGGGCGCCCTATATGGCCCTGATGGACGCGAATATGAATCCCGGCGACTTTACCTTCGCCGGCGTTGAGAATGTGTTATCGAACGGCATAACAACGCTTGTCGCGGGGATAACCATAGTGGGGCTGCTGCTCATGATCATCCTGATGATCTGTCTCGGCTGGAACTACTTTAAGCTGTTGCTTGAGGTAGTGGAGCGGTACATAGTGGTAGGCGTATTGTGTTATACATGCCTAAAGGGGACGCCTACAGTTGGCTGGCGTTCACATTGCAGCGCCCGCTTTCCGAGGCGCACATCGGATATCTGAGCGATTACTGCTGCAATCTCATCATTGATGAGAGCAAGAAACTGATGGACGCTTATAGCTGGAAGCTGAAAAAGACGCCCCGGCCTGCGTCTGTGACGGGAGGAGGTGTCACCTATGCCGCTCAATAGAGAACAGCAGGTCATGGCGGAAGAGAACATGGGGCTTGTGGGCAAGGTTATCAAGGAAAACGTGCATGACATCAGCCATATCGGCCTGTTCACTTACCAAGACATCTTCCAGATCGGATGCGTGGGGCTCAGCAAGGCCGCCGAGAAGTACAGGCCCGGGAAAAACAAGTTCAGTACCTATGCCTACATAGCCATTCGGAATGAAATTTATAACGCCTTGGATTATGCCACCGTGCGCCGCAGAAATGAGGTCGTTACCGATGCTGAAAGCATAAACAGTCTGATAATGGCCGTTGACGATTACAATACGCTCACGACTGACATCGACAGTTTGCTGGAAGCGGCACGCTCGCGTGCCGCCGGTGTGACGGCCAAGGGCATCGACGCCATCCGGCTGTTGGCCGATGGGTACTCGAACCGGGAAATCGGTGAGCTGATGGGCGGCGTATCCGCCAACAACATTACTGCATGGGTCTCCAAAGCGCGTGCGTTCTTAAAAAACGACCCTGCCATCCTGGCGTACCGGGAGGCAGTATGAAAAAGAAGCTCAAAACATGGGCCGCACCGTTGCTGTGCGGCCTTTTCATATTTGCGCTGTTTCGGTTCGTGCTGTTCATCGGGTATGTCCCGTCCCCGTCCATGGAGCCGGCGATCCGGGCGGAGAGCTTTGTCCTCGGCCGCCGGATGCTCGGAAAGATTCGCCGCGGGGATATATTGGTCTTCGAGCGGGACGGGGTATTGCTTACCAAGCGGGTCGCCGGCGTGCCGGGAGATGTGATCCACCTCGACGACACCAGACTGACTTTCTCTATTGATGAGGTCCTGCCGGCGTATACACGGCTGCTTACGGTTCCGGACGGCTGCTACTTCATGGTTGGCGACAACGCGGAGCATTCCATCGACTCCCGTATGTGGGAGGAACCGTTTGTCGAGCGGGCGCAGGTCATTGCCGTTGTATTCAAACGATGAAATTGCAGTAAATCCATCTGCATCATGCTCTTGCCTTTCTGCATAAAATATGATATTCTATATGCAGAAACATTTGGGAGGTGTCCTATGCGGACGTTTGACTATTCCTTTTTGGAAAGCGGGATGCTGCCCGCCGGACTTGTCAATATCGTCAGCGCCATCGCGGGGCTGCACGAACGGGAGAACGAGCGAAAGAGCAGTTACCCGGATGTGTTCACCCGGCTGGAGAGCATAGCGAGGGTGCAATCGGTCAAGGGGTCAAACGCCATCGAGGGGATCATCACCAGCGAACAGCGCATCAACGAGATCGTCAACCAGAACAGCGCGCCCCTCAACCACAATGAAGCGGAGATCGCCGGATACCGCGACGCCCTCGACTTGGTTCACACAGGTTTTGAAACACTGGATATTCGGGAAAACGATATTCTGCGTCTGCACGACCTTATGCTGTCCTATGCGCCGGTGAACGGCGGCTTGTACAAGCAATCGGACAACGTCATCATGGAAGTTGACGCCGCCGGCGTCCGGCGCGTCCGGTTCGCGCCCACCCCCGCCGCTGAGACCGCCGCGACTATGGAGCAGCTGATCTTCGCGTACATGGATGCGCGGAGCAATTACAACATCAACCAGCTTCTTCTGATTCCGTGCTTTGTCCTCGACTTTCTCTGCATCCATCCGTTCGCGGACGGCAACGGAAGAATGTCCCGCTTATTGTCCCTTCTCCTGCTGTACAAAAACGGTTTTGACGCGGGCAAGTATATCTCGTTCGAGGAGCAGATCAACAACGGCAAGGCCGACTACTACGAGGCCCTGCGGTTAAGCTCGAAGTTGTGGCATGACAGGCAAAACAGCTATTTCCCTTTCATAGAGAATTTCATCACCACACTGCTTTACTGCTACAAAGAGCTTGACAAGCGGTTCTCGGTCGTGAACGCCAAGAAGGTCACAAAGCACCAGCGTGTTGAAGCGACCGTACTGAACAGCCTGTTGCCTATCTCAAAACAAGAAGTGTGCTATGTGCTTCCCGATGTCAGCCCGACAACTGTAGAGGCGGTTCTTGCGGGCATGGTCAGGGACGGTCGGATCGACAAAGTAGGCTCCGGTCGGAACACCAAGTATATCAAAAAGCAATGAGAGACTTGTAAGCGTGCGACTCATGTTTCACCGGCAAACTGGGCAACCTATTGGCGAGGTGAAATACATGATGAGCCGACGCAATGATTCATCCAAAATGAACGGGCGCGATAAGCCGAAAACCCAGCCCGATACGTTCAACAATCCCGAAATGAACCGCAAAGCCGCAGAGGCGGCGATCCCGGAGGGACCTTCCAAGAATCAGGATAAACGGGCCGGCGGGTTCAGCAGGAGCAACTGAGATGAAGAACAACAAGAACCGTTTGCGCGACCGGGAGAAGTCCAATCCCGAGCTGCGCCGCATGAAACCGAAAGAAAATGCCGATGTGGGCATGGTAGACGGGAAGCCTACCGGCACGCACAGCAGCAAACACGAGAAAGAATAAGCAACTGCCTGACGGAAAATAAAGCCGTCAGGCAGTTTTGTCATGCCCATATTTATTTGTTGACGGCTTCTTTCAGAGCCTTGCCCGCTTTGAAAACCGGGGCCTTGGAAGCGGGGATCTGGATTGTCTCCCGGGTTTTCGGATTTCTCCCCACCCGCGCTTCGCGGCTCTTGACCTCGAAGGAACCGAAGCCGACCAGTTGGATCTTGCCGGCGTTTGTCAATTCTTCGGTGATGGCGTCAAAGGTGGCGTCCAGCGCCTTCTCTGCGTCTTTCTTGGTCATACCCGCCTTGTCCGCGGCGGCGGCGACCAACTCTGCTTTGTTCAAAATAGCTTCCTCCTCAGATTATTTGATAGGATATTATCACAGCCGGTTGAAAAATGCAAATTGATGCGGGTAAGAAATATCTTGCGGGGGTTAATCGTAGAGCTCAAATGCTTCTTCTCGACCTCTAATCACTGTTATTGTCAATTATAACCTTGAATCGTCTTTCAAACCGTTCCAGCATTTGAGGCAGCGCATACAGGTAAACAATTATGTGTTCTACAAAGTCGATTATTGTGTCAACATCATGGATACTTACATGAAACCCTGCATTATGGGCTACACGATTACCAAGTTCCCTAACGTACTCAGACGCTTGATATATTGATTCAGGAAAAACACCGTTCTCTCTGAAGTTTGCGACTTTATGGTATAGATCCTTTCCAACTGCGCCTTTATCCTCACAGATTACTTCAAGAGTTTTTCTCAAAGCCAACAGACAGGTATCGTTTGCTATGTTTCTGTTTTTTAGCGCAGCCTCATAAGCGTTCCGTATCTTTATTGGTACAGCGTTACCATCAATACTGTTTATCGGATACAGGATTTTTTCTTCTTCCAACATTTCGTGATTTCTTCCATACATGCCGTCTTCCCAATATGCAAGATGGAACGTAACCTTGCCACATACAGGGCAAGCAAACATTTTGTGCTTATCATAACCACGAAAAGACTCGTCATCCGATTCCCAATGATGAGTGTGTTGCCCAACCATATCCATTCTCGTTTTGTTTCCGCAGTAAAGGCAGAGCAGTACCTTTTGCTCATTTTGCAAATTATTATTGTCAGTCATTCCGTGAATCCCACCCTATCTATGTATTGCTGTCAAATGATAGCACGTCAGAATATTGAGTCCAAACCGAAGACGCACAACGAAAAATGTGTTTGCATCCGTATGTACCTACCAATACTTCATCGACTCGGCGTAGTGCTCCGCGTCCAGCTCCATGGAGGGCGCGTGTTCACTCAGCCATCGCCGGATATGGAAGCAGAGTGTGCAGCCGGACGGATACCCTTCCGGATCCTCCGTGAACCCTAGTTCCCGCGCATACCGCAGCAACTCCGCCGAGCCGCCGGTTAATAACGCTTCAACCACCGGATACTTGCCCTCCGGGATGCCGTGAACAGCTTCCTCTAGCGGGATGGCGATCCCCGTACAACCCGGCGGGATATACCGGCCGTACATATCCACATGGAAATGGTCGCCGGATAGCAACCCTCCGCATGGCTTGGCGTCTGTGACGGACTCCGCGGGTTTGCGGGCGGAAAACTCCGCCTCGATGCCGATGGCACGGCCGCCCATGTGCAGGCCGTAACCCCGTGCCGTTTCGAGGATATACCGCGAGGATATGTTGCTCCAGCTCCGCCCGGCTGTATGCTTTGCCGGGAGCCAGCTTGGACAGCGCGGGCAGGTACTTGTCCTGCCACAAGAAGTATCGGAAGCCCACGTCTTGGCATGTTTTCGCCAGCGACAACGGCAGATCGGCCGGGACATACTCCGCGTGAAACGGATCCAGAGAGATACAGAGGGTATCCGCGCCGGCCCGTGCCAGTTTCTTCAGGCGCTGAACGGCCTGCTGCTTGTCCGCCGCCCAATAAGCGTTGGTTTCGATGTACTCCACCGCGATGCCTGCGTCGGTCACGGTCTGTATAAGCTCCAGTAACCCGTCAAAGTCCAAGAACGGCTCGCCGCCGCCGATGTGTACCGACCGGCAACCTCCGGCGCGCAGCAGCTTACATACGGACTCGGCGGTTTCCTTTGTGATGTAACCGCCTGTCCTCTCCGGGGAGCAGGCGTACAGGCAATGGCGGCAAGCTGCGGTACATTGATAGTTCGCAATGATCCCGCCGTGACGCAGGTTTTCTACAGTCACCCCTGATTCTCCGACAGATACCGATCCCATATCACCAGTCTCTCCCGGATCAGTACGGGAATATTCAGCTTATAAGGGCATCTCTCCACACAGGAACGGCATCCGGTACAGCTACGCGCCGTTTCCATACCCTGCGCCGCCATGGCGACGACGCGGTGATATGGCAGACGACGGATGAAGCTCTCCGTATTCAGCGCCATGCTGATACCGATCTTCTGCGGGCAGGGCTGGCAGTATTCGCAGCGGTGGCACCAACGGCTGCCCATTTCCGCCTTTACCTTTTCTACAGCTGCCGCGTCAGCGTCCGTGAACGGGTTGCCCGCTTCCGCGATGCGGACGATCTCCTCCATCTCCGACAGTTTCTCGATACCGGGGTCGGGGACGATACCGTCAAACTGGGCCAGATACCGAATAGACAGCCCCGCGTCACTCAGCAGGCCGCCGCCAAACGGTTTCATGGCGATAAAACCCATATCCAGTTCTCTTGCAAGCGGGATGGCTTCTTTGAGGGCCTCGTCGTCTATGTAGTTGAACGGCAGCTGCACCGCCGTGAACTTCCCCTCCCGCATGATACGCATGGCCATCGGGACGCTGTGACTGGAAAACGCCGGGAAGCGCACTTTCCCCGCACGCACCGCCTCCATCAGCCCCTCATAGGCGCCGCCTTCGCCAAACACGGCGTCATAGGCTTCAGGGGAGGATACGCCGTGGAGTTGGTGCAGGTCTATGTAGTCCATGCCCAACCGTTTCAGAGACAGATCGATATGTTCCAGATAGGTCTTTTTGTCCCTTGCGCCGGACTTGGAGGCAATCACGAGACTGTCCCTCGGCATGTCTTTGATCGCCAGCCCGATCTTCTCCTCGCTGTCGCTGTATCCGTTGGCGGTGTCGAGGAAGTTAACGCCCAGATCAATGACCCCGCGCACCACCGCCACGGCGTCCGTAGTGTTCAGGCGTTGTATGGGGATGCCCCCAAATGCGATCTTGCTGACTTGCAGTTCTGTTTTACCAAAGCGCACTTTATCCATGAATTGCCCTCGTTTCTATGATGATTTCAATACAGAAACTTCGCCACATTCACATCGTACAACTTCGCGTCTGTTTCAAACGATGGCGCTTCGCCTTGAATCTCCCCGGCCATGACTTTCTTAGCCCCGGGGATTAGGCAGACTACGATGCTCGCGCTGACCGGGAATAGCCCGTGGGATGGGTATACAGTGTCGTAACTGGTCATTAGGGCGAACATATCCTCCATGCTTTCGATGTATCTGCCCATATCCCGTCCGGGGCCATACATAAAGATCATGCCGTCTTGGATGCTGTCGCCGGATATTAGGATACGGTTCGCCCTGTCCAGTAGCGCGATGCTGCCGGGCGTATGACCAGGGATCGAAGCCGGCGAAGGTGCCGTCTTCTTGTCGGATGCAGATGTTGATAGGCCGTCTCCACCTCTTGGATTTATACGGCTTCGTAATCCATACGCGACCAGCATACTGCCTCATGTCTTCCGGTCTGATTCTTAGCATCATTAGCTTCACCCAGTGTACATTATACCAATATCGACAGGATATGTAAAGGCTGGGCGAAATGCGTTTTTCAAAATAAAACGTATTCCGTTGTAAAAACGTAAACCGGGCTGTGTAATTATATCAGACCAAAAAAGGAGGAGGATGCAAAATGATTATCGCGGTAGACCATGGCAACTCAAGCATGCGCGGAGGTGTTTGGGGTATATCCGAATGCGATCCACATGAGGAAAAAGCGGATATTGAAGAAACTCAAAAATATTCTGACGGGTTAGTTGTGCAAGCCGCTGTTTCTTTGCTAGGTGGGAATAGAGGGTGTTTTTCGGAGCCTGTCCGTGTGAGTCGGTTTATTCGGCCCGCCGGCAGGTTCCAGATACCCTGATTGTGGACAAGCCGCATAGCAAGACGCGGCGCTGCACCTTGGAAATCGAATAGCTCCTGCCGGAAGGTATATAGGTGTTTACGGACAGTACGCGACGACGGCGTATCCGAGCGTACCCGTAAACGAATAGCCGCATAGCGGCGCCTTCACGCGGTCGGAAGAGCGCAGGAAGTGAGTCGGCAAGGGTGTGTAAACATAAGCAAAGGATGTGAAATAATGGATCGTTCTGTCGCTCCGACTATGTTTAGTCAGTATCCCGATGTGTTAGGAGTTGATGATCTGTGCGCTATGTTAGGCGGTATCAGCAGTAAGCTCGCGTATCGTCTCTTGCGTGAAAAGAAGATACAATCAATACGGATTGGCCGCGAATACAAAATTGCCAAGGTAGACGTCATTGCCTATGTAACTCAAAACAAGCCGGCTCCAGCCGAATAAAGCATAGCGTACCAGACCTTCTTATGATATAATGTCTCTGTCATAAGTCGGGCTAATCATACCTGAAAAGGAGGATCAAGAATGGTTACAGGTAGCCCTCAACCAAAGCATAAGCTCTATTATGCCTGTCTCAATGTTTATCCTGACGGAAAAAAGGCTGGGCGTAAAACCAAATGGATCCCCACCGGCTTGCCGGAGAGGGGCAATAAGCAAAAGGCCAAGCAAATAACCGAGCTCCTGAAACCCTTATTCAAGCAAGATGGTGCGTTCATAGAGAAATACGCGGTGCTGAGCGATCCGGTCACCAGGATCGCATATGACATCCCTGAGTTGCCCGAAGTTACATTGGAAGCCCTCCGCGGAATGCTCGGTGAAACGCAAAGAGAAAGCAACCCCGCACTGGAAAGAGTAATCCTGTTGGTGGACGCCGCTCCTACCGCTGATCAGGAGGAGCCGGAAACCATTCGCAACACGCTTTTCTGTGATTATCTGGTTCTGTGGCTTGAGCGTTTGGCTCCGACCATCGAAAGAGAGACATATGGGTCTTATAAGAGCCTTGTCCATGGTCGAATCTATGATTACTTCCACAGTATCAACGTCACGGTGCAGGAGTTACGGCCGGGCCATATCGAGGTGTTTTATCGGCGGCTGGCAACGAAAGAGAACTTATCGCAAAACTCCATCATCCATTACCACACTGTCATTCGCAAATCCTTACAGCAGCTCTACATCAAGCAGACCATAATGAACAATCCGGCTGACCTTATCACCAACCGCCCAGAGCGTACGATCTATCAGGCAAGTTACTATGATGAGGATCAAATCAATGAGTATCTGAGCATTGTCAAAGGAACAAAAATGGAACTGCCTGTGCTGTTTGCCTCATTTTACGGCTTCCGGCGTTCTGAGGCGTTGGGTGTAAAGGACAGCGCCATCAATTACCGCACCCGTCAGCTTCTAGTACGTCACACGGTTACGATTGCCAATGTCGATCGCAAGGTGGAAGTCCGTAAAAAAGACCGTACGAAGAACAGATTCAGCTTACGCAGTATGCCTCTGGTTGATACTGTGGAAACAGCAATCCTAGAGGCAAGCGAACGGCAGGAGCATTATCATCGTGTTTTGGGGTCGCTCTACTCAACGGAAGACCGGCATTATCTCTGCCGCGATGAAAAAGGGCAGTTACTCACTCCGGATTATGTTTCCCAACGGCATAAGAGTTTGCTAGAGGCAAACAATCTCCCGCATATTCGGTTTCACGATCTCAGGCACAGTTGCGCCACTCTGCTTCTCGCCAAAGGCGTCCCGCTGGAGAAAATCAAGGAATGGCTAGGGCATTCAGACATCAAGATGACCGAACGATATGCCCATATGAATGTCAGCGCGGCGAAAGACGAAATGGCCGACATCATGAGCAAATTGATAAGAGCCGGATAAGTTGGAAAAAGGCACAAAAACGTGCCTTTTTCGGGGTTTTGGTGCGGCTAAGAGGACTTGAACCTCCACCCGGTTGACCCGGACTGGCACCTGAAGCCAGCGCGTCTGCCGATTCCGCCATAGCCGCATATGAAATTTTGCTCTGCACAAACCCTGCAAATTTGTTAGACGAAAAACGCTTTTTTCACCCTTGCAGAGCGAGATGGAAATGCCAGAACTCCTTTAATTGCAATCCTTTGGGGTTATTTGGCGGAAATGGACCTCATGAGTACCTGAAGCCAGCGCGTCTGCCGATTCCGCCATAGCCGCATAGAAATTTGCCCTGCAAAATTGTTAGACGAAAAACGCTAAACGAGGAGAACGAACTACAGTATAGCAAGAATTTGCAACCTTGTCAAGTCTGAATTTCTTTGAGTTTCCCCAAAACACAAGAGGCAAAACGATGAAAGCGTAGCGGCACAGGAGAAAGCAGCCACGGCTTCGTGAAATCAAGAGCAAAAAAAGAGTGCAAAACCGGACGAAAAATGATATACTTGAATCGCTACAAA
>Ga0082212_10012589_pt1 | contig 10645 bp, 8 predicted proteins | sample TergutNt197P3_FD_71548 | JGI IMG/M metagenome (GOLD analysis project Ga0082212, IMG submission 71548) | Neocapritermes taracua P3 segment gut microbial communities from Petit-Saut dam, French Guiana - Nt197 P3 | ecosystem: Host-associated > Arthropoda: Insects > Digestive system > Gut ...
CCCCTGTAGCTCAGCTGGCAGAGCAAGTGGCTGTTAACCACTGGGTCCGTGGTTCAAATCCGCGCGGGGGAGCATTGCGAACCGTAAAGGCTCGCACAGCCGCCTTTCGGGGCGGCTTTTTTTATTCTCAAGCGGGTTTAATATCCCGCCCTTCAGGGCGGGGTTGTTGATTTACTCAATCTTAAACAGTGAAACCTCCCGCACTAACTGGTCTATGTTTTGTTTATTCAGCGCACATATCTCGTTTACCCTAGCTATTGCTACGTTGATCTGTTCCGCTCCAATTGCCATTTCGTTCATCCCGCCGGAGATCTCTTCGGTTACCAGCCCAAGATTCTTGCTTTCCAGAATAATTTCTCTGGAACCTTCAAGCATTTCCGTTGAACCGCCTTTTACCTGCTGAGTTATGTTGTTAAGATCGCCGATTGCTTCCAGAATTTGTTTACTGCCCTGACCCTGTTCTTCCATGGCTCCTCGGATATTCGCTTCCTGCACTGATACGGTTTTTACACCTGAATCAATTACTTCAAATCTGGCGAGTACTTCACTGGCAGATTCGGTGATCTCGTCAATGGATGTTTTTATTTTTTTGAGTATGGAACTAATGGTTCCCGATTGTTCACTGGAACTTTCCGCCAGTACGCGAATTTCCTCAGCTACTACTGCGAAACCTTTGCCAGCTTCCCCTGCGTGGGCTGCTTCGATAGCGGCATTCATCGAAAGCAGGTTGGTCTGGCTTGCGATATTTTTTATTACCGTATTAATTTCCAGCAGCCCTTGCGATTCTTCTGCGATTTTTAGAATGTCATTTGCCACGCATTGCAAACCCATACGGCCTACTTCGGAGGCGGAAGACAGTTCATGTACGCTTTCGCTGTTCTTTGCCAGGGTTTGGGTTACGGAATGGATATTGGCAAGCATTTCTTCTACAGCCGAAGACGACAGTGATACACTGGAAGTCTGGTGTTCTATATGCTGATTAAGTTTGTCAATATTTGCCGAGATTTGTTCCATGGTGGCGTTAGTTTGAGTTACCGATGAGCTTTGATTAATCACACGGCTCTTGACGTTTTGGATATTCGCGGTAATTTCATTAATCGCCGAGGCTGTTTCGGTCATATTAACGGTAAGTTCATTGCCGGTGTTAAACAGCTCTACTGTCTGCCCTTTAATCGCGATAACAAGTTTCCGAATCTTTTCCAGAGTCCGGTTAAAATAACGGGAAAGGTTAGCGATTTCATCATTACCCTTTTCTGGAATGGTTTGCGTCAGGTCTCCTTCGCCTTCGGAAATATCCCTGAGGGTATTTGTTACGGTAACAATGGGCTTCGTGATAAATCTGAGGGCAATAAAAACAATTACCCCTGCAGCGCCCAGGGCAATCAGCGCCAGCATTATGGTAAATTTGGTCATAGCCTTTACCTCGGCCAGGATATGCGATTCTGCACTTGCGATCATGATTGTCCAGCCATTGTCGGAATTACCAATGTTAAAGGGTATCATAACTATTTCCAGAGTGGTTCCAAGGCGCGGCACCTGCTGATTTGTGGTAAATTTCTTTCTTTTAAGTACCGCCTGATGTGCCGCTTCAATGGCATCGCCGTATTCAAAGTCAGCATCAATAAGCATCTTTCCAATACGATCCGGCTTCTCGCCTGCCAAAATAACCCCGTTGCCTGCATAAATAACCATTGCAGAAATTTCTTCATGTTCTTGCATTGTCTGTTCCACCAAAGGCTGCATCGCTTTTATTATTAAAAGACAGCCCACACCTCCCACAGTTTCATTGGTGCGGGGATTAATAATGGGAACCATCATTCTGATCAATTGTGTGTTTTTTCCGTTAATATCTTTGGCAAAAGGATGTTCAACCCGGTCTCTTTTTGAGTTGGGCCCGTTAATATATGCCATTGAATATTCAATGTCTGTGGCAGTGCAGCTTAAAATATCACCGCTTTCCCGGGTATAGGCCGTGGCATACTGCCCATTGGGACCGGATCCTGTCAGTTCTTTATAATAAGCGTCCATGCCATCCAGTGCATTGGGCTTCCAGACTGTATACAGATCGATCATGTTTGGCTCCGATGCTAAAGCGCTTTTCAGTATAGCATCAAAACGGTGCCGGCGTGCTTCCGGCTCGATTTCTTCATAATCCTTCATAACATTTGCCAGCGTACGCAGCACCCGTATATAGCCGTCTTCCCTGCCTTTCCAGTATTCAGCATGCTGTTCGGCCAGGTACTTGATACCCCGCTTGCTCAGATCAACGCTTATACCACCTGCCTTCCGCAGCAGCAACACCGAAGTTCCCGCAACCATAAGCGCCATTATGGCGATCACCAAAATGCTTAACTTTGTCTTTATTTTCACATTTACTCCTTTAGCGGCATGGTATACTCAACCGAGCCGCTTAGCGGCGAAGGTTCCCATCTTGATGCCGCTGTAACTATTTTTCAGGTGGAGTTTCACCACAGGTGAAACTCCTAAGCAGAAAATCATCAAGGTATATTCAACCAAGCAGCTATGCTGCGTAGGTTCCCCTCTTGATGATGATTTTCTGCACTCCTATCACTATTAAAAATAGCTATGGAGAATTCCCGAATACTACCTATGTAAGAAAAAGATTTATCGCAAAATACACCCTAATACAGATTGCGGAGGAATAATCTTGCACAGAGAAGAATCCGCTTTGCTGGCGGTTCGCAAATGTAACTGCTCTTTTGTACATAAGGTAAAATTTTTGTTTGTATTCGGATATAATCGAAAGTGCAAACTGTCATTTACAGGATGTTATGTACGGTTTTATAAAGATATGTATTTAGAATAAGAAACATAAGAATTATGCTTGACAAACTGGAAAACATGGATAAAATACAGGTAATGAAAAAATATATATGTATTTTTATTATCATTATTTCTACAAACAGCCTTTTTGCCTCGACTGGCGGTGAAGTAGAATTTACATGCCCTTTATGTAATACAAAATTTAATTATTGGGTTCAATTTTCATATTCAGTATTTGGACAAAATCTTGATCTTCGCCAAACAGGAGCAGCAATTATACCAGCACCCATCCCGAAATGTTCTAATTGTAATTTTATATTTAATAATAATTTTTTTACCGAAGATGAAATAAGCTGCTTAAAAATTGAATTAGAGCAAAATAATATATTCGAAAAAGAACCAAATATGCCTAATTATTTTTATTTGGCAAGAGAATGTGAAATTATTAAAAGAGATTTAGATAATATAATATGGTTTTTTTTGTCGGCACTTTGGGAGAATAGAGATATAAATAAAAAAAACTTTTTGATAAATATTACTATTGATTATATAAATAAATTGGAAAATACGTCAGAAGAATATAATACATATCAATTGGTTAAATTAGATTTACTAAGGCGATCTGGTCAATTTAATGAGGCAAAGGAATTGATAGAAGTAATCAAGTTAAATAAAGACTTTTTTACAGATTATATTGTTGAAATAATTGATTTACAAATTGAACTAATAGAAAATAATAATCAGGAAGAACATTCATTGCCAAGAAGAAAATAAAATAATAATTTTAAAAATACAAAACCGCACATATCATATATTATTACTTTTTATGTTTATCAGCGCGGGTGCCTAATTACCTGTAATACAATAACTGCTGCAATAAAACCAAGGCCAATAATGTCGGTTACATGACCTGGATCGATAAGCATAAGGCCTCCGGCTATGGCGATAAGCCGCCAGGGAAGTGAAACTTTTTGCAGCATAAAGCCTTCCAGACCTGCAGCAAGACTCCACATGCCAATGAGCGAACTAAAAATAATCTGGATAAACTTAAAGGCTGTTGCATCAATAAGGAGCATGGCCGGGTTAAAAATAAACATATAGGGAATGATAAATGCAGTAATGGCAAGACGTGTTGCCGTTATGCCGCTTTTAATAGGGTTTGATTTGGCAATGGCAGCGCCGGCATAGGCAGCCAGAGCAACAGGGGGAGTAATATCGGCCACAATTCCAAAGTAGAAAACAAACATATGAGCGGCAAGTATAGGCACCACAAATCCAAGATCTGCCGATGTGCGTAAAACCATGGGGGCGGCAATGGTCGCCATAATCACATAGTTCGCTGTTGTCGGAACGCCCATGCCCAGAATAAGACAGGTAATCATGGTAACAAAGAGTGCAAGGATAAGGCTTGTTCCGGTATTAATAAAAATTGGCAAATTCACCATTAAAATAAGTTTGCCTATAAGGAGCTGGCCAATCCCGGTAAGAGATACAATACCTACAATGATCCCTGCAACTGCACAGGCTATTGCAACGCCAACAGTGTTACGGGAGCCGCCAATAAAAGCGTCAGCAAGCCTTTCCGGGGTAAAGCGGGTTTCTTTGTTTAAAAAACTAACAATAAAAGTTGAACCAATGGCAAAACATGCGGCGTAGGCCGGGGTAAAGCCAAAATTCATAAGTACTATCAGCATCACAATCGGCAGGAAGAGATAACCTTTTGTTATAATCAGTTTCCCTAAATGAGGGATTTCGTTTTTGGATAGCCCTCTTAGCCCCAGCTTCTTTGCTTCGAAATGAACCATAAGAAAAATACCGGTAAAGTACAGCACTGCCGGAAAAATAGCTGCCACGGCAATTGTCGCATAAGAATACCCGGTTAATTCCGCCATAAGAAATGCTGCGGCTCCCATAATTGGCGGCATGATTTGTCCGCCGGTTGATGCAGAAGCTTCTACCGCAGCGGCAAATTCACCCTTGTATCCGGTTCTCTTCATGGTCGGAATGGTAACACTGCCGGATCCGACAGTATTGGCTACAGAACTGCCCGAGATCATCCCAAAAAGAGCACTGGCAATTACCGCTACTTTGGCCGGCCCTCCTGCGGTAAAGCCCGCAACTGAATTTGCAAGGTCAATAAAAAAATTGGCGATCCCCGATTTTTCAAGGAAAGAAGCTAAAAAGATAAAGAGGACAATAAAGGTTGAACAAACCCCGATGGGCGTACCGATAATTCCGTCGGTAGTATAAAAAAGCTGGTGCACCACACGGCGGATAGAAAACCCTGATGCCAAAGCATAAGTAATAAATCCCGATGCTACCACCAGAATGGGAAGGCCCACAACACGCCGGCAAAGCTCGGCCAGGATGATAATGCCCAGAATGCCCATGTATACATCCAGCGGCTGCAATCTGGCAGCCCGTTGAATGATAGCATCGAAGTTAACTACATAGTAAAAAAATGCAATTGCTCCAAGTATACCCAAAACAAAATCGTACCAGGGAATATAATTTTTCCGCTTTGTCATTCCTTTGCGGGCAGGGTAAAGCATATAACCGGTAAAAATGAGCATTCCCAAAAAGATGCTGCGTCTAACCTGTTCAGGCAGATTGCCGATAAGTGTTACCCAGAAAACATAAACGGCAAACAGAAGGAGCAGACCTTTAATAAGTATACCGGGAACTCCGGTAAACCGGCGTACATTGGATTCACGGTCAAATTGGGCAAGAAGATCTTCTGTTTCCTGCTCTGTTAAAACATGCTCATCCTGTCCATGATCGCTCATTATTTCCTTCCTCCGTAATAACGCACTGTAATATGTGCGTTTTTTCCGCAAAGTTTTTGTAAACTTATTGTATCATCTTTAATAAACAATAAATGATCCGATATGGTTCCTACTATATAATTCAATTCCTTAAAAGAAGAATTAAAGCCTGTTATAAGAAGGGTATCTCCGTCCCTGCTTAAAACCTGACCTTCTTCCAGATCACTTTGCATTCCCGCGCCAAAAGAAGAAAAACGCACCGCCATGGGTCGTATCATTTTATCTTCAATTTTAAAGATTTCCCTTACAGGACTTTGATGAACAGAGTGGATAAATTCCACTGCAAATTCTTCTGTTTCTTTCAGGAACCACTTTCCGTAAGACATACCGGAATCAGCGTCCATTATTTCCAAAAATTGATTTTTGCTCCGCAAATGAATGGTATAAAATACCGCCCCGGAAATAACCAGGGCGGCTAATACCATGTTCACTGCAATGCCGTACCACCAGCGAAGCTTTTTGTACATATCCTGCCGGCAATGCCTCCTTGCGGAGTTTTTACATTACTCCGATTTCCCTAAAATATTTTGCAGCTCCGGGATGGAAGGGAACAGAAATTCCTTCTACTGCATAGGAAGTAGAAATTTCCTGACCTTTAACATGTGCTGCTTCTATTTCGGCCTTGCTTTCAAAGAAAGTCTTGGTCAGCTTGTATACAACATCTTCGGGAAGGCTGGAGCTTACAATAAAAGTAGCTTTTACTGCTACAGTTTTAACTGCAGCGCCCTGACCCCTGTAACTTCCTCCAGGAATGGGGAATTGGGTATAGAAGGGGTACTTGCTAATCAACTGTGCAGCATGTGCGTCATCGACTTCAAGAATGATAATATCTTTCCCTGTAGCCAGATCGATAATTGCAGGAGTAGGGGCGCCTGCAACACAGAAAAACGCATCGATCTTGTTATCACGAAGGGCATCTGCCGATGCGCCGAAACCGAGGTTTTGCTTTCCAATATCATCAAAACTGATACCGTAGGCTTCCAAAATCTGCCGGGCATTAAATTCTGTCCCGCTTCCTGCATCCCCAACTGATACATTTTTTCCTTTAAGGTCTGCAATTGTCCTGATTCCTGCGGCAGGGTTTGCCACAACCTGGCATACTTCTGCATAAATTGCCGCCATGCTGGCAAAGCTGTTAATTTTTTCTCCGCTAAAAAGGTCTACCCCGCGCCATGCATAATCCATAACATCGTTTTGAACAATTGCCACATCTACATCGCCTGCGTCTATAAGCTGAATATTCGCCTTTGAAGCACCAGTTGACTGGACAGCAATGGTGATACCGGTTTTTTCAGTCAGTATCTGGCTGACGGCTGAGCCAAAAGCATAATACGTTCCTGTATTTCCGCCGGTGGCCAGGTTTATTCTGGTAATTTGTTCCCCGTCAGCGCTGTCGTTTTTACCACATCCTGTAAAAACACACAGTACCAATACAAGGAACAGCATCCCCTTGATTAATCGCTTATCTTTCATTGTTTCCTCCATAAAAACTGCTGGATAATTATAGTAAATTATTATACGAATTTTTAATATGTAGTGCAATATCCAGTTTATTTGCCCAGCATTTCTGCATAATAGCGGCTTTCTATACTTTCTTTTTCAATACCTGCCTTTTCCAGGAGTACAAAAAGTTTGTTTTTTGCTGACGACACTGTTACATCACTGTCATCACCGGCAATTATTTCCAGTTCCAAAAACCAGCCCAAATTTTTTACCTGGTTCTGTTTTAAGGAACTGCTCTTTTTTGTATTTCTTTTTACAGAACCGCTTACCTTACAAAGTTCAATGGTAATTCCATTGTAATACCAGGCCCATCCTTCTTTATGTTTAGTTATTTGTTTTTTCAGACCCAATAGTACCAGCAGCTCTTCAAACTCTTTTTCACTTGATATCTCCAGTTCATGTTCATCATTTACTTCTAGTCCGGCCCGCTTTTCTTTGTTTTTCCAGGTAACCAGAGTTTTTATGTTTTTTCCTTTTGTCTCCTGCCTGACCCGCGGACCTGAAAAATAATGCAGCACAGCGGGGGCAAACCAGTATGTGTCATCTTTTGAAAAGGCCGTTTCTTCTCCGGCAATGGCAGAGAGCTTTTTTTTACAGATATTGCTGTTTTTAACATGGGCTTTAATTTCTATTTCTGTGGTTTTTGCCATGTTTTCAGCATAACAGAAAAGTGCTGCTGTAGTCACAGGCAGTATGGAACTGAAACAAGCCGGATTGACATGAATGTTGCCTTTACCAAAACAGCTGGAAATGATATAATAACCGGTACTTATGTTTGTTTCTGTTGCAATTGATCCGGGCGGAGAGGGCAGGGCAAAAGAACTAACTGAACTCCTTATCCAATACGGTTTTGACAAGGTTCAACGGGGGCTTTGGGAATCTACTGCCGTGTCGCCGGATACACTTAACCGTTTAAAGCGGGATCTGGATCGTTCTACCGATGCTTTTGACCGGATCCGTATGTTTCAGTTTCCTGTAGACGGGACCCTGGTATTAACTTCACTAAGGGATAAAAAATGGCGGCGTCTGGTTGCCAGAGGCGGGGAAACTGCGCCGGTAAAACAGACAGTAACGGCGCCTGTACGCAGGCCTGTACGCCGGGGATAACACGGAGTAATTAATGCTGTTAATAGAACTGGGAAGCCCTGTAGCTGAACTTTCCGCAAAAATCCTTGATGCATGGAGGCGTCTTTGAACAGCCTCAAAAGGTATCGGGAAAAACAATAAAAGAACATATTCAGGGACTTGAAGAAGAATCGGGTAAAAGTGAGTTTTGGAACGATCCTTCAAAGGCAGAGAAGGTTATGGGCGAACTTAAAGCCCTGAAAAACCGTTATGAACCCTGGAAAAATCTAAAAGCCGATGTTGAGGATCTTTCGGCTTTGCTGGAATTAGCCAACGAAGCAAATGATGAATCGCAAAGCCCGGAGATTGAAACAACACTTAATATACTTGCCGCCCGTTTTGAAAAACTCAATCTTGTTGAATTAATGTCAGGAGAAGTTGATCAAAATGGATGTTTCCTTACGATTCATTCCGGGGCAGGCGGCACAGAAGCATGCGACTGGTCTAAAATGCTGTACCGCATGTATGTACGCTGGGCAGAGCGGCGGGGTTTTTCTGTGGAAGAAGTGGATATGCTGGAAGCAGAAGGGGGCATTAAATCGGCTACTTGCAGGATAGAAGGGGACTATGCTTTTGGCTGGCTCAAAGGCGAGTCAGGAGTCCACAGGCTTGTTAGAATTTCCCCATTTGATTCCAATGCCCGCCGCCATACTTCCTTTGCATCGGCGTATATTTTTCCCATTCTTGATGATTCTATCGAAGTAGAAGTTCGCACCGAAGATCTGCGTGTAGACACCTATCGTTCTGGGGGCGCTGGCGGCCAGCATGTAAACAAGACTGACAGTGCCGTCCGCTTTACCCATATTCCTACCGGTATCGTTGTTGCCTGCCAGAGCGAGCGGAGCCAGACAATGAACAGGGCAACAGCAATGAGCATGCTTAAAGCCCGGCTTTATGAACACTACCGGCAGGAAAAAGAAAAAGAAAACTCCCGTTTTGCCCAGGAAAAGAAAGACATTTCCTGGGGCATGCAGATACGTTCATATGTGTTTCAGCCCTATACCATGGTAAAAGACTACCGGACCAAAGCGGAAACGGGGAATATCCAGGCAGTTATGGACGGGGAAATCGATATGTTTATCGAGGAATATCTGAAGTCATGCGCCGGATAAAATTGTTGTACACACTGCATTTTATAATTATTACACATTTTTTTTTGTTATTTTCTGTTGCTTTATTTGCCAGGGGAACTCAGGAAGATGAAAAGCGCGAAAGCATTAATACTGAGTTTATTCTCTGTATTACCAAATTTGATATTTCCGGGCTTCCGCCGTCTCAAAAGATAATAGGCTCTGTTTTACAAAAAGAATTTATTCTGGAATTCAGCCGTATTCATTACAGGATACGAAGCAGCGGTGAAATCTCCCGGTACGAAGAACTTGCTACTACTGCGGCAATGTCCCTGACAGCCGGGTGGCTTGCTGATAAGCGTGCAGAACGGGACTCCCTGTTATTTCAGGGGACGGCTGACTGGAAATATAAAAAAGAAATTGAAAGAATAGACAGGGAACTGCGGGAACTGGAAGAGGCGTATAAAAAAGCAACGGAAGAAAGACCTTTGATAGCAGACAGGCCATTTTTTAAAATAAGTGATCATAATACCGGAAACAATTTTCCTGATCCTCCGCAAAAGGGGGAGGAAGAAGCTTTTTTAAAAACCATTAGCGCCGATGCTTTTTTGGAAGGAAAAATCCGTATTGCATACGAACGTATTTATGCAGAGTTCCGTTTTTATACAAGAGGCGCTTCTTTTATTTATGAAGATGATATTATTTTTTCCCAGGAAGATTTGAATCGTGCCTCTGATGAAATTAAAAGCCGTTTTTTTTCTAAACTTGCAAACTCAGAACCGGCTCAACTTCGGCTGACTGCAGAACCGGACAACGCCAGGATTGAATTAAACGGCAGACAGGCAAAGAGCGGTGATACAGTTGAACTTCCGCCGGGCTCTGTTACCATTACAGCCAGTGCAGAAAATTATCAAAGTGATGTAAAGGAAATGGAACTGCAGGGGGGAGATTTCCGGGAAATCGATCTTGTGCTTAAGCCGTTTACTATGGAAACTCTTGGCATTAATCTTGGTTTTACCGGCACCGGCTGGCAAGCAAGTTCAGTATATATGGGTGCTCAGTATCTGGGCGGAAATAGTACGACTGAGGATGAAGAAGAAATACAGCCGCGGTTTTTTTCCATCTATGTGCCAATCGGGCAGTACCGGTATATCAGAGTTGAAACTGAAGACGGCCTTACCGGGGAAGCAATTGTAAAAGGTGAAACCGGGGACGAAGTCCGCATCATTGCTCTGCAGCCGAGAAAATTGCCGGGCAAGGATGATAAGCCTGTGGAGGATTCCAGGAAAAAATTCTACGGTGCTTACGGCCGTTTTTGGATTGCCCTGCCCCTGGCTT
>Ga0082212_10012590_pt1 | contig 10645 bp, 8 predicted proteins | sample TergutNt197P3_FD_71548 | JGI IMG/M metagenome (GOLD analysis project Ga0082212, IMG submission 71548) | Neocapritermes taracua P3 segment gut microbial communities from Petit-Saut dam, French Guiana - Nt197 P3 | ecosystem: Host-associated > Arthropoda: Insects > Digestive system > Gut ...
TGCTGGGCGCTATCGCCATCGGGCTGTTTGCAGGAACTTTTTTGCTGGCATTCATGACCGGATGGATTTACGGTACGGCGAAAAGCGACATTGATACGCAATTTTCGCATATTCAAATACATGATACTGCTTTTTCGGCTAATAATGACATCAATGCCTTTTTCGACAGGGAAGATGTGGAACGTAGAGGTAAGACATTCCTTACTCCTACACAAACATCCTATCGCCTGATCCTCAACGGGATGCTGGCTTCACCGCACAGCGTTGTCGGCGTGACCGCAAAAAGCGTATGGGAGGACGAAGAGATGCAGGTAACCGATGTCTGGAAATATATTCCCGACACATCGGGCGTTTTCCTGACCGACGATACCCGCATGGCCATTGTCATCAGCCGGAAGATAGCCGACAAGCTGAAAGTGAAGCTCCGGTCGAAAATTGTGTTTACCTTTCAGGATGTTCATGGCGATATGCAGAGCCTTGCTTTCCGTGTGTGCGGCATTTACAAAACTTCCAACGGGATGTTCGACGAAGGCTATGTGTTTGTGCGATATAGCGAAGTCTTCGATTACACGGGTCTGCCACAGGGAGCTGTTCACGAAGCCGCCATCAGGCTGCCCGACCTTGAAACTTGCGACATCGTAGCGCCACAACTGAAAAGCATTTTTACCGACATGGATGTTCGGGACTGGAGGGATCTGAATCCCCCGTTAGCCATGTATTTCACAATTATCGACTATATGGCCGTTATCATTCTGGGAATCTTCCTGTTAGCATTATCTTTCGGCATCATTAATACCATGCTGATGGCGGTACTCGAACGGACGCGCGAACTTGGTATGCTGGGAGCTATCGGCATGAGTAAAGGGAAGATATACAACATGATCATGCTCGAAACTGTTTTCCTGACATTATTCGGCAGCGTCATCGGTATTATTTTAGCTGTTGCGTTGATACTTCCGCTGATAGAAACCGGAATTGACCTTAGTTTTTTCATGGAAGACCTGATGGAGGATTACGGATTTTCATCAGTAATATATCCGGTAGCCAACATGAAAATGTTTGTACAAATTCTTGCGCTGGTCATCCTTGCCGGAATATTATCAGCCATCTACCCGGCACGAAAAGCGCTGAGTTTAAAACCATTGGATGCTATACGGGAAATATAAACTGAAAACTAAAAAACTAAATAAGTTATGCAAGCAATCATTGAAATAAAAGATTTATGTAGAATCTTCAAAGACTCGGCGCAGGAAGTTTGTGCTGTTGACCATGTGACTCTGGATATTTACGAAGGCGAATTTACAGCCATCGTTGGGCCGTCGGGTTCGGGAAAAACGACACTGCTGAACCTGATCGGCGGTTTGGATACGCCTACATCCGGTAGCCTGCATGTAGGGGGAAAAGACATCTCACTTTTGAAGGAAAAGGAAATGACTACATTCCGCCTGCATCACATTGGATTTGTTTTTCAGGCATATAACCTGATACCGGTACTGACGGCAAAAGAAAATGTTGCTTTCGTGATGGAACTGCAAGGCCGCAAAAGAGATGAGATAGAGAAACGGACTACTGAACTGCTGGAAGCCGTCGGATTGGGCGACCGCATGAATAGCCGCCCTGCCAAACTCTCCGGCGGACAGCAACAGCGGGTAGCCGTGGCGCGCGCGCTTGCTTCCAAACCAAAATTCGTCCTCGCCGACGAACCAACGGCCAACTTAGATAGCAAGTCAGCCGAAAACCTGCTTGACATCATGGAACGGCTGAACAGGCAGGAAGGCATAACTTTCATTTTCTCCACGCACGATCCGCGTATCATGGCGAAAGCGCGGCGGATTATTACACTTGAAGATGGAAGAATAGTTAGTTCTTGAAAAATTAAACAAAGGCATCTATCCAAAACGATTGCCCTTTGCCAAATGCATCCCTTGTTGATACAATACGGGTGTCTGTTGAGAAATTACAGGCGTTTGTTGATTTTATTTTCTGACGGGGTTTTGCCTGTTTACTTTTGCAGATTGAAATCTATTGGATTAAAAATTGAATCTATGCACAAAATACGAATTAATTTTATGGTGTTTTGCCTTTTCATGCTTGCTTTTCAGGGGCTTTCTCAAAACAGGGATACGGTTTCGGTTATAAAGTCATACGTCAAAGCGCCTTTGCTGAAGGTTTTGAATGATTTTGAAACCGAATGGGGTATGACGTTGAAATACGATTCCGCACTGATTTCAAGATATATGTACGATTACTTGTATCTGGGGATGCCGCGTAAAAGAGCGTTTGATGAAATTTTTTCGGAAATCAACGACCTGGCGTACTACATTGATAATACGGGCGTTTATTGCATCGTCCTGAAACGGCACCTGCCGAAGGACTGGCAAAAACCCGGATTTGTACCCTACGGGGGCGCTGCAAGCCGGTATAACTTGACAGTCACCGGACGGATTACAGACAAGACGAATGGCGAACCCCTGCCGTTTGCTTCCGTTCATGCGGACAGTCATCATACGACTGGCGCCGCTACCAATATCGACGGTTATTTTACGCTGTATAATGTGCCGTCGGATACGGTAACCTTAACTGTCAAATATCTGGGCTACGAATCCCAAAATTTTTACCTGTCTCCGCAGGCTGATTTGGAGAAGGTGTTCGTGGAACTGATTCCGGCATTATATACTTTCGACGAAGTGGTGATAGTGGCGGAACGCGAGGATGTATTGAAGATTCCCGAACTTGCAATAGGCGTCATCCGGACCACTGCCGCAAAAATTGCCGATTTGCCGGCGCTTGGCGAGAAGGACCTTTTCCGTTCGTTCCAGCTGATGCCGGGCATCTCGGCAAGTAATGAATCGTCGGCTGGCATGTATGTGCGCGGCGGGACGCCCGACCAGAATCTTGTCCTGTACGACGGTTTTACGATCTATCACCAGGAACACCTGATGGGCGTGTTCAGTTCGTTCAATACCAATGCTGTAAAAAGCGTGCAGCTGCATAAGGGCGGGTTTGACGCCAAATATGGCGGACGTTTGTCGAGCGTGATGGAAATAGCGGGAAAAACAGGAAACGACAAACATTTCAATATCGGCGGCGACGTCGGATTTTTAGGATTTAACGCCTTTGCCGAAATGCCTTTCAAAAACGAAAAGGGTACGGTTTTTGTTGCCGGACGCAGGTCGTTTCAAAGTTTCATGTACGACAAATTTACAAAAGTTTATTCACAGGGCGAACCGGCAATGCCGGGCGGCGGACGTTTCAATATGCGCAATCAGGAGAAACCGCAATCGTATTTCTACGACCTGAACGCCAAAATAACGTATAATCCCACGAAACGCGACATCGTTTCCCTGAGTATTTTCAACGGCGAAGACATACTGGATAACTCACGCAACGATTTCGGCAGTTCGTCCATAAGCGGAGGCATTACCGACAAAACCAACTGGGGAAATACGGGCGGAAGTCTGAAATGGTCGAGGAACAGGGATAACCGACTGTATTCCAATGCGCTGGTTTCGTTTTCCAATTATCACAGCTTGCGCAACCGCAACAACAATACTACAAGAACAGCCGGAAGTACCGCCGTGATGTTCGACATGAACACAAACGAGGACAACAACTTGTGGGATTATTCGCTGAAACTGGATAACGAATATAAAATCACGAACAAAAACAAGCTGGAATTTGGTTTGCACTATTCGAATTACCGTATTGACTACCGCTATTCGAGAAGCGATACGGCAGATATCCTGAACATGCACAACAAAGGCAACCTGTTATCGGTCTATATGCAGGATAAAATGACGGCGGGCGAAAAGTTGACGGTCTCGCCCGGCATACGCCTTTCGTATTTTGATGCAACATCAAAAATTTATGCCGAACCGCGTCTGCAGGCCTTTTACAGGGCAGGCGGAAAAATAAGATTCAAGGCATCCGCCGGATATTACAATCAGTTTGTGAACCGGATTGTAAGGGAAGATATTTCCGCCGGAAGCCGCGACATCTGGCTGTTGTCGGATAATAAGGGCATTCCGGTTAGCGGCGCATCTCACTATGTGGCGGGAGGAAGTTATGAAACAAAAGATTTTCTGTTTGATGTGGAAGCCTATTATAAAAAACTGAACAACATAAGTGAATATACGTTGCGGTTTGCACGGTCGTTCTTTGACAATTCAGGATATCAGGAATTTTTCTACATCGGCAAAGGATATTCGCGGGGCATAGACTTTCTTTTGCAGAAAAAATACGGGATGATTACCGGCTGGATGGCTTATACGCTAGGCGAAACCCGATATAACTTTCCGGTTTTTGGCGACGGCTACTTCCCTGCCAACCAGGATGTCACGCATGAGTTTAAAACGGTCGTAACCTATAAACCCTCGCGCAGCCTGACGTTTTCCGCTACATGGATTTATGCAACGGGGAAACCATTTACGGAACCGATCGGCGTTTATGCGCTTAACATGCCAAGTACCGGCAGAATGAATTTAATGGTGGTTGACAAAAAGAACAACGCGCGCTATCCCGACTATCACCGCATGGATTTGCTGGCCAAGTACGACCTGCTGTTTATCAGGGCATTTAAGTCGAGTATAAGCGTTTCGCTGTTCAACCTTTACGACCGTTCCAATGTCTGGTACAGGGAGTACACATACGGGCAGAATGTCGGTATCATCGAAACGAATATCAACCTGCTGGGTTTTACGCCCAATATCACATTGAGTTTACAGTTAAAATAAATATCTGATTATGAAAAAAAAAGTTATATCCGGTACCGTCATTGCGAGGCGTGAAACGACGAAGCAATCCGGCGAAAAAGTGAATAACCGGATTGTTTCTTTCATTTCAATGACGTGCCTGTTTTTTGGCTGCGGCGAACCGCTAATGGAAACCGATGTCAATTCCACGATGCCCGTCGTGGAATGTTACATTCAGGAAGGAAGTAGCAGTCTGTCGGTTAGCGTATTCAGTATAGAGGAATATTTAAAGGACGAGATAAAAACGTCAAAACCAATCAACCGGTTGAATGTGAACGTAAATGGTATTGCATTGACAGAAATATCATCCGGAACCTATACCCTTGACCTGGAAGAAGATACTATTCGTGAAGGGCAAATTTACAGTTTGAAATTCGATTACAACGGAAAGAGTATTGAAGCAACGACGACTATCCCATCCCCTGTCCGTTCGCTCGCTGTAGAACCGCAATCCATCGAAATATCGTCCACGTATTTATGGGGTTTTAACGATACAACCCAAGTTGTTGTTTCATGGGACGACACCGACAACAGTTTCTATCAGTTGTATATTGACAGTCCGAACAATCCCGACATGCCGTCTATGGGTATTTTCCGGCGCCGCATAATGCAGCCTTTCAGAGGCAATTCGTACACGCTTTCTACCCGCGAATTCCGTTCAGCGGGAACCCACGCAATATATGTCTACCGCGTATGTCAGGACTACGCGGAACTGTACGAGCGCATCAGTGCATCGGATTTGGCGAATCCTGTCAGTTATGTGCAGAACGCTTTTGGAATTTTCACTTCCGTGAGTGTCGCACGTATAAATTTTAGAGTATATGAATAAGTATTTATCACAAAAAATTCTTCTCCACCCAGGCATGAAATGCATCCTTATATTGCTCTCCAATGGCGATGTCAGTTTTATTGTCGAAAATAATGCGATTTCGTTCTATGACGTTGATTTTCTCGAGGTTGACAATATATGAACGGTGTACGCGCATGAATTGACGCAGCGGAAGTTTCTCTTCCAAAGCCTTCATGCTCAATAGCGTCATAACAGAATTACCCGCTGTGGTATGAATACGTATATATTCGCGCATTCCTTCAATATACTTGATTTCATTGAATCGGATGCGTATGATGCGGTATTCGGATTTTACAAACAATCCTTCGCCATCACCCGATATCTTTTCGTCAGAAAATCTCATTTTCAATGCTTTATTGGACGCTTTCAGAAAGTCGGGATAGGCGACGGGTTTCAGAAGATAGTCTACCGCATCCACACGGAAGCCTTCGAGTGCATATTCGCTGTATGCCGTGGTGAACACAACAAGCGGCGGACGGTCGAGCGAACGAACCAATTCCAGACCATTCAAGCCGGGCATGTTGATGTCGACAAAAAGCAGGTCGGGCGACAGTCGGCTGATTTTTTCCACTGCGTCGAAGCCGTCCCTGCAGCCGGCTGCCAGTTCCAGAAAAGGCGTTTTTTTTATGTATGAACACATTTGCCTGAGCGCCAGCGGCTCGTCGTCTATTGCAATACTACGTAAACTTGTCATAACGGTATATTCAGATATATGCTGTAAGTATCGTCGACTGTTTGTATATCAAGGGTATAATTATGCATGAAAATCAGTTCGAGCCGCTTCCGTACATTTTCAAGCCCTATACCCGATCCTTCGTTAATGGATGAAACGGCCTCCGATTTGTTATTGCAGACGGAAAAAGCCAGCCGTCCGTTTTCATTCACGAACCGGATGCGTATCAGTGAATGATCATGCAAAATGACGCCATGTTTGAAAGCATTCTCAATAAACGAGATAAACAGAAACGAGGGAACGAAAATATCATACGTAACAGATGGGTATTCGGTTTCCACCGTCAGCATTTTTTCATCGTAGCGCAGGCGCATCAGTTCGATAAAACTTTCTATAAACTCTATTTCCTTTTTCAGTGAAACTTTTTGTAAATCGGTCTCATAAAGCATGTAACGCATCAGGCGTGAAAGTTTCACAATGGCGTCGCGGGCTTTTTCGGTATCAATGTCAATCAGCGAATGAATGTTGTTAAGTGTGTTCATGAAAAAATGCGGGCTGATCTGATGCTTCAAAAAAGCAAGTTCGGTATGCAGGAACCGGCGCTCGCGTTCGGACTGCCGCTCGCGCTCTTCGCTCCAGCGAATAAACGACTTTACGCCCGAGTTAAACCCTATCAGCAGAAAAGAGACGATAGCCTGTCCGAAAATGAACATAAGATGACGTCGCGGATTCCCCTGAAAGCGCATCATGTCCTTACGCTGAAAAGACATGGCATCAGACGGCATGTTGCCATTTAGTGGTAAATACTGAGGAGTACCGTCAAAAGCAGGACGCATAAAATGAATCAAATCAAAAACGTGGAATGATATGTAAAAGACAGCCGTTACTAATAAAATGCACGATAGGAAATAGTATAGATATCTTTCCGTAAATAACAGGCGTGGAATAAAAATAAAATTGTTTATCAGGAAAATAAACACAAAAGGTAAGAGCATCATACCTGTTCGTAACAGTTCACTCCACCTTCCCTGTTCGAAGACGTCCGTAAATACCGGCATGCACAGCGCCACCAAAAAAATAACGGCATACAGCAGGATTTCGTAAAGATAAAGACGTTTCATAACACCAGGTAGAGACGCGACATGCCACGTCTCTACGTTAATTAATACCGGCTTTCGACAGTTTTCCAATCAACGATGCTCCACAGGCTTTTCAGCTGGTCGGCGCGGCGGTTTTGAAAGTCTAAGTAATAGGCATGTTCCCAAACGTCAAAGGTCAATATGGGTTTTAGTCCTTTGGTAAGCGGATTCCCGGCGTTGGATTCTTTCGTAATTGACAACTTGCCGTCCCTGTCGGCTGCTAACCAGACCCATCCCGAACCGAATAAACCGACGCCTGCGGCTTCAAATTCTTTTTGGAAATTCTCGAACGAACCCCACACGGCGTTAATGGCTTGTGCCAGCCTGCCGGACGGTTTGTCACCTCCCGTCGGGGAAAACTGCATAAAATAGAGATTGTGGTTCAATATCTGTCCGGCATTATTGAAAATGGCGCCATCCGATTCTCTGACTATCGTTTCGAGATCGGCGTTTGCAAATTCTGTTCCCTGAACAAGGTTTTTCAGGTTGTTTACATAGGCTTGCAGATGTTTGCCGTGATGAAATTCAATGGTTTGTCTGCTAATCGCCGGTTCCAGCGCGTTCGTTGCGTAAGGCAACTGTATCAGTTCACGTGTCATAAAGTTTTCATTTTTATTAAAAAAATGTTGATGTGCAGCCTCTTCTGCTTCTTCGGCTTCTTCCTGTGTTTTGTGGACCGTGCCGTGCGGATGTTCTGCAGGCGAATAAATGGAATACAGTTTCAACGGTTTATTGCCTGTATTGATGATGTTGTGCCATTTTCCTGCAGGAACAAAGATGGCAAAGTCTGTACCTGCCGTTTTGACAAATGTGAGCGACGTTTCCGTATCACCCATTACCACTTGCGCCGTTCCTTCCTCAATCCGTAGGAACTGGTCGGTTGTGGGGTGTTTTTCCAAACCGACGTCGCCGCCCACAGGAATAGACATCAATGTGGATTGCAGATTGACGCCCGTCCATAGCGCTGTTCTGAAATTACTGTTCGACATTGTGTAAGCGTCAATATTGATTACGGTTGGCTCTGCACCGTAATCTTTCAGTAAGACACTGTCGCCTTTTGGCGTACTATCACAGGATATTGCACTCCATCCAAAGAGCGCCATAGCTATCCACAATAAGAAAAATTCGTTTTTTACTCTCTTGATTTTCATAAGTCATTCATTTTTTGGTTGCTATAATTTTTATTGAGATTTTTTCAATTTCCAGATTTTCAAAAAAATTGCCTTTCAGGTGTTTTTTTACTAATTCGGTTAATTCGGAATCCATGTAATCTATCATTTCGTCATTTATAAACACATGATGATGGTCTGACGGCGTAATGTCAAAGTACCATTTCCCGTTGGGGTGTTTTACTTTTGACAGTAGCCCGACGTCGCAAAACGCATCCAAAATTCGGTAAACGGTCGATACCGTGATGTCAGGATTTTGCTGCCGAACTTTTGACGTAATTTCATCTATCGGACTATGACGTAGTTCCGTCATGATTTCGTAAACAATTTTACGCTGCGGCGTTGCCTTCAAACCTGCCTTTTTAATGATTTCCGCTATATTCATACGATTGGAGCAATAGCCGTTAAATAGGTTTTCATTCCGCCCGAAAGATTTTTCACTTCATTAAAGCCCCTTTGCACGAGTATCTGTAATGCCAGGTATCCCCTTAGTCCTGATACACAGTAAATATAGACGGGTTTGTTGCGGGGGATTTCATCTAAGCGTTCGCGCAACTCGTCAAGCGGAACATGTAGCGAGCCTCGAATGATGCCGCCGGAAGCCCTCTCTTCGCGGGTACGCACATCTAAGACAGTTGTTTCACCGGGATTGACCGTTTGCATTTCACGCCAGTGTACGACTGGCATCCGTCCGGTAACAATATTGGCGGCAGCGTATCCGGCAATCGCAACAGGGTCTTTGGCCGATGAATAAGGCGGCGCATAGCAGTGTTCCACTTTTGTAAGGTCAAATACGGTTCCGCCCTGTTTGATTATCAGGGCTATAAAGTCGATACGCTTGTCCACGCCGTCGGCTCCGATGCCCTGCGCTCCGTACAGTTTGCCTGATTCAGGATCAAAAGTCAGTTTGATATTCATAAACTGGCCGCCGGGGTAGTATCCTGCATGTGAAGCCGAATGGGTATGCGAACTTTGATAGGGTATGTCGAACTGTTTGAGCCGTTTCGCAGCCAGACCCGTTGTTGCCACCGTCAGATCAAAGACTTTGGCAATGGCTGTCCCGATAGCGCCTTCATATTTTACGGTATTACCCAGTGTCATGTTGTCGGCAACGATGCGTCCCTGACGGTTGGCGGAGTTGGCTAAACTGTTCAGCGACGGCCTGCCTGTGAGCGGATGCGGAAATTCGATGGCATCACCCACAGCGTAGACGTCTTTGGCGGAAGTTCCCAGAAATTCGTTAACCCGGATACCGCCTGTTTCCCCTATTTCCAGCCCTGCGGATTTGGCCAGCGCCGTTTCGGGACGGATGCCAATAGACAGGATAACCATATCAGCCGGAATGATTTTCCCGCTTTTCAGGCACACGTCGATTTGTCCGTTATTTTGCGCAAAGCGTTCCACCGTTTGCCCCAAATGTAGCGATACGCCTTTTTTCAACAAATGCTGATGTACCTGTGCTGCGATTGAAAAATCAACAGGCGTCAATACCTGACCAGTCATTTCTACAATCGAAACTTCTGCTCCTGCATGGTGCAGGTTTTCAGCCATTTCAAGACCGATAAAGCCGCCTCCCACCACGACTGCTTTCCGGACGTCGCGCGTCAGCAGGAAATTTTTGATACGGTCGGTATCCGCCACATCGCGTAGCGTAAAAATCCCTTCCGTATCAATCCCATCCAAAGGCGGCCTGACAGGCGATGCGCCGGGCGAAAGCAATAATTTGTCGTACGTTTCGGTATAAATGCTACCGTCTGCACGGCGGACTGTGACTGTCTTTCCTGCGACGTCGATACCGGTAACCATACTCTCAACCCGCGCGTCAATTTGAAACCGCCGCCCGAAAGATGCGGGCGTCTGCAGGAAAAGGTCGTCCCTGTCTTCAATGATTCCCCCAATATAATAGGGCAATCCGCAGTTGGCATACGAAATATATTTTCCTTTCTCAAGCAGAATAATTTCCGCAAACTCATCCACCCTGCGTATTCTCGCCGCCGCAGTGGCGCCTCCCGCCACTCCTCCAATGATTATGTGCTTCATGTTTTTATAAATTTAAAGCACAA
>Ga0082212_10012591_pt1 | contig 10645 bp, 11 predicted proteins | sample TergutNt197P3_FD_71548 | JGI IMG/M metagenome (GOLD analysis project Ga0082212, IMG submission 71548) | Neocapritermes taracua P3 segment gut microbial communities from Petit-Saut dam, French Guiana - Nt197 P3 | ecosystem: Host-associated > Arthropoda: Insects > Digestive system > Gut ...
TCCTATATTAACGATAAAGTCGGAGGAAAGCAAAAATGTAAAAGGAAGTGTGAACAAAATACACAGTACAAGCGGCGGATAAAGCCGTAAAAAACGGCGTTTGTAAAAAGAAAAAAGAGCGAATTGTCCGTTGTTCCGGAATTCTTCCACAATTGATGCAGTAACAAGAAACCCGGAAAGGGTAAAAAAAATATCAACACCGATGAATCCCCCCGGCAATATATCAAGAAAAAAATGATAAACCAGTACCAGCAACAGTCCGGCGATTCGTATTGTGCTTAACCATTTGATGTTAGTCATGTCTTGTAACCTGAACCCCTAATGCCCAAACGCCGGAAATGGTTTTTCCGTCTTTCTGCCTGATCATACCATCGCCGTTAATTACACCCCTCTGAAAATTACCGTCGTAAGACCAGCCTTCCGGGTTATGATAAACACCATGTCCTTCTGCCAGTCCCCGTACAAATTCTCCTTCATATACAGCGCCGTCGGCAAAAACAAATTTTCCCGTTCCGCTCTGGCCCCATTCATTAAAACCACCTGAATATTTCCAGCCGGCTATGGAAACAAATTCTGAAAAATTGTCCGGGTCCTGTGTTAACGTATCGCCGTTTGCTCCGTAAAATTTCCCTTTACCGGTCATTTGTCCTTTGGAAAACTCACCTTCGTACCGCCATCCGTCTGCAGAAAAAAATATTCCGTCTCCTTCAAAACGCCATGCTTCAAGACCGCCCGTGTACCGGTCGCCGTTGGAAAAAATAATTTCACCAGCACCGTTGAGCTTTCCGTCCAGCAGCATTCCGGTGTACGTATATGTAAATTCTCCGTCGGTATACTCTTTATCAGACACCTGTTTAACAGTTGTACCGTAAATAAATCCCAATGCATATAGCGCACACAGTACTATACCTGCAAAAACAGCCATTGGGGAAATAATTCTGATCGCTTTCTTTATGAATTCTGCCATGTATACCGCAATACAGGATTTCTTGCTGCTGCCGTATCATCCAGCCTTCCAACCGGAGTAACATGGGGCGCTTCTTTAAGGAGTTCACTTTGGGTTTTCGCTTCCTGTGCAATATCCGCCAGCGTTGCAGCAAAGGCTTCCAGGGTTTCCTTGCTTTCTGTCTCGGTTGGCTCAGCCATAAAAGCCTCTTTGACAATAAGCGGAAAGTATACCGTAGGAGGATGAAACCCATAATCAATAAGCCGCTTTGCAATATCAATAGTGTGTATTCCGTTTCCCAAATCAGGGGAAGCGCTGAATTCATGCATACAGGGACGATCCGATCCATAGGGAGTCGGAAAATGATCCTTTACCAGAAACCGCAGATAATTTGCATTTAGCACCGCATATTCCGAAGCCCGTTTTAATCCTGTTGCTCCCAATGTTCTGATATATGCATAGGCACGTACCAGCACGGCAAAATTTCCGTTAAAGACCTTTAGCCGCCCAATGGATAAAGCGGGCTGTTCCAAACGGTATGTATTTTCGTTCTGTACAGCCACCGGACCGGGAAGAAAGTCTGCAAGAGTTTTTCCTGCCACTACAGCGCCTGCTCCTGGGCCGCCGCCGCCGTGCGGGGTAGAAAAAGTTTTGTGGAGGTTAAGGTGCATTACATCAAAACCAAGAGCGCCAGGTTTGACAATCCCCATTAGTGCGTTCATGTTGGCGCCGTCACCGTAAACCAATCCTCCTGCGTCGTGGATAATTTTAATGATTTCTACAATGTTTTTTTCAAATAAGCCCGTGGTGCCGGGCAGGGTGATCATCATGCCTGCCAGAGTGCCGTCATCTTTAACAGCTTCTTTCAACGCTGTCATGTCAATCGCACCATGTGCGTCTGAGGGAATCGCCTGTGCAACAAAACCGGCCATACTGCAGGTGGCAGGATTGGTTCCATGGGCCGAATCCGGTACAAGAATTCTGGTACGACGCAACGTTCCCTGTGCTGTACCGGCAACAGCGCCGCCGTTTGGTGCGGCATGTTCATGCCAGGAGCGGATCATTAATAGCCCGGCTAATTCACCATGTGCACCGGCGGCACACTGGAGGGAACAGCCGTCAAAGCCGGTTATTTCATTTAAACTTTCCTGGAGTTTGAACAACAATTCCAGACTGCCCTGGTTATGTTCATCGGGATTCAGCGGATGAGCAAGACTGAAACCCCGTTGGGATGCAGCTTCCTCGTTCATCTTGGGGTTGTACTTCATCGTGCATGAACCAAGCGGATAAAACTGACCGTCGACGGAAAAATTTTTGTGGGAAAGGCGGGTAAAGTGGCGTACAATCGAAGCCTCATCCAATTCGGGAAGAATTAATTCTGTTCTAAGGAATTCTTTTGGCAGGGGTGCTTCTTCCACATCAAGTTTGGGAAGTATAACTCCGCATCGTCCGTTGACGCTTTCTTCAAAGAGCAGGGGTGTATTCTGAAAAAATGAATTATTCATGAGTAAAGCTCCCCCAAAGCGCCGGCAAAATTGTCGATGCCGGCTTTTGAATTATGTTCGGTAACACAAACCAGGAGTTCGTTATTCCGTTCTGGATAATAACGGGACAGGGGAAAGCCCGGAACAATGCCTTTTGGCCTGAGCGCTTCACACACCGCTTCCGCCGTTTTACCTGCCGGAAGTTTTACAACAAATTCCTTAAAAAAATGAGCGCCTTGTCCGTTACCGGAAAGTTCTTGTGTTTCGTGAACAATGATGAATCCCGGCAGAGCTGCGATTTTAGCCGCCGCATAGTGGGAGCGATGCCAGCACAGTTCGGCAACTTTTTTTAAGCCTTGTTTTCCCATAAGGGAAAGGTATATGCAGGATCGAAGCATGGAATGTCCCTGGTTGGAACAGATGTTGGATACCGCCCGTTCCCTGCGTATATGCTGCTCCCGTGCGGAAAGAGTAAGCACAAAACCCCTCCTTCCCTGACTGTCTTTTGTTTCTCCCACAATACGTCCGGGGATCTTACGCATAAGTTCTTTGGTAACAGCCATAATCCCCAGCAATGGTCCGCCGGAATTCATGTAGTTTCCAAGGCTTTGCCCTTCTGCTGTAACAATATCAGCTCCGTATTCCCCGGGACTTTTAAAAAGCCCCAGCATGATCGGATCGGCATGAACGATAAACAAACCCCCTGCAGCATGTGCCGCATCGGCGGCGCCAATCATATTGGGAATCGTCCCGAAAAAATCAGGGTACGCTGCTACAACGCAGGCAATTCCATAATCAGACGAATCCGCCGGTGTGCCGATTTTGCAGGCGGCGGTAGGATCGCCGGAATAATATTCAATTATCGGATTGTATGAATCAAGATACGTTGCAAGAACTTCTTTATATTCAGGATGAAGCGATTCGGGAATGATTACACGCTGCTTTTCGACTCCGGCTTTTTGTTTAAGCGCAATGATCACCGCTTCTGCAAGGGCAGTTGCGCCGTCATAGTGTCCGGCATTTACCACTTCCATTCCAAGAAGAGAGGCCATCATCGTTTGGTATTCAAAAATTGCCTGTAGCGTTCCCTGGCTTGCTTCACTTTGGTAAGGTGTATAAGCGGTAAGGAATTCTCCGCGGGAAGCCAAAGCATTAATTGCCGAAGGAATAAAATGATTGTAACATCCTGCGCCAAGAAACCAGTTGTTATTTCCTGCATGTACATTGCGCTCGGCAAGGGCAGCGATTTCCGCAAGCACTTCGCTTTCGCTTAACCCTTCTTCCAGTTTTAATGTAGGGAAACGATACTCTTTAGGTATTTCGCAAAACAATTCTTCTATAGAAGAAAGCCCTAACGTACCAAGCATTTCGTTTTTCTGAGTTTCGGTTACCGGTATATAGGGCACTTATTCCTCCGCTGCTGCAATTTTTTCGTAGTCTTCGGCACTAAGCAGGGCGTCAAATTCCGCCGGGTTTTCCGGTTCGACTTTTATAAACCAGCCTTCACCGTAACAGTCTTTGTTTACCGTTTCCGGCGCTGCGGCAAGGTCATCGTTAATAGCGTTGATTGTTCCTGATACGGGAAGATACAGATCGCTGGCCGCCTTAACCGATTCCACCGCTCCAAATACCGCCCCTGCCTTAAATGATGTTCCGGCTTTGGGAAGATCGACAAACACTATGTCCCCCAGACTCGACTGAGCGTGGTCGGTAATTCCCACAACAATGATGTTTCCTTCTTTCCGCGCCCATTCATGGGTTTTTGCATACCGGGCATTGGCATCTAATTTCATCGACTTCCTCCAAATATTTGAATTTAGTTTTTTCTTCTATATACCGGAACATACAACGGCCGTTTAATCACAATTGCTTCCTTCGGTGTTCCCCGTATTTCCACCGCAAGCTGTGTGCCAACAGATGCATTTTCCACAGGCACAAATGCATTGGCAGAATACGTTCCGGTAGTTGGGCAGAACATTCCTGCCACAACCTTTCCAATACATTCACCATTGTTGTTTAATACAGTATAGCCTTCACGCGGAACACCGCCTGTTACATTAAGTGTAATAAGCTTGCGTTTAAGCCCAGCTTCTTTTAGAGCAAGCAGCGCTTCTTTTCCGGCAAAGTCTTTGTTAAAATCACAAGCCCAGGAAAGGAGGGCTTCCAGCGGACTAATCTCCGCACTTATCTCGTGACCATGCAACGGCATTCCCGCTTCAAAGCGCAGCGAATCACGCGCGGCAAGTCCAATAGCGCCGGCTTCAATGTTTATGTTGTTCGCTTCTGCCAAAATCGTTTCCCAAAGAAACAAAACATTTTCGGCATTACAGTAAATCTCAGCGCCGTCTTCTCCGGTATAACCGGTACGGCCGGCAAGAACGGGAATTCCGGCAAGGCTCAGACAGGCCATATTCGATCTGGTAATTATTGAAACCCTGGAACTTTCCGGCGCCCCTTTTGGCAGGTTGCCGGTTGTATCGCCCGCCTGTTCTGCTGCAATACGATCCAGCAGGTCAATTGCCTTTGGTCCCTGTACTGCAATCATGCCGGTTTTTTCAGAAAGGTCTTCCAGAACAACGGCTGAGGGGAGCCGCGGCGTAATCCAGGCAATGTCTGTTTCTTTGTTTCCCGCGTTAACCACGATAAACCAGGGGTCGATATACTTTTGACTGCTTTCCAAACGATAGATAAAAAGATCATCAATTATTCCGCCCTGATCATTAAGAAGCAGTGCATAACGGGCTTCCCCGGCTTCCATATCAAGTATTGCTGATGAAACTATTGCAGACAACGCATTTCCCGCACCTTCTCCGTGCAACAACAAACGCCCCATGTGGCTGGTGTCGAAAAGCCCGGCAGAACGCCTGCACAGTTTGTGTTCTTCCACCGCAGAACTGTACTGTATCGGCATCTCAAAATCGGCAAACGGCGCCAGCCGGGCGCCTGCGGCCTTGTGCCAGGGATGGAGTAGTGTGGTCTTCATGAGGCCACTGTAGCACAAAACAGCGGCTTAGCCAATGGAAATGCGGCTGTAAATAACTTCCCCTACCCGATCGATATGGGCTTTTAATTCAAGATTGGAAAGATTATTATAAATTGATACATCAACCAAATACGGCATATCCGAATCGTCAAAATCCCCCGCTATATGCAGAAGATCATCAAAGCCAAAAGTATCTGTTGTTTTTAGGGAAATATCTATGTCAGAACCGTTTCGGTAATTTCCTTTTGCACGGCTGCCATACAAAATGCTTTGGCTGATGCCGGGGTATTTTTGAAAGATTGCATGAAGTGTTTTTAGTGTTCTGTCGGATAATCCGTATTTCATTTTTGATTATTCCAAATTATTCATTTTATCCATAAAAACTTTCAGCTGCGGGTAAAAGACAAGGGTGATTTTTTCAAAAAGTTTTTCTGCTGTTGCCTCATCATACGAATGGGAAGAAAGATTGCGGCTTTCTATCATATCCATCCATATTTGTCCATCTTCAATAAGATCTTTACTGAACGCTTGCCGGACAGCACCTTTGCTTCCAATAATGCCGGTTATTCCCTGTTCCTCAAGAAAATCTTTCATCAGATTCCAGGCTATTTCAAAAGTAAACTCAAAGCCCTGGATTGTCCCTTGTTTTTCCAGATCGGTTAGTTTTCTGGTTTTTGCAAGCTCAACTGCGCTTTCCAGGGTAACAAGAGCTTTTTTATAATTATGAAGCCGCTGTTTCCAGCGAATATCAGGGTTGTTTGTCATATACAGGGGTACTATAGCATAAAACAGGAGCTTAGCCAATGGAAATGAAATCAAGAGCAAACCGGAGACAAGGTAAAGATAACAGTACCTGAAGGCTTTAGACCCAGTGAATGGTAGGGATTGTAAAGAAAATCAATCTAAAATATTTACTCTCTGTCGCAAATTGATAGATGAGCTATAAAGCCGTGCCTTTTTTTGGAACAAACAACCGTGATAAATCTACACCCTCTAATTCCAGCAATTTAATTTTTTTCTTGATACCTCCGGAAAATCCTGTCAAACTGCCATTTGAACCTACAACCCGGTGACATGGAATAATAATTGATATGGGATTATGTCCAACTGCTCCGCCTACGGCTTGACTTGACATACTTTCCTTATTCATTTTAACAGCCATTTTTTTGGCAATGCCACCATAGGTGATGACTTTGCCGTATGGGATTTCGCATAAAATTTTCCATACTCCCTGACGAAATTCTCCGCCAATGGGCGCTAATTTTAATTCAGAAATATCCGGTTTTTTACCGGCAAAGTACCTGTCCAGCCATTTTTTCGTATCATTAAAAAGCGGCATGGTGTTGTTTTCTGTCATTATTTCGGATATGGTATCCCCGAAATATTTTTGTCCTTTAATCCATAGACCGACAAGGTTTTTGCCGCTGCCATCACATGCAAGTGTAATTATTCCTATTGGTGATTGATATTTTGATGAATAATACATATTACTTCACCTCAACACCAGACACCGGCATTCATTCAAAATCATTCGGCACTTCATACACTTGGGGCATCATTCCCAGAGGAAGGAACTGGTAGATTATTGTTGAATAATCTCCCTCGTCATAGGTTTTATCGATGTAGACCGATGTCATAATGGGCATGGGAAAACTTTCTTCCCACCAGAAACCGTTGGCATATTCAAATCGTATTGTATAAATATTGTTTGCTATTTGCTGCTCAAAGTTAATGATGTACCCGTCATGGATCATTTCTTTTACGCTGGCGCTGTTTATCAGTATATCTCCGGGCAGAAAGATAAGCAGGAGAACATCTGTTTCCCCGTTTTCGCCTTCAATAATAGTTTGCCACTGACCGTAAATCCAGGGAGGAGGTACAGGTGAATCTGCCCAAAGTAAAACTGAGCCCAAAAGACATATAAAAAGAATAACAATGATTTTTTTGTTCATGCATACGCCGCCTCCTAGCGGCGAACTATAATAATTTCCTTACGCTCGAGGGACGAAGGCCCTCATGGGTTTTATTATAACAGTTTTTATGGCACAATAGAAAGACCGTGAAAAAGCTTTTTGCCGCAATAGCACTCCTTTTTTGTATCATTCTTCCTGTTCCGGCCCAGGAAAACGGAATTGATTCTGAAGAATCAACAACATATTATTCAGAGTTTGGTTCTCTTTCCAATTCTGCTGCACGGGGAAAGTACTTAACGGTAAAAATGGCTGTTACCGGTCCGGGCGATGAAATATACAGTTGGTGGGGACACATAGGCATAGTAATCGAAGATGCTCTTACCGGGAAAAGTCAATTCTTTGATTGGGGCGTTTTTTCTTTTGATGCCGACAATTATTATTATGATTTTGCATTTGGCAGAATGCTTTACTGTTGTATGGTTTCGCCTACCGAACATGCCTTCTCTCGTTTTATAAACGAAAACCGCGATGTAACACTCTACACCCTGGACCTGAGCCCTGAGGCAAAAGCGGAACTTCTTCTTTTTGCGGAAAATATCGTATTGCCGGAAAACAGGGATTATCTGTATCACATGTTCAATGATAATTGCGCAACCAGAGTAAGGGACATAATAGACCATGCCGCAGGCGGGGCTTTTAACGCTCAATACGGAGAAGCGCCGGGACGTTTTACTTTGCGTCAGCACATGCGCCGTTATACGTGGTTTTCTCCTTTCTGGGACTGGTTTATAAGTTTTTTAATGGGACAAGACGGCGACCTGCCGATTACCGTCTGGGACGAGATGTTCCTTCCTTCGGAAAATGCCTTTTATATTAAAGACTTTAGCTATACCGATGCTGATGGCACGGAACGGAAGCTTGTTTTAAATACAGAAGTTATTAATCGCGTGGAAGACCGGCCCGGTACTTTGGAGATTCCTCAAAAAGGCTGGATAAAGGAATTGCTGCTTGGGATTGGCCTTGCTTTTATGTTTGGATTTTTACGACTAAGGGCAGCAGGAATTATTCCGGGAACAAAGCGCACCGGAAAGTTGTGGTTTTTTAAAACGACGGAAGGCACCCGGTATGTATTGGGATTTGCTCAGGTTATTACAGGGTTGTGCTTTGGCGTAATGGGCTCCCTTCTCTTCTTTATGAGTTTTTTTACCACACATGATTATACCTACCACAACGCCAACCTCTTGTTTATTAACCCATTGTTCTTTGCCGCCGTTCCCCTGGGGTTAATGTATGCTTTTGGCAGGAATCCGCAAAAGCGCCAAAAAGCTGAGCGTGTTCTAAGCGGACTATGGACAATAATCTTTCTGGGAGGATTCCTTTCCATTATAATCCGGTTCTTTCCCTCTTTTTATCAGCAAAACCAACCAGCCCAGGCGCTGGTAATTCCCTTTGCCTTTGTGTTAAGTGGGATACCAGGGTGGTTTAAAAAGAGTATTAAGAAAAATATCTGAGATAGTTACCATTCTCTGGGTATAAAGCTTTCGGGAATATTAATCCTTACTGTGTCTCCGGTTTGTTCTATAGCGTAAACAACAAATCGAAACAGAAGGCTTCTTATAACTTTAATTCATCCAGCGCTTTTTCCGCTTCGGCAATTTCATCGTATTTCATTGTAAAGTCTTTATAGATGATTGAATTTTCATGACCCTTCCCCAAAAGAAGCACCAGGTCGCCCGGCTGGGCCAGGGAAAAAGCTTTCCGTATAGCGGCTGGTCTGTCGGGAATCAGGAAGAGTGTTTCGTCACGGCGCATCTTTGAACGCAGGGTTGAATCGTTAGCGGTAACGCCTTCGCAGCCCTCGGCGATTTCTTCCAGTATAGCCATAGGATCTTCGCCGCGGGGATCTTCATCGGAAAGGATCACAATATCGGAATACTGTGCGGCAATGGTTCCCTGTTCGCTGCGTTTTTTTGTATCACGTTCACCGGCTGAACCAAAAAGAGCGATAATCCGGCCGCACGAACTTCCGTTCACTGCGCCTTGAACCATCAACGCCCGAAGCGGAGGAAAAATAGTTTTAAAAGATGACGGAGTATGGGCGTAATCTACCAGCACTTCAAAGTTCTGACCGCGGTTTACCCCGGTCATCCGGCCGCGTACCGGCGTTAGTGAAGGAACAAAAGAAACCAGTTGTTCCGCCGGTGTATTCAGTAATCCCGATACAACAAGAAGCGCAGCAAGAACATTGCCTGCGTTAAATGCGCCGGGAAGCTTATCTTCCACGGTAAATGTTTTACCGTTTGCGGCGCTGTATACTTCATAACAATTGCCTTTGGCGCTGCTATTTATCGAGACAAGGCGTAAATCTGCCGTATTGTTCTGCATGGCCGTACTGAACATAACTGTTTTTTGTTTGGTTGCCTCGGCAAACCAGGAAGCGCTTTTATCGTCGGCATTAATCACGCCAAAAGGCCGGAACTCTTTTGCCGCAGCACGGGTTGTTCCGGTTGCCGCCCGCTTGTCCAGCGAACGGAAAAGATTTGCCTTGTCATCCCGGTACTGTTCCCAACTGCCGTGGAATTCCAGGTGCTCGTGAGTTACCGTGGTCATTGCTGCCGCATCAAAATGTACATTGCCCAGCCTGTTTGTCCGCGGAGAAAGCCCATGGGAACTTGCTTCGATTACCGCATATTCGGCGCCGTTTTTTACCATTTCCGAAAGACGCAAGTGTATGGCTGTTGCTTCCGGTGTAGTTTGATGTTCCGGGTTCCACTGCGCATCAAAACCATCACTGTACTGTACCGTGGAAATAAACCCGGCCTTTTTTCCTGCAAGGCGCAGAAGCTGCCAAATTAAATAAACCGTGGTGCTTTTTCCTTCCGTGCCGGTAACGCCGACAAGGATTATTTTTTCTGCCGGAAATCCGTAATATGAAGCAGCAATAGACGACATGGCAAAGCGGGAATCTGTTACCCGGATAAAGACAGTATCCCGGAGTGTTTGTTCCGGAATTCCTGTATTGCAAAAATCATTTATATTCAGTTCGTGCTGATGAACAACAACTCCGGTTCCCTTTGCCAGTACATCGCCAATATAAGCATGGCCGTCTGTATGGAGACCCGGCAGGGCAAAGTACAGGCTTCCTTTCTGTACTTTCCGGGAATCATATTCCAGGCTTGTAATTACGGGATTCCCTTCGCCCTGTTTTTTGATTAATCCTGCTTTCCGGCTTACTTCGGCGGTAAAAAAGTCATAGAGATTCATGTGCAGCTAAGCCTATCACAGTAAGGAAAGATTGAAAAGCAATGTACTGGAATTG
>Ga0082212_10012593_pt1 | contig 10644 bp, 14 predicted proteins | sample TergutNt197P3_FD_71548 | JGI IMG/M metagenome (GOLD analysis project Ga0082212, IMG submission 71548) | Neocapritermes taracua P3 segment gut microbial communities from Petit-Saut dam, French Guiana - Nt197 P3 | ecosystem: Host-associated > Arthropoda: Insects > Digestive system > Gut ...
ATTTGCATACGCTTTGGCTAAAGAGGAAGGCGAAATAGAAGAATTTACTATAAAAGAGAATTATATAGAGTTAACGGTCTTGTTGCCAATTCAAACAAATATCAAACGATTTATCGAAAATGTGATTTCCGAATGTAACCAGTATGGTAATTTTATTTCGAATACAGTTACAGTGACCAATGTGAAAAAGTTGGCTGAGAACGAAATTGCGCAAATTATTAAAAAACATGAAAATATTCGAACAGGCTCTTAAATTTGGCGTAGTGGGTTTAGGCAATACGCTGCTTACGCTTATTATTATTTGGATAATGAAAGAATTATTGGGTTATTCAGATATACTGTCAAATATCACGGGATATGCGATAGGGATTATAAGCAGTTATATATTCAATAAACAGTGGACGTTTAAAAGTGCCATAGGCTGGAAAAAAAGCGCTGTTCGCTTTTTCCTCGTTTGTGGAATCTGCTGGGTGGTACAGTGGGGGGTTGTAGTTATATTAAACCGTTATTATCTGGAAAATCCTCCTTTGTATGCATTTTTTGAGCCTGTATTGGCTGTTTTTAAAATAGGCACTTCCTACTATATTCATATATTTGCCATGGTGTTTTACACATTATTGAATTTTATATTGAATAAATTTTACACATTTAAAGACTGACGCCCGGTATGGAAAAATTGACTGTAATCATTCCGTGTTTCAATGAAGAAGAATCACTCCCGCAATCATATCCGCGAACAAGAAAAATCCTTGATTCCATCGAGAATTTTGCGACAGAAATCATCTATGTAAATGATGGAAGTAGCGATAAGACGCGGGAAATTTTGAATTCAATTGCAGCGACCGACCCAACGGTCAAAGTCATTCATTTTTCCCGAAATTTTGGGCATCAGTCTGCCGTATCTGCCGGAATCAAGCATTGTGGTGCGGATTGGGCGATTATCATGGATGCAGATTTGCAGGATCCGCCTGAGCTTATTCCCGAAATCATGAATTTGTGCAAAAAAGAAAATGCCAATTGTGTGTATTGTGTGCGGAAATCAAGGGAAAAAGAAAGTTGGTTTAAACAACAAACGGCCAAATTGTTTTACCGGACAATAAACAGAATGAGCGAAGTGAAATTTCCTGTGGATACGGGCGACTTTCGTCTGATTGACCGTAAAATCATGGATGAATTTAACAAATTGCCTGAACATGGGAAATACATACGCGGTTTAATCAGTTGGATAGGGTTCAAACAAGTGCCTTTTTATTATGAACGGAAAGCTCGGGTTGCCGGCCAAACCAAATATCCATTGCGTAAGATGGTTGGATTTGCATCGACGGCATTAATGTATTTTTCCAAAAAACCTTTGCAGATGGTGGTAGGATTAGGTTTTTTTGCAGTATTGGTCGGTATTTTTTTAGCGATTTGGGTATTATTGGGCAAATTTTTAGGATTCAGTAATGCGGAAACAGGCTGGACATCCATCATTACCATTGTTGTTTTCTTTGGAGGCGTTCAACTGCTTACGATAGGCGTCTTAGGGCAATACATCGGCGTATTGTTCGATGAAATCAAAAACCGCCCCGAATATATCGTTGATGAGGTGCGGAATTTTGATTGAGATTTTTTTTAAACGTTTTTTTTGCATTATAAAAAAATCCTTATATTTGCATTTCAATAAACCAATATTAATATCTTGATGCAACCTGACGCACATACATATCACAACATCCTCGGCGCAACGAAGCCCGCCGCAGGCTGGTTGTATGGCAGTTCCTGTGTTAAAAAGATTTACCCCCCCCCCATACCTTCCCAATTAGTTGATTATAAGGGATGTATAGGCACTTTTGCCTATATAACATACCGTATTACCGGCATCTGTCTTGTGCAGCCGGCGGCAATTTTCTTGTCTGCCTCACTCTGCGATGATCAACGCAAAAGCAGAAAGTATTATAAAAAAATAATCTGAAAGTGAAATAAGTTGTAAATTAAATATATGGAGGCACAAATATGAATTGGTATGTTTACAAAGAATGCGTAGAATGTGGAACGGATTTTCCATATACACAAAATGAATGCACAAAATGCGGGGGGAAAATTTCTTGTATAATAATGCCCCCAGATCCCTTCATCACAAAAGAGGGGTTTTCGTTTGCAGAGTTTGTCATGATAGTTTTGATTACATTATTATGTACAATACTTAGTATGATTTTTTTTGTTGAAAAGGAGAGGCATGAGTGGTGGAGATATATTTTTGTGTTTTTTTTCATATTATGTTTTGTGAATCCTATAGTGAGAGGACTCTATAGAATCATATCAAAAAAAAAATATTCCAGAAAGAAAATAAAACCTAATATCAAATGTACAACACATAATTATACTATTTTTAGTCGTGATTCAGGTAGGGGATGGCCAGAAATAGATGATTATGGTGACGAAATATCAACAAGAAAAATATTTATTTTTACAAAATATTGTGACAAATGTGGGGAAATTGAAAGTCATTATGATGATCAATTTTATAAAAAGTAGAAATTATACTTTAAAACAACTAACATACATATCAAATATAATCAAAAAAAAGCAGGAAAATGAGAGAGAATGATGAAGATTATAAGTTATCTGATGTCTTTTGTAAGTTAGCAGTTATCTTTTTATTGTTTGTTACAATCCGAGAATAGAAGTGAGCCCTTTTGCATACAATTACATTTACTATTGCAGCTACGCAAACTTTTTTTCCTTTTTGTGTACCACTTTATGAGGTATTATCAAGTAGAGGCTTGGAGGAATAATTTAATTGAAGAAAATCCCAATAACAGCAAGATAGCAGCAATTCCGAAACCCAAAATTTTTTGCCGTTGATAAGTATGATTACACCCATCTATTTTAGTATTGCTGTAGAAAGCAATTTGCGTAACTTCGTGCCTGTCAATATTGTAAGATTTATTTTTTGCGTTGTTAGCCCCTCTTTTCATCACAAACTTTTTTAAATCAACGCGCCAAGAAGCAGAATTTTGACTTGAACAGGCAAAAAATTGGATATAGATTCTCTTCAGCAAATACTTGCCTACAGTTGGTAACCCCATTTGGAGCATCCTTCAATAGGGATATTCAGTAAATAACCCTTTTTACACGCAGATGACACAGATTAATTTGCTTTTCTGCGTCATCTGCGTGCTTTATTTATTTCGCATAACTGACTGACCGCATTTCGCGGATGACGGTGATTTTGACCTGGCCGGGATACGTCATTTCGTCATGAATCTTCTTGGCAATTTCGTTGGACAGGCTTTCGGTGTCCTTATCGTCGATCTTGTCGGCGCCAACAATCACACGCAGTTCGCGACCCGCCTGTATGGCGTACGTCTTTACGACGCCGGGATACGACGCTGCTATTTGCTCCAAATCTTTGAGGCGTTTGATATATGCTTCTACAATCTCACGACGAGCGCCCGGACGAGCGCCGGAAATTGCATCGCAAACCTGCACAATGGGCGCCAGCAAACTCTGCATTTCTACTTCGTCGTGATGAGCGCCTACCATATTGCATATATCGGGTTTTTCTTTGTATTTCTCACACAATTTCATACCCAATATAGCGTGCGGCATTTCAGGCTCATCATCAGGCACTTTGCCGATATCGTGCAGCAAACCTGCACGGCGAGCTTTTTTGGGATTCAATCCTAACTCCGAAGCCATCACAGCGCACAGATTAGCCGTTTCACGGGCATGTTGCAGTAAGTTTTGACCATACGAAGAACGGTATTTCATTTTTCCGATCAACCGGATCAATTCGGGATGCAACCCGTGAATACCCATGTCGATAGTCGTACGCTTTCCTGTTTCAACAATCTCATCTTCTACCTGTTTGCGGATTTTGGTAACTACCTCTTCGATGCGCGCCGGATGTATGCGCCCGTCTTGAACCAGTTGATGTAAGGCAAGGCGCGCCACTTCGCGGCGTACAGGATCAAAACCTGAAAGGATAATGGCTTCAGGCGTGTCATCGACAATAATTTCTATGCCCGTAGCAGCTTCTAAGGCGCGGATATTTCGTCCTTCACGTCCGATGACACGGCCTTTAATCTCGTCAGAGTCAATATGAAATACGGTGACAGAGTTTTCAATCGCAGTCTCGGCAGCGATACGTTGAATCGATTTGACAACAATCTTTTTCGCTTCCTTGTTAGCCGTCATTTTGGCTTCTTCCATAATCTCGTTGATAAAAGAAGCGGCTTCTGTTTTGGCTTCGTCTTTCAACGACTCAACCAACCGTTTTCTGGCTTCTTCGGCCGAAAGTCCTGAAATAGTCTCTAAATGAACCACCTCCTGTTGATGTAATTTATCCAAATCCTGTTTCTTCTTTTCAATCAATACAAGTTGATTATTTAGATTATCCTTTACGACATCCACTTCCGACGTTTTACGCTGCAATTCTTCCTGACGTTGATTGAGAGCCATTTCACGTTGTTTCTGTTTGGCCTCGATCGATTGATTTCGAGCGTTTCGCGCTGCCTCCTGTTTTCCCCACTCAGCTTTCAGTTGCAAGTCCATTTCTTTAACCTCCAGCATCTTATTCTTTTTCATCACTTCTGCCTCTTTTTCGGCTTCTTTCAACGAGCGGTTATAACGCGAATTTCCGAAGAAAATCATAAAAAGAACCGCCAGCAATATACCCACAGCAAAAGTTCCTATTGCAATAAATATTTCCATAAATCAAATAACGTTTAGTTTATATATATAAAAAGCACTATCCCTGTACGGATTCCCATACAAAGTAGTGCGTAGAAATTTCCTGTTTCAAAACAGCCGGAATGATTAATTTTTTAAATAATCCTCCAGCGTAGCGGTTAGCTGTTGTATTTTATGAGTAAAAGGTTTTGTATCGTTCGTTTCTTCCAAAATAACCAAATCCCGCGCTATCTCAATCGCAGCCATTGCCAATATATCTCTGTCTTCTAACGATTTAGTAAAATTTTGCCTGTAAGATAACTCCATCTGCTCAATTCGCTTTGCGGCTTTGCGTATCAGGTATTCCTGCCGCTCGTCTCCTCGTTTGATCCATACAGGGTACAGTCTGCCGGCAACTTTTACTTTTATTTCAAACTCATCACTTTTCACAGCTATCCGTTTAAGAGTGCAATGCACTTTTCCACTTCCCGCACCAATTTTAACAATCGCAACCGCGCATTTTTCACATCTCCGTCATCTAAAGACACAATATGCCCGGTAAGCAATTCCGTATATTTAGCATTCAAAACCCGGATCTTCTGTTCTGCTTGCCGTATGGTTTCTTTGTCAGTATTGATTTGCAGGGTTAAATCCTCAATGGTTCTTTTTTGTTCTTCACATAAAGCCATGAGGTCATGCAATCTGACATCCAATACAGTCAATAATTCATTTTGATCTTCGGTCATGACACACCAAATTCTTTACAAAAGTAGATAAAAAAACTGAAAATGCAATTTTAGTGTGTTATTTTTAACGAAAAAAGAAAAAGAATATTTTGCGGTTTTGTCCGAAAAACACCCTGTTTCGTACAATAATCGGTTGGTTGTGATTTTTTTTGACGGAAAAAGTTGTTTGAATAAAAAAAGTTATTTTTCTTTGCACTGATTTAATAAATAAAAATTACTAATTAAAACCTGATTGCCTATAGCATACACATTACTCTGAACATTAAAATTGAGAAGTAATGAATAATTTGAAGACGATGGCCGATGAAGCATTGGTCGCTCTCTATGCAAAAGGTAACAATCCTGCATTTGACGTTTTATTGAACCGCTATAAGAGTAGCGTTCATTCGTACATATATTATATAGTACGCGACAGGGATTTGACGGAAGATGTTTTCCAAGAAACATTCGTGAAAGCAATTGTGACGATTAAACAGGGCCGGTATTCTGAAAACGGCAAGTTTAAGGCGTGGATCATGCGTATTGCCCATAATCTGATTATTGACCATTTTCGCCAGGAACGGAATGAAAATACGATTTCAAATGACGAAGTAGATGTTGATTTATTCAATGATATCCGGCTGAGCGACAGCACAGCTGAAGATCAGATGGTTCAGAATCAGGTATTTGACGATGTAAGAAAGTTAGTCAGACACCTGCCTGACAACCAGCGCGAAGTACTTGAAATGCGCTATTATCAGGATATGAGTTTCAAGGAAATAGCAGAGGTAACAGGAGTTAGTATCAATACGGCTTTGGGACGGATGCGTTATGCCATACTGAATATGCGCCGGATGGCCGAAGAGAACCGGATGGAGCTTGCGATTGCGTAATAAGGTTGGTAGTTTTCACTTTAAAGGGAAAGCGGGGAGATTGGATTTTTTAAAAATCATTCATTGTCAAGGTAACAATAACGGGATTGGAATCATCCAATAAAGACTTTTTGTTGAATTTGGCGCTGTTGAAAAACGGATCGGTACAGTCTTTCAACAGCGATGCATCTACAATAAAAACCAACTCGTTATCAATGGTCATGATTTTTGCGCCTTCGATTTCCATCATCTTAACCAAAAGGTCGTCCTCTAATAATTTCTGTAGCACACTATTTCCCGTATTTTTATTGATTAACCAATGATAAAACCCGGTGTCATTTCCTTTTTGAATTATAATGAAATACAGATAAATAAACCTGTCGTTTTCTAAATACATCCAAATATCTGCATAGCCTTTATTGTATAATGCTTCACGACTAACCCTAAAATCGCTGCTATATACATTTGATGGGATTGCATATTTTCCGAAATCAATTACTGTTGTTACTGCCGGTTCATTATCGGTAATGCGGTATATCGTATGGCTGAAAAAATCCCTAAAACTTATCAAAACTCCACTTCGGGAAAAACTCAGATTCACAAATTGTGGCCATTCCGCTTTTAATGGAAGGTGTTTTTCAACAACAGTTCCATCGCCGGATACCTTTATCAAACGTCCATCGACAGCTAAGGGAGTTGGGCTAAGATTGCACCAATACATATCTCCTGTTTTGATAAACGACATTGGGTAGCCTTCTATTTTTCGACTCGACAGGAATGTGCCGTCATAATGATAACTCATTATTAAACCGTCTATTGTCAATATTTCCACAGTCTTAGCCTCCGGATCAATATCAAAATCATTTATATCAACATATTCACCTGGACCTCCACCCTGTCGTCCGATATGATTGATGAATTTTCCCGACCTTTCAAACCTTAAAATAAATTGTTGCTGATAGTCTAATATGAAATAATGCTGTTCGTCTAATTTCAGTTCAGGATGGCGACCCACCAAACAATCGTCAGTAGTTTCCAATAGGGTCATTTCTACCTTTCCAAATATTTTATCGGAAAATAGCATTGACAGCGGCTGGCTTTCAAAGTTCAAAACTAATTGACCTTCCGCGTTTATTATGGCCTTGTTGTTTGTCTTCATACAAGCAACAAATATCAAAAAAAGAACGAGAATGCATAAGATATGTTTCATCATTTTGTTTTGCTACTATTTTAATATGCAAAGGTACTTTTTTTGTTTCCATGCAAAAAAAATAATTAAAAGAAATGCAATAAAAAAACTGTTGCTTCGTTCTATTCATAGAAAGTTTCAGTTTTCAATTATCATATTTTCTGATAACTGAAAACTAAGAACTGAAAACTACTATATTATACTGCCTATGAATAGCAATGTTACGCATTACAACTCAATTAAAGAATCTGAAAAAGAAATTATTAGCATGAAGAAGACAATGTTTGGACCGAGTGAAAAAACGTTGGATTTTATCCGCCAATTTGCACGGGTATATCATTTTGAGCCTGCATTGAAGCATAGTCTTGGTTCATTTATCGTAAACTAATCATTTAGAGTTTAGTTATTAGAGTTTAGAGTATAGTTATTTATTAAATCTTTAAATTGCTTCCTTTCGGAAAGCCAAACATTATTTGATTTTTAACACTAATGTAAAGTCTTAAATCTTTAAATCTTTTAAATTTCTAAATCGTATGAAACGAATGATTGCGCCTTCTTTATTAGCGGCCGATTTTATGCATTTGAAGCGCGACGTTGAGATGGTCAACCAAAGTGAAGCCGACTGGCTGCATTTGGATATCATGGATGGCGTTTTTGTCCCGAATATTTCATTCGGTTTTTCGGTGTTGGATGCATTGAAAGAGGTATCCACCAAACCATTGGATGTGCATCTGATGATTGTTGAGCCGCAGAAATTCGTTCACGAAGTCGCCGCAACGGGCGCTTATATGATGAACGTACACTATGAGGCTTGCGTGCATCTGCACCGGACGGTGGCGGCGATTAAAAATGCCGGTATGAAAGTAGCCGTTACCTTGAATCCGCATACACCTGTATCGTTACTCGAAGATATTTTGCCTGACTTGGATATGGTTTTGCTGATGTCGGTAAATCCGGGCTTCGGCGCACAAACGTTTATTGAACATTCGATCGAAAAAACAGCACGGTTAAGAAACATGATAGAGGAGAAAGGACTTCAGACATTGATACAGATTGATGGAGGCGTCAATTTTGAAACAGCCGGTCGCTTGTTTGCCGCAGGAGCCGATGTATTGGTTGCAGGCAGTTTTGTGTTTAACTCGGCTGATCCGATACAAACAATCAAAGACCTGAAATCTCTATAATATAATATTTTATGTTGGAAGAAATGCAAAAGCGGCCTTTTGTGAGGCCGCTTTTTTGGTGGATAACAGGCATTTTGTTACAGGTTTGTTTTCCGCTTCAGCAGGTATCTTGGTTGCTGTTGATCATAGTTGCCGTTGTGGTCGTACTCTCATTATGTTTTGTAAAAAGAAATGCTGCCGTCCCGTATCAATATCGCTGGGTTTGGGGGGCGCTTATTGCCTGTTTATTCATTTTCTTTGCCATTCAATCAACCTATATTGCAGAAAAACAGATGTCAATGCCTCCTCCTTCTACCGGATGGATTCGGGAAAAAGCGCAGCAAACGCAGGCTGTTATGACAGGCAAATTAGACAGGCTCCAAGTATCGGACGATACAAAAGCCGTATTAGCCGCTATCACTGTCAATTACAAAAAAACCATGACGCGCGAAATGCGAAGCCGTTTTTCTACAACCGGAGTTGCTCATTTGCTATCGGTCAGTGGGTTTCATGTGGGAATTGTATGTGCATTTCTAGGCTTGCTGTTTTCGGCTTTTCCGAGGCGTCCCCTATTTTATTGGTCGAAATATATATTAACTATCAGCCTATTATGGGCTTTTGCCTTTATTGCCGGACTGTCCAATCCGGCCGTAAGGGCTGCATTGATGCTTACCATTTATCTGACGGGGCAGGTATTGCGACGCCGTCCCGAACGGTATAACACGCTGGCAGCCGCAGCTTTTTGTATGCTGGCCTATAATCCATTATTTCTGTTTGACATTGGTTTTCAATTAAGTTTTACGGCTGTTTTCTTTATCCTCTACCTGCAACCTCGCTTTTACCGGCTGATCGAACTGCGTAATCCGATTTTCAAATCATTATGGGGCATCCTGACCGTTACGGTTGCGGCTCAAATCGGCACGGTGTTTCTGTCGTGTTTTTATTTTGGGCAATCTTCGTCCGTCTTTCTGTTTACGAATTTGTTTTTATCGTTGCTGGCAACCCTGTTAGTTCCGTTAACGCTTATTTGGATGATCCTGCCCGTCGGAATACCCGGCATTGGGATTCTTCAATGGGTAATAGAGATTTTGAGCAAGGGTATGATGGAGGTGGTCAACCGGTTTAGTCAGATTCCCGGATCAACCTTTGCTGTACGTTTCGATTTGACAACTATGTTGTTTGCCTATGCTATATTAGTGTTATTGCTTTGCTATTTCCGATCCAAACGAAGTTGGATGCTTTTTACATCGCTTTTATTGATACTTTTCTTGTTGGGCAAAACCATCATCAACGTGAGTTTGAACTGACGCTAATGATTCGGTTTTTAATCAAAAAGTTGTTTAAGATTTATTCAATTTGCTGTGTTTGATCCCGTAAACGAAATAAATAACAATCCCGATGATCGTCCAAAGGATAAGCCGAATCCAGGTAGGCCAAGGGAGAGCTGCCATTTGTACAATACAGAGCGCCGCACCAAGTAAGGGCAACACAGGCACAAACGGTGTTTTAAACGGCCGTTTAAGATTAGGCTCCGTTTTACGAAGTATCACAATGGCAATACATACCACCGTAAATGCCATCAAGGTACCGATTGAAACCAACTCGAACAATACATTCAAAGGAAACAAGCCGGCAACCAAACCTGATACAATACAGGCAAAAATGGTTGCATTTTGCGGCGTACCGCGTTTTTTGTTCACTTTTGCGAATATTTGAGGCAACAAGCCATCTTTTGAGATGGCGTAATAGATGCGCGACTGACCAAGCATCATCACTAAAATTACGGAAGTAATACCGGCAATAGCGCCTAATTTGATCAGCGGGCTTAACCAGGCAAGCCCTTCTCCCACTCTGTCAATAGCCAATGCGATTGGCGCCGGTACGTTCAACTCCGTATAATAAACAATACCCGTTAATACTGCTGTAACGGCTATATATAAAAAAGAGCAGATTACAAGCGACCCAATAATTCCCTTGGGCATATCTTTTTGAGGATTACGGGTTTCTTGCGCAGCGGTTGACAAAGCGTCAAATCCTAA
>Ga0082212_10012594_pt1 | contig 10643 bp, 5 predicted proteins | sample TergutNt197P3_FD_71548 | JGI IMG/M metagenome (GOLD analysis project Ga0082212, IMG submission 71548) | Neocapritermes taracua P3 segment gut microbial communities from Petit-Saut dam, French Guiana - Nt197 P3 | ecosystem: Host-associated > Arthropoda: Insects > Digestive system > Gut ...
CGCGGAAGCCAAATCAACAAATTAAAAAAAATGTAAGTATGAAACGAGCATGTACCTTAATACACCCAAGTAAATGAACATGCGAGTTCCATACGACCGAAATATAAAAAATAATAAATGTATGTATGAACAAACAGCCCGCTTTACAGGTTACGAAATCTATTAGGCCTGCGTCGATTATTTGCTTTCTTTTTGTTCTTATGATGGGAACGACCAGTTGCGCAAACAAACCTTATAATCCCAGGAGCTATGAAAGCGCCCTTGCTAACGAACCTAGGTCAACCGATTATGAAGTATGGATCAACGGAACGAAAGCTATCGTTTATGTAGCCAGAGTGCAAGACCCGCCTTGGGAAAAAGAAAAAACCAAACTCGATTTTGGAGGAAATTATTCGTTTACCACTTTCGATATGGACAAACCGGTAAAGGTGAAAATTAAATCGACCAACAAACCGCTTGATAAAACGGTTCTGCTTCCCGAAGGCATTGGCGTGACAAAGGTTAAAAAGAGCGCTTCCGAAATCTCTTTTGTCATCGAAAAACCTGCTCAAATTGTCGTTGAGCCGGATGGGAAAAATGGGCCGTTAATGCTTTTTTCAAATAGTGTTGAAGATTATAAACCGGATTTGAACGATCCTGATCTGATTTATTTCGGGCCGGGTATCCATCATCCAGATTCGGCATTAGTTGTTGTCAAAGATAACCAAACCCTTTATCTGGCCGAAGGCGCCGTTGTAAAAGCAGGCGTCAGTGTTATCGGTAATAATGTAACCATACGAGGACGCGGAATTATCTGCGGTAACGAATTTGTTTGGGGTCAGCGATCCCGTAATTCTATCGTTGTAAACAGAAGCGACAATGTGGTTGTTAAAGACGTCATTTTAAGAGGAGCCGCTACTTGGACTATGCCCATCCGTAATTCCAGTAACGTTACCGTTGATAATGTTAAAATTGTCGCGGGAAGAGCGCAGAACGATGATGGCATCAATCCGTGCAACTCACAGGACGTCCTGATTACTAATTGTTTTATACGAACGGATGATGACTGTCTTGCACTCAAAGGCTTGACTAACGATAATGCAAATGTGGAGCGGATAAGGGTTGAAAATTGTATTTTATGGTGCGACCGTGCGAGGGTATTTCTCTTAGGCCATGAAAGTCGAGCCGAATATATGCGGGACTTAGTATTCAAAAATATTGATATCCTTCATTTTAAAATGACCGCTTTCCTACTGGAGCCGGGAGAAAATATGAGACTCGAAAATGCTGTTTTTGAAAATATCAAGATTTACGGCGAAGGTCAGCAGGAACTGATCCGGTTACAACCCGTTGTAAATCAGTATATGCGTACGAAAGTACCCGGAAATATCAATAACATCACTTTTAAAGATATTACCGTAACCGGCAAGGAAGGTCTCTATAAGGTTCAATTATTAGGCGAAAGCGAGGAGTATTCAGTTAAGAAGATTAATTTATTCGGCATTACGGTTCCGGGTCAAAATGTGACAAAAGACTATCCCAACTTGGAGACCAATGATTTTGCTTCGAACATATCATTTAAAGCAAACCTCATCAAGGTCACAGCGCCTGATTATTGTTCTGATATTAAAGGAAATACAAAAATCGAAGTGGAAGCGCCCAATTATTCTACGCTCAATGTGCATTGTTGGAAACACGGTAAGGGTTACGGCAAAAATACGCTTGTCGGAACAATAACCTTAGATAAAAATGGAAAAGGTTCGATAGTCTTTCCTGCCGATGCGTATCCGCACGGACCTACGACAGTGACTATATCCGGAGTTAACAAAGATGATTTTAGCGATAATTGTTATTTACAACTTTACAATAATGGGGGCGTTTCATGGAACGAAGGATTACCGCCTGACCCTCCGGCGGCAAAAGGGATGCAGTTGGTTTTTGCAGATGATTTCAATGCTGAATTATCCATTGGTCTCGAATCGGATAAATTTACCTATTATGATCATAAACCTCCTTTCGGCTCCCAAGATTTTAGCTCTATTCGGTTTACAAGTTTTGATCGCCCGAACAATCCATTTAGCCGGAAAGACACTTATTTACGTATTCGGGCGGATGCCAATAAAAAGAGTGCGGGGTTGATTTCGTCCTTGTTCAACGATGGCAGAGGTGTCAAAGCCTCAGCGCCCTGTTATTTTGAATGTCGCTTTATTGGCCCTAATGCGCCGGGTTCATGGCCTGCTTTCTGGCTGTTAAGCGTAAAAGACAAGACTGACGATAACAGAGAACCTTGTGATGAAATAGATATTATTGAAGCTTATGGAGGCGAAGGAAAAGGTCATCCAAACGCAAAACAAACGTATCGCATTACCCCTCATGCCTGGGGGCAATCGGACGAGTTGAAGCAGTTATGCGACAATTTTTATCGCACGAAAAGCGCAGTTGATGTATATCAATACGGTATTCCTTCTACCTGGTATGAAACATCGCATATCTATGGATGTAAAATAACCGAAACAGAAACGGTCTATTACTGCGATGACATTGAAGTAGGCCGACACGAAACGTTGCCTATCTCCAAAACCAAACCTTTCTATTTTATGATTAACCTGGCGACAGGCGGTGGCTGGCCGGTTGATTTATCCCGTTATAACGGCATGGTAGATATGTATGTTGACTACGTCCGCGTATACTCAGGAGCGGTCGCTAAGTAAGTTCGGTTTGATAGAGGAAGCGGCGGATGCTTAGTTTCGGCGTTTTTGCAAAGGGTTCGTCGCGTAACCGAACTTCGGCTATTTTGCTGTAATAAGGAATCGTGGCGTTGAGTTTTGCAAGATTCTCATTCATAATCTTTTGCAGTCCTTCGCGGTCGATACCTTCTTTATTAGCTTGCTCCCAGACAGGATAAACCAAAGCAACCAACATAAACTTGTTGTTGTCTTTATCTTCGCGCGAAACAACTAACGATTCGCTTACATAAGGCATGTTATTTATGGCGGCTTCGAGTTCTTCAGGATAAATATTTTGTCCGTTTGAACTCAACAGCATGGTTTTACAACGTCCGCGTATATAAAGGAATCGGTCTTTGTCGATGACGCCCAGATCGCCGGTATGCATCCACCCATCATCAGTAAACGCCTCTTTTGTAGCCTCCGGGTTTTTAAAATAACCCAACATAACATTGTCGCCGCGTACTAATATTTCACCGGTTTCATTTTGTTCGTCGGTAGAATCGATTTTCACTTCCATACGGTCGATGATCTTTCCTACGGATGCCGGTTTGAAAGTATCCCATTGCTCATAAGCGATGAGCGGCCCGCACTCGGTCATTCCATACCCAACCGTATAACGGAATCCAATGCTTCTGAGGAATTTTTCCACCGTTTTATTCAAGGCAGCGCCACCTATCACTATTTCCGCAAAATTGTTTCCGAAAGCGCTGTTCAACTGTTTCACTATCTTAATGTTAATCAACTGTTTGATGCCCGGAATCGAATACAATACTTTGGTTATGGGCTTTTGCAATTGGGGGAAAACACGGCCAAAGATTATTTTTTCAATGATCAGCGGTACAGCAATAATGAGCGTCGGACGAATCTTGTTAAAAGAGCCAATGATGATATTCGGCGACGGGACGCGGGGCAGGAAATGCAGATGACACCCTTTATTGATGGGATTAAAAATCTCAAAAGAAAGTCCGTACATGTGCGCCATAGGAAGCATAACGATAAATTTATCGCCTGCATTAATGAACGGCAGGTGGTCGTAAGCAAATTGCGTGTTGCTCCATAGACTGCGGTAAGGCAGCATGACGCCTTTGGAAAAGCCGGTAGTGCCCGATGTATAATTGATAATCGCAAGCTCTTCCGGTTGTTCATCATAGAATTTAATATCTGTCGGCGAAAAGGTCGGATATTTTTCATTAAAAATTGCGTTGATATTTTTATGCGCTTCTTTAACATGGTCAGCCCCTTCAATAATAGAAAAGTCTTCGAGCAGCATAAACGTCTGCACATCGGGCATCTCTTTCAGGTTCAACGAATTATAGTTATGGTTAGCTACTAAAAGCAGTTTAGCTTCGGAGTGATTGACAAGGTTATGGACATTGTCGGGCGTAAAATCGTGAAGTAGCGGAACAGCTACTGCGCCATACGATAAAATGCCTAATATGCTGATACACCATCTTGCCGAATTTTTACCAATGAGCGCTATCCGGTCTCCTTTTTCAATACCTGTTTCGCGAAAGATTATATGCAGTTTTTCTATTTCTGCCGCTGCCTCTTTATAGAGAAATGTATCCCCTTCATAATCGCTAAAAAGAGGCGTTTCCCAATGATTTTTAATGCTTTTCTCCATTAATTCCAAAAATCGATTTTCCATAATAGTACTATTTATTTAATTTTAAAAAACATACAAAGATAGTTGTTTTTTTATTATTTGAAAAATGAAGAGATAAAAAAATTTTTGTATTGCGCTCAACTTGTACTATCTTTGCCGCTTAATTGTTTATAAAATGGCAAAGACAAAGTATATTTTTGTGACGGGAGGCGTCGTATCCTCACTGGGTAAAGGTATTGTTTCTGCATCGCTTGGCAAACTGTTGCAGGCGCGCGGTTATAAAGTGACTATTCAGAAGTTTGACCCTTATATAAATGTTGATCCCGGCACTTTAAATCCCTACGAACATGGCGAGTGCTTTGTGACTATCGACGGTCACGAAGCGGACTTGGATCTTGGTCACTATGAGCGATTTCTGAACGTGCCGACCACACGTGCGAATAATGTCACCACAGGACGTATTTATCAAACGGTGATAGAAAAAGAACGTCGCGGCGACTATTTGGGTAAAACGGTACAGGTTATTCCACATATCACAGACGAAATCAAACGAAACGTTAAACTGCTGGGTACCAAAGAAAAGTTCGACTTTGTGATAACCGAAATCGGCGGTACGGTAGGCGATATCGAATCGCTGCCTTTCATCGAAAGCGTGCGCCAGCTAAAATGGGAACTCGGAAAAGACTGCTTGTGCGTTCATCTGACGTATGTGCCTTTTATCGCAGCCGCGAAGGAATATAAAACGAAACCGACCCAACATTCCGTCAAACAACTGCAAGAGCTTGGTGTTCAGCCAGATATACTTGTTTTACGTACCGAACAGGAATTAGAACCATCTATTCTTCATAAAGTAGCCTTGTTCTGTAATGTGTCGAAAGAGGCTGTGGTTCAGTCAATTGATGTTCCGGCTATCTATGAAGTGCCTTTGATGCTCCAGCGACAGAAGATGGATGAGATATTACTCGAAAAAGTAGGCCTTCCTATGAATACTACTTCTGATATGAAACTGTGGAAAGAATTTATACTCCGTAAAAACGAGGCTACTAATGAAGTGAAAATAGGGCTTATAGGCAAATATATCGAACTGCAGGACGCCTATAAATCGATTGAAGAATCCTTGCTTATCGCCTCTATTTACAACGACCGGAAATTAATTCTATGTCTTTTTCAGTCTGAAAAACTGAAAGACAATAATATTGACGAAGCGTTACATGAGATGGATGGTGTAGTTATTGCTTCCGGAACCGGTCAGCGCGGTTTAGAAGGCAAGTATATCGCCTTGAAATATGCCCGCGAGAACAACAAACCGTGTCTGGGCATTGGCCTGGGTATGCAGAGTATGGTTATCGAATATGCCCGCAATATGTTAGGGCTGGAAGGCGCCAATTCTACCGAGGTCGAAGTAAATGCAAAGTACAAAGTGATAGACCTTATGGAAGAGCAAAAAAATAACGCCAACATGGGCGAAACAAAGCGGGTAGGCGCTTTCGACTGCGCTGTAAAAAAAGGCTCAAAAGCGTATGAGATTTATAGAAAACCAATCATCTACGAACGTCATCATCATCGTTTTGAGTTTAATAATGAATTTAAAAAAATGTTTGAAGAGGCTGGCATGATTTGTACCGGTGAAAATCCGGATACCGGATTAGTTGAAATCGTCGAAGTACCCTCCCTCAAATGGTTTATCGGCGTCCAGTTTAACCCCGAATATAACTGTACGGTCGTCAATCCTAACCCTCTGTTTGTGAGTTTCATCAAAGCGGCGATTAAAAGCCCCTCTCTATCCCCCAAATAGGGGGAAGACTTAACCTCTATCTCCTCAATTGGAAGAAGAATTAACTCAACACCCCTCCCCCCCTTAATTTATAATTTATTTTCAATGGACAAGAATACAGTAATTGGTTTTGTTTTAATAGGATTAGTACTTATAGGTTTTACCTGGCTAAACCAACCGTCAAAAGAGCAAAGGGAAGCGCAACTGATTTATCGCGATTCCATAAAAGCTGTAAATGAAAGGCAACAGGCGGCGCTGCTCGAACAAGCTGCAAATAAGGAAACCGTTCAGCTGGTAATATTGCCGGATGAGACGTCCGACTCGGTGCGTCAGGTTATTTTGAAAAATAAATATGGTGTTTTTGCATCAACAACAACCGGCGACAAGGAAATCTTAACCCTTGAAAATAACAATATCGAAATTAAAATAAGCAGCAAAGGCGGATATATTTGTTACGCCCGCATAAAAGATTATGTTACCTACAATCGTGAACCGTTAGTTCTTTTTGAAGAGCACGAATCAATGTTTAACGTCACCTTTTTAACGGCTAATAATCTTATTATCAATACTTCAAATTTGTATTTCACGCCAATTGACAATAGGTCAAAAAATTCGGTGACGATGCGTTTGCAAGTAGGTGAAACAGGGGTTGTGGACTTTGTTTATACCTTGTTACCAGACGATTATATGGTTGACTTTACTATTCAAACGCGCGGTTTGGCCGGACATCTTTCCAGTTCGACGAATGCCCTCGATATCCAATGGAGCCAGATGATGCGGATACAGGAAAAAGGACGTAAATTGGAAAATCAATATACCGGCCTGTATTACAAGTTTTTAGCCGATAACGTAGAGCATTTTGGCGAAGCGAAAGACGAAGACAAACAAGTATCAACCCGTATCAAATGGATCGGTTATAAGAATAAATTTTTCGCATCTACCCTGATTGCAAACGACGCTTTTGTAACGACCAAACTTACGGCGAAACAAAATTTGACAGACATGCATCATTTGAAGGAGTTTAAAACGGAAACGGCGGCGCCATTCAACCCTACTAAGGATGAAACCATTAGCTTCCGTTATTACTTCGGGCCTACCAAATACAACCTGTTACGAGCGTATGACAAGGATGTTGTAAAAGAAAATCAATTAGAACTCGACAACCTTGTACCAATGGGCTACAATTGGTTGCGTCCGATTAACAGGTATTTTATCCTGCCTATATTTAATTTTTTAGGCACATTCATGACGAACTATGGACTGATCATATTATTCCTTACGCTGATAATCAAGGTGATATTATTACCGCTAACGTATAAATCGAGTTTGTCGCAGGCCAAAATGCGCGTGATGAAACCGCAGGTTGACGAGTTAAAACTGAAATTTCCCAAGAAAGAACAGGCGATGGAACTGCAGCAAGCCACAATGGCGTTATACAGCAGCGCCGGAGCCAGTCCGATGAGCGGATGCCTGCCAATGTTACTGCAGATGCCGATCCTGTTTGCTCTATACTGGCTTTTCCCTACCAACATCGAACTCCGGCAACAGAGTTTCCTCTGGGCAGAAGACCTCTCCACCTACGACGCCATCATCTCGTGGGAAGCCAATATACCTCTTATCTCTTCGTTTATTGGCAACCATATCAGTTTGTTTTGCTTGTTGATGACTATCGTCAACATCGTGAGTACCAAGATGACCAGCGGCATGAACGCAGGTCAACAACAGATGGCGGGGATGAATATGATGATGTATATGATGCCGGTTATGTTTTTCGTTTTCTTCAACCAAAACTCTGCAGGACTAAGCTATTATTTCCTAGTTTCCACCGTTATTCAGATTGTTCAAACGATGGCGTTCCGCTACGGTATCAACGAAGCGAAGCTGTTAGCCCAATTGGAAGCGAACAAAAAGAAGCCTAAAAAGAAGTCAGGCTTCATGCAACGCATGGCCGAGATGCAAAAACAACAACAGGAACAACTCCGAAAACAACAAGTAGAACGCGAAAAACGCCAACGTTCCAGTAAGAGGTAAATTTTATTTGAAAAAATCATTTTTTCAAATTACTTTTGTAGCGTTATAAAAGTAAACCTTTTGGCACGTTATTTTGATCCGAAAAATGCTGAACTTCTTGCGTCATTGCGTCCTGTACTGTCATTGCGGACTCGATCCGCAACCTCATCACTCGCAACAGTATCAGCATGATGCCGGGAGTAGTCATTTCCGGCTGTTTGGTGGCACACCATCCCCCATTCGCTGCAAAAATAGGATGACGGGATGCGATAATTTGAATTGAAAATCGGCCTTAGCCAAATACGCCCGACAACGGTTTAAATGGTTATATTTAAAATGCTTAAAAATAACCCGTTACGATTTTGAAGCAGAAAGAGATGTGTTCATATTTGTATCAATTCAAAAATTTAGAGCCTATCGCCGAAATTTTTTTTCATATAAATTTTTATATATCAAAAAGAATGATTATTTTTGCGGCATTGTAAACGAAATATGGCGCATAGCCGGTAAGTCGTTTACAATAAGACATATAAAATAGCGAATTGCTGCTATATTCTTGACTATCAATTTCCACAAATTAGTCAAAGACTACATCAAGAATAAGTTAGCGAAACGCCGTGTATTCGGCGTGGAACGACTTGTGGGATGTAGTAGGCGTGGAAACCTGATAGTTATACAGGTTGTTCCACGCTATTTTTTTGTCTGTTTTTGAACAGGCGAAAATGTTAATATATTAATAAATAATCAATTAAACCTCGCGATGTTCGGGTTAATCGCAACTATGAACATGAAAAATGTAATTTTCAAAACTGGCAGAGTAACTACCAAACAAAGCAGATCAATGGAAGCAGATACCGTTTCAAAAAACGCGGCGTGTCTGAGAAGTCTGAAAAGCAGGGACATAATTATAAAACACTTGATTATCGCGACCTTTGTAATATTCGCTGCATTTACCTCATGTAACAATGAGATAGAAGAAAACAACAGGATTGCCGTAACAAGCGTATCGCTACCATCCGAAATAACGCTATTAGTGGGCAGTACGGAAATCCTTTCGCCAACAATTATGCCTGCCGAAGCTACCGACAATAGCGTTATGTGGAAAAGCGACGCGACAGGCATAGCCGAAGTAGACGAAACCGGCAGGGTGACGGCAAAAGCCAAAGGAACAACAAAAATAACCGTTATTACAAACGATGGCGGCAAGACGGCGCAATGTACCGTAACGGTAACTGAAGCGCCGTCTTATGATCCAAATTTTTTTAATCCCCAAAAAGGCGACGTGTATGTGGCGGGAACTGAAGGCGGTTTATTTGAAATATCAACTGCCAAAGTTTGGAAAAACGGCGTAGCGCAAAATCTTACAGACGGAATTCGTAATGGATATGCTCACTCTGTTTTTGTATCCGGTAACGATGTGTATGTGTTGGGTGGCAGGACAAACACACAGGATGATTACGTGAACACACTATGGAAAAACGGCGTGGCGCAGGAAATTGTTGATGCCACCGAAGTCAGTTCCGTTTATGTATCCGGCAGCGATGTGTATTTGGTGGGATATGAAAAAAACGCTCATGATATTTATGTTGCCAAAGTTTGGAAAAATGGCGTAGTGCAAAATCTTACAGACGGAACCCGCAGTGCAATGGCTTATTCCGTTTATGTATCCGGCAGCGATGTGTATGTGGCGGGACGCGAATACAACGCGCGGGAAGTTTATATTGCCAAAGTATGGAAAAACGGTATAGCACAGGAACTCACCGACGGAACGCTTAGAGCAGCGGCTTTATCCGTTTTCGTATCCGGCAGCGATGCGTATGTGGCAGGATATGATCGGGACGGCGACGGAGCTGTAGCCATGCTTTGGAAAAACGGCACAGCGCAAAATCTCACCAACGGAACTAATAGCGCGCAGGCTTCTGCTGTCTACGTTTCCGGAAACGACGTATATGTGACGGGGTACGAAAGAAACACGAATAGTTCAAGCGTGGCCAAAATTTGGAAAAACGGTGTAGTACAAAATCTTACAGACGGTACGAAATATGCATATCCTCATTCCATTTTCGTTTCCGGAAACGATGTGTATGTGTCGGGGGACGAATACAACGCACAGGGCAATCGAATAGCGAAGGTTTGGAAGAACGGCGTAGCACAAAATTTATCCCCGGAAGGAACAAGATATACAAATGCAAATTCCATTTTTGTAGTAGAATAATGGTATCTTTTTTAAAACGTAAATTATAGTAGTATGAAAAAAGTAATGGAGGTTGGAAACCACAGATTACCGCGTGTGGCCGAAATAAAAAAAGGAGTAAATTCAAAAAAACACACGAAAATGGGACATTGGAAACTGTTTGCTTTCCTTATTTGGCTGATATGTATTTTTACATTCAATTCTTGCAATAATGAAATAACAGATGACAACACAAAAATACCCGAATATATTGGTATCATAAATTTTGGAGAGCAATTTGACTTTGCGATTTTAGGAAAAGATGGTCTCGGTTATTTCTATGATTTTCAGGATGAAAAACCCATACCAGAA